>Ga0335395_10000063_pt1 | contig 74904 bp, 81 predicted proteins | sample MAT02_FD_205744 | JGI IMG/M metagenome (GOLD analysis project Ga0335395, IMG submission 205744) | Freshwater microbial communities from Lake Fryxell liftoff mats and glacier meltwater in Antarctica - MAT-02 (spades assembly) (version 2) ...
ATCCAGGCATTTCCAAGTCTTCCATGAGACGATTTACTTTAGGATCATAGCTGAGAGCAAAGCAGCGACAACCTTCAGCAGCAGCCATAATCAAGCTGTGTAGGCGCATCCCAATTGCCATTTCAACGCCGCGAAACACACCTTTCAAAAGTTGCGGATCTTCCAGACATAAAATCTTGCTGACATCTTTAAGGTGTGGTTGGATGGCTTCGGCAATACTTAAATCTTCACTTTTTTGAAATGGCAGTAGTAAAATAAAAGTTTGCGTAGCTTTTTGAAAGTCAACTAAAGCACGGGTTAAATTTGCTAGGCGTGTTTCTGTAAGCTGAGGATGCGATCGCAACGTTACCGCAACTCTCGGCGCAGGTAAATCCCAAAGTCCTGGAACTGGTTTAGATTCCAACGCCCAAACCGGGTCAGGAGCTATAATGCAAGGAATTTGCCAATCAGATAATAAAGCAGCACTGGCGCGATCGCGGACACTAATTTTGGTACAATTACCAAAGGTTTGCCGTGCCAACCAACGAGTTTGCGGACGCACTAACGGGCCAATACCCTGCGCCCAAGCTACAGTTTTCAAACCCATTTTCTGCGCCAATGCCATCAGTCCGCCATAATAAAATGGGCTGATAGTACTGGTAACATCTTGAATGAGACTCCCGCCGCCCCAAATCAAGGCATCACTTGAGCGTAAAGCTTGCAGTATAGGTAAGGGAGCCATGCGATCGCAAGTTTCTACATTGTAGCGATCGCGCGTTTCCTCTGGATTCCCCGAAAGTACCACAGGGGTTACGTGAGATGGTAACATTTGCAAAAGCGTTGCCAACAAAGCTTCGTCACCACCATTACCTTTACCGTAATATCCAGACAATAACGCCCGCATCTTGACCATTTTGGATTTTAGATTTTGGATTTTGGATTAATAGTTATTGTTAAATGAATCTCTATCCCCGATACAGATGGTAAACTCATTCCCAAGTTTTACTTTGAATAGTGCAGAAGATAGTTAGAACCCCCTTTGAACTCGGAAGTTGAACCTCTGAACTCGGAAGTTGAGCCTCTGAACTCGGAAGTTGAACCTCTGAACTCGGAAGTTGAGCCTCTGAACTCGGAAGTTGAGCCTCTGAACTCGGAAGTTGAACCTCTGAACTCGGACGTTGAACCTCTGAACTCGGACGTTGAGCCTCTGAACTCGGAAGTTGAACCTCTGAACTCGGAAGTTGAACCTCTGAACTCGGAAGTTGAACCTCTGAACTCGGACGTTGAGCCTCTGAACTCGGAATCTTTAAAATTCTAAAAGAACAAATAAAGATTTTGTTTAAACAAATATAAAATTCAAGCTACATATCACCTTGACAGCGCTACTCCTAACTCCTAATTTATAATTCCCCACTCCCCACTCTATGCAAGCCCTATCGATTCCCACCTGGATTATTCATATTTCTAGCGTTATTGAGTGGATTGTCGCCATCTGGTTAATCTGGACTTACGGCGAACTCACTGGTAATCGCAATTGGTGGGGATTATCCCTTGCCATGTTACCAGCTTTAGTCAGCGCCATGTGTGCTTGTACTTGGCATTATTTCGACAACGCCGAATCTCTAGAATGGCTGGTAACACTTCAAGCTACCATGACCTTAGTTGGTAATTTTACGCTTTGGGCAGCAGCGTATTTGATTTGGCGTTCTACCAAGTCTCTTAACATTGTCGAACCAAAACCTATTAAATCAGAGCAATGATTTCTAAAGAAACCCTGTTTGCACTTTCACTGTTTCCCTATTTGGGTTTCTTGTGGTTTATCAGCCGCAGTCCGCAAATGCCGCGTTTAGCGCTGTATGGATTTTACGGCACTCTCGTCTTTGTTGCCATCACCATCCCAGCCGGAATTTATGCTGTATTGCATTATGGCAAGTCTTTGGCAGATGTGGATTGGTTGCACGGTGGTGCAGAAGTATTTTTGACCCTTTCTAACATCTTGCTTGTGTTAGGTTTTGGGCAAGCTGTAAGGCAATTAAAAATCAACAAGGAAAACTAGACCTTTTGCATAAATCAAAAATAAGAACCCCACCCCGCCAAAGCTACGCTTTGTCTCCCCTCCCCGCAAGCGAGGAGGGGTTGGGGATGGGGTGTTAGGGACTTTTGCAAGAGGTCTAATATAAAAATAGTAAATTCAGCTATAGCTAACGTTTTAATTTCATTGAGTTATGAGGAAGAAGTAAATGGATGTAATTCCAGCGATTGATTTACTAGAAGGTCGCTGTGTGCGACTGTATCAGGGAGACTACGATCGCTCGCAAGTTTTTAGCGAAAATCCTGCTGATGTTGCCAAACAGTGGGTAGATCAAGGTGCTACCAGATTGCATATAGTTGATTTAGATGGTGCCAAAGCAGGTAAAGTAGTAAATCTGGGGGCAATAGAAGCGATCGCTCATGCGGTGTCAGTGCCCATTGAAATTGGTGGAGGATTGCGCGATCGCACCAGTGTGCAACAAGTATTCAATCTAGGCATACAGTGGGCAATTCTCGGAACCATCGCCGTAGAACAACCCCAGCTAGTGCAAGAACTCTGCCAAGAATTTCCCGAACAGATTATCATCGGTATTGATGCCCGTAACGGACTTGTAGCAACTCGCGGTTGGTTAGAAACCTCAGAAGTTTTAGCAACCCAACTGGCTATACAAATGCAAGAATTGGGTGCAGCCGCCATCATTTACACAGATATTCACCGTGACGGTACACTTATTGGCCCCAATTTAGAAGCTTTGCGAGAACTTGCAGCAGTAATTTCCATCCCGATAATTGCTTCTGGTGGGGTAAGTTCTGTTACCGATTTGTTGAGTTTGTTAGCGTTAGAACCTCAAGGCGTGACTGGTGTGATTGTCGGACGTGCCTTGTATACTGGGGATATTTTACTCAAAGAAGCGTTGCGAGCGATCGGGCCAGGGAGGATTCAGGATATTCCACCCAATCTAGATTTTTCTACCTTTGCTTGACATTTTCTGCGTTTGGTCAGACTGTAGGGCTACTGTGTACACCATAGGATTGTAGGGTGGACAAATATTTGCCCACCCTACAAACTTTTTTGATACTAGTACAGCACGGCGGAAATAAACCATCCATTCAAAATTAATAAAATCCTTACGGTGTCCACCTATTTAAATTTTAAATTTTGACTTCCGCCTTGCAGTACTAGTGCTTGAATTGCCGCTTAATTTGGAAAGTAATTCCTGCTGCACCCAAGACTAGAATACCCAAGATAGGATTAGATTCAGGAACAGACTTTGTTTCTAGATATGAGAAAACCTCACTAGCACTGAAAGGCAAATTATTGAAACTAGGGTTTAACGAAACTAGAACATTAGGAGGTAAATTAGGAACAGCAAAAGTTTGTCCTTGAGTGGTTCCTGGATCTGAGAGTGTATCGACTTCCAGGTACAAAGGAGTTTCCTCTGAGAAATTTGGTTCACTAAGGTTAATAGCAGCAACTAAATCCCAGGCTGGATTCGGGTCATTGTTACTTTGAATAACTGTTAAAGCAAAATCCAAAAATTCAGCCGCTAGCTTACTTTCAGGTGTTCCAGTTGCTAGCCATGCCTGTTGATCGGCACGAGAAAAGCCAATTTGATTTGTCGCATCTAGAGGAGTCAACTCAATTTTTAATCCTTGTGATCCTGCGGCAAATACTTCTTGAGCCGCTAAAGGATCGACCCAGATGTTAAACTACCCAACAGTGTTGGTTGAAAATGGAGGATCAGGAAGGACGGTGAGATTTCCTGGTACGAAGACTGCGCCTCCCATAATTTGGACGATGGCAATGTTGCTAATAATGGAGGGATCAAGTCGCAAAGCTTCGGCAATATTAGTTAAAGTGCCGGTTGCTAAGATTGCCACAGGTTCAGGTGATTGCTTTATTTTCTCCACAATCAGTTCTGCTGCCTTTCGCCTTTCAACTGGTGGTGCTGTGTCTGGTAGTTGGACAAAGGGAGACCAAAAAGTTTCTGCACCATCACGAATGAATTCTGGAAAAGCATTGTTTCCAGCCAAAGGATCGGCTTTACCAATACCAACAGGGATACCAGATACTTCTAGTCTTCCTAACATCCGTTCTAGATTATTCACAAAGCTTGCTGGACGGGCAATACCTTGGGCGATCGTAATTGCTTGAATATCAAATTTGGGATTGGCTAACATATAAGCTAAAGCTGTCATCCCGTCTTGACTACCATCATCATCAAAGATCAAAGGGGTTGGTTTAAAATCAGCAGCAAATACAGGTTGGCTAAAGAAAGTTCCTGATGTTAATAACAACAGTGCAGCAGTCGAAAATGCTTGATACACAAGACGTATATTCATGATAAAATAAAGGTTTACAGATTATTCGGAAAAACAGTTAAGTGGAACTTATGAAATCTAAGGGCATCAATAATGCCATAACCTTAGAGAAATTAACGTGGTCATCATAAAGCTTATCATCACCGTTGTCACTTTATAGACAGTCGTTCCCAGGATTTATAGTAAGTTATAGATCGCAGGTTTCCTCTGTTATAGAGACGTTGAAATCACAGCACCTTAATTTTTTAAATAAACTTAAATTTTTTGTGATATATTTCTGTAATCTACAATACCCGTGATGTAGATAATATTGTAGTAAATTTTAAAATTTAGTATTATGTCTAATCAAGAACCAAATTCCAATCAAGGATTTAAGAAAACACAGGCTACCGGAACAAAGAAGAAGAAACTACAACCCCCTCCAGACATTAAAAAACCAAAGAAAACTGAATAAAAAGCGCTATAGTTCCTAGTAGAGACTTAAATTAAATTAAGTCTCTACTATTCTCATCAAAAATAAATCAGCTTATTTGTTTTTCGCTTGAGTCTTTGCCTGTTCTAAAGCTATTTCTTTAATAGCCTGATAGGAATTAACGTTTGAAGTACCTTCAATAGCTTTAACTGCCAAATCTTGAACTTGTTTTAGAGCAGATTCAAGTTGTTTAGAAAGATTTTGAATCCGCGTCTCTTGATTAGTAATAGTTTGTTCTAAAGATTGCAGCCTTTGTTCATAGAAACGCTTTTGCCCTTCCACTTCTTTAGAATATAAATCTGATTTGACTTTAGCTTGGTAGTGGGCGATGCCTTTACCTTCTTCTGTAGCTTTTTTGATAGCTGCTTCTTTATCTTTCGGAAAAACCTCTACCTTGGCTTTTAATTCTTCAAATTGTTTCTCTCTCTCAGAAATTGCTTTCTCTCGTTCAGCCCACTGTTTTTCTGTTTCTTGTAATAATTCTTCCAGTTGCTTATATAGTGCTTTCTGCTGTTGTTCGTATTCGCCACTTTGCAATTGTCGCTGGAGTTCTAAATTATACTTATACTCTGAAGCATCGCGTTGGCGAGTTTTATTCAAGTTTTCATTCCGTTCTTTTATCGCGCGTTGCTGTTCCTCTTGTTCTTTTCCCCAAGTATTCCTTTGCTCTAATATTTCTTGAAATAACACTTCAGAACGCTGGCTATATTCTTCCTGATAAGCTTTAGTATTATCTTCATAGGCTTGGATGAGAGTATCCAAAATATCATCAGAGACTTCTAAATTATGGAGTTGTGTTAATTGTTGAATTTCTTCTTCTAAAGTTCGTCTGATTTCTTCTAACTTAGAAGCTTTTGTAGTTAGCTGTTCTGATAATTCATTAGCAGCACTGCCAAAACCTAATTGAATATTTGCCAAGCTTTCAATTGTATTGTTCATCTTCTGTTGGACACTAGAAAGCTGAGTCATAGCTATTTTTTGTTCTAATTTAGGCTGTTCTTGAGTTCCAGACTGGTTTTCCTTAGCAACTTGTTCGAGTTCGGATTTCAGCGCTGCTTTTTCTTTAGCTAACTCTTCATACGCCTGAAGAATTTCTACTTTAGTATTCTTATCAGTTGGCTTTTTCACCACCACAACAAACCTCCTCTTCAGAAATTCAAAATGATTAAGATGCTACAGACTAATAACTACTTAGGATTAGAACTACCAAAAGCCCTCATAGCTAAATCTTGTGCTTGTTTTAATGCAGTTTGCAATTGAGCAGAAATACCTTCTATTTGTTCAGACTGTTTCTTAATTATTTCTTCCAGAGATTGAATTTTTTGTTCATAACTTTGTTTATTAGCGTCCCATTCTTTTTCAAATAAATCAGCCTCAACTTTAGCTTTTTGGCTGGTTTCTTTAATTGCTTCTTCTCTATATTTCTTAACGGTTTCTTCCAGTTCGTTAGGAAATTTAGTTACCTTTTGTTCATAATCTGCAAAGAGTGGTTGACGTTCAGCCGATATCTTTTCTCGTTCTGCCCAATCTTTCTCTTTCTTTTGAGAATTTTCTTGTATTTCCCTTTGTTGTTGGCGCTTTATCGCTTCGTAGCTATCTGTATTGAGTTTACGAGTAGTCTCTAACTTATACAGAGATTCTTCTTGTTCTTGCTGGCGCTCTTTGGCTAATAAATCATTATATGCTTGGAGTTTTTCTTCATACTCTGCTTGCTCTTTTTGCCATTCTTTGCGCCTGATTGTAACTTCTTTCTCTAGTGTTTCCCTTTTGCTGATAGTATCTTGTTCTAGGGTTTTTAATTTTTCTTGGTGTTCTTGACTTAAAATGTCTAGAGTATCCGCTACAACTCTGATTTGTTGAAGCTCTTGTAGGCGTTGAGTTTCAATTTCTATAGCTCGGTTCAATTCATCTAACTTAGAATTTTCCTGAGCTAGTTTTTCAGATAATCCATTGAGAATACTGCCAAACTCCAATTGTAAATCAGCTAAACCTTTGACAATACTATCAACCGTATATGCAGAAGCTGTTTGCAGAATTTCTTGACTTTTTGCCTTTTCTGCTTCCTCTTGTTTGGTTGCTATTTTAGATTCCAGCTTTTTTCTTTGAATAATAATTTGTTGAAATGCTTGCATTAGTTGTTGTTTGCTGTCCTTGACTCCAACTGTAGTCATCTTCCAACTCCCTTCAATAGGCAATGATTTATTGGGTAGCAAGCCATACCAAGGACTACCCTATGCAGACATCAGAATAGCTTTAAAATCAACATTTTTAACGCAGTGTAAATACGGAAAGATCAGCAGAGGACACTTAGCTAGTACGAATTTTCCACATATATATCCTTATGTTTTTCAGGTATGTAGCGTTTCTCGTTTGAGTCCAATAGTGACCTAACCCGCAGCCCCTTCCGTAGAAGGGAAGAGGAGTAAGATTCAAAGCTAGAGATAGGTCGGAGTGTATTACATACAAAGGAGAAGTGCTATAGTTTTCCCTTTGAGGCTCATAGTACTTTTGTACTAAATAAAATATACCCAACTTAATCTGCTTTTGTCAAGACAATTAGAAGCTTGGAGCTACAGTGATTTTTGATTTAGGAGGTGCTGTGGCTTATGTTACTTTTTATAAAGAAAATCAAAAAGAATTAACCCTAGTAGAAGCGTGGTTGCAGTAAAGCTAGATAATAGATTTAATCATCCTAATTGATACAAGCACAGTCCCAGACTTTTGTGATATCAATGTATACCACTGAATCGACCAAATATTCTGCTAGAACGGACATTGGACAAGCCAGCCGGATTCTAGTAGTAGAAGATGAAGAATTAATCCAGGAAATGCTAGCTGTAGCCCTTGAAGAAGAAGGTTTTGGGGTGACAACAGCACCCGATGGGCGGTCTGCTATAGAGTATCTCAAAAGTTTTGAAACCAATTCGGGGGAACTTCCCTTTGATTTGCTCATTCTTGATTTGATGCTGCCGCAAATCAATGGGCTAGATATTTGCCGTTTGCTGCGTCATCAAGGAAACCCAGTACCAATTTTAATGCTGAGTGCTAAGGGTAGTGAAACTGACCGCGTGCTGGGGTTAGAGGTGGGAGCAGATGACTACCTGACCAAACCCTTTAGTATGCGCGAGTTAGTGGCTCGTTGTCGGGCTTTACTCCGCCGCCAACGCCTAAGTAATTTACCACCAGTACCAGTATTAAAATTCAAGGATATCACCTTGAATCCCCAAGAATGCCGCGTGCTGGTTCGTGGTACTGAGGTGAATCTTTCCCCCAAAGAGTTCCGCTTGCTGGAACTGTTTATGAGTTACGCCCGCAGGGTATGGTCACGGGAACAATTGCTAGATCAGGTTTGGGGGGCAGATTTCGTTGGTGATAGTAAAACTGTAGACGTTCACATTCGGTGGTTGCGGGAAAAATTAGAGCAAGACCCCAGTCATCCCGAATATATTGTGACTGTACGAGGTTTTGGCTATAGGTTTGGATAATTAGTTGGGATGTTGTTAGTTTTTAGTAGTCACCAAGAAACTAACAACTCAAATGCTTTTATTGGGATTTTTTCTGGGTTTAGCGGTAGGCATTGGGTTTTGGGTTTGGCAACAGGTTCAACTTAACCGTTACTTGGGGCGCTTACTCCGACCGTTAACCTCGCATTCTTACAAGATGGGACTGCTGCTGATTCCTGGGTTGCGGCAGGAAATAGCGATGGTGAAGCAGAACCAGCAAGATTTGCAGCAGTCATTACAAACTTACCAAGACCTGCTAGATTTTGCACCAGTGGGATATTTGCAGGTGGATGAGGAAAATCAACTGCTGTGGTGCAATCGACAGGCGCAGAAAATTTTGTATCTGCAAAGCTGGCAGCCAGAACAGGTACGCTTGTTACTGGAGTTGGTAAGGTCTTATGAACTTGATCATTTAATTGAGCAAACTCGTGATTTGCAAAAACCACAGACAGGAGAATGGATATTTCATCCATCTCGTGATGATGCGGCAGAGATGGCAACAATAAAATCTTTCGCTTTGCGGGCATCTAGTTTGCCTTTACCCAATGGACAAGTGGGAGTCTTTTTAGAAAATCGTCAACCCCTATTAGATATAAATCAACTACGCGATCGCTATTTTTCTGATTTAGCACACGAACTCAGAACCCCACTAACCTCAATTCGCTTGGTTGCGGAAACTTTACAAACCCGCTTGGAACCACCTTTAAATCGCTGGGTTAACCGCCTAATGCAAGAAGTTGACCGGCTGATTAGCTTGGTGCAAAGCTGGCTAGACCTCACCCAAATGGAAGCAAACCCAAACATGCAATTGCAAGCCAAAGCTGTAGAATTGCGATCGCTAATTACATCCGTTTGGGAAACACTAGAACCCTTAGCAGGGCGCCAACATCTGTCTCTTTCTTATTCGGGCCCAGAAAATGTTTGGATTAAGGCAGATCAAGCCCGTATGTACCAAGTTTTTCTCAACTTGCTAGACAATAGTATTAAATATAGTCTTCCTAGTACAAGTATTCACATTGAAGCGAAAATCTTATCAACAAAGGATAATCATACTGCTTCCCCAATTCTCGAAATAAATCTTATTGATTCTGGAGTTGGGTTTTCTGAGGCAGATTTACCCCATGTTTTTGAGCGATTTTATCGAGGAGATAAAGCGCGAACCCATTCCCCACAAGATGGTAACTCCATAGGGGCGATCGTTGGTAATGGATTAGGATTAGCGATCGTTGAGCAAATAATTCTCGCCCACGGTGGTTCAATCAAAGCTATGAACCATCCAGAAACTGGTGGTGCGTGGATGCAACTCCAATTTTGTGAAGTTATGGCAAACTCTTTAAGCCAAGACTATAGTTAGTAATATCTTCACCTTTGAGACAACAAGTGTGAAAGCTATCGATTACAATCCTAATCCTCAAAGACCTCAACTCGCCCGCGCCATTAGGCGCTTAGAACGGGATATATTACGCATGGGTGCTTTGGTAGAACAATCATTTCGCCTCAGCCACCAAGCGTTATTTGCTCGTAACTTAACAGCAGCTGAGGAACTTCCCCGATTAGATAAAAAGATCGATCGCTTTTATCGTCAAATCGAATCAGACTGTACGGCTATTATGACGCTGCAAGCGCCCACGGCTCAAGATTTGCGCTTCTTGAGTGCCTTTATGCAGCTGGTGCGCGACTTAGAGCGCATTGGCGATTATGCTGAGGATTTAGCTGAGATTGCGATTAAAATTTTTCCTTACGCACCTCATCCGTCAATGCCCGACATTGAAGCTATGTCCCTTCACGCGCAGTCGATGTTAGCAACTAGCTTGAAGGCTTTGGGAGATTTGGATGAAGCCAGTGGACGCCGTTTAAAGCACCTAGATGATACTGTAGATGATGCGTATGATCGCGTTTATCAGACTTTAGCCCAACAACGCGATGTGCCTGGTGTAGTCGAGCCAATTGTACTGCTAGCGCTAGCAATTCGTTGTCTGGAACGCATGGCAGATCATGCCACTAATATCGGTCAAAGGGTAGCATATATTGTCACCGGTCAACGCTCTTAATTGACCCAAAAACATGAGATGAGCATCGAATGCACCATCTTACATAGCGGTGCGTTAGGCTAAAGCCGTAAAACACCCTACTATTTTCATAATTATTTCTGCCTACGTATTTCCTGAATCTTAAGAAAATACTAAATAATTAAAAATAAGTTAACTAAATATTTTACTAAAAGCTTACCTATTCTTAAACTTGCACAATTAAAGTACTAGATAAACAACTGAAAAATTCCGGTTTATCTTACTGATAGATACCTCAAGACATAAGTTGTTTTTAGAAGAAAATTTTGAGTTAGTCTCTAGCTCTAATTAAGAAGAATACACTGTCAACTATATAACAAGTAAAATTTGATACAAATTATTAGAGTTTCTTAATGATTGTAAATAGCGAGATTCCCTGATAATTATTATGTAGTTAGGGTTAATGATGTATTCCACAACTCCTACTTCAAACTATTCTGCCCTGTCAACTCGCTCTGTTTTGGGCGAACAATTACCCCAGCAGATATTTACCCGTAGGGAAGTAATTCCACTTCAAAATGATGTACTTTGGCGGATTGAACACGGTGCAGTTCGTACCTTAACGTGGAGTGAAGATGGGACATTCATCACTCTCGGTTATTGGGGACTAGGGGATCTGATTGGCTATCCTTTGTCTAGGGTCAAGCCCTACCAGATTGAATGTCTCACAGGCGTGGAAATAAGCATTGTGCCACCTCATTTGTGGCATCAAGATATTAATGCTTTGTTGTCTCATATTCAACAGGCAGAAAATCTACTAAGCATTGTGCATCGAAAACCAATTTCGCTACGGCTATGGCAGTTTTTACTATGGTTAAGTGAAAAATTTGGACGTGATGTAGAAAAGGGAAAGTTAATTGATTTAAATGTTACCCATCAAGATATTGCTGAAGTCTTAAATACCACGCGGGTAACTGTTACCCGGCTCCTACAACAGTTTGAGGAAGAAGGAACAGTTTTCCGTCACAAACGCCGCATTATTTTGCGGTTACCAAATAAATTAATTAAAAATTATGGTTCAGCATTATGCTAAATGACTTGTGTTTATCACAGTATAAAGGTATAATCATGACTGTGATTGTGTGTAAAATTCCTGAAAGTAAAGTGTTTTAAGCATTTTATCATGACTGGATTATATAGGTGTGAGTGAGAGTAATAACATGACAAAACGATTTTGGAATCTTTGTAAGGTTAGTCCAGTTGTCCTAGCTGCTGCATTTTTCGGTGCCAATAGCGCTGTAGCTGCTGAAGTCAACGAACAGGTAACAAATGTTGCCCAGTTATCTGAAGCTCAAGATAACAACATCGGTCAGGTAACATCAGTTTCGCAATTTTCGGATGTGCAGCCCACAGATTGGGCATTCCAAGCTTTACAATCTCTAGTTGAGCGCTACGGCTGTATTGCAGGTTATCCCAACAGTACCTATCGTGGGAACCGTGCTTTGACCCGTTATGAATTTGCCGCAGGTTTGAATTCCTGTTTAGACCGAGTTAACGAACTTATTGCTACAGCTACTGCTGATTTGGTCACAAAACAAGACCTGTCTACTTTACAGCGCTTACAAGAAGAATTTTCTGCTGAACTAGCAACTCTGCGCGGTCGCGTGGATGGACTAGAAGCCCGTACTGCTGAGTTGGAAGCTAATCAGTTCTCCACTACTACCAAGCTGTCTGGGGAAGCAATTTTCAGCGTGTCTCAGGCTTTTGGCGATAGCCAAGCCCTTGGCTCCCGTACTCTGGTCAATAACAACGCACTTCGTGGCGGCGATTTAGATGCCAATATGGCCTTTGCCAATCGGGTGCGTTTAACCTTAAACAGCAGTTTCACAGGAACAGACCAGTTGCAAACTCGGTTGAATTCGGCAAACATTATTGCCAACAATTCAAGTACACCTAACATAGGTAGTGCTTCTACCGGCACTAACATGACCCGCTTGGGCTATGACGGCGGTACTGACAACGCCGTTTCAATCGATAAACTGAACTATGCTTTCAATCTGAGCGATGGAATACGTGTCAAGATTGATGCTACCGGTGCTGAGTTTAACGAAAACACCAACGTATTTAACCCTGACTTTAGAAGCAGTGGTTCAGGCGCTCTCTCCCGGTACGGACGTTTCAGCCCCATTTATCGTCAAGCTAATGACGGTGCTGGGATCACAGTTAATATTAATCCCAACGGACCTTTGACCTTGACGGCGGCTTATATGGCAACCGGAAGGAATAATGCTGCTAATCCTGCAAGTAGCACTGGACTATTTGATGGTAGTAACACAATTTTTGGTCAGCTTGCTTTTAAGCCCAATCAAGCCTTGAATATTGGTTTGACATACGCCCGTTCTTATTACAACGGTGCTGCAAACACCGCAGCAGCACCGGCTGCTAGCAACGCAATTACTCCCAGCGTATTTGGTGCTACAGGCAGCGACCTTGTAAATTCTCCCTTCGGACCTGTTCGGACTGAAGCCAACCACTACGGTGTAGAACTGAGCTTCAAACCCGCCGCTAAGTTAACTATTGGCGGTTGGGCAGGCTACAGCTTTCTTGAAGCTAAAACCAACGGTGCCACTCCTGCTACTGGTGTCACAGCAGGTAACAGTGCTGAATCATTCTATTGGGCTGCAACTTTAGGTATTCAAGACTTTGGTAAAGAAGGTAATGTCTTGGGTTTGATTTTTGGTCAACCACCTAGAATCACTAGCAGTGATGTCAGAGTCGGAGCCGCTAACGTAGAGCAGAGAGATAGAAATACCTCCTATCATTTAGAGGGTCTTTACAAGTTCAAGCTCTCCGATAATATTCTAGTGACCCCTGGCTTGTTGGTAATTTTCAATCCAGAGAACAACGACAACAACCAAACGATCTATGTAGGTACTCTACGTACTACTTTCACCTTCTAAAATTGGTGATGGGAAATAAAGCTCAGAATTAGATAAGCAAAACCCCACTTTTAGGTGGGGTTTTGTTTAAGAAAAAATTAGCTATGTAGGATTATAATCTGGCTGATTGGATATATCTGTTGAGGGGCGATCGCTACTCCAAGCCCACCACACAGAACCACAGTGACAGTAGTAAAACTCTTGCCATTTGCGACGACGGTCTTCTGTAAGTACAGGCGATCGCCGATTTAGCCAAACTTTTTCAGCTTCTCGGCTACTTGAGTGGCAATTAGGACAGAAAAATTCGTATGCATGTATTGCCTTATTTGTCCATTCAGGCGGGAGGGTAGCAAAAGCGTCCATGTAGTTATAAGTGTAGTAGCAATGGTTATCCAAAACTTTGAGGTTTTGAATTTAGCGGCAAACGGATATGATAAAATCCCGCCACACTATCAAACTGCTTAATCAATATTCTTATGGCTTAATCTGAATCTATTCACTTTCTCGCCATTTACAGAGGTTTTCATTAATAGAACAACCATTTAGAAAGACTGCGATCGCATCTCACAAATCAAAGGTTAACACGAATGACAACTAAAATAGTTACCATGCACATTATGGCTAATAATTAAATTTATGGAGCCAAATGTTGAAATTCGCCGTTTGTTAGATGTGATGCCTGCCTCTGGTCGGATGACGACAAAAATCGTTAGTAAGCCACAGCAGGCAAAAGTGATTGACGCCTCCTTTCCTCAACCCTGGAATGGGGAGCGACCGATATATATTAATTTCGATTTGTGGCGTCGTCTGACCAAGCAGCAACGAGACTTGCTGCTGTTGCAGATGGTTAGCTGGTTGACAGGGGTGAAGTGGTTTAAACCCGACATTTATCAAGGTGTAGTACTGGCGGGGCTGTTAGGCGGATTATTAGAAGCAGCACAGTCAGATGTAGTGGGTGTAGCCGTAGCCGGGGGATTAAGTGCGATCGCTGCTTTTCGGATCTGGCGCACTAATAAGTCTCAAGAGTCAGAGTTAAATGCCGATGCAGCAGCAATTGGCATAGCACAACGGCGTGGTTATCCAGAAGCTGAAGCAGCGCAGCACCTGTTATCTGCAATTGAAGCGGTAGCCAAAATTGAAGGGCGTTCTGGTTTAGATTTTACCGAGTTGATTCGTTGCCAGAACTTACGAGCGATCGCGGGTTTATCACCAGTGGGTATGCCAGAAAGTTATGATAAGTAGAATAAATGTCTCTGCTGCATATTTGTAGCAACATTTAAAGTGAAAAGTCTTTATATGGGTTTTTGAGAGCGATCGGTAAAACTTAACTTAAATTCTGTCAGTTACTAATGGAGTTGATGGGAATGGGTAACTTTATTATTTTTGCCTTGATAGTGGTTTACGGAGGCGGCGTTTGGAAGTTTTGGAATGGCTTTGGGCGGACTAATTTTAATCCAACTTTGACCAATCGCATTGGTTTATCTTTGCTATGGCCAGCTTTGTTTATTACAAATCAATCCTATCGTCGAAACTTTAGAAAGGCGTTGAAGGGCTAGAGTTTACTATTAAGTTTAAAGTCATCTGAACCTGATGGTGGCCTATATCCAAATATAAATCTAAGTCACCAACCCCCTTTCCCTACTAGGGAAAGGGGGTTGTGTTTGCTCATCCTAGAAGGAGAGGAATTAGGGGAGGGATAAGTTCGTATTTTTTACAAGTGCAACCCATTAGCAGTTGGGAAGTAGTGTAGCTGATGAATTTACAAATTATTTATTTGGTTAGCAGATGGATTGCTGCACCTACAGCTGCACCATCAACAGCATTCCCAAGGGTATCTTTGCTATCGCCGGTAATTACGCCAGTTACTGCGCTAGCCCCTGCACCTACTCCAATATCTTGAACAACACTCCGGTTACGGCGATTGCGAGTGTTTCTCAGACCATTTGCACCATTAACAGCTGCACCAGTGACACCACCTTTAACAGCATTGTTTAATACATTACGCTTTCCTCTCACTGCTCCGGTGACCACATTGGTAACAGCCCCAATACCTGCATCTCTTAATACTTGGTCATCAGCAGCAGCCGGTTTAGCGGGAACTAATGTGACACCAGCTAAACTTGCAGCCATGAGGCTGGGTAGAAGTGTGCGTTTTAGAATATTATTCATTGTGTTACCTTCTCAAAACATCAAACAATTGGATAAAAGCAAAGTTACTGGAGTCAAAGAAAATTATATTTTTTCAATTGGACAACAGCAACTATCTATTGTTTGAGGACATATACATAATCGCATTTATAAAGTCATAATTGCATCCCCTGAAAGCATGAATATAGATTCAGTCTTCAGAAGGCCTTGCTGATTCATTAGGCGATACTAGAGATTACATATTGACAAAATCAACTAAATATGCAGTGTAGATTTTTAAGTATGAAAGCTTGATTTTTTCAGTACTAGCAAGCGATTTCTGATGATAAATCCCGTACTGTTTACCCTATCTATCTAAAGATAGTTGACAAAATAACTAAACTAACTAACAGGGGTTAATATTTTAGGACTTACGCAAAATTGTCTCAAAAACCTGATTTGTCGTAGCGGTAATTCATGAATTACCGCTACTTCAGAACTTTTTTGCGTAAGTCCTGTATTTAATTCTCTTAGTTTAGCAGCCAAGGGTTGCGATCGCGCTTCTGTTTGCTGCGATCGCTTCCATCTGTTTGTAGCAAATCACCCTGATTATCCTACTAGCGCAGCCAGGGTAATTCTGGATTCTGATAGCGGCCTTGCCAAATTCTTAATTCCCCAGCCGTCGGTTTAATACCATAATGGCCATGTTCATTAGCAGGTAATAGCTGATATTGACACCTGAGCAATTGATACACCTCTACACTGGCTTTCTTCACTTCATAAATGCCAGAAATATTTTAAGAATCGGTTTACACCAATTTTCTAAATTAATCCGATGGACTCTTACCAAATCAGAATCATTGGAAACTAGAATTAATTCGCGTGCGATTGCTGTAGCCGCTATCAATATTCAATGAATCTTTATTTTAATTACGCATTTTTTCGGTAGCATTCCTTCAAAAAATTAAATAAGCTGATAAAAAGTTATTTAGAGTTCAAAAACGTGGATATCATTCAAAATATCAATGAATCATTTACCTTTGCAACAGTAGGCGCAGTGGTGGGAGTGGCTCTGTACCACAGTATTGGAGGTGCAGGTTTAGCAATCGGAGGAACTGCTTATGGAATAGGTTTAGTAGGATTTGCTGGGACTGGTGCAGTTGCTGGATTAGCTATTTACGGGATGAAAAAGTCAGTTTTTGGATAATTAAGTTCGCTTTTGAATTGTTTTTAAATTGAACAATTGGGGAAATTAAAAGAATAAATTTAAAACCCCTGTTTTGAAATACTTTTGGAGAAAAGAGTAATGATATTAGATGTATCTAGTAAATAAGTCACTTTGTCTATTTTCTCTTTACTGCTTCATCGTACATTTTTATTTGCTCTGGCGTCAAATCGTTTAAGGTACCAGAAACAGCTTCTAAAACTAGGATACTATCAATTCTGCGTGTTAAATCATCATCTTTAATTGCTCGCATTTCTTCTGGTGAAAATTTACCAAACAGGTCTACCAGCATTTCAATCATTTCCCATTTTTTTAATTTCACCAAGTACAAGCTATTGCTTTTAAATAGGTTGTCTACAATTGGCGATATCCGGTTAGTAAGTTCTTGATGATAGCTAGAAACTTCTTGCATAACTTCTCCCTCATTCATCAACTAATTAGCCCAATTATAAACGATTCTATTCTGCGCTTCTCTCAGCGCCCCTCTGCGTAAAAAAAAGGTGGACAAGATGCCCACCCCACAAAATTTTGAGAATATTCTGTTGCTATTAACCCAACAATTGTTTAGCCTTAGCTAATACATTATCAACGCTAAAACCAAACTTCTCTAAACAAACACCACCTGGAGCCGAAGCACCAAAGCGATCAATACTAACGCAATCGCCTTCAGTACCCACATACTTGTGCCAACCGAAACTGCTACCAGCTTCTACAGACAAACGCTTGGTGACAGCTTTCGGCAGAACGGACTCTTTATAAGCCGCATCCTGTGCTTCAAACAGATCCCACGCGGGTAGCGAGACAACACGAACTTTCTTGCCTTCAGCCTTGAGTTTCTCGGCTGCGGTGACGCAGAGGCTTAATTCTGAACCAGTACCAATCAAGATGATATCGGGTGTACCTTGGCTATCAACTACTGTGTATCCACCCTTTGCCACACCCTCAATTGATGTACCTGCCAAGTTGGGGACATTTTGACGGGTGAATGCCAACAGAGATGGAGCGTTTTGCTTCGACTTTTCGATCGCTATTTTATAAGCGCCAGAGGTTTCATTACCGTCTGCGGGACGAAACACGGTTAAATTAGGAATGGCTCGTAAGGAAGCTAGAGTTTCAATGGGTTGGTGTGTCGGCCCATCTTCACCTTGTCCAATGGAATCGTGAGTCATCACCCAAATCGAGCCAGCTTGAGAAAGGGCGGATAAACGGATGGCAGCACGCATATAATCTGTGAAGATCAAGAAGGTAGCACCATAAGGAATTAATCCTGAAGCGTGCAGCGCTATACCATTACAGATTGCGCCCATAGCATGTTCCCGCACACCAAAGTGGATGTTGGGGTTTTCGTAGTTCCCTTTTTGGAAGTCGCCCTTACCCTTGATTTCGGTCAAGTTGGAGTGGGTTAAGTCAGCTGAACCACCAATCAATTCAGGTAAAACTGCCGCCAGTTTGTTAAGGCAGGTTTCTGAGTGTTTGCGGGTGGGTAATCCTTTGTCTTCTGGGGTGTAGGTTGGTAATACTTTATCCCAACCGTCGGGCAGTTTGCCGCTTATGTAGCGTTCAAATTCAGCCGCTTCTTGGCCATACTTAGCTTTGTAGTCGGCAAATGTTTTGTTCCAGTCGCCTTCGTAGCTTGCGCCGCGTTCCACTGCTTTGAGCGTGTGGTTGAGGGCTTCTTGTGGAACATCAAAAGGCTCATATTCCCAACCCAAATTTTTCCGAGTCAAGGCAATTTCGTCTCCACCCAAAGCAGCACCGTGAATACCAGCAGTGTTTTGTTTGTTGGGAGAACCATAACCGATGGTGGTTGTCACCTTAATCATCGATGGTTTATCGGTGACAGATTTAGCTTCTTCAATTGCTTTGGCGATCGCTTCTAAATCGGTATTACCATCTTTGACATGCAAAACATGCCAACCGTAAGCTTCAAAGCGCTTGGAAACATCTTCGGTGAATGCCACATCTGTGGAACCGTCGATGGAGATGTGGTTGTCGTCGTACAGAGCGATCAGTTTGCCTAATCCCAAGTGTCCTGCGAAAGAACAAGCTTCACCGGAAATTCCTTCCATGTTGCAACCGTCACCCACAATCACGTAGGTGTAATGGTCAACAATCTTGGCATCGGGTTTGTTATATTTAGCGGCAAGATGGGCTTCAGCGATCGCTAAACCAACTCCATTGGCAATTCCTTGACCCAAGGGGCCAGTTGTGACTTCCACACCTGGGGTCATGAAGTTTTCGGGGTGTCCAGGGGTTTTGGATTCCCATTGACGGAATTGTTTGATATCTTCAATGGTGACGCTATCGTAGCCTGTCAAGTAGAGTAGGGCGTACTGCAACATCGAGCCATGACCGGCTGACAAGACAAAGCGATCGCGGTTAAACCATTTGGGATTTTTGGGATTAAACTTCAAAAAGCGATCCCAGAGGACAAAAGCCATCGGAGCCGCGCCCATTGGTAGTCCTGGGTGTCCCGATTTTGCTTTTTCTACGGCATCAACAGCCAAGAAGCGGATCGAGTTAATACAAAGTTCTTCGAGGGACAGTTCTTTGGCGGATTGGGTTGCAACAGTCATAATCTCTTGTTTTTAACGACGGGTTAGCATTCTTGGTAGCTTCTCTTGCTGGGGTTATTTTAGATTCCCCACAGTATCCTCATCATCCCATTCCCGCTTGTCGATGGACAAGCGGGATCTCCTGAGTTTATGGTGATAAATCAAGCTGATAATTGGGTCATGCTGAACGCTTAAGTTATATCGGAATGATATTTCTGATACTTTGGGCATGGGGCATGGGGCATGGGGCATGGGGCAAATGAGCAGAGTCGGATAAAACTACTGAATTCTGGCTCTTGAATTCTGACTCCTGAATTCTGACTCCTGACTTCTTTTAAACGTATTTCTTAAAGGCCAGTGTGACATTATGACCGCCAAACCCAAAAGAATTGGATATTGCCACCTCGACTTTTTGAGCGCGGCTAAAGTTAGGCACGTAATCTAAGTCACACTCTGGATCGGGATTTTCCAGATTTATTGTCGGTGGAATTTGGTCATTAGCGATCGCCAGCACTGTTGCAACTGCTTCAATACCTCCAGAACCGCCCAATAAATGACCTGTCATAGATTTGGTGGAGCTAATTGCCACCTTATAGGCATGTTCTCCCAAGGCTTTTTTGATTGCTGAGGTTTCAGTTGAATCATTAGCTGGGGTACTAGTGCCGTGGGCATTAATATAGCTAATCTGGTCGGGGGTTATGCTGGCATCTTTGAGCGCTAGTTCGATTGCTCTAGCTGCTCCAAGTCCACCAGGGACGGGGGAAGTGATATGGTAAGCGTCACAGGTCATACCATAGCCGATCATTTCGGCATAAATGTGAGCGCCGCGACTTAGGGCGTGTTCCAGTTCTTCGAGAATTAAAATTCCTGAACCTTCACCCAAGACAAATCCATCGCGATCGCGGTCAAAGGGACGGCAAGCTTTATGCGGATCGTCATTGCGAAAAGAGAGGGCTTTGCAAGCGGCAAACCCAGCCATCGATAATGGTGTCACAGCAGCCTCTGTTCCGCCGCAAATCATCGCTTGGGCATATCCTCCTTGGATTAAGCGAAAAGCATCGCCTACAGCGTTGGAGCCAGCAGCGCAGGCAGTTACTGGGCAGGAATTTGGCCCTTTAGCACCCGTGTGAATTGCCGTTAATCCTGCTGCCATATTGGCGATCATCATCGGTATCATGAATGGACTACAGCGATCAGGCCCACGGTTGAGGTAGATAGTTTGCTGGTCTTCTAATACCTTAATGCCACCAACGCCAGAACCGATCATGACACCTACCTGTTCTGCATTCAGTTCATTAATAACTAACTGCGCGTTAGCTAGAGCCTGTTTTGCTGCCGCAACCCCAAATTGGGCAAATCGATCCATGCGCTTGGCCTCTTTGCGCTCCAAGTAATCATGTGGATCGAAGTTTTTTACTTCACCAGCAATGCGGCAATCATGGCGAGACGCATCAAAAAATGTGATGTGGTCAATGCCATTACGTCCACTCAATAATCCATCCCAATATTCTGTTGCTGTGTTACCTATAGGTGTAATCGCGCCAACACCAGTTACAACAACGCGTTTACGTGTATAATCTGTCATGATTCAGTTAAAGGTGGCGAAAAAGCAGCAGGCATTAAACAGTGCTAAGTTTCGTTAGCGTTAGCGGGGCGTTTAGCCCATCCTGAGTTCTGAGTTTTGGAAGCATCCAAAGATGGAGAAAACTCCGAACTTTTGCCTCCTAAAACTCTAACTCTTAAACTTTTAACCGTTCAGCACTCAGTGAAAAGTCAAAGCAGTGGTTTTTGCCTAGATGCCCAGAGGGGGCGAGACATAGCCATCTAAACTTCCAAGACTCAAAACTTTTTTAAGCTGATGCGGTAACTTTGTTATTGATGTAATCTACTGCGTCTTGAACCGATACAATCTGTTCGGCAGCTTCGTCGGGAATTTCGATATCAAATTCTTCTTCCAAAGCCATCACCAGTTCAACGGTATCTAACGAATCTGCTCCTAAATCTTCCATAAATTTGGACTGGGGAGTGATTTTGTCAGTATCTTCAACACTCAGTTGTTCGATGACGATTTTTTTGACCTTATCAAAAAGTTCGGTTTGGCTCATAAATAATAAAAGTCCTTAACCAGTTGCTAGGTTCTGCTCTTTATGGGAGACATTGTTTTGAGCATATACATCTTATCGTCAAGCGCGATCGCCCGTATACTACCAAGGGTTTTTCTGTTAGAAAATCCCTCCCGTTCCTCAAAAGAATCGGGTAAGTTTTCTTAGAATTGGGTATAGGAGTGGGCTATGCCATTGCCAACAGCATGTAAATGCTTTGATTGTCCAATTATTGCTAACTTTTTTTACAATGTCTCGCTCTGTATTTACAGCCTTGCTAGCAATCAGAATATATAGACGCTGCGGCTTTGAACCTAGACGGTTAAAGAGACGGTGAACGTCAAATATCACAGCTGAAATGCTAACAAGGAATAATAAAACAGTTATTGTTTTAGAGCGATCGCTCTAACCCAAACATACCTCTATGCTATCTCAGACACTCAAATACGCTTATTTTCCCGGTTGTGTTGCCCAAGGGGCCTGTCGGGAACTTTACCAGTCAACTCAAGCGCTTACCCAAGCACTGGGTATTGAACTGGTTGAACTTAAAAAAGCTGCTTGCTGCGGTTCTGGCATATTTAAAGAAGATTCTAAACTGCTGGAAGATACAGTCAACGCCAGAAATATTGCCCTAGCAGAAGAATTAAATTTGCCCTTACTTACCCATTGCAGCACTTGTCAAGGTGTTATCGGTCATGTGAACGAACACCTGAAAGAATGCCAAACAACTGACCCTGCCTACATTCAACAAGTTAATGGCTTGCTGGATAAAGAAGGCTGTTCACCTTATCGCGGCAGTACCGATGTTAAACATCTTCTCTACGCCTTAGTAACAGATTACGGTTTAGAGGAAATTACCAAACGTGTCACCCGGAAGTTAACTGGATTAAAATGCGCCGCTTTTTATGGCTGTTATCTCCTCCGCGCCCAAAAATCTATGCCTTATGATGACCCCTTTCAACCGGAAGCGATGGAAAATATGTTTCGGGCGGTGGGTGCAACACCAATTTATTACCGAGGCCGGACACAATGTTGTGGTTGGCCCCTGGCTAGCTATGCTACTACCCAATCTTTCAAGATGGCGGGGATGCATATTCAGGATGCTTTGACTTCTGGTGCTGACTGCATAGTTACACCTTGTCCTCTGTGCCACTTAAATTTAGATTCGCGTCAGCCAGAGGTGGAAAAGGTTATTGAACAAAAGTTAGGTTTACCAGTGTTGCATTTACCCCAGTTAATTGCTTTGGCACTTGGGGTTAGTCCAAAAGAACTGGGTTTAGATCGCCACGTTGTTTCCACAAAGCCAGTATTGGAAAAGTTAGGATTTTAGAACTTATAGCGGTTCTCGGTTGAGGAGGTACAGAACCCCACCCCCAACCCCCTCCCCGCAAGCGAGGAGGGGGCTATGATGTAACTCATTTGATTGGGAAAAGCTATTTTCTAATCAACAATTAAAAATTTTAAACCTACGGAGGTGGGTTTTTTCTGTGTAGCCGCGACTTCTAGTACAGCACGGCAAAAATCAAGCTACCATTTAAAACAAGTAAAAGCTTTGATATAGCGTTTCTCGTTTACGTGAGGTACACCCGTAGGGGCACGGCACTGCCGTGCCCTTACACTTGTGGATATAATGTTGTACCGCATGTGAATGGGAACTGCTATATACAAAACTTTTGAATGCGTGACTTTTGACTTCCGCTTTGCGGCACTATTCGCCAGGGCTATCTTTGAATTTACGTTGCAATTGTTTTAGCGATTGATACATATCTGGCAGGCGATTATAAACAGCACATACCTTGAGATATAGTTTGTAAGGAATGGCTGGAGATCCGCAGACAACTTCTCCTGGTGCAACATCGCTGTGAATTCCAGTTTGAGCAGATGTCATCACCCCATCTCCGATCTTCACTTGGTTGGCTATTCCTGTTTGTCCAGCTAAAATAACGCGATTTCCCAGTTTAACACCTCCTGCCATGCCAACCTGACCTGCGATCGCACAGCCTGAACCGATTTGGCAACCATGACCTATTTGCACTAAGTTATCAATTACTGTATTGCGACCTATCCGTGTTTCGCCGACGGCTGGGCGATCGATGGCACTGTTACAGCCAACTTCCACGCCATCTTCTAAGACTGTATAGCCGGATTGTTCCATTTTTAACCAACCAGTTCGGGTAGGAACAAAACCAAAGCCTTCTGCACCAATGACAGCACCACTGTGAATCACACAATCTGCACCAATGCGGGTGCGTTCGTGGATGGTACTATTGGCGTGTAAGGTGGTGCGATCGCCTATTTTGGCATCTGGATAAATCACCACATTGGGATGGATAATTGCGCCATCGCCAATTTCCACCCCTTGCTGAATCACAGCATGGGGGCCAATGTAAACATTATTACCAACTTTTGCGGTCGAGTGAATCACAGCAGTAGGATGAATTTCTGGGATGGGGCGATATGGTTGGTAAAAAAGTGCGATCGCTTTGGCAAACAATAATCGCGGATCTGGGGTTGCAAGCCAGACAATACCGCTCTCTTGTGCAAGCACTTGTAATTTTTCGTCTTGAGGCAAAATTAAAGCACTAGCATTGGTTTTAGCGACAAAAGACCCAAATTTTGCCCCTTCTACGTAGCTGAGAGTACCGTTGCTAGCTTCATCAATGGCTGCTACCCCTGTAATTTCTGGGTCATGGTCTGGGTTGATAGTCAAGCTATGATTGGTAGCGGCATCACCAAATTGGCGGAGGATTTCGCTGAATTTCATTGTTGGGTGTATTCAAAATTGATCTACAATGCCAAGACAATTTTCCCATTCCGGATTACGAATTAGTAATTATTTGGTCAATTTCAAATTGATGGGTTGAGGTTGACACAAAGAGAAGTTGCTCTTCTTCGCGTCGCTCCTTATAGCAGGACTAGTCGCTAGTTGCCATTGCTATACCTGCTAAATACCCCGTTGTCCAAGCACTTTGGAAGTTAAACCCACCGGTAACGCCATCAATATCTAAGATTTCTCCGGCAAAATAAAGACCAGGAACTAACCTACTTTCCATCGTTTTAAAGTTGACTTCTTTGAGGTTGACACCGCCACAGGTAACAAATTCTTCTTTAAAGGCTCCTTTACCACTGATTAAGTATTGCCCCTGAGTAAGTTCTTGCAGTAGTTGATTTAAGGTTTTACTAGATATTTCTGCCCAACGGTCTTCTGTGGTAATGCCTGCACGGGCAATGATATATTGCCAGAGACGATGGGGTAGATCAACGCCGCGATGCAATGCGATCGCTTTCTTTCCCCATTCATCCTTAACTGCTAAAACTTTTTCTCGCACTTGTTCTTGTTGCAATTGGGGCAGCCAATTAATCAATAATGTGGCTTGATAGCGGCTTTCGTGCAGAACTCTCGCACCCCAAGCAGAAAGCTTCAGAACAGCCGGGCCACTCAAACCCCAGTGGGTAATTAGCAATGGGCCAGTTTGTTGTAATGGGGATTTTCCACCCCCAGATAACCGCAATTGGGCAGAGTTAACGCTAACTCCAGCTAAAGCCCGCAATTGAGGATCAGCAATGTTGAAGGTAAATAAAGAGGGTACTGGCGGTTCTATTTGATGACCTAACTCTTTGACAATTTTATAACCTACAAGGCTGCTGCCGGTAGCAAGAAGTAGGCGATCGCATTTAATCGGATCTCCCGACTTTAAAAGAATATCAAACCCGCCATCTGTTGCCGTTACTGAAGTTACGTGTGTACCGATACGGAGTTTGACACCAAATGTCGCCACCGCTTTAATCAGAGATTCCACAATGGTTTCTGAACTATTGGTGACAGGAAACATCCGGCCATCAGCTTCAGTTTTTAGATAGACTCCACCAGCAGCAAACCAATCTACTGTATCTTGAGGCCCAAATCGAGTCAAAGCACCCCGCAAAGCTTTTGCACCTCTGGGGTAATTTTGCACTAACTCCTCAGGAAAAAAGCAAGCGTGAGTAACGTTGCAGCGTCCGCCACCAGAAATTAGCACTTTCGCTAGGGGTTGGCGACTAGCTTCGAGTAAAGTAACTTGGGCATCAGGATTGGCTTTAGCACAAGCGATCGCGCCAAAAAATCCTGCTGCTCCACCCCCAATAACTACGATTCGTAACGGTAGCAAGTTCTAAAATTTCTCAATAGCACGTACTTTACTAGGCTAGCCGTTATCTTCACTATTCAACTAGTTCAAATTGATCTTTGGTGGCCCCGCAAGTCGGACATACCCAATCATCTGGTATATCTTCAAAGGCTGTTCCCGGCGCTATATCGCTATCTGGATCGCCTACTTCTGGGTCATATTCATAAGCGCAAACAGTACATATATACTTTGCCATGTTCGTTTCCCTTAGTAAATTGTTGGCATTACTTCAGTATTAAATACTTCTGGTAGTTAGTCAAAATAGGCTTAGTCATTAGTCCAAGAGAAACCAGGCCCATCCAACGGCAAAGCTCAGAGCATCCCTTGGGACGTGGTTTGAATTAGTTCGATATCATTAGTTTTTTCCGCCTAGTAGTGGCGCGGTATATATCAAAAACTCTTGTATCTTATACCAATGACAAATGACAAATGACCAATGACTAAAAACGCCACCAGGTTCTCTGGACGTAACTGATAACCGCGATCGCGATCGCCCCTAGTAGCAGTAGCCAAATTATTCCACCTGGAATAAAAGTGAGAATACCAAAGCCTCTCAATACCCAGACGGCTACGCTAATGCCGAGAAGGATACCAAAAATCTGGATTAATCTACGATTTAAAGAAGATTGACTCACCTACTTTTCCTCTCAACTCAACAGAGATTACACTTGATATTGACAATAAAATATGAAGTTACGATGAAGTTGCAGTTTCATCAGAAATAACACGTAAAAATCGAGAGATGCTATCCAATCGTTGGGCTAAGGTGCTTGAGATTAGGTCGTGTTTGTGCCATTCTAACTGTTAAAAACTTAGTTTTTAATTTATAAGTACCGCTATTATCAAGTCTACTTAAGTATTAATTGTGTTAATTGTGATAAGAACTACAATTTTTCCAGCAAGATAACTGAAATAATTACCAAAAAATCAACGTTTCCGGGAAAGATCGCATTAAACTGGAATTAAAATTTAGTGGGTTGGATCTAAATCAAGTTTTATGGCTTGTAGTTTCAACTCCATTTAGGTGGATGAGTTGAGGAGTAACTAAAATCATTATGTCTGCATCTTATATATCAGACTCAATTATTGCAAGTTCAGATATGGCTTGGAGTCAAGACAAGCAAAAGTTGCTGGTACAGGGTGAAATTTTGATAGAAACGCGATCGCATAAAACATGGGGTGGCGCGGTGACAGCCTGGATGTATTTGCCGATGGTGCGATCGCAAGCTTGGCAGCAATTAACTGATTACCCCCGGTGGGTGCAATATTTTCCCGATATCACTAAAAGCGAGATATTACACAAAGGTGAAGTCAAGCGCCTGTATCAAGCAGCACAAAAAGCCTTTTTCTTTTTCACAGCTAAAGTTGAAATTTACCTCAACGTTGTAGAGGTGCTAGGGCAACAAATCCAATTTCGCATGGAAAAAGGGACTTTTGAGGATTTTTACGCCAATTTAGTACTCAAAGATTGCGGTAATGGTACTTTGCTTGCCTATACTGTGCAAGCTACACCATTGATTCCAATTCCATCAATTTTCATTCAACAAGCAATGAACTTTGAGTTGCCTGCAAATATGCGTAAAATGCGACAAGTACTTTGTAAGGGTCAATAAAAAATTCAGGCGTTGCTGATTTCAAGTATGAATTTGGTGGTCTTCCCCATATCCCAAGGTGTAGGGGCACGGCTGCCGTGCCCCTACGGGTTGTACCTCACGTAAACGAGAACTGCTATATTGATCAGTCTTTATTTAGGGTTTAAACACGAAATCGATTCCTAATCGATTGGGGTAATCTTTCTGGATACTTAGAAAAATAGAAAATTCTTAATGGAATAAAAATGATTATTCGATTCAAACGGATCTCCCATTGCTGAATTAATGGAAGTGTTTTAGCATACTCCTTAAACAACTGTTGGACTCGCGTTTGACTTGTTCCATTTGTAGAATCATCAAAAGTTTTCGTTCCTGGATAATATCTAAAATTTCCCCAAATTTCATTAAAATATTTTACATGAGCTACTTTAACTGCTTTCAGTAAGAAATCTACATCCATTGCATAATGCTCTTCAACTTTGTAGACTCCAATTTGTTGATGCAAGGATTTGTGGTAGAAGTAAGCCGACGGATTCAAAGGAAAAGCAGCATCGATGATTCCGTCATCATTAATTTGCATTTCCATTAATAAATCAACTGTCCGTAGTCGTTTAGGTTTATTAATCTGAATTAACTTGTCTCGATGATCCCACTTATTACAATTGCCAACAATCAAGCTAGGTTCTGGTAGACTTTTAAAGAGTTCCGATATGCGGCTAATAACGTTTGGCTCATAGAAATCATCAACGTTTAAAACGCCTATAATCGCTCCTTGTGCCATAGCAATTCCTTTATTCATCGCATCTGATTGTCCTTGGTCTTTTTCAGAAATCCAGCGAATGTGGGGATATTGCTTGGCGTAATCTTTAATAATATCTATTGTTTTGTCGGTTGAGCCGCCATCGATAATGAGATGCTCAACTTCCGCAAAATTTTGGTTAATGACATTTTGAAGGCATGATTTTATAAATTTATCACCGTTATAAACTGGTGTAATTACACTAATCATTAGTTATCACCTAGTAAAAAGGACTGGAGATTAGAAACTGGGAAATAGTTTTCCTAATTCCCAATTCCTTTGATGAACATAATTTAGGATTCCCACTTTTCCCCTAAATAATTCAAAAACCCGATCTCTATTCAGAAAACGGGTTTTTGTGTGTGATTTATGAGATGTAATTATCCAGTAAATACCTCGACTGGTAAACGGCTAAATGACAACCTTTCATTCTGCACATCAACAAAGATGGTGTCGCCGTCGTTGAATTCGCCGCGCAAGATGGATTTAGCAATTTGAGTTTCTAACTCCCGCTGAATCGCCCGCTTCAGTGGACGCGCCCCATAAACTGGGTCGTATCCTACTTCTGCTAAAAAGTCAAGTGCTGTATCCGAGAGTTTAAGGGATATTTTACGATCGCCCAGTCTTTTCCGTAATCTTTCCACTTGCAGTAGCACAATATGCCGCAATTCCTTCTTATCTAAACCGTGGAAGATGATAATTTCGTCAATTCGGTTCAGGAATTCTGGACGGAAGCTATTTCGCATCGCTTCCATTACCCGACGGCGCATTTCGTCGTAGTGGGCGTTATCCCCGGCGACATCAAGAATGTATTGCGAACCGATGTTGCTGGTCATGATGATAATAGCGTTCTTGAAGTCTACCTTATGACCTTGGGCATCAGTGACGCGACCATCATCGAGAATTTGCAAGAAGATATTAAATACATCGGGGTGTGCTTTCTCGATTTCATCGAAGAGAATCACTGAGTAAGGACGGCGACGAATCGCTTCTGTAAGTTGTCCACCTTCTTCATAACCGACGTATCCTGGAGGTGCACCGATCAGCCTGGAGACTGCGTGTTTCTCCATATACTCAGACATATCAATCCGCACCAGCGCATCTTCACTATCGAACATATACGCCGCCAGCGCTTTCGCCAATTCAGTTTTACCCACACCCGTCGGCCCAAGGAAAACAAAGCTAGCGATGGGACGATTTGGATCAGCTAGTCCAGCCCGCGATCGCTGAATTGCATCGGCTACAGCTGTGACGGCTTCTTCTTGTCCAATTACGCGGTGATGCAGTTCATCTTCTAAATGCAGCAGTTTTTCTTTCTCAGATTCCACTAACTTGCTGATGGGAATTCCTGTCCATTTAGAAATAATTTCGGCAATATCAGCTTCCGTTACTTCTTCCCTTAATAGGGATTTACCGCTTCTTTGAGTGTTTACCAATTCAGCTTCTACTGCTTCCAATTGGCGATGCAAACTGGTTAAAGTGCCGTATTTCAACTCAGCAGCGCGGTTAAGATCATAGTCGCGTTCTGCTTGCTGAATTTCCAAGTTGGCCTGTTCAATCTCTTTTTTAACGGACTGAATTTTATCAATGATATCTTTTTCAGATTGCCATTGAGTATTCAGTGTTCTTTGTTCTTCTTTGAGATCGGAAATTTCTTTTTCCAATCTCTCTAGACGTTCACGAGAAGCTGCATCGCTTTCTTTTTTCAGCGATAGCTTCTCCATTTCCAATTGCAGAATCTTGCGATCAATTTCGTCGAGTTCTTCTGGTTTGGAGGTAATCTCCATTTTCAGTCTAGCGGCGGCTTCATCTACCAAGTCAATTGCTTTATCTGGTAAGAAGCGATCGCTAATATATCGACTCGACAATACGGCTGCTGCAACTAAAGCACTATCAGAAATCTTTACCCCGTGGTGGTTTTCATAACGTTCTCTCAACCCCCGCAAAATCGAAATACTATCTTCTACACTGGGCTGATCGACATAAACCTGCTGGAAACGTCTTTCCAATGCAGCATCCTTTTCGATATGTTTGCGGTATTCATCCAGAGTTGTCGCCCCAATACAGCGCAATTCGCCCCGCGCCAACATTGGTTTTAATAAGTTACTAGCATCCATCGCGCCTTGAGTTGCACCAGCGCCGACAACGGTATGAATTTCATCAATAAATAAAATAATCTTGCCGGTAGATTCAGTAACTTCTTTTAATACTGCTTTCAGGCGTTCTTCAAATTCACCCCGAAATTTTGCCCCCGCAATCAAAGCACCCATATCTAAAGAAATCAACTTACAGTCTTTGAGTGACTGGGGTACATCACCTGCAATAATGCGCTGTGCTAATCCTTCGGCGATCGCAGTTTTACCAACACCAGGTTCACCAATTAGCACAGGGTTATTCTTAGTGCGGCGTGACAAAATTTGGATGGTGCGGCGAATCTCATCATCTCGCCCAATCACTGGGTCAAGTTGACCTTTACGGGCGGCTTCTGTGAGGTCACGCCCATATTTTTCCAGTGCTTCGTATTTGCCTTCTGGATTTTGGTCGGTCACTTTTTGGCTCCCCCGAATTTGTTTAATAATATTTTTTAGTTTGCCTTCGTCTAAACCAAATTCTTGGAATAAACTTTTACCAAAGCGGTCATCTTTAGCGTAAGCCAGCAATAAGTGTTCAATTGAAATATATTCGTCTTGAAACTCTTTGCGATATCCGTCTGCTCGATCTAGAAGTGTATCTAAGCTGCGTCCTAAGTAGACAGAGCTGCTGGTACCGGATACTTTTGGCTGACGTTGGAAAAATTGTTCGGTGCGATCGCGCAGTTTTTGAAGGTTAACACCTGCCTTGGTGAGAATCCCAGTTGCTAGACCATCTTGTTCTAGCAGCGCTTTCATCAGATGTTCACTTTCTATCTGCTGTTGTTGATATTGCTTAACAATATCGGGGGTATGGGCGATCGCTTCCCAGGCTTTTTCTGTAAATTGGTCAGGATTAGTAGGTTGCATAGGCTTTTTCAGGAACGTAGAGGCGCAGCAGCTTGTTGCAGGCTACCACCAGAACTCCAAGTAAAGAAAATTTCTGTTCTTAATAGATATTGTATGAACAGCAGAGCGATCGCCTAGATCGGTGTTCACATCTTTTAAAAGTGGTATTTTCCCCTAGTTCCGATTTTCCTATGTGCGATTTTTGTTTATTGCAACGAGTCAGGGAGGCGTTGCAGTGATCATCGGCTTGCAGATAAAGTCTTACCATCCAACACAATATGGATATTAATCAACAAAAAGAACAATTTAGCATCAGCTATATTAGAGCGATCGCTGCCGTTGCAGGTTATTCTTTATATAGACCAGAAGTTGATAACGACAGCGTAGATTTAGGCATAGTCAGCAGAGGTGGTACAGGTAAAATCCTTTCCCCTAGACTAGAACTACAACTAAAGTGTACATCCAGAGGTATTCTGGATGAAAACTATATTAAATATCCCCTCAATCTCAAAAATTATAATGATTTAAAAATCAATGCCCTTGTCCCTCGGATTTTAGTAGTCGTTTTAGTTCCCGAAAAAATAACAGACTGGATAAAACAAACAGAATCCGAACTGTGTCTTAGACATTGTGCTTACTGGGTATCCTTGCGCGGAATGCCAGACACCGAAAATACAACCAATGTTACTATTGAAGTACACCGTAGTAATCAGTTTACGCGAGATGCACTCCAAGCCATCATTCAACGCATTAGTTTTGGAGAAAAGCCCGTGAAAGTTACTATCAGAGATAGTGAAATACTCAAAACTGTTAACCCTGATTTGCTACAGGCACACTTGCAAGCAACAGGTTGGCATGAAACAGGGCGTATATATAATAATACCGGGGCAATTTGGCGACTGAAAAAAGATGCCGCCGATGAATATGAAATTTTGCTACCTCTTCAACATAGTTTAGGAGATTATGCTGAAAGAATCAGCGATATATTAAAAACATTAGAGATAGTAGAAAATCGTGACCAAGTTGATAATTACGGTATCGCACTCAGCTACGCCGCTATAATCATTGATTAATTGAGGCACAATAGAACCAAAGGCACTGTCAACATACAATGACGACTCAATTGATGATTCAACCCTCATCCTTAATATCTTCTGGTATCAGGATGAGCGAATTCGGTAATATTTATCTGTTTAAATTTACCGATGAGCTACAGTCTCGCTTTGAAGAACTGTTGCAGAAGAAAAAAGCTGATGCGCTTACTCCTGAAGAAAAAGCTGAATATGTAGGTATCTCCGAATTAGAGCGAATATTTACCTTGATTAACGCTCAACTCGCGGCGAAAAGTAAATGGTGTCCGAACAAACTCGAAGACTTGTAAGAAAACGATCTGAATATCTCTGTGAATATTGCCACTCTCCAGAATACTTGAGTCCAGACCGTTTTACCATTGACCATATCATGCCGCAGTCTTTGGGTGGCTCTGATGAACTGGATAATTTGGCATTAGCTTGTCATCGCTGTAATGAGCGCCACTATAATTTTACAGTAGGTATTGATCCCAAAACCTAAGAACAAGTCTCTCTATTTCATCCCCGTCAGCAACAATGGTCTGACCATTTTATCTGGACAAAAGACGGGACAAAAATTGTAGGTACAACTCCTATAGGGAGAGCTACTAGCCATCGCTTTGACTTCAATGATGAACGTCGGGATGAGCCTTCGATTCAAGTGGCTCGTCGTTTTTGGGTAGAAGCTGGTTGGCATCCACCCCAGTCAGATTTACGTCAAGAATAAGAGAAAATGCCCTTCAAGAAATTGGAAAGGTTATTGCCGAAGCTGGCTGAACCTCAGCATAAATCTAAATGCATACACCAAGCATGATGTATTAAAGTTCTTCTACCCCCACAATGATTGACCCCTACGACTTTGAAGATAATGACTTTGACTTTGAGGATGAAGATTTCTTGAAAATAAAACCCATCAGCCAAATGACTGAAGGGGAAAAGCTACAGCGATTTAAGCGGTTCTTCGACAGCAGCAGCCGTGCTATGTTGCAAGACTGTCTATTTCGCATCGTCAATTACGAAGATGGTACAGGGACGTTAGAAATTCTTTGCCCTAATGAAGTTGTAAGACAACGCCTTTCTAAGAAGAAGCGCAAAATTACCAACAACATCAACACCTGCTGGAGCCATATCAGATGGTTTTCGCTATGTGTCCAGCAAGATAGTGAGTTGCATTGTCAGAAGTTTACCCGTAATGGTGATTTGCTTCGATCTTAGCTGGGGACTGGGGAAGCAGAGGAGAGACAATTGAGTAATGACAAAAAAACAAAAATTTCCTTACCTAGTTGGTTCTAAGTGGACGGCACAGCAAAAAGTTGATGGCTGGCGGCACTTCCAAGTTGTCAACCGGAAAAATCAGGCTAAGTGGGTTTACGCCGAAATGGTTGCGGCTTGTGATCCGAAAGTCCGTTTTTGGATAAATGCCAAATTATTACAAGATAACTCCCAGTGGCAAGCTGGCTGGCAAACATTACAGGAAATCCACGGACTTGAAACTGAGGTGTCCTGATTTGCCTCGTTCCTCGTTCCCAGTCTCTGACTGGGAATGCCTATGTGAGGGCTGCCGCCAGTCTTGAGGCGGCAGAGCCGCAATTGAGGTGTATTTCCAGCTAGAGGCTGAAAACGAGGTTTTTAATTGGCACAGCCGAAAGATTTTAATCAGCTTAGATAATATCTAGCAATTTAATAATTTTTTACAAAATCAGACTAACTTCCTCTCAAGCAGCAATTCAAGGGTCTTAGCTACCGACTGAAAACTGGCAATTTATCTGCGATACCTTCTCTACGAGACGCTACGCGATCGCAAATTTCAGTAATATTTCCAGCATAGGGCTGCATATACCTCTCTTTACCCTTGAACCAGCGCCCCAATACCTTGAAAACACGTTGTACTACCATCAGCTAATTCTATGAAAACCATTCAAAAAAGCCGATTCCAGCTTTTTGTCTTTTGTAACTATTTTTATAAAAATAAATAATAAAAACTTTTTATAGCCTGTTTTTATAGGTAATCAAGTCTTTAAGCCTCATAAAAGTCCAAATAGATATAATTATGATTTAATTCATCAGATAAGACCGTTTTACAAATTAAGAGCCACTTTCTTTTCTAGGTAATTTGCCGAATAATGACATTCACAGACCTCACGCATCGCCATCTCAGGACAGGTGAAGGCAAATGTTTGAGCCACAAGTTTGACAAGAAGCTATAAGAGGCAAATAAAAGTGAAACTAGCAGTCTACGGAAAAGGTGGTATCGGTAAATCCACAACTAGCTGTAATATATCCGTCGCCCTAGCTAAACGTGGCAAGAAAGTGCTGCAAATTGGTTGCGACCCCAAACATGACAGTACCTTTACCCTGACCGAGACAATTTTAGATTTTAGATTTTGGATTTTGGATTAAAATCAAAATCTGAAATCTAAACAGGTTTCAAGCCCCCAAATTTATTTGTGGAACAAATCGAAAATCTAAAATCCAAAATTTTTAATTAAAGCCCCTGCATCAATGCATGGGGTAAATCTAAAATCTAAAATCCAAAATCCAAAATTGATTGACTGGGTTTTTGATTCCGACAATTATCGACACCCTCCAAGAAAAGGACTATCACTACGAAGATGTCTGGCCGGAAGATGTAATTTACAAAGGCTACGGCGGTGTTGATTGCGTAGAAGCTGGTGGCCCACCTGCGGGTGCTGGGTGCGGCGGCTACGTAGTCGGTGAGACCGTGAAATTACTTAAAGAACTCAACGCCTTTGATGAATACGACATAATTCTTTTTGATGTTCTGGGTGACGTAGTTTGCGGTGGTTTTGCAGCACCACTCAACTATGCAGATTACTGCCTGATTGTTACAGACAACGGCTTTGATGCTTTGTTTGCTGCCAATCGGATTGCTGCTTCAGTCCGCGAAAAAGCCCGAACTCACCCACTGCGTTTAGCTGGGTTAATTGGCAATCGCACCTCCAAGCGCGACTTAATTGAAAAATATATAGAAGCAGTGCCCATGCCAGTTCTAGAGGTTTTACCTTTAATTGAAGATATCCGTATTTCCCGTGTGAAAGGTAAGACTTTGTTTGAAATGGCAGAGCAAGATCCTTCCCTAGACTACGTTTGCGACTACTATCTCAACATCGCTGACCAAATTCTGGCACGTCCCGAAGGTGTTGTACCTAACGACACACCAGATCGTGAGTTGTTCTCTTTGTTATCCGATTTTTATCTAAATCCGGGTAAACCCCAGGTTCCTAATTCAGAAGAGGAACTAGACTTGATGATTGTATAAATCACCAAGTTCTCAGGATGGGGGACAATAATATGGCATTCTTTGACAGCTTTACGGATTCATTAAAGCAAAAGTGGTTGCAATTTTTCCAGAACAATCGGGACTGGATTACCCTGCACATGCAAGTGGAATCAGTGTACACCCCTGATGGCGGGAAGCGACCACCTTCTTACCTCATCCTGGGAGTAGTTAACGCCCTAGAGCCAAAACTAGCGCAGCTAATGTTGCCCTTTGCCAAACTCAATCCTGATGCTGATACGCTGATTGAAGTGCTGGATTTGCATTTTGACCCAGATTTCGCTCTTGGTAATCGCTTCGTAAACCCAGAAGTAGAGAGATTCGTAGAAGAAGCAGCAGCTGTCATTGACGAAAAGCGTGAGGATGAAACATTGACACATTCTCATACAAATGGCTTTGCGACGGTGGCGGTAGCTCAAGAGTTCACAATTGGGGATTCTGACGAGCAAAGCCTAGAACTCAGCGATTTAGAGGAAACCGAAGATGCCTTTGGTGATATTTCCTTATCTAACGGACACGACTCAAAAGAAGAGTCTCTCGAAACCTCTACTTTAGAAGCAGATGAGTTTGGGGACATGGGCTTCGGTACAACAGCTGCAATGGAAATCAAGCTGGATGAAGACGAGGCGCTTGAAGATAGTCCACTAGATGAGAATGCGTTTAAAGACGTGTTGTCAGATGTCTGGAGTGATGAAACAGCTTTACAAAAAGCTGAAGAAAGTAACGATTTTTTAGGGGAAGAACTGCCAGCAGGCGTTTTTGATGAATCAGAAATTGCCCGTCTCTTCCCCAACGCTTAATTAATAAGTTAGGAGTTAGAAGTTTGGAGTTAGGAGTTAAAAAAAGTTAGGAGTTAAAAAAAGTTAGGAGTTAGGAGTTAGGAATAAAAACTCATAATTCATAACTCATAACTCATAACTCATCACTCTTAACTCATCACTTAATTACTCCTAACTTGAAAATCAAGGGGAGAAAAAACCAAAATGACTGTCGCTCAACAACCAGAAGCTTTAAGCTTTGAATGTGAAACTGGAAATTACCATACCTTTTGTCCAATTAGCTGCGTGGCGTGGTTATACCAAAAAATTGAAGATAGCTTCTTTTTGGTGATTGGGACAAAAACTTGTGGCTACTTCCTGCAAAATGCGATGGGGGTGATGATTTTTGCTGAACCCCGCTATGCAATGGCAGAGTTGGAAGAGGGCGATATTTCGGCACAATTGAATGATTATGAAGAGTTAAAACGGTTGTGCTTGCAAATTAAACGCGATCGCAATCCTAGTGTAATTGTCTGGATTGGCACTTGCACCACCGAAATTATTAAAACTGATTTGGAAGGCTTGGCACCAAAGCTGGAATCTGAAATTGGGATTCCCATCGTTGTCGCCCGTGCAAATGGTCTAGATTACGCCTTCACCCAAGGGGAAGACACTGTATTGGCTGCTATGGCTAACCGTTGTCCTGATAAGGCTCCTGTGGCAGAAACAGAGAAGAATGAACGGAATGCGATCGCTAAATTGCTAAACTTCGGTAAGAAGAAAGAAGATGTCGCTCAAGATGAATCTGAGTATGTGGATCACCCACCACTGGTTCTCTTTGGCTCTCTTCCCGACCCCGTAGTGACTCAGTTAACTTTGGAACTAAAGAAACAAGGCATCAAAGTTTCCGGCTGGCTACCTGCGAAGCGCTTCACTGAACTGCCAGTACTGGAAGAAGGGTATTATGTCGCTGGTGTCAACCCCTTCCTCAGCCGCACAGCTACCACCTTAATGCGCCGCCGCAAGTGTAAACTCATTGGTGCACCCTTCCCCATTGGCCCCGATGGCACCCGTGCTTGGATTGAGAAAATCTGCTCGGTGTTCGGTATTACTCCCAAGGGTTTGGATGAACGGGAAGCACAAATTTGGGCAGGTTTGGAAGATTATGTGAAACTGATTCGCGGTAAGTCTGTATTCTTCATGGGTGATAACTTGTTGGAAGTTTCCCAAGCAAGATTTTTAATTCGCTGTGGGATGACTGTTCACGAAATCGGCATTCCCTACATGGATAAGCGCTATCAAGCTGCTGAATTGGCGTTGTTAGAGAAAACTTGCCAGGAAATGGGTTCACCCCTGCCAAGGATTGTGGAGAAGCCGGATAATTACAATCAACTTCAGCGTATTTATGAGTTGAAACCAGATTTGGTAATTACTGGTATGGCTCACGCTAATCCGTTGGAAGCACGGGGTATTAATACTAAGTGGTCGGTGGAGTTCACTTTTGCTCAAATTCACGGCTTTACGAATGCGCGTGACTTGTTAGAGTTGGTGACTCGTCCGTTGCGTCGCAATAATAATTTGAAAGATTTGGGTTGGGATAAGTTGGTGAGAGAAGAAGCGAAGATTTAGATTTGGGTTTGGATTGAGCAACAGTATATGATAAAGGCGAACCCAAAAAGTTCGCCTTTTTTTGTCTCACAGAGGCGCAAAGGAAGAGCGCCTAAAAATAGTTACAATCAGGTGGGTATGGCTGAATAGACAGGATAATTGAGGAGGTGATGTGATGCCTGAAATTTGTCGTTTTTTAGGGATTATCATTACTATGTACTATAACGATCATCCGCCCCCTCATTTTCATGTCCGCTACAATCAGCAAAAGGCAATTATTGATATAGAAACCTTATCAATTTTAGAGGGTCAACTCACTCCTAGAGTTCTTGGTTTAGTAATTGAATGGGCAGCTATGCACAAATCAGAACTTAGAGAAAACTGGCAACTGGCAAGACAAAATAATTCCTTAGAAAAAATTCAACCGTTAGAGTGAATTATGCTTAAAGACATTATAGAAGTTATTCCTCACGATAACTATCAACTTTATTTGAAGTTTGAAGACGGGAAAGAAGGTATTGTTGATGTTAACCAGTTAATCGAATTTACAGGAATTTTTGCACCTTTAAAAGATTTAAACTATTTTAAAACTGTTGAACTTAACGCTGAATGGGGAACGATTCACTGGGATAATGGCGCAGATTTAGACCCAGATGTTCTTTATTCTGTGGTTACTAACCAATCTATTCCCACATATAGAAATCATCTGGAAGAATATGAAAAAGCTTGGAGTTAAAACAGAAACAATTCCAGAATTTGGTGATTTATTAAAGCCTAAGAATCCTTTTTCAGTAACTAAATTAGATGATGTAGCAGGTTGCTTAAAATATCAAGGAAAACCTAAAACTCTTGAGGATATGGATAATGCAATTCGCCAAGGTGTAGAGGAATCGTGATTTAAAAGTAGAAAATTGGCTCAAACCTGATTAAAAAAGCTAACAAGTTTCTATTCCCTAACTCCAGAACTCACCATGACTCAAAAAACCTATCAACTCCCCCTAACCTTCGAGCAAATTCTTAATCTTGTCCTACAACTTCCCGCACAAGAACAAGAACAACTTATTCAAGAAATAAAGAAAATCTCTTCAAATAATAAAGATGAAGATTTACTTAGTGTTTTTGACAGAATCGGCAGAAATGCTCAAGCCAGAGGATTAACAGAAGAAACTCTAGAAGAATTACTCGCCGATGAATCATAAACTAATTGTCATTGACACAAATGTTTTACTTAGTGCTGCTCTAAGTCCTAATGGAACAGCCCGTAAAGCCCTAGATAAAGTCTATAAAGAATTCAAAATTGCTCAAAGCGATGAAACTTATCAAGAATTAAACACACGAATTTACAAACGTAAGTTCGATAAATATATCTCAGATGAAGACCGACAAGATTTTTTGGACATAGTTAAAAAATACAGTCAATTTATAGAAATAAAATCTCAAATAAACACCTGTAGAGATCCAGATGATAACAAATTTTTAGAACTTGCTAAAGATGCCAATACAGAATTTTTAATCACAGGAGATCAAGACCTTTTATCACTCAAGAGTCTAGCCGAATATCAAAACCAGATTATTACTCCCAGAGACTTTCTTGACCTTGATTAATTCATCTTTAATCCTGTACGAATGGCACTAAGAAAAGCCCAAAGGCTTGTGTCGTCTTGTTCCCAGCCTCCAGGCTGGGAATGTATTTAAAAGAGGCTCTGCCTCTTGTCAAGCTACTGGAGGCGGAGCCTCCCAGAATGGGTTCCCAGCTTCTAGGTTGGGAACCAGTCAGAGCAAGGGCTGTATCTTTTCTTAGTGCCATTCAATCCTGTACTTAGTTCACATGGGAGGCTGTAACTCTAAAGGTTTAGATGGAATAATGTACATTAATTCTGCACCGTCCGGCTTAATCTCTGTAGACGGAGTTAATTTAAGCCAGTCATGAAAGCTGATTCCTAATTGGCTGCGTTAATACCTTAGCGCATCCGCGCCGATTTCTTTTCATCGCGCTTACTGTAGACCCTGTGATCCATAGCTTACAACGTTTTGACCTCCGATTAGTCAGAATTCATTGACCGATGTTACAGATGTTATAGTGGTTATACTGTTGCCATATTTTTCACTCAGTAGGTACAACCCAGGAAATACATAATTCATCATTTTCTATAAATAAAATCACAAGGAAAAAATAATGAGTGGTTTTTCTCAAGATCAAGAAAAATGGATAAGTTATGAAAAAGGTTATGAACCATATATAGAAATAATGACAGCAGAGAAACTGGAAAAAGCTTTTGACAGAACTGAAAAAACTTTTAATCAAGCTCTTATTGAGGAAAATTCTAAAAGATTGCTTGATATTATGAACAGTTTGAAAAAATATAATAAATTTTTTAGGCTACCTAGTATTGCATACGTAGAAATTGAAAGAGAAGAAGATAATGATGATGATAATCCTATACGAAACAGTTACATCATAGGAGGCAGGCATAGAGTAACTGCATTACTGAAATTACTGGAAAAAGGGAATAAAGATAAATCTCATTTTAAAGTTCAGGTAGAAATGAGAAAAGTAAATAATTTTTGGGATATTATTGAATTAATTATTGCAGATAACGAAGGAAGAAGTATGTCAAAAAGTGAAGAAATTTACTTACGGCAGCTTCAAGACATTTTACCTTTGATTCAAGATCCTGATATAACTTTTGCTAAATTTATAAATCAAATTTTAATTAATAACGCAGTCAACAAAAAAGGGAAAGAAAACATCATATCTGCTTATATAGATTACCAGAAAAATAATCTAGGCTTCAATACAATTATAAAACTACATGGAAGGAAAACATACACACAGTTGATAATTAAATCTCTCTTAAATAATCTTTTAAGTACAAAACCCCAAGTAGGAGAATGGGATGGGGTAAAGCTAGAACGTGCAATAAAATGGTGTTGGGGAGGTTTCAAAGAAAGCCCAATTACAAATATAATTAACAAATCAAATATTCATTGGCGCAGTAAAAATAAGCCATTTATAGCAACATTACGGGAAAGTCAGAAATTAAGTAATGGTGACATTTATATAGGTAGATGCTATAAGGAGATAGCAGATTACGCGGTAGAAGAATGGGAGTTTGCTAATAAGCCTTGAGGGAAATAACTGAGAATCGGGCTAGTCAACAGAATTTTTGGACTAGCGATCGCACTTTTTAACCAAAGGATGCAAAGCAAAACAAGAGAGCGATCGCAGATACAATCATAAGTAAAAGGCAAGCGGGTAAAAAATGGCTGAAATTATCACCAAAATCTATGAATAAAACACCATCTCCCGATGAAAGTAAGCAAATGCTGAAGTGGCTAAACCAGAATCGCCAAATGTTATTAGATTTATATAAAAATCAATATGTTGCTTATAATGCTAATGGCTTAATCGCTCATAGTGAAAACTTGCATGAAGTTCTAGAATTGGCAGAGGCTTCAGAACAGCTATTTGTAATTTACTTAGTTCCGCGTCGCACTGCTTCTATCCAAATTCTACCAATTCGCTTTGGTACAATCGCTCGGCATGATTAGCAACCAAATTATTATGTAAAACTCAAGCATAGAGATATAGAAGTTTCTACAATAATGTTAGTAGACTCTGGTGCTGAATTAAGTTTAATTTCCTTTAAAGTCGGTCAAGATTTAGGCTATGCTTTGGCTGATGCAGAATCAACATTATTAGCAGAAACCATTGGCGGAAGAGTTGAGTATGTTTTACGTAATATTGAAATGACAATTGATGAACACAGTTTTATTGCTACTGTGGCATGGTTACAAACTAATACAGGTGGAGAGCAATTACTTCTAGGAAGAGAAGTTGTATTTGATAAGTTTAATATTGAGTTTAGGCAAGCTGATGAACAAATTATTTTTACATGGCGTGGAGATAGCTAATTAGTTAACCACAGACATTTCTCACAACTTGCAAAAATTCGCGTAAAATAGAGGTCAAAAGTAGCGCAGAGGTTTTAGAGAATTTGTGACAAAAATTTGCGTGTTCTTTCTTCTTTGGGGTGGCTGAAAAAGGTGTCTGGGGTGGCTGACTCGACGAGGGAACCGCTATCCATTAAAATAACTCGATCGGCGACTTCACGAGCGAATCCAACTTCGTGGGTGACGACTACCATTGTCATTCCATCACGGGCGAGATTTCGCATTACATCTAAGACTTCTCGTACCATTTCTGGATCTAAGGCTGAGGTGGGTTCGTCAAACAGCATAATTTTGGGTTGCATGGCTAAAGCACGAGCGATCGCTACTCGTTGCTGTTGTCCACCAGATAACTGTCCTGGATATTTCTGCGCCTGTTCTAAAATTCCCACTCTTTCTAATAGTTGCATTGCCAATTCTTCGGCTTTTGCTTTTGGCGATCGCCGTACCCAAATTGGTGCTAAAGAGATATTTTGCAGTACTGTGAGATGAGGGAATAAATTAAATTGCTGAAATACCATTCCCACTTCTTTGCGAATCGTTTCAATATTTCGCAAGTCATGGCTGAGGGTAATACCGTCGATTTCAATTTTTCCCTTTTGGTATTCTTCTAGAGCATTAAATGTGCGGATAAAGGTAGATTTTCCTGAACCAGATGGCCCCATCAATACTACTACTTCTCCACGATTGACTGTCAAGCTCACACCCTGAAGAACATGGAACTTTCCATACCACTTATGAACATCTTCAGCAACAATTATTGATTGTATTTTTGACATAATATTTAAATTACAACTCCTAACTTCTAACTAATTACTCAACTGTCTCTCTAACCGTCGAGAAGCTAACGACATTGAGTAACAAAATACCCAATAAATAAATCCAATAAATAGATAAACTTCTGCATAGCGTCCGAGAAATTGTGGTTGTGCCAATATGGAACGCGCAATACCTGTAAGTTCCACCAATCCCACTAAAGATAAGAGGGAAGTATCTTTAAATAAGCCGATAAACTGACCAACGATCGCAGGGATAACGGTACGCAATGCTTGAGGTAAGACGATTAACAAAACCACCAAGGCTGTATTTAATCCTAGCGCTTTTGCAGCTTCAATTTGCCCGCGAGAAACTGATTGAAGTCCACCGCGCACGTTTTCTGCCATGTATGCAGCACTAAATAAAACCAATCCAGCAATTGCTCGCAATACCCGATCTACACGCACATCTGCTGATAAAAATAAGGGAAGCATTACCTGAGCTAGGAACAAAATCCCAATCAGTGGTACTCCCCTAACAATTTCAATGTACAGGATGGAAAACCAACGTACTACAGGCAAATTGCTTGTGCGTCCTAAACCCAGTAAAACCCCAATGGGAAAGGAAAGCACAATACTGACTGCTGCCATTAGTAGGGTAAGTAGCAAACCGTTCCACAAATTTGTAGATACAGGCTGCAATCCAAATCCACCACCAATTAGCCATAAAACTATCGGGAAAGATAATAACCATAATAGGGAAAGCCAAGGAGTTAGTACTTTAGTAAACTTCCCTCCAAGCCAAAAACCTGCAAATAGTAAAGATGCAATTAACAATAACCAAAGGCGGGATGTAAAGTCTAGTGGTAAAACAATTAAGAAAACGCTGATGATAAAAGCAAACAAAGCAATCCCACGTTTTGTTAACTGTTGCTTACCAAAGAATACACCGCCAGTTATAGCGCCTAAAGTGGAAGCGATCGCCACCACAATCCAAGTTCGCCAATATAGCGTTTGCGGAAATCTACCAACTAAAAATAAAGGTAAATTAACCTGAATTACTGCCCATTGTGCTTGAGTAATTGCCCAAGTTAGAATTCCTTGCACTGCCCAAAACAGCAACACCAAACAGACAACAGTTAACAAGCTGTTGTACCAAGTACTGAACAGGTTTTTACGTAGCCAAGTTAATTTGTCGTTTGTCATTGGTCATTTGTCATTTGTAAAGACTCATACTTTAACCTCAGAGGCTCAACTTCCGAGTTCAAAGGTGCAACTTCCGAGTTCAGAGGTGCAACTTCCGAGTTCAAAGGCTCAACTTCCGAGTTCAGAGGCTCAACTTCCGAGTTCAGAGGCTCAACTTCCGAGTTCAGAGGTGCAACTTCCGAGTTCAAAGGTGCAACTTCCGAGTTCAGAGGCTCAAGTTCCGAGTTCAGAGGCTCAAGTTCCGAGTTCAGAGGCTCAACTTCCGAGTTCAGAGGCTCAACTTCCGAGTTCAACTGCTTCCTTATCCCCCTCATCTCCCCCATTCCCCTTACCTCTCTTTAATTTGCACGGTGCGATTGAATAAATTCATAACTACAGAGATGGTTAAACTCAGGGTGAGATAGGTGAGCATAATCAGTAATATCACTTCTACGGCTTTTCCAGTTTGGTTAAAGGTGGTGGAGGCGACAAAATAAATATCGGGGTAGCCGATCGCGATCGCTAAACTGGTATTTTTCGTCAAATTAAGATATTGACTCGTCAACGGTGGAATGATTACCCGCAAAGCTTGGGGAAAAATCACCAGCCGCATAACTAACCCTGGTTTTAATCCTAGCGATCGCGCTGCTTCCCATTGTCCCTTAGCTACTGATTGAATCCCACCTCGAACAATTTCCGCAATAAACGCGCCTGTGTAAAAAGTTAATCCCAACAGCAAAGCCGAAAACTCTGGGGATAAGGTAAACCAAGGAAGTTCTAAGCCATTTTGACTAACACCAATAAAACCCCAAAGGGATATCTTATTTTCTGTTCTGGGGAAACTAAGAAAAACAGCAAAGTACCAAAACAGCAATTGCAGCAGTAAGGGCGTATTACGGAAAATCTCCACGTAAACCATCGTGATATTCCGCACTAGCCAGTTGTCAGAAAGTCGGGCTATCCCAGCACTTATCCCGATAATGGTTGTCAGAAAAATCCCTGCGATCGCCACCCGCAAGGAGTTAATTAACCCCACCCACAAAGCATGACTGTAGGTGTCAGTTGGTTTGTAGCTAATCAGCGTCTCGCCAATATCAAAAGATGCTTGTTGCTTAAGAAAATCAAATCCAAAAGAAATACCTAATTGCCGCAAATTGCGCTGGAGATTGCCCCACAGTATTACTACTACAACTGCTGCTAATAATACGGCAACTAATTGCAAAGCAATGCGCCAAAAACGAACATCACGCCATATAGACGGTTTTAAATTAGTCATTTATTATTTTTCCTCTCTGCTCCCCCTGCCCTCTTCTACCGGAACGGCGGAGAATAAAGCAGTCCCCCTTTGCTCCAGAGTTGATTTTGACCGCGAGCTAGATTTAGCTTTGTCTTGGGGCCGAGGTTGCGATCGTAAACTTCGGCGTAGTTACCGACGTGCTTAATTATTCTGGCTGCAAAGTCGTTAGTTAAGCCGAGTCCTTCGCCAAGGTTGCCTTCGGTTCCTAAAAAGCGTTTAATATCTGGATCAGTACTAGCAGTAAACTGACCCACATTCTGAGAAGTAATGCCCAATTCTTCAGCTTTTACTAGGGAATAAACCACCCACTTGACAGCATCACCCCACCTAGCATCCCCTTTAGCAACTGCTGGTGCAAGGGGTTCTGAAGATATCACTTCATTGAGAATCACGTTATCTTCTGGTTTGGGTAAAATTGTCCCCCGCGAAACCAATGCCGAACGATCAGCTGTAATGCCGTCGCAACGCCCTTGAGCATAAGTAGCAAAAGTAACGTTAACGTCTTCAAAGACAACGGGTTTGTAAGTGATGCCCCTTTTCCGCATTTGGTCTGCTAGGTTTTGTTCGGTAGTCGTACCAGTTTGAACGCAGATTGCTTTATCCTTCAGGTCTGCCAGTGACTTAATGTTGCTATTTTTGCGAACCATTATGGCTTGTCCGTCGTAAAAGACCACGGGTGCAAATTCTAGACCTACAGAGGTATCGCGGCTAAGTGTCCAGGTAGTGTTACGGCTGAGAATGTCTACTTCGCCAGTTTGCAAAGCTGTAAACCGCTCTTTGGAATTGAGATTGCGAAATTCTACTGCATCTGGGTTGTCAAATAAAGCTGCGGCGATCGCGCGACAGACATCCACATCAATGCCACTATATTTACCATCGGTTCCCACAAAGCTAAACCCTGGTACTTCACCACTGACACCGCAAATTACTTGACCACGGCTTTTAATATTATCCCAACGATTTCGAGTTGCTGGTGCTGCTGGATTACTGCCTGGAGTGCCGGATGTATTTGCTGTTTGGCCTGAATTTTCACCACAAGCAGCGATCGCAAAGACTAGAGGTGCGATCGCTAGAATTAAAGCTGAGTTACGCATGAACTTCATAACTTACTAGATAATAAAAAATGTATTGCTCACTACAATCATTCAGTGAAAACAATTTGTTGCTTGTAATATAAAACTGTACCAGCCTCTGTGCTATATTTATTCGCTTTTAAAAACGGTACTTTAAGCTTTTACTTATATTTTCAAAAGCCTCGGATGGTAAGTGCAAATCTCTCAACTTTGCTTAACCTTCCGAGTTTTATTTAACTTACTGCTACCATACTTGATCTAGCAATACATTCATTAAACCTGGAAGATAATATTAAAATTTCAGTGAATTAGTTTTATATCCTTCACTGAATAAAATTTATAAAAACGCGTTGAGCGCTTCTTGAATAATAAGCAAGAGAACCCCAGAAAATATCATTCATAGCCCAATGCCCCATGCCCAATGCCCCATTCCCTAATTGCATACTTCTATGCGATCGCTTGTAGCCACACCAACCTAAACAACTACCCCTAGCAGGTTAAACTAGGTCTGGTAACAACTGCTCCATGTTCCTTATGAGGCTTTTATGGGAGCTAACCTCAAACAGATTGCCAACTATTTAGACAACCTTGGTTGGGACTACCGTTTTGATGATGAAGAAGACCGAATTATAACAGGTGTGGAGGCTGATAACCTAGAAGATTTCCTAATAGTTGTCCAGCTAGATGAAGAGGGAAAATTTTTCCGGGTATTTGCCCCTCAAGTTCTGGCAGGAATTCAAGACCATCCTCACAAGGGAGTTATCCTACAGACAATGCTTGCCATTTCCTGGGAAACCAAAATGTTGCAATGGGAGTATGACCCATCCGATGGCGAAATCCGTGCCATTATTGAGTTTCCTCTAGAAGACTCGATTCTCACAGAAAAACAATTTCACCGTTGTCTGAGTGGGTTAATTCAGATTGTGGATGGTGTAGCAATACCTCGCCTAAAAGAAGTGATGGCAACAGGTTTTGATCCGGGGAATATAGAACTAGGGGAAAGACTGTTACTCAGTATCCAAGAAGAAGCCCCAGGATTGTTAGATTTGCTGGAAAAGGCAATGGAAGCGCGAAAAAAGCGAGGAAGTTTCCCCAGCGAGTGAGACGAATCATCACTTAAATCGCTATACTCCAAAGTGATACCCTCACTATATACTGAAATTTTCTGGGGCTGGATATTATGACATCCTATGCAACCTCCTCTGCTAAAGCGGAAATGAGTGAACTACGGCGGTTGAAAGGCTTACTACCGCCAGAATTACAGAGCTGGGTCACGGTTGAAGGCACAACTGAGGTCAATCCACCCCTGGTTCGTTGCGAAGAAATTGGTAAAGACCAGGTAGAAATTCAAATTGACTTACTGAAATGGGATGCCCTCGCAATGGATCAGCGTAATCTGCTGTTCTGGCATGAAGTTGCTCGCGTTCAAAATGACACGATTCCTAAAGATGGTTGGGAAATGGCAGCACTAGCCATCGGTTTAGGTGGTGCTGTAGGCGAATTGTGGGTACAAGATGGATTGCTTCTGGTGTTAGCTTTGTCGCTGTGTGGTGTGTCAGGCTGGCGACTGTACCAAAAGAATAGTGGGGAAAAGCAACTAAAAGAATTGCTCAATGCTGATGAGAAAGCGATCGCTTTGGCAACTCGTTTTGGTTATAGCCTCCCAAATGCCTACAAGAGTCTAGGTAGCGCCTTAAAAACCCTGATTGACAATACTCCTAGTAAGCGCCAACGGTCGAAATACGAAGCGAGGCTCTCTGCCCTCAAACGCAGTGCCAATAAGGCAAAAGCTAAATCCAAAACGACAGATGAGGACTCACTGTAGAAATCAGAAATTAGGTTGGGTGGGCAATACCTACCCAACAAAATGCCTATGTTTCAAGTGGGGATTTAAACCTACCTGAAACAGCACTGCCTTCATTAGGCGTGGGGTACAAACCCTTTATAATTGCTTCAGCATCAACACCCGACTCAAGTTTCGCTACTAGAGGCACTATCCCAGTAGCTTAATCGCTTAATCTTCATCCAGGTCTGAAGACAAGCCACAAAAGAAGACTTATCGGCCAACCGAAAAATAAAATTATCAGAACAACAAGACAACCAGACTTACCACGACGTTCAGCATCATTGTAAACCCAAGCAAGACTCCAAACAAACAGACCTAGCAACAGACCTAGAAACAGAGCAACAAATATTAGTGCGATTGTATTATCTACGCTAGATGAGGAGGTCTGTGCAAGAAAAAGAGGCATAACAAATATCCAAAATTCAACATGATGGTGAAAGTCCACAGATAACAGGGAAATTTTCGGAATATCTATTTATGGGACAATGCGCTTGGCTTTGTTGCACCGAATATGATTGACATCAACATTTCATAAAATCTTACTTTTTTCTTGACTACATCTTTATCAAAATCAAATTTTACAGCTGGTTCAGCATTTTATGCGTCTGAGGGATCACACGCACATGCTTGAGAAAGCCCTTCATCAAAGCTTGCCACCTCAAAACTTGATCGGCCGTAGGGGCAAGCAGAGGTATTGGGGAGAATTGTTCAGATACTGGCAAAGGCGTAACAGGTTGTAAAAATACTGAGATATCTGGACTAACCTCTGCCACCAGCAAAGCTGAACGCTCTAACTCGCCTGGATCTGTGTTTTGAGACACAATTATCTTGACAAAAACATTTAAATATGAGTCATGACACAATTGGAGAAATTTAGCATGTTCTTGCCAATGACTTTCGCCGCTAACACTGGGCAATTTGAAATCCATACCTACAGAGTCTAAGTAAGGGAGAATCATTGCCAGTTGTTCTGGGCGATGTCCGCCAGTTTCTAAATATATAGGTAGACCAGTTATGGCTCGCACTTCGGGTAGAAACTGGGTTAAAAATGGGGCATGAAGAAGTGGTTCGCCTCCAGTTAAGCTAATGCTATCGTGTAGAGAAGGTAGATTTTGTCGTTCCACCCATTCGATTAGTATGGGTAGAGAGACAGGGTTAGAGTGGATTTCAAAGTCGCGCAATCCAGGCGATCGCTCTATCCGACAAGTTGCAGGTGCATTCCAAGTGTGGGCACTATCACAAAAGTGACAGCGCAAATCACACAAAGCAAAACGAATAAATATCTGACGCGTCCCTACATTTAGTCCTTCCCCTTGAATGGCAGAAAAAATTTCAATCAGGCGTGCGGTAGGTGTAACCGTATTTTTAGCAATCATTTCATGAGAGCAACGCGATCGCGCTGCGTCGGCACAACAGCAAGGATGTTTTTTGGCTTCTTGTTCTATTGTGAATCGTCGCTAGCGATCTCCAATCTCAGCCCCGGTAAATCGTAATTAGTCCTTATTACTACTGATTCCAATATTAGGTTAAGTAATTTTCTAGGACAAAATAATGTTTGGCAGATTACATTATACATGGCAACGAAAGTGCAGAGCTTCATGACTAGCCAACCGACAGAGGTCGATTTTCCAGTTAATTACCTAAACGACACGGCTATAATGCAAGTGCCTAAGCGGTTGAGCGTGCTGGAGGCTTTAGGCTTTAAGCAAATTTGCCAAAGCTTAATCCAGCCCAATTCACATCTTAAACAAATCATTATTGACTTTCACCTAACTACTTTTATGGATAGTAGTGGTTTAGGTGCTTTGGTCAGTAATTTTAAATACGCCCAGACCAAAGGGATTGCATTAACACTGCGGAATGTAACGCCTCAAGTAATGGCAGTCTTAAAACTCACGGGATTGGATCAGGTTTTTTCCGTAGAGATTGTAGATGATGGGCTGCTAATAAAACAGGAAGACTTAGTAGATAATCGGAAGACAACTTCTCGTAAAGTAGAGCAGTTACCCACTACTCACCCTTCTGTGGCATCTTGGATGAAACGGTTGTTAGACATTGTAGGGTCTGTGGTCGGTTTATTAATTACAGGAGTTTTATTTATTCCGATTGCGATCGCTATTCAAATTAATGATCCCGGGCCCATTTTCTTTAGCCAAATCCGTTGTGGTTGGATGGGGAAACGGTTTAAGATTTGGAAATTCCGTTCTATGTGTGTGGATGCAGAAGCGAAGAAATTTCAAGTTCAAAACCAAGTGCAAGGTGCTTTTTTTAAGAATGATAATGACCCCAGAATTACCAAAATAGGGCGTTTTTTACGGCGAACTAGTCTTGATGAATTACCCCAATTTTGGAACGTCCTCAAAGGAGAAATGAGTTTAGTAGGCACTCGACCACCTACACCCGATGAAGTGGAACGCTATGAAGTACCGGAGTGGCAACGTTTAGATGTAAAACCCGGTATGACTGGCGAATGGCAAGTAAACGGTCGTTCTACAGTCCGTAGTTTTGAAGATGTAATTCATCTGGATTTGCAGTATCAAAAAAATTGGAGTTTGGTGTACGATTTAAAGCTAATTTTCAAAACTATAGCTATTCTATTTAATAGAAACAGTGGTGCTGTTTAGCTAACTACCCATATTCACAATTAGGACTTACGCAAAATTGTCTCAAAAACCTGATTTGTCGTAGCGGTAATTCATGAATTACCGCTACTTCAGAACTTTTTTGCGTAAGTCCTGACGATTTTTTGGTAACTCTCAAACTTTCGCAATAATGCTTAAATACACCCAAGCCCATTATGGGCTTGGGTAAATTTTAGGTTTTTACAATCTTAAAATCGCTATTAAAAACTAGATAATTGTTTAATATATTCAATAACTTGGTCTTTACTGATTATTCTTTCAACTGGCACACAATAAGATGGATATATATAATGAGTTTTACCTGATAGATAACTTTTACGCTGATCTTTTATAATTCCATACCTGTCAGGATAAATAAACCACTCAGTACTAGGACGTTTTGGTGTTATTGCTCCCCAAGCTACATTAGACTTTAGACAATACCAAATAATTACTTTAGGTGGATATATCCACTGTTTACTCTCTACTTCGCCACACATCCATCCTTTATAACCTGGTGGCAATTTCTTAGGATCTGTAGTGTTTCCAGGTACACTTTTTACAGATATCCAAAATAACTTATTACCTAAACTATCATACACGGGAATGTCTTCATCAGTACCAAACTGACTCATAATCGACTTTCCCACATTAATATCTCTTTTTTCTAATCCATCACAAACCTTTTTGACTGCAACATCTCCTTCACCCTTTAATTCTTCCCAGTTCATGCTTAGTATATTTTGTTAAAACTCACCTGTCATTGTTTGATCCTCAATTTCTAATAAAGGATTACTGAATTGCTTTTCTACTAATTCTGTGAGAATTTGATTACAATATTCAGAAATTTCTGGGTATTTTTGTGCTATCCATCCCACAGGTGTAATTACTAATGAATCGCTAATATCTACACCCATTTTCATCATTTGTATAGTTTCTTCTATCGCTTCATACAGAACGGCTTGTAATTGAGGAAATTTCGTATCCCGGTATGCATATTTATGTGCGGAAAGAACATCATTGAGGGTTAAACCATGTTCTTTTATAGAATTAATATTTTCTGCTAAAGGAGAATATAAATCTGGATATATTTCTACCTTCATTAATACAGAACGTATATACTCTCTTTTTGCCTTTTTGTAATTAGCAACTAAGTTTTTACAACTTTTGATTGAAGGTAAAAGCATCTGAAACCAAAACTTCATTTCAGACAATACTTTTTTTTGCCCCAGTTCTTGATCTACAAGCAGTTTGTTAGCTGAGATATCTAACATCCAACGGACGTAGGTCGGGCAAAGCCTCCAATAATTTGTGACAACTTCTGTGAGTAATTTGAAGGCTTCAGTATAGTTTTTGTATTGTGTTGCTTTGTTATTGTTAGTTTTAGCTTCCTTGGCTAAATTTAAGTAATATAACGCCAGAGAAAACTTTTTATTTATTTGTAATAAATATGAATAATTTTTTAATAATTCAAAAATTGTATTTAAGTTATTTTCCTGGTACTCTTGTGCAAGTTTGAAAGCTAAATTACTTGCTTCTTGAAATTTATGAGATTTTATTGATAATTCATTAGCCGCTTCAGCTTCAGCTGCCAAATGAGTTATTTCTACAAACATTGAAGTGGCTGGAGATTGAGAACTAATACGTTCTTCCAACCTGTGTCTAGTTTGAATAACTAGGTTTTGAAGCTCATTTATGTCAATAGTTTCTAACAAATCTTTGTTAAAAACACCTTCTGGGTTTGTAAGATAAGGCGTTTTCATGATTTACCTATCCTCAAAACAGTAGTCGCAACGATTACCATATTTTTCAGCCTAATGACAAAGGCGCAAAGAAAAACTCTGCGCCTCTAGATGAACTTAACCCACGAACTTGTCAACACCAACTACTTCAACCTGCTGCACCTCTGGCAACAAACGCTTTACGCCTTGTTTAACAAACCCCTGCAAAAAACCAATCTGCTGATTTTGCTGAAATACCTTTTGCAAAGTTTGCCGCAAATTCTCCAAATTTAAACCAGTACCAGAATCTATTGCTATTTCCTGCTGTTGGAAATACTCAACTAAACTTAATCCTGCGACTCTAGTCAGATAAGCTGCACTTACTCCCTGCACTACGCCACCAGCAACAAAGGTAACGGCATTACTTTTCAGAACAGTACTAATAGCCTTTGTAGAAAGTTCCACTAAACCCAGTTTCAGCATCAAACTTCCCATTGTTCCAGCTACGGTTTGCGCCTGTTCCAAGGAAAATTTCTGCTGATAAATATTACCCAAATCCATTACCATTTGAGCATTAATTGCCGCAGTTGCTAGGATATCAAGGGCTGGGACTGGGTTAGCAAAGGCAGCAGCAGCAGCTATCCATTGATATTGTTCAATAATTGGGGTAGTGCGATCGCGTCTGGTTCCATTCAACCAATTTTTCGCCTCAGCTTTCAATAACCCGGCTTTTCTCATGGTAGTTACCCAAACTAGCCGTTGTCCCTGCTGTGCCAAAACTTCACCCAACTGCCCCCTCAACTGCTGGATATTTGGCGCTGGTTGTTCCATCCACTCTTGCACAGAACCATCAGCCTCATGCTTTCGGACTTTGATGGGAATGGGAGAGGTCGCAGTTGCAACTACATTTCCCTGCATTCGCTGTTTTAATGACAGCAAGATGCTGGCGCTTTCATCGGCTAAATACTGATCTTGTTTGTTCAAAACCAGGATTGTGGGCTGATTTGCTGCTTTTAGCTGCTGTAAGGCTTGAAATTCTGAGTCTGTCAAATCACCGTTTGTCAAAAACAGAACAAAATCAGATTTTGCTACTTCTGCTAAAACAGCTGCATCTGAATTGTCACCCGCTTCTCTAAATAAAGGTGCTGTCTCTTCTAAAGACACTAAATTTCGTGTCTCGACATTTTGCTTTAGCACTTGAATTAAGGTGCTTTTACCCACGGATTTACCGCCAGTCACAGCAACTTTAATTTCTTGTCTGTCTAACTCCAACAACAATTGTGGAACTTGTTCTCTGAGTGTCTCTAATGCTGTGTGGTTTTCTGCTTCTTGTGCCAGTTGGTTAATTACAGTTTCAGCAATAGAAATCGCACTTTCTACAGTCGCCCGATCCACTACCATACTATCTAGCTGCTCTAAACTGTCTTTTGGGCGATTTTTTTGGAATAACCACAAACCACCGCCTACAGCTAAGGCACTCAATAAACCAAACTCACCCACCTGCACTATCGAATCGTGCCAACTGTCCAACATCCACAGAGAAAGGGACAGTCCCAATCCTCCCACTAAAATTGGTCGCTGCAACTTCACAACCATGATTCTCCGCGCCTTTTTGGATGGCTATTTCTTCCAGAATAGATCAAAAACCTGCTTCTCCGAGTTGAACAGGCGATCGAATACAACTTTCTTTAGCTACTGATGCCTGTAAAATTAACTCCCAAGCTTCTCGATATTGTGCAGAACGAGGTTTCCTCTGTCGTTTTTCAGCCTCAACAAGGTGTACTTCGCTCCCATAATCTATAAACACATCTACGGGAAAAACATAGAACAGATCAAGTTTTTCTATATATACTAAGGCAAAATCAAAGTCTGATAGCTTATATGCTTCTCGAAGCATCAGCCGCCGATTGGTTTTAGTACGGCGGTTATCTACAACATAATTGCCCGAAGGCTCATCCAACCAAGCATATTTGACTTGGATTTTAATTAAAGTTCCCTCTACATCAAATGCTAGATCGTAAGGTAGCCGATCGCCAAAAGGTTTTAAAACTCCCCAACCACGCTTTAAGGCATGAAGAACAGCAGCTTGTTCTGCTATGTCTCCCTTAAGCTTTGTGTCCATTTGTAAAACTGAGTAGCTGACAATCAGCATAAAACAAAACCCTGTAATCTTTTAAGAAAACAGGGTTTTGCTTTATCATTCACTTGGTGGCGGGAAGTGGATTTGAACCACTGACCTTCGGGTTATGCTTACCAACTACAACTTTCGTTGCCCAGATTAACTGGTTTGTGGTCTGGACTGTCCCTTCACCCTCGCCATTATCGTTAGGGTGTCTGCCTTCCAGTCTCTACACCTTCTCCATTTCTGGAGCTTGGTTCGGGATTACCGCGCTATTGGCTTCCCCGAGTTTGACAGATAAACGCACATAAGTTTCTTTATGTACCGCCCATAGCAAAATTAACTAATAAGCGTGTAGTTAACTTTGCCCGTTGAGCCCGACGAGCTACCAGGCTGCTCTATCCCGCGTCGCTCTTGACTTTTTTATCATAACCTATAGTCAAGAGTTTGGCAACTACAAAAATGATAATTCTCCAATTACTTCTAAACGCTTGTATTTTCCCAAGGTGACAAACTTTTCACAGAGGCTTTCGGCGGCGCTAGGACTAATCCAACCCATTTGCTGGAGTAAGTGAATAGCCACGGCGTATTTTGCTCGTTTTGCCCCATCCATAACTTTGATTGCCAATCCCAAGCCTTCGCCGAGTCTACCAATGCACTGCACTCCTTCGGCACCAGTTTTACTGACCAGTTCTCCTGGAGTTAAGCGCATCAGTTCCGTATCAAATTCTCCATCTCCTGCTACCATTGCGGGGTGATGAGTCATAGCACGGACAATGCGCTCCATATCCAGATTGGTACTAGAGGCTAACAGTGCATATAAAGATGCCATGTGACCGAGTTGCATCAGATAAGTTGGTGCGCCACAGTCATCATGAGCGCTGATAAATTCTTCGGCTGGCATTCGCAGCAATTCTGCTACTTTGCCCAAAATCAACTGCTGTACTGGGTGCTTGCGATCCAAGTAGTTATTCAAGGGCCAATGGCGTTGCTGACAAACGGCTAACATTCCCGCATGTTTACCAGAGCAATTGTATTCCAGAGGACTGTGCTTACCTTCAGGAATTGGACACTGGAGTAGAGTTGGGTCAAGATCAGCCCGCCAAAGGATGTTAAATACTTGTCGGACTTGATCTATTGTTCCTTTATGGGAACTTGTCATAATTGCTAAGTCGCGATCGCTGAGTTGATAGCGTTCCAGTGTACCTGTGGTAGTTACTGCGAGTGCCTGAAATGGTTTGAGGGCTGAACGGATAAATGCAGCAGTTTCAGAATTTCCGGCAACGGTTAGAACCCGTCCTCGTTCATCGCAGACAACAGCTTGGACTATATGCCTGGATTCAATAATACCTTCACGCAGCAACCGGACTTCCAGTGCTGTGGCTTGAGTTCGTTTTCCCATTGTCATGGGTTTATATTTATCACCTTTTTTAATTAATTAGTCATTAGTTATTAGTCATTAGTCCTTAGCTAATAACTAATGACCAATGACTCTTTAAAACAAATGCCAAACTATAGTACCAATAACGTACATTCCCGCCAACCCAGCAAAGGTAAATTGTAACCGTCGCAGAATAGGTTTGATTTCGTATGCGACAATCAAGCGATCGCGGTTAAGGATTTCCTGTGGCTTTGTCCAAGTTTGGCCGTCGTACCAGCCTGACTCTTCATAAAAGACTGTGGGACTACAAAGGCGATCGCACACGTAGAACCAGCCTAAGTACAACCTTACCAGTGCCAGCACTACGCCAACACTCGCGGCGGCCGCACCACAGAGGATAAAATGTGCAATATACTTGTTCGGAGGAAAACTTGCTGCTGCCACAGGCCCAGCTAAGAGCCAAGATAAACCCCAAATCCAAGCTATTTTCGTGATATAATCGCGCAAATCTAAAGTGGTATCACGAAACAGCCAGGAATTTTTTAACTCTTCGTACTCATTGAGCGGTTGTTGGTCTGTAGGAACTGGGCAATTTGAAACCGAAGACCTAATCATGTTGGCTTACTTTCACCCTCATCAGATTCTGGAAGGGAAATACGCTCTGCATGAATCCAGAACGCTTCTAAATTATAAAACTCCCGTTCCGTGGGCATCATGATGTGAACGATCACATCACCGTAGTCTTGTAGTACCCAACTTCCCTCAAGTTTTCCTTCTGTCCTTATAGGACGCCGTTGCAACTCAGTTTCGACCTTTCCTTCAATTGCTTGAGCGATCGCTCTTACTTGTACCTTAGAATAGCCAGTCATCATCACAAAGTAATCAGCTAGGTAAGATACCTCTGCTACTTTGAGCAATATAATCTCACCTGCTTTGCGATCTGATGCAGCAACGGCTATCGTCGCAGCTAATTTTCCGCTCTCCTCTTCGGTATGGGCGTGGCTCTTTGCCACACTCTTCGTCAGTGGGACAGATTGTAATGGGAAATTTCCTTGGAAATAATCAGTCATTAAACCTCAGGTGCTTTCTTTCTTTTGAAACAATTGTTTACATTTACTTACAAATCACAAACAATTGATCTGAAAATGTGTCAATAGGTTTTTTTGAATACTAACAAAAAAACGGGTGTCTATGGGGGCTAGTACCGCAAGGCGGAAGTCAAAAGTTAAAAGTCAAAAGTCAAAAGGTTTTAATTTTGGGCTTTCTGGCTGTAATTAAATGGTAGGTTTATTGCCGGCGACCTGTCCTAATTTGATAATTGACTGCTTATATTTCGACATTAGCAATCAGCAGTTACGGATGCCTATTGTTGTAGTAATATAAACATTAGCTTTTCAGCAAGAATTTCTGTTGACATACTCCCCGGCGTGAACGCACGGGGATTCTTCACGCTTCATTGACAGATACAACCGTTGTAGTTTTACTCCGTCTCGACGTGCATTTAGAGTCGTGGCAATGCCCTATCCCGACACTTCGACTTCGCTCAGTACCAGCTTTATTTATATTTTTCGCAGCGTTTTCATCTCGGTCATGTTTAGTGCCACAACTCAAGCACTGAACTGATCTGACTTTTAAATCAAGCTTGCCCCACTTGTAGCCGCACTCAGAACAAATTTGGCTCGTCGGTTCCCAACGACTGATAACAACAAAATCACGTCCAAACTTCTCAGATTTAGCCTCGCAAAATGTTCTGAATTCTCTCCATCCTTGCAGACTAATCGCTCTTGAGAGTTTGCGATTTTTTACCAGACCCGACACGTTTAAATCTTCTAAGACGATAGTTTGATTTTCACTAACGACTTTAGTTGATAGTTTGTGCAGGAAATCTTTACGAGTATCTGCTAACTGATTATGCTTTTTAGCAATCCTAACCCTTGTTTGGTTACGTCGTTTAGAATCCTTCTGTTGCCGTGCTAACTTTTTCTGTAGTTTGCGAACTTTGCGGTCAAGCCTTGTATAGCTAGGACTTTCAGCCTTTTCGCCATTACTCATCACCGCGAAAGTCTTTATCCCTAAATCAATCCCAATGCTTTGGTTTTTAGCATCAATATTAATAGGTTCAACTTCTACCACGAAGCTTAAAAAGTAGCGATTAGAGCAGTCTTTGATGATAGTCACAGAACTAGGTTCAGATGGTAGTTCTCTTGACCATATCGGGGTTACGTTGCCAATTTTAGCAAGATAAACGCTACTATCTTTGATTGAAAAACCACGAAGAGTTAATCTAGCTGACTGCTGATTAGTTTTCTTCTTAAACTTTGGGCTACGTACTTTTTTACCTTTTCTCTTACCTTTAAGAGAATCAAAAAAGTTTTTGTAAGCAGTTCCTAAGTCAGCAACCGATTGCTGTAATGGTACTACAGAAACATCTGACAACCAAACCCTTTCTTCAGTATTTTTAGCCTGAGTGATGACTAACTTTTGCAAATATCCATTACTAGGAAGCTTCTCAGACTGCTTACACAACGCCAGTGCATCATTCCAGACTACGCGGACGCAACCAAACAATCTAGCCAAATTTTGGCGTTGTTGGTCTGTCGGGTAGAATCTGTACTGATACCGGGCTTTAATTTTTGTTATTTTAACTGTTATCTGCTAGTATACCACTAGTTACGTAAAAAAATATTATGACTTTTCAAGAAAAAAATGAATATTGTTGGAAACCCGATTCAGGTGTCGCGTTGGACAAATCACCTATCTGCTTTAAGGCGAGAACTGGACAAAAAGAAGAACTTAAAAACGTTCCTGACTGGCAAAATAAATTAAGAGATTACATAGACGAACTAATCAATAAAAAGCCGTCCGATCTATGACGGGGCTTCAGACCCAGTTTTTCGGTGAAAATAGTGTTTGCTCCACTGTCGATTAATTGAGTAGTTGGGGAAAATTTTAAGCTATTTACAGCCAAAAAAATTGATTTTTCAGGTTTTATCGCCATTCTGCTCAGTTTCTCCGAGTTGAGCTTCTGCGATCGCAAGTTATTCTTACCACTATCAAGACCTTTAAACCCGATATTCTAATTGTGGATAATGTACCGCGAGGAGCGGTGAGAGAGCTAGAACCAACACTAGATTATTTGCGTACCCAAGGAAAAACGCAATTCTGAAACCTTCGTAGTTACAGCACTTCCTGCTGCTATGAGGTACAGATACTTGGGATGCTATTAGTAGTCTGTCAAGCTAGTATAGCGGTTCTCAGTTGAGTGAGGTACAAGAACCCCACCCCCAACCCCCTCTCCGCAAGCGATGAGCTTGCTCTGATGTACATCATGTGATTAGGAAACGCTATAATGAAGAGTTTGTAGTAAGCACTTTAGTGCTTAGAAAATAAGGACTTCAGTCCTTACTACGAACTTTCTTACCCGACTGTTAGCACAGATCAACGATAATTCGATCAATTAGTGTACCTCATAACTTCGGGAAGTGCTGTAATGAAATTTTGGCTCATGGTGCGCGATCGCCAGACTGGATTAATTGTCCCACAACATGATGCCGAACAATTAGCGATGGCACTCCAACAACTCCTTACCAATCCCGCCTTGCGAGTCAAGTTGTCAACCCAAGCCAGTTAAAGGAGCGATCGCTACTCAATCCTTAACTCAAACCAACACTATTTTCCTTGCAAAACGAATTGCTGAAGTTGCCCATAAACTTCACCAAACTAACATTTCTCCTTGCCGTTCTCATAGCATGTCAGATGAACTGCGAATCTTGAATGAAAGGATTCCATTGGTGATGCAACAATTTGATATTCAAATGCCTATATTCTAATTGCTAATTTTCAGGAGAGAGCATTGTTAGCTTCAACTTATTGGCGACAATTTCGCTTAATTAGTTTAATTATCTCATGCACTTTGAGTAGCATAACTCCAGCTATTGCAACACCCATTGCCGATAAACCTAAGAGCTAGAGTACAGATTTCCGCTAGGTAAACGAACCCGCATAACTTTCTACGGGTTAGGAGGAGGATTAGGCGACTTTGTTCCTAGTGTCAATCCTCTTTTTAGCGGTAGTGGAGATGGATCGATTTCTACATTTGGACGAGAAAATCCCATTCGCCGACAAGGTAGTGGCGCAGGTATCGGTATTTCTCATAATTTGAATAAAGCTTTGAATTTGTCATTAGGATATATCAGCAGCAATGCAGCTAATTCAGAGAAGGGGATTTTTGCTAGCCCTTACGGAACGATCGCTCAACTAACCCTCGAACCCACTAAAACAACAGAACTCAGCCTTACCTATATTCACTCTCATAACAATTTGAAGACGGGAACTGGAAGCGAATTAACCAGCGATCCATTTAATCAGGAGGCAGATGCGATCGTTGCTAATTCATTTGGTGCAGAAGCTGCTTGGCAACTTAGCCCAGTTATTACTCTCGGTGGTAGAGTTGGTTTTATTCATGCAAAAGCAGAAGATTTACCAGCAAATCTAAATGCGTCCATCTTCACATGGGCAGTGCTACTAGCTCTCAGAGATATTGGACGAAAAGGAAAAGGCAGCTTTGCCGGATTTACCGTGGGTAAACCTCCCAAAGTGACTCAGAATAGTTTCGGCAATGGCTTCAAAGATAAGGATACGTCTTTACATCTGGAAGCCTTTTACCACCTTCAAGTCACAGATAATCTGGCAATAACTCCGGGATTATTTGTGATTACGAGTCCAGAACATAATGACAGTAATGGCAGCATTGATGTTGGTACTGTTCGGACAACATTTATCTACTAAGTACAGCGCACCGTAAACAGGGTACAGAAATTATGCTGCAACAGCCAGAGCAACTGGAACAGAATCGTTAGGGTTTTGAGTTTAGCACTTTGTGTAATCTAAGCCCACTGCTGTAAATTAAACTTCTTGTTTGGTAATTCTTGTGGACTGAATTGCTCCACGTTCTGCCGTCAATGAGTAACACAACGACTCATACTGATTTAAAGCTTGCTCAAAAGCATAGTTTTCAACGGCATATTTGCGACTTTTATAACCCAGAGTTTTGACTTTTTCGGGGTTTTGATACAAATCTAAAATTGCGATCGCTAAAGCTTGGGGATCTTCTGGAGGAACGATAACTCCGCCGCCACTTTGCCTGATAGCTTTTGCTGCGGTACCATTGTCAGGGACAGAAGCAACCAAAGCTCGTCCACTGGCAAGTAGCACTTGAATTTTTGACGGCATATTAAAAGATACAATATTTTTCTTTTGCACCACCAAGCCAACATCGGCAGCTGCCAACATTTGTGGCAAAGATTTGCGGGGTTGAAATGGCAGTAGCAAAACATTATCTGCGCCGCAGTCTAGACATTCCTGTTGCAATCGCTGCAAACCTTTTGCCTCTCCAACGATGACAAAAACAATATTTGGGATATGACGCAATACAGAAGCAGCTTTGACAACGCTTTCTAAGCCTTGGGTTAGGGCAATGTTGCCAGAATAAAGTACTACAAATTTGCCATTCAGATTATGTGCTACGCGAAAAGCGTTATTTTCTTTAGGCAAAGGGCGGATAAAATTTACATCAACCCAGTTGGGAATTTGCACAATTTTGTCAGCTTCTACGCCCTTAGATCGCAAATTCTCTACAAACCCATCGGCGATGACGCTAATTTTGCTGGCAGTATGGTAGGCAAATTTTTCCAATAATGTAAATAACTTTATAAGCAATTTATTTTTCAGTAGACCGACATGGACGGCTGCTTCTGGTAATATATCTTGTAGATTTAAGATCACAGGACAAGCACGTAACCATCCTAAAAGAGCAACTGGTACACAGCTTGGCAAGGATGGCGATGTTGAGAGAATCACATCTGGACGCCAACCGATGAGGGCGGGCAAAAAACTAGTGACAACGAAACTAGCATCTAGCAATACCCGATCTAATAGGTTGGGTTGTGGACGAATCCAAACATAACTGCGTTGAATTTGAACGCCATTTTTGTATTCGTTAAGATACCACTTGCCCCGATATTCCTGGTAAATTTGACGCTCAGGGTAGTTGGGCATAGCGGTGACTACGCGCACTTCATGCCCACGCTTCACTAGTCCCTCTGCTAGTTCAGTCATCAGTGGGGCAATACCAATTGGCTCTGGATAGTAGTTGTAGGTGTAAATTAAAATTCGCATAAAAATTAGTCCGAAGTAGCCCGGTTTTTTATTTAATGACAAATATTTGTCTTAAAGATGATTTGGAGTTTGAAAACTCCTATATTTATTAATTGTGACTTCATACTCTTTTTCTGTCAGGTATTTTCCTTAAAGATTGAGTAAACTTTAATATTAAATACTTAGAGTAACTGTGAATTTTTTTACTATTTAAGCAAACTTAAAATTGTTCATTTTTGATTGGTACGTAAGTATAAACCCTATATTTTAGGATATTAATTAAGACTGTTTCACGGCAGTAGTTATTGAATGAGCGATCGCCCTTGTATTTTCTCCTTTTTTGCTGGCTCAGGATTCCTAGATTTAGGTTTTGAAACCAGCGGTTTTAAGGTTGTTTACGCCAATGAAATCTTTCCCCCATTCATGGCTGCATACCGCTATTCACGGCAGGTTCTCAATCTGCCGTTGCCAGAATATGGGTATTATGACGGAGAAGCAGGAGATGTAACCCAACTTCTCGAAGGCTTACAAACACAACACCTCCGGGAGTTAGTACAAGACTGCCGCAAATCTAATAATATTGTGGGCTTCATTGGCGGGCCTCCCTGTCCTGATTTTTCTATTGGCGGGAAAAATAGAGGACGTTTAGGAGATAATGGCAAACTTTCTGCTTCTTACGTTGAATTAATTTGCCGCAATCTTCCAGATTTCTTTTTATTTGAGAACGTTAAAGGGTTGTGGAGAACGACAAAGCACCGTTTATTTTTTGAATCGCTCAAGCAACAATTACTGGAAGCAGGCTATATATTAACAGAGCGGTTAATTAATGCTATCGAATATGGTGTACCCCAAGATAGAGAAAGAATTATTCTCATTGGTTTCCGAAATAGTTTTATTAAGGATATAGGAATAAAATTCGGTAGTGAAAAGTTTCTACCTGAAGAGGCTTTTCCTTGGAAAAATCATATTTTATATCCTCAAACAAAGGTTTTTGCTTATCCTTGGCGTCAGTGCGAACCATTCCAAGAAAATTCCATAATGCCTTGTCCTGACGGCATACCTCAAGAATTAACAGTTGAATACTGGTTTAGAAAAAATAATGTGCTGAAGCATCCCAATGCTGAAAATTGTTTTCAACCAAGGGCAGGGATCGCAAGATTTGCTGCTATTGATGAAGGAGATGATTCTAAAAAGTCTTTTAAGCGTCTGCATAGATGGCGTTACTCTCCAACAGCTTGCTATGGAAATAATGAAGTACATTTGCATCCCTATAAAATCCGGCGAATATCTGTGGCGGAAGCTTTAGCTATACAATCTTTGCCTGCAAATTTTGTACTTCCAGAGAATATGTCACTCACGAATATGTTTAAGACTATTGGTAATGGCGTACCATATTTGGCATCGAAAGCGTTAGCTAAAACTATTATTAACTTCTTAGGAACTGGTGTGATAAATGCTGTTGATATTCCTAACCTTACTACTGCCTAATGTCAACTTAAACACTTACAGTAATTCCGCAACATATACAAAGCCGACATCCCATAGAAGTCAGCAGTTTCTTTTCACGATAAACTCGTAATAAATATGGTTTAATATATATATAAGAAATGTTTTAATTTTTTATAAAGTTTAATAATCAATCACTGGCAGAATACACGATGGCAGCAGACTATCCAAACATTGATATTGCGCCATTTATCGATCACTCCCTCTTAACGTCAACTGCTACTCCTGAGCAGGTTGAGCAGTGGTGTGAAGAAGCATACAGATTCAACTTTGCGGCGGTTTGCGTATTTCCCGCCTATGTTAAACAAGCAGTCGAACTCCTGCACGGTAAAAACCCGAAAGTCTGTACGGTAATTGGCTTTCCTTCTGGTGCGACGACTTCAGCTGTGAAACTGTATGAGGCTCAAGAAGCGGCAGATAATGGGGCCACTGAGTTGGATGTGGTAATGAACTTGGGCTGGTTGAAAGCGGGGAAAACCGAAGAAGTCCACCGGGAAATTGCCGAAATTTGTGAAGAGACTGGGCAAACTGTCAAGGTAATTTTGGAAACCAACCTGTTGACAGATGCAGAGAAAAAAATAGCTGCTGAAATAGCTATGGAGGCAGGAGCAGCATTCTTAAAAACAAGTACAGGTTGGAATGGTGGTGCAACAGTGGCAGATGTGCGACTTTTGCAGGAATTGGCAAAAGAAAGAGTAGGAATTAAGGCTTCGGGTGGTATGCACACTATCAATCAAGCTCTAGACTTAATCGTAGCGGGTGCTACTAGATTAGGCACATCTCGCGGTGTCGATTTGATCCGCCAGCGCGATAACCTGGGAAAGGGTGAATAGTCATTTGTCCTTTGTCATTTGTCATTTGTCATTTGTCTGAAGCTAATGACCCTTGACCAATGACTAATGACTAATAATCAATGACTAATGACTAAATAACTAATGAGTAGAACCTACAAAGCAACGGGAATTAATCTTAAAACCCAAGTACTGGGAGAATCGGATAAAATAGTGACGATTTTGACACCAGAATTCGGTCTGATTCGAGCAGTGGCTCCAGGGGCACGCAAGCACAACTCCAGCCTGGGCGGCAGGAGTGGTATGTTTGTTGTGAATGAACTATTGATTGCGAAAGGGCGATCGCTTGATAAAATTACTCAAGCACAGACGCTAAAAACTTATCCTGGTTTAGCTAAAGATTTGGGAAAATTGGCTGCTAGCCAGTATTTAGCAGAAATAGTCCTGTGTCAAGCTTTGAGCGAACAACCCCAAGAAGAACTTTATGAGTTGTTCAATGAACATCTCCATCGGTTGGAGACGTTATCTAGTGCAAATGCATCTGGGGTTTTGGCTCATCTGGCTCATGGGGTGTTTCACCTTTTAGCCTTAGCAGGAGTAACGCCGCAAGTGCAAGTCTGCTGCTTATCTGGAAACCCCCTCAAGCCAAACTTTACAGATCCAAACTGGCAGGTAGGATTTAGCATTCCTGCGGGTGGAACGGTTTGCTTAGAAGCTTGGGAACGTTTGCGAAGAGAGGGAGAGAGGGAGAGGGGGATACAAAGAAATTTATCTTTTTCTCCATCACCCAATCACCCTATTATCCCATTACCTCCAAAACCTGGCTCCCAAACAGTTGTTGTGCATCGGCAAGAAATACCTGTGATTTCTAGTCGTCCGGGTGCTATGGAGCTGGCTTTGCTTCAACATCTGTCACAACCAGAGATAATGCAAATTGATGGTGCTAGAGATTATGACTGGTTATCTGTTGAACAAATTTTGCGCCAGTATGCTCAGTATCAATTAGGTCGCCCTATTCGCTCTGCTACCTTGATCGACTCTTATTTTGCTGCCAACCATGATGCAACCGTCTAATTTGGATAAAAAAATCCAGCCTTTGTCACCAAGCCTTGCCAAAAAACAGAATAGGGTATCAGATCCGACAGTCAGCAATCACTTGAGTGCCGTCTCCAAGTGTACACCTAGTCAAATAAATGGACAAGAAATGTCCCCAAAAGACGTTTCTAAAAACAATCAAAATTGCACAGACCAGATCCCAAAAACTGATATTCTAAGTCAATCAGAAAAACAATCTGACGACAAATTAACTACTGCCCAAGAAAATAGCAACGGGCATTTGCCATTAGCTACTATCCCAGAAAAAGAACCACCAACATTAAATGGATCTGGTTCTGGTGGAGAAGCTGTTTCAGGAAATATAAAACAGCAGGGGTTTTTGCCTGTATTAAAAAACCCTAATTTCCTGGCTCTTTGGGGCGGTCAAGTTTTCTCCCAACTAGCAGATAAAGTTTATTTGGTGCTAATGATTGCTTTGATTAATATTCAGTTTCAGGGTAGTAATCAAAGTATTAGTGGTTGGGTGTCAGCCTTGATGATGGCTTTTACGATTCCAGCCGTATTGTTTGGTTCCGTTGCTGGTGTGTTTGTTGATCGCTGGTCGAAAAAGGCTGTGCTAGTGGCAACGAATATATGGCGCGGCATCCTGGTTTTGTCAATTCCCTTTCTGATGTGGTTGAGTCATGGCTGGAAACCCATAGGAGTCTTGCCAGTTGGTTTTTTGATCATTCTGGGTGTGACTTTTTTAGTTTCTACGCTGACGCAGTTTTTTGCACCGGCGGAACAGGCGGCAATTCCCTTAATAGTAGAAGAACAAGATTTACTCTCGGCAAATTCGCTTTATACGACAACGATGATGGCATCGGTGATTGTTGGGTTTGCTGTCGGGGAACCATTGTTAGCGATCGCCGATGGACTTTGGCTGCAAATTGGTGGTAGTGGTAGTTTGGGCAAAGAATTTTTAGTAGGTGGTAGTTATGCGATCGCTGGGCTAATTTTATTCCTCTTGGCAACTAACGAAAAACACCACGATCCTGGTACAGAATTCCCTCACGTATTGTCTGATTTGGGAGATGGTTTTGCCTACCTCAAAGCAAATCATCGCGTCCGCAATGCTTTGCTTCAGCTGATTATCTTGTTTTCTGTTTTTGCAGCATTAACTGTTCTAGCCGTTCGCATGGCGGAAATCATTCCCAACATGAAAGCCTCCCAGTTCGGCTTTTTACTAGCAGCAGGTGGTGTTGGCATCGCGGCAGGAGCAACACTTCTCGGTCAATTTGGTCAACGCTTCTCCTATACCCAATTAAGTCTGTACGGTTGTATGGGTATGGCAGCATCCCTCATTGGTCTGTCACTATTTACAACCCAACTTTGGCTAGTCTTGTTATTGGTGGCGCTATTAGGTATCTTTGGGGCACTAGTGGGAATTCCCATGCAAACAGCGATCCAAACAGAAACACTTCCAGAAATGCGTGGTAAAGTTTTTGGTTTACAAAACAATGTAATTAATATTGCTCTCTCCTTACCTTTGGCATTAGCAGGTGTAGCAGAAACCTTTCTGGGATTACAGGCAGTTTTTTTGGGATTAGCTGCGATCGTCTTTTCAGGAGGTATATTAACCTGGTATAACTCACAGAAGTAGTTATCAGCTAACAGCAGTTATTATTCATTACCTTGAAGTAATTAGTAATTTCCTTAAAGCTTTTGTGTTCATGGTAAACTGTGGCTAGTGAAAATTTATCTCATACTTGCGGGATATTAATCTGGCATTAGTCAGAATAAGTTGTTTAAATATCAGAAATTAACAACTTATAAGTAGAATAAATAAAGCCATAAATCCATTGGTTTAATCAGCTTAAAATAGGCTTTTTAAACTAGATTGTCTTGGAAATCTGTAATAACTAAAAAAACCAGCAAGTATAGCTAGATAAAATAAAAATCACCAAGGACACAGAAGTAATAGATCAAACCCGCTTTTCTTACAGCTAAATAAAGAATGCGTATAGCCTGGATTGGAAAAAAATCACCCTTTTGCGGCAATGTCACCTACAGTCGAGAAATTACAAATGCCTTGTTAGACAGGGGACATCAAGTTAGCTTTCTTCACTTCGCCCAGGAGGAGTCTGAACCTGACAATTGGCCAAATCTTCGAGAGGTTTCCCTCCCTTTCATTTATAAGTCCCAGGTTTATACAATTCCCACTTTTAAAGCGACCAAACTTTTAACGGAGTCGCTGCGGGAAATTAAACCAGATGTAGTCCATGCTTCCTTGACGTTATCTCCTCTAGACTTTTTTCTACCGGAAATCTGTGAGGAACTGAGGTTGCCTCTAATTGCCACTTTTCACACACCGTTTGCTGGAAAGGGGGCAAAGCTGGTATCGGGAACACAACTTTTGGCTTATCAGCTCTACGCACCTTTTTTAGTTAACTACGATCGCGTGATTGTATTTTCCCAAATTCAGCGAGAATTATTAGCAGGGATGGGCGTGCGGGAAGAGAATATAGCTGTAATTCCCAACGGTGTTGATACCGTTAAGTATTCTCCAGGATTTTCTCAAGTCAAAGCAGAATTTAAAGCCAAACGCTTGTTTGTCTATCAGGGTCGCATTGCCCCAGAGAAAAATGTCGAAGCCCTCCTCCGGGCTTGGAAGCAGTCTGCAATGGGGCCTGGTACTAAGTTGCTAATTGTTGGCGATGGGCCTTTGAAGTCTTCCCTAGAGCAATTTTATGGTTCAGAGTATGGCATTATCTGGTTGGGATTTGTCGCTGATGAAGACCGACGCATCGAAATTTTGCGGGGCGCAGATGTATTTATTTTGCCTTCATTGGTAGAGGGTTTGTCCCTATCTCTGTTAGAAGGAATGTCATGTGGGTTGGCTTGTTTAGCAACAGACGTGGGTGCAGATGGAGAAGTCTTGGAAAAGGGCGCAGGTATAGTTATTAGTACTAAAACAGCGCGATCGCAATTAAGAACTCTCTTGCCAGTGTTGCAAGACCATCCAGAGTTAACAACCTTACTGGGGCAAAAAGCCAGACAGCGTGTATTAGACCGCTATACCCTTAGTAAAAATATTACTCTGCTCGAAGAACTTTATAAAGAAGTTTTAGCACAGCGACCTCTACCCCTAAGTCGTAGAGCTTAGGGAAAGGGAAAAAGTGCGATGCCTACGGCGGGCTGCGCCTAAACATTTTTATGCCTATCACTTTTGCGTAGACGCACGAAGTTTGGCTTCTGGCATAGTACAGCTTGCCTTGACAAAAAACAGCGTTTTTTGCTTCTTTCTCGTCAGCCGATCTCGTGATATCATTCTATCTCAGATTAGTTCTCATCATGAAAACTAACTCTTAGTCAAGATGAATTATGAGAAATGCACGTTATCAGCTACCGAAGCTTAAGAAAATATACCGAAAGCCACGCTGATTGCCGTGAGGCTCTTGATAACTGGTATAAAGTTGCGAACAAGGCAGATTGGTCTAATTTGGTTGAGGTACAATTAGTTTTTCCGAAAGCAGAAGCGGTTGGTAATTTTACTATCTTCAACATTAAGGGTAATAAATATCGCTTAATTGTGAGTATAGATTATGAAAAGCAATTGATTTATATCAAAAATATCTTTACCCATGCTGAATATGATAAGGAGGAATGGAAAAATGACCCTTACTTTTAATTCAGATAAATATAAAGAGTTATTATCTCATTATCAGCCAAAACTGATTAGGAATGAAGAAGAGAATGAAAAAGCTTTAGCTATTGTAGAAGAATTGATGCACCGTTCTAACCGTTGCCCTGAAGAAGATGAACTTTATGAATTGCTAATTATTTTGATTGAAAAGTTTGAACAGGAATACTATTTGCCTGGAAAAGCATCTCAGCCTCATTCTATATTACTTTTTTTGATGGAGCAAAGGAATATTAAACAGTCTGATTTGGTGGATATTATTGGTTCTAAAGGGGTTGTTTCCGAAGTGGTTAATGGGAAGCGAGAAATCAGCAAAGCTCAAGCTAAGGCTTTGGGAGAATTTTTTCGGGTTGACTGTGGTCTGTTTATTTGACCGTAAATGCAAAAAAAGTGCTCGGATTTTTCACACCTATCAAAAGTGCCTAGGCGTAGCCCATCGTAGACATCGCCTAATTACCTTGAATGTCTGAGCAAAATCCATTAAATTCCACATATCATCAAATGACTGCAATCATCGACCTAAAAATATTATATGAATCCAATTACCTGCAATGGTTAGAGGAGACTATTAAATGTCTCAGAGCTAGGCAATTAGCGGACGTTGACTATGAAAATTTAATAGAAGAATTAGAAGATTTGGCTAAAAATGAAAAAAGGCGAGTAAGAAGTTTGTTGGAACAAATTATTAGGCATTTATTACTTTATCAATATTGGGATTTAGAAAAGCCAAGAAATGCTAATCATTGGGCAGCAGAAATTATTAGTTTTCGTAATCAAGTAAACGAAGATTTAAATGCCAACTTATATAAGCATTTAGAGGATAATCTTACTATAATTTATAGCAATGCCTTAGATTATGTTAAAGCTAAAACAAAGCTAACCAATTTACCTGAATTATGTCCTTATACCTTAGAGCAAATTTTGGATAAAAATTGGTTGCCTTAATCTTAAACTTTGAATTATCCACTAAAGACCATCCTAAACTGGTTGGCTGTTCATAAACCCGCTTTAGAGTATTTACATCTCTGGGAGAAATCGGCGACGGGTTACGAACTTGGGAAAAATATAAAGCATCGGTTTGTAGGGGACTATGACCCCAAATTCCCAGTGCATGACCGAATTCGTGGCGGGTAGCTGCAATGAGATACTCACCTGTTTGACTGGGACTTAGCAAGATGGTGAAGCGGTGGGATAAAACTTTGTTGCTGGTGTATAACTCATAAGTAGTTTGTGCCGATCGCGCACGGGTTATATTACTACCAGGGGAAATTTGTAGAGGTGGCGCTTTTCGTGCGATCGTAATATCAGCAACTTCTGCCTGTTTGACTATTGTCAAAGGTAAATAAGTACTCCACTCCTGTACACCCTGCAAGACACCGTTAACCCATGCTTGAGCTTGTTTTTCGCTGACGGCTTTTGGTGGTTCTACGTAAACTCGAATAGGAAATTGCGACCAGACTAAATAACCTACTTGGGTTGTTGTGACTTGGGAAAAGTAGTCACCACTGTTAGTGCTATCTTGCCACTGTGCGAGTGTGGGCGGTAAGGGATGGGGTTTCGCGGGAGATGATGGAGGGAGAGAGATTATTAAGTCTGAATATACAGATTTTGGTATTATTGTAAACCCATCACTCGACTGGAGATTAGTAAAAATGATTAACAGCCCTGTGCCAAAAAACAAGGCAAGAGCTGTAATTAACCCTCGTGAAATAAAATTTATTAGAGTGTTAAGTATCGGGTGTTGGGTTTTTTTCCCCATTAACCTATCCTTATTTAGGCAACCAACCAGCACTTAAGACTACTGTTAAACCGAGAAAAATTACTGTCAATGCCCAAGTAATGCGGTTCAAGGTGTTTTCTGCACTCTTGGTACTGCTAAATAGCTGGGCTTGTCCGCCAATGGCTCCAATGCCATCACCTTTGGGGCTATGCAGCAAAACTAAGATAATCAAACCAGTGGCGGAAAACGCCCAAATGCCTTGCACGATATTAGTAACTGTCATGGTAGGAATCTCATTTATAAAAAGTTTCAAAAAACAGAATTCAGAAGTTAGGAGTTTTTATTGAACTCCTAACTTAGGACTTAGGACTCTTTTACAGCCCCACTTGTACGGGGGTGCGAGTTCGTTGCAACTCATATTCTGCTGTTTTCAGCAGCGATCGCCCGGTCATTTCTGGTGGCTGAGGCAGCTGTAAAATCTCTAGAATTGTGGGGGCGATGTCGGATAGCTTGCCATCGTTTCGCAGTTCGACATTTGTACCATATCCAGGGATTTTGACTTTCTCACCTTCTACCAAGATCAAGGGGACTGGGTTAGTGGTGTGGGCTGTCCAGGGATTACCCCCTTCATCTAGCATATACTCAGCGTTGCCGTGATCGGCAGTAATAATTGTTGTACCGCCGCCTTTGATAACGCTCTCTAACAAACGTCCCAAACAGCGATCAACTGTTTCAATTGCTGTAATGGTAGCGTCGATTTGACCAGTATGCCCTACCATGTCTGGGTTGGCATAGTTAATCACAACTAGGGAATATATACCCTTTTGAATCGCTGCGATCGCAACATCTGTAACTGCTACTGCTGACATCGCTGGGGCATGATCGTAAGTCGCTACCATCGGGCTGCTTACTAGTTCCCGATCTTCTCCAGCAAAAGGTTCCTCCAGACCCCCATTAAAGAAATAGGTGACGTGGGCGTATTTTTCTGTTTCGGCGGTGCGGAACTGATTCAGACTATGATTGGCTATGACTTCTCCCAGAATGTTACTGAGATTCTGCGGCTCAAAGGCTACAGCCACGGGTAAATCTGAATCGTATTGTGTAAAGGTGACAAAAGACAGGGGTATGATTTGCTGTCTTTCAAAACCGTTAAAAGTGGAACTGACCAAAGCTTGAGTCAGTTGTCTGGAGCGATCGGGGCGGAAGTTGAAAAATATCACCCCATCCCCTGGTTCTATTGCCCCGGGTGCAATTCGGACTGGGTTGACAAATTCATCTTTTACCCCTTCGGCGTAAGATGCTTGCAAGATTTCCACAGCCGTGCGATTATCACCCGTACCATCTTGAGTCATCACGTCGTAGGCGCGTTTGACTCGATCCCACCGATGATCGCGATCCATTGCGTAGTAGCGACCGCTAAGGGTGACTATGCGCCCGATTCCTGCGCGGTCTATATAATCTTGCAGCAGTGTGATTGCTTTTACACCGTCAGTTGGGGCGGTGTCACGGCCATCGGTGATGGCGTGAATACAAACTTCTGGAATTCGCTGGTCTTTGGCTAAGTCAAGTAGTCCGAATAGATGGGTAATATGCGAATGTACCCCTCCCTCAGAACAAAGGCCTACTAGATGCAGCTTGCTATTCCGAGAGCGAACTTCCTGGCAAATTTTGACAAGTGCTGGGTTTAAGGCAATAGAACCGTCTTCAACCGCATCAGAGATGCGTACCAGTTCTTGCGGTACCACTCGCCCAGCACCAATGTTCAAATGACCAACTTCCGAGTTGCCCATTTGACCCTCTGGCAACCCTACGGCTTTTCCTGATGTGCGGATGAGGGTATGCGGGTAAGCTGCCCATAAACTGTCCATAATGGGAGTTTTAGAAGCAACAATAGCGTTTCCTCGCTTTTCCTCGCAGTAGCCCCATCCGTCTAAAATGACTAGCACCACAGGAGCAACAGGTGCTTTGGTCATAGTAAAATTGCCCTTTACTTTTTGTAATACCCGAATGATACCACTGCTAATCCACGCCGCAAGTGAATTTTTGCTTATTAACTTATTTTATGAAGGACTTGCAGCTTTTTGAAATATTTTTTAATTTTAGTAATTTTTCTGGGCTGTTTTAGAACGCCAATAAGGAGTGATTACTTAGTAGTAACGCTAAAAGGCTACTACTAAGGCATTATCTAATCCCTTATTTCCTTTTGGTGGAAGCTTTTGCAGCTTTCTTAGCCGCTTTTTCGGCTTCTATTGCAGCTAATTTTGCTTGTTCTTTTTCTTCGGCAATTTTCTGGAGATAGTAATGATAGTCTCCTAAGTAAACGCGGAATTCACCATCACGAATTTCGACGATTTTATTTGCCACTTGAGAAATAAAGTAGCGATCGTGGGAAACTACAATTGCCGTACCATCATAATTTTTGAGCGCTTCTTCCAGCATTTCTTTAGCTGGAATATCTAGGTGGTTTGTCGGCTCATCCAAAATTAGTAAGTTCGCGGGACGTAAGAGCATTTTTGCCAACGCCAGACGAGCTTTTTCTCCTCCACTTAATGCGCCAACTGCCTTAAATACAGTATCACCAGTAAATAAGAAGCGTCCCAAAAGTGTGCGGACTTCTTGATTATCCCAGTCGGGAACTTCATCATGGATAGTTTCCATGACAGTTTTTTTCAAGTCTAAGGCTTCAGCTTGATTTTGCTCAAAGTAACCGGGAATAACGTTATGATCCCCTAATTGAACGCTACCTTCTGTAGGTGGTTCCATACCCATAATTACGCGCAGAAGGGTAGATTTTCCAGCACCATTGGGGCCAAGAAATGCAATGCGATCGCCTCTTTCAATTAGGAGATTTGCCGATAAAAACAGGATTTTCTCACCATAAAGATGAGTTAAATCTTTAATTTCTACTACTTCGCGTCCACTGCGGGGTGCAGGGGGAAAACGGAAGTGGAGAGTTCTTACCCCTGCAATGGGTGCTTCAATGCGCTCGATTTTGTCGAGTTGCTTTTCCCGGCTTTTTGCCTGGGTACTGCGAGTAGCACTGGCGCGAAACCTATCAACAAAGGTTTGCTGTTTTTCTAATTCTTTCTGTTGGCGTTCGTAAGCACTCAGTTGTGCTGACTGACTTTCGGCTTTTTGTTCCAAATATGCCGAGTAGTTACCAAGGTAGCTAGCGGAAACACCACGTTCCGTTTCCACAATTTGGTTGCAGAGGCGGTCAAGGAACTCCCGGTCATGGGAAACTATTACCATCGGCGTAACCAGCCCTCTGAGGTAATTTTCTAACCACTCAATGGTTTCTAAATCTAGGTGGTTAGTCGGTTCATCCAGCAGCAACAAGTCGGGTTTTTGCAGGAGAATTTTACCCAAACTCATCCGCATTTGCCAACCACCACTAAAGGCGCTGACGAGGCGATCGCCATCTTCTAGCCCAAACCCCATCTCTGGTAGAATTTTCCCGATGCGTGCATCTAAGTTGTAGCCATCCAAGGCTTCAAATTTGCGCTGGAAGCGATCTAACTTGTCAATCAGTCGATCCAGTTCCTCTGGGTTAGCCGTTTCCATCTCTTGTGGTATGTGCGCCAGAGATAACTGTACTTCGTTGGCTTCTTTGAAGACAGTCCAAAATTCTTCTCTAACGGTGCGAGTGGGGTCTACTTCAAACTCTTGATTGAGGTAGGCTATGTGTAAGCTATTAGGACGGATAATTTCGCCGGCGGTGGGTTCCATTTCCCCAGAGATGATTTTGAGTTGGGTGGATTTTCCAGCACCGTTGACACCGACTAAGCCAATGCGATCGCCTGGTTTAACTTCCCAGTTGATATCTTTGAGAACTTCGCCTGTGGGATAAATTTTACTTATATGTTCTAGTCGTAGCATTAAGTTTCTCTCAGGTAGGGAGTGGGTGGTTGAGGACGAAGTACTAACACCGCCTCCAATATTAACAAAAATTAACTATAAAATCGTCGTGATCAAGTTTGTAAGCCGGAAACCAAATTTGGCTTGAGCTACGGATAAAATTTACCACATCCCTCTCAAGGCTGACTTTGTGTTACTTGTCTGACTTCTTCGACACTCAAATCTAACGCCTCTGCTACTTGTTCTACAGTCAACCCTGCTGCCAACATTGCTGGGACTGCTTTTACTTTCCCTTGAACCTTACCTTGTTCAACACCTTCCTGAAAGGCTTCCTGATAAAATCTGGTTTGCTTTAACTCGCTTAAGCTAAACATTTCCTCGATCTCCTCCCTACTCATTGTAGGAAACTTGTAAGCCAAAATAGTCTCTATAAATTGTAATAATTGCTGCTGTTTTAGTGGTGAGTTTATCTCTGACTTAGTTCTGTCTATCAACTCCCTTGCTTGTGCGATCGCTATATCGTCGCTTGCAATTACTAATTTAGCAGTTGCAATGCCAATTGGAAGCGATGCAGCCTCACCTAATTCATCAAGATAAATCCGTCTGACGCGCCCACTTGTGAAAAACTCATGGTAATGTTTGATATCGCCTGT
>Ga0335395_10000065_pt1 | contig 73438 bp, 74 predicted proteins | sample MAT02_FD_205744 | JGI IMG/M metagenome (GOLD analysis project Ga0335395, IMG submission 205744) | Freshwater microbial communities from Lake Fryxell liftoff mats and glacier meltwater in Antarctica - MAT-02 (spades assembly) (version 2) ...
GTGCGATAATCAGCCCGGTGTGGCTGGTGCCGGGTTCCAGCACTTCGACTGCATCGGGAACCGCCGCGGCAAGGATGGTGCCGCGCGCCAGACTTACAGCATCGGTCCATGCGGCAATCATGTTCGGGTCGGCGACCCTTGGCTTCACCACGAGGAAAGCTGGTTGAAGTCCGGCTGTCATGCGCTCGCAGTCGCTGCGAACGCATTGACGGCGGATGCAAAACCCGATGGGTCGTCCCAGAACGGGCTGTGCCCGGCATCGGCAAGTTCGACCAGCTGGCTGCCGGGGAGCGCGTCGGCGATCCATCGACCCACCGGACCCGGCATGACGGGATTGCTGGCGCGGCCATAGACAAGCAGCGTCGGCAGCGTGATGGCCGGGATGAAGGCCCGATAATCCTGGAGGACCATGTCGGCGATCAACGTTGCGACGGTTTCAGTTGGCGTCAGCCAGGTTTGCGCGGCCATTTCGGTAAGCGTCGGTGCATCGGGCAGGGCGGCGAACGACGCCATCAGGAAACCGCCAAGCGCCGCCGTGCGATCGGCACGGACGCCGGCAACAAAGCCAGCCCCGGCTTCGGCGCTGAAATCGCCAAAAGTCGAGTGCGCCCAGCCTTCATCGTTGGTCAGACGCGGCGTCATTTCGCTGAGGCACAATGCGCGGAGCCGGGCTGCACCATGCCGTTGCAGATAGGTCAGCGCCACCATGCCGCCATAAGCGACGCCGAGTAGCAGAACCTTGTCCAGACCAAGAATGGCCAGCGCCTCGGCGAGGTCGTCGGCGTTGCCGGCGATGCTGTGGCCGCTGATTGATTTGCCCGACAAGCCCTGGCCGCGCATGTCGATGGTTATGACGCGGTTGTGCGCCGCCAGCGGTGCTGTGACCTTTTGCCAGAAATAGCCGCAAGGAAATTGCAGTCCCTGCAGCATCACCAGCACAGGGCCTTCGCCTTCGTCGCTATACCACAAGGGGCAGCCGTCGCTGAGCATCAGATAGGCCATTGGGAATCTTTCAGAATTTGACCGCAGCACGCAGGCCATAGGTGCGCGGTGACCCCACATAGGCCTGGGCAACGAGTTGCGGATTGAACGCGCCCGATTCAAGCACTTCATTGAAATAGGTCACATCCGTCAGGTTGTTGACGAAGGCACCGACCGAGAAGCGATCGCTTGCGCTGGTCCAGGTAATCGCTGCGTTTACCGTCGCAAATGCGTCCTGTGCGATCTCCGGGCGGTTGAACTGCGTGAAGAAGATCTTCGACTGATACCGGATGTCCGTCCGCAAATTCAGATTTCCCGACGATCCAAGCTCGGCGGTGTAGGACGCGGTGCCGGTCAAGGTCCATTCTGGTGCACGGGGCAGCGTGTTGCCTGATAGATCGATCGGGTTGGCGGCGTTGCAGCCTAGACTTATCGGGGCGTTCGGCTGGGTCGGGTCTCCGGTGCAAAAGTCCTGGTATTTTGCGTTGAGCCAGGCGGCAGTGAAGCCGAGATCAAGGCCATCGACGGGGCGCGCTGCGACTTCGAGTTCGGCACCATAAAGCCGCGACTTGGCGGCATTGGTCAGCACCGATTGCAAGTTAATGATCTGGCCGACCTGCATGTTCTTGTAGTCATAATAGAAAAAGTTTCCGTTCATGGTCAGGCGCCGATCGTCGCTTTGCGCCTTGATGCCGGCTTCATAGGCCCAAAGGGTTTCCGGTGCGAAGCCGGGCTGCACGGCCAGCAGGTTGAAGCCGCCCGATTTGAAGCCGCGCGTTGCCGAGGCATAGACATTGATATTGTCGCTGGCTTCGTAGTTGATAACCAGGCGCGGCGTGAACGCATCGAAGCCGGCGTCGTCGAGAACATTGCGGACGAAAGGCGCACCGAAGTTGATCTCGTAACGATAGGCTGTGGACCGGTCTTCATGGTTGAAGCGTGCACCAAGCGTCACTTTCAGCCTGTCGGTCGCCTGCCAGCGCAGCTCGCCAAAGGCAGCTACGGCTTCGGTTCTGGCGGTGCCATCAACTTCGATAAAGAATGGCAGGTTAAAGCCAAAAGTGAAAGGCAAGGCGATGAAACTGTCGCTGGTTTCCTTGAAATAATAGGCTCCCACCAACCATGAAAGCTTCTGATCCTGATCAGATGACAGCGTCAGTTCCTGGCTGAACTGTTCGCTGTTGTCCTGTTGAATATAGTTGACGTAAAAAATGTCTGCCCCGTCTCCATCGTTGAACCAGTTGAACTTGGTTTTTCGAAATCCTGAGAGGGATGACAGCTGCACGGACCCGAAATCATAGCCCAGGTGAAGCGCAACGCCGGTCTGCTTGGTGCGGAAAAACGCACTGTCTTCGCCGACGCCGCGGCTGGCGCCCGGGATAGCGCTTTCAAAGCCCTGGTTTACGGTGCGCAGGTCATCTTTTCCGAAACCGCCGAAGTCTTCCGTCGGCAACGCATCTGGCCGGTTGAGATATTTGTACGCCGGCAGATTGCTGCGATCGTCGAGGTGCTCAACCAAGAGCCGCGCGGTCAAAGGCCCGCCATCGTCAAAGCCGAGTTGGCCGCGCAGAGCGAAAACATCCTTGCTGTCGAGGTCGCCGAAGCCCCGCGCGTCTGCCCCGGGGAAGGTGTTTTCTGTAAAGCCGTCGCGCCAGCTTCCCATGCCGGACAGTCGCACCGCAAAGCCCGAACCGAGCGGCGCGTTGATCATGCCCTCGACGCGAAAGGCGTTGTAGTTCCCGTATTCGCCAGCGACGCGCGCTTCCAGCCTGTCGACGGGCGTATTCGGCAGGACGTTAATGACGCCGCCGGTTGCATTCCGGCCGTATAGTGTTCCCTGCGGTCCGCGCAGCACTTCTACACGCGATACATCGAACAGATCAAATAGGCCCGCCGCTGCGCGAGCGACATAAACGCCATCGGCGTGGACAGCGACTCCGGGATCGCCGGCGATGGTGTAATTCTCGTTGCCCACGCCGCGGATGCTGATCTTGCCGACAACGGAGCGCTGCACCAGCAGACCGGGCGTAAGGGTCGACAATTGTTCAGTCGTCTGGATGCCGGCGGCTGCCAGCGTGTCGCCACTGAGCGCGGTGATCGAGATCGGGACATCCTGGATCGACGCCGATCGCCTGTCGGCTGTGACCAGAATTTCAGGAACATCATTGGTGCCAGACGCCACTTCAGCGAAGCCCGCAGGCGCTTTTTGTGCTGGCTCCGGAGCCAGCGTTTGCGCCTGGGCGGCGGTTGCGAAGGCCAGTAGCGAAGCGCCCGCCAAGATGATGCTGTTCTTTGTCATGTGTCTCTCTCCGGTACAGGTTGGAACGCAGTTGTAGCGACAGTTCGCGTCCGTCCATCTGTGTGGACGCTTCTTCCCACAGGGAAGGAACGAAGTCAATGGCGTCTATATCCTTGTTGACTGTGTCCCCATATGTGGACATATTGCGAGCTCTGAAAGGCGGCAAATGGCAGGCTTCATCGATATTGTGGTCAATCAATTCGGTCCGGAGGAAGTCTCCGCCGGCCAGACAGGATTTGACAGCGCCTTCATGGCGCAGGTGCGGATGCCCGATGCGATGCGCGGGGGTGTCGGCATCGACGACTATCTGCGCTTGATGGATGAAGCCGGTGTCGAACACTCGCTGTTGATTGCTGTCAGGGCGGGCGATCCGGCTAGGCGCGGCAGTTTTGAAATTCCCTATGCGCAGGTCGCCCGGTGGTGCGATGCGCATCCTGATCGGTTTTCAGGCCTGGCCGGGGTTGATCCAACGCGCGGCATCGCCCAGTTGAAAGAGCTTGACCACGCCATTAACGAGCTCGGCTTTGTCGGCGCGCACAGCTATCCGCACTGGTTCAGCCTCGCCCCCGATGCAGCGCTCTGGTATCCGATCTATGCGCGCTGTGCCGAGCTGGACGTGCCGATCATGATGCAGGTCGGCCAGAACCTGATCTACCAGAAGGATGTCCGGCTGCCGTCGGTTGCTCGACCGATCATGCTCGATCGTATCGCAATCGATTTCCCTGAACTGACATTGATCGGGATCCATATCGGCGTGCCGTGGACCGACGAAATGATTGCGATGGCGTGGAAGCATGAGCGCGTTTTCATCGGGATTGACGCCTATGCGCCCAAGCATCTGCCAGCCAGCCTGCTGCGCTACATGGACAGCTACGGCAGCCACAAGGTGCTGTTCGGCACCGATTGGCCGGTCATCGATCCACGGCGCGGCGTAGCCGAAATGCAGGCCCACAATCTTCGCCCTGAACCTTTCGGGCGCATCATGCGGAGCAATGCGCTTGCGGTTTTCCCGTTGATGGCGGCGCGGATGGCGGGACCTGCCGATGCCGGGTGATGCCTGCACGCAGATGACGATCGGTCGCGGCATCCGCTGTGCCGCCGCGCGCGCACCGGGCCGAATTGCGATCAATGCAGGCATCCGCAGCCTGTCCTATTCCGAACTCGTCCGCCGGATGGCGCGTGTTGCCAATATGGGTATTGGCCATCTGCGCCTTGCACCGGGTGATCGGGTCGCGCTGGTCGCGGGCAACTGCCTTGAATATGTCGAAATCGTCGCCGGCCTGTCCGACATCGGCGTGATCGTCGCGACGCTGAGCCCGCGCATGACCGCTGCTGAACTCACTGATATTCTGAGTGATTGTGATCCGCGAGCAATAATAGTCACCGCAGACAGCCTTGCCCTGATAGATCAGGACATTGCCATTCCCGTCGTCGTTATCGGTGACCGGTATGAAGCTTTGCTGGCGGCGGCATCCGACCGGACGCTGCCTGATACGGTTTGCGAAACCGCCCCCTTCGCGCTTTCCTACACGTCGGGAACGACCGGGCGACCAAAGGGCGTCCTGCTGCCGCATCGGTCGCGCGCCATCACCTTCATGGCCATGGCAGCGGAATATCGCTGTTTCGGCATCGACGATCATTTCCTAGCGCTGGCGCCGATGTGCCACGGTGCCGGTTTCGTGTTTGCCTGCGCGGCGCTGTTCTTTGGTGGCACCACGTCGTTGTTCCCGGCCGGTGATCCTGTCGCGGTGCTCGATCGCATCGGCCTGCGTGACATAACCGGCATCTTCATGGTGCCGACACAGTTCGCCCGGATGTTCGATTTGCCCGATGCCGTCCTTGCTGCGCGCCGCGACCACAGGCTGACAAGTATCATTTCGAACGCCGCCGCCCTGTCACAGACGATGAAGGAGCGCGCCGTGGCGCAGTTCGGCGCCGGCTTGCTCCACGAGAGCTATGGCTCGACCGAGGGCGGCATCGTTACCAATATCCGGCCAGCCGATCTGCTGCGCAAACCGGGAAGCGTTGGCCTGCCGTTTCCCGGAGTCGAGATCGAAGTTCGCCGCGCCGATGGCAGCATAGCGCCCGCAGCCGAGCCAGGCGAACTGTTCAGCCGGGCACCGACATCGTTCTCAGGCTATTGGAACCGCCCTGAAGAAACCGCCGGCACAATTATCGAGGGATGGGTTTCGGTTGGCGATGTCGCGGTTGCTGATCCGGACGGTTTCATCACCATCGTAGATCGCAAGAAGGACATGGTGATCACCGGAGGCATGAATGTCTATCCACGTGAAGTGGAAAATATCATATCAGACCTTGCAGGCGTTCTGGAAGTCGCGGTCATCGGACGACCCAGTTCCGAATGGGGCGAGACGCTTCACGCTTTCATCGTTCCAAAAACGGGTGCAACCATCGATCCAGTCGCCATGGCTGCGGCCTGTCGCGAGCGCCTGTCCGGCTATAAGGTGCCACAGGAATTCTCGGTCGTTCAGGATCTGCCGCGAAACGCTGGCGGCAAAATCCTTAAAACGGCTCTGCGTGCCATGGTTGGAATTTGACCGACGATCGCGCCATCGCACTGGCGTTCATGCATGCATTGTGGGCTGGCGACCTGGAGGCTGCTGATACCCTGCTGAGCGCCGATGCGCGCTGGCTTTTCCAACTCGGCATGCCGCAATCCAGGCCGCCTGGCCCCGGCCGTGATTGGCCTGCTCGCCCGGCAATGAAGCGGATTGTCGATGATCTGTTCGGCAAGTTCGACCCCCAGGGATTCGTTGTGACGGTCACCCGTACGATAGCCGAAACGGGGTCGGTCGCGATCGAATATGAAGCCTGCGGGAGGACCGGCGACGGCCGGCCTTACCAGAATTACTATGTGACGTTGCTGCGGGTCGCCGACGGCAAGGTCACCGAAGTCCGACCGCATAACGATACTGCCCATTTGCTGAAACTGCTCGGCTGAGAACGAGAAGCGGGGTGTCAATCCCGAACAATTCTGCGGCGTGCGGCGAGCCAGACGGTCTACGATCGCTCGCCATGGCGGAACGCATGGGTGGCCCGGACCACATCCGCCAGAATTTCGAAGCCTGTGCCCGGGGTTTCGCGCCGGCGGAGGTGCCGAACCGGCTGCCTGAGATCACGCCCCATGTTGATGGCAGCGTTTGCATGCGGGCTTGTCGAATATCGTCTTTCCGATAGTGCCCTCAACGGCGCATGGGCGGGGCCGTTGGCGTTTTACGGATGTGGCATGCCATGGCATCTGTGCACGACGTTGGGCTACGCGAATTCGTGTCGGCCGTGCATATCGGCGCGGACACAGTGCTGGAAATCGGCACAGTGGTGCATGACAGTATGGCAGGAGAAGCCGCATGATCCTGAAAGACAAGATTGCCGTGGTTACAGGCGCTGCCAGCGGCATCGGCAAGGAAATCGCGCGCCAGTTTCTGGCTGAAGGTGCCAAGGTCGCGATTGCGGACCTGAACATCGACGGAGCGCGGGCAACCGCAGCCGAATTCGACCCGGGCGGCGACCGCGCCATGGGTGTCGCCATGAACGTGACCAGCGAGGCCGAAGTGGATGCCGGTATCGCTGATGTTGCCGCGAAGTTCGGCGGCATCGACATCCTGGTCTCCAACGCCGGAATCCAGATTGTAGCACCGATCGAGGACTATCTATTTTCCGACTGGCAGAAGATGCTTTCGATCCATCTGGACGGGGCATTCCTGACAACGCGGGCCGTTGTGAAGCACATGTATGCGCAAGGCCGTGGCGGCAGCATCATCTACATGGGATCGGTGCATTCGAAAGAGGCATCGGTGCTGAAATCCGCCTATGTTACGGCCAAGCATGGCCTGATCGGGTTGTGCAAGGTTGTCGCCAAAGAAGGCGCCGCGCACGGCGTGCGTGCGAATGTGATATGCCCCGGCTTCGTGCGGACGCCACTGGTCGACAAGCAGATTCCCGAACAGGCAGCAGCGCTTGGAATCAGCGAAGCAGATGTCATCAGCAAGGTGATGCTGAAGGAAACGGTGGACGGCGCGTTCACCACGGTGGACGATGTTGCGCGGACAGCGGTGTTCTTGGCCGGTTTTCCGACCAACGCGCTGACCGGCCAGTCGATCGTGGTTTCGCACGGCTGGTTCATGCAATAGGCGACCAGCAGAAGGATGGGCACATGGAGGGTTCGGCGCTGCCGGAACAAAAAATCTGGATGCGCTTTATGAGGCGGTGACCTAGACAGCGTAGGATGCTCACCCTTGTCCTGTCGGCTGCCGCCATCGCCGTGCTCACGGGCCTTGCCTGGGCCATGGGGTTTCGGTCCGACCCGGTGCTGGATGACGCGGCCGCCAGAGCCGAAGTCGAAGGGAGACTGGCGGGGTTTGGCGCGGTTTCTGTGCAGCTGGCGGCGGATGGGCGGGGTGCGCTGGTTCGGGATGCTGCCGGCCGGCTGGCCCTGATCCTGCCGCTGGGGGATGGCTGGCTGGTGCGCCGGGTTCCTGCCGATGCGCGGCTTATCTACACCGATGGCGTGCTGCATGTGGTGCTTGGCGAACTGATGCTGCGCGACGTGCGGCTGGCGGTGCCGCGGTTGCCGGTCTGGCTGGAAGGGCAGGTGGCGTGACGCTTCCGGATCCTGTCAGCCTTGCGGTTCCGGCCTTTGTTGCGCTGATCGTGCTGGAGATGTGGCTGACGAAGCGCCGGGGCATCGGACGCTATGATTGGCGCGATTCCGGCGCATCGCTCATGCTGGGCCTGGGCAGCACGGTGGCCGGCGCGCTGACGGGCGCGCTGGTTCTGGCATTGAGCCTGTGGGTCCATCAGTTCGGGCTGTTCGATATCGGCTGGTCGATTCCGGCCTTTGCCCTAGTGTTCGTGCTCGACGATCTTGCCTATTACTGGTTCCACCGCACGGCCCACCGGGTCCGCTGGTTCTGGGCCAGCCATGTGATCCACCATTCCTCGCAACATTATAATCTCACTACGGCGCTCAGGCAGACGTGGACGGGATTCTTCAGCCTGTCGTTCATGTTCCGACTGCCGCTTTTCCTTGTCGGCTTTCCGGTGGAAATGGTGTTTTTCGCGGCCGGTCTGAACCTTGTCTATCAGTTCTGGATTCACACCGAACATGTGGACCGGCTGCCGCGCTGGTTCGAAGCGGTGATGAACACGCCGTCGCATCACCGCGTTCACCATGCGGTCAACCCGCGCTACCTCGATCGCAACTATGCCGGGGTCTTCATCGTCTGGGACAGGCTGTTCGGCACCTTCGAGCCCGAGCGGGCCGACGACCGGCCCCGCTATGGGATCGTCAAGGCGCTTACCAAACTGAACCCCTTCTGGGCCGCCATCCACGAATGGGTGGGCATGGCGCGCGATGCCCGGTCGGCGCGATCCCCGCGCGAACTGGCGGGCCGGCTGTTCGGCCCACCAGGCTGGCAGCCCGGCGGCGGGGGCGAGACATCGGATGCAATCCGCCGCGATTGGCAGGCTGCCGCCACCCCACAGCAGGAGGCCTGAGACATGGCGCGCAAATTCATCGTCATCATGGCCATAATGACGTCGATCGTGATTGCCGGCGCGATCGTATGGCGCCTTGCGGGGGACAGGCTGATGCGTGTGGCCTTCGTGCCCACGGCGGACTTTGCCCAGAGCGAACGGGGCCCCGTGCCGAACTATGCGTTGCGGGAAAGCTGGGTCGCTCGGCCGGACATTCCCGGGAACCCCACCTTGTGGGTGCCCGAGGGCTTTTTGGCCGCCCCGCGACCGGCGGCTGCAACCTTTTTCGTGAGCCCGACGGCCTATCTGGGCCGCAGCCGCTGGAACGCCCCGCTGGACGACCCGGAAACCAATGACCGGCTGAACAGCTTCACGAAAATGCAGGCCAGCGTGTTCAACGGCGTTTCGGACGTGTGGGTGCCGCGCTACCGGCAGGCTACATTCGGCAGCTTCCTGCAGCCATCGGCTGATGCCGACAGGGCGCTGGCGCTTGCCTATTCCGATGTGGAGCGCGCGTTCGATGCGTTTCTTGCTGCCCAGCCGGCGGACCGGCCCATCATTCTGGCGGGCCATAGCCAGGGCGCGCGGCATATCCTCCACCTGCTGAAGGCGCGCGGGCCGGCCCTGGAGGGCCGCCTTGTCGCGGCCTATGCTGTCGGCTGGATGGTGGCTCTGCCCGAGGATCTGGCAGTCGTGAAGCTGGAAGCCTGCACGAACGCTGACCAGTATGGCTGCCTTGCGAGCTGGCAGAGCTATGCCGGTGAAGGGGACCTTGAGGACGCCATGAAGGGCTTTGCGGCCGTGCGCGACCTCTCGGGAAATCTGCTGGGCCCGCGCGCAATGCTCTGCACCAACCCGCTATCCGGCGGGGCTGGCGATGCCCTAGCGGATCGCAACGCCGGTACGTTGATCGAGGAGGCGCTGCAGCCCAGGCGAACCGGGGCCAGTTGCAATCCGCGTGGCCTGCTGCTGATCGCGCCGACACCCAAGGACATCGGACCTTATGTCCTGCCGAACGGCAATTTTCATGTGTATGATTATTCGCTGTTCTGGGCGAATATCCGTTCCGATGTGGAGGCCCGGCTTTCAGCATTCGGCGCAGCGCGTTTCGGGCCCGGCCCGAAGGCCGGGCCAGCCCCGGACGCCGCTTCTTGACCAGCGTCACCACAGACGCCGAGGCATTTGTCGCGCTATTGCCGGACGGGGGCCGGTTGTTGGGTCTGGATGTCGGAACCCGCACCATCGGCCTCGCAACCGCGAGCGCGGACTGGCGCTTTGCCACTGCGCGCACCACGCTGAAGCGCAGCAAGCCCGCTGCCGACATGGCGGCAATCGCCGCACTGGCGGATGCGGAGGGGATTACCGGCCTGGTTATCGGGCTGCCGTTGTCGATGAACGGAAGCGACAGCGAGCGGACGCAGTCAGTCAGGGCACAGGCGCGCAACCTTGCAAAGGCAACGGGGCGGCCGGTTCTGCTTTGGGATGAGCGGTGGAGCACGGTTGCGGTTGAGCGCGCGATGCTGGAGGCGGACCTTAGCCGGGCCAAGCGCGCCGAGCGGGTGGATGCGCTCGCCGCCGCCCACATCCTGGAAGGCGCGCTTGCCCGGCTTGCCCGCATCGGAACAGGGGTCTAGGAGCGTGCCTTTGTGAAACCTCCCCGCAAAGTGCCTCAGGGCGTCTATCGCTTTCCACACCGCCATCTCCTCGGCATCGAGGGTTTGCAGCCGTGGGACATCACCTTCCTGCTGGACGAAGCCGAAACCTGGGTCGAGGCAGGCCGCCGCGCGCGCAAGCATGATGGCAGGCTGGAAGGCCTTACCCAGATCAACGCCTTTTTCGAGAATTCCACCCGCACACTGCTGTCGTTCGAGATTGCGGGAAAGCGGCTTGGCGCGGATGTCGTGAACCTTGCAGCGGGTGCCAGCAGCCTGAAGAAGGGCGAGACCCTGCTGGATACGGCGCTGACGCTGAACGCGATGCGCCCCGACGTGATCGTCATCCGGCATGAAAGCTCGGGCGCAGTCGCGCTGATCGCCGAGAAGGTGGATTGCCCCGTGCTCAACGCCGGCGACGGGCGGCACGAGCACCCCACCCAAGCGCTGCTCGACGCGTTGACCATCCGGCGGCGCCTTGGTCACAAGAACGGCGGCCGGATCGAGGGCCTTCGGGTCGCGATCTGTGGTGATATCCTGCACAGCCGCGTGGCCCGGTCCAACTTTCACCTGCTGGCGGCGCTGGGGGCCGAAGTGCGCGCAGTTGCCCCGCCGACCCTGATGCCCGCGCATGTGGAGCGGTTGGGCGTGACCGCCTTCACCGACATGGATGCCGGGCTGGAAGGCGCCGACGTGGTGATGATGCTGCGCTTGCAGCTGGAACGCATGGAGGGTGCCTATGTGCCCTCGACCCGGGAGTATTTCCGCACCTTCGGCCTGACGCGCGAGCGGCTGAAGGCGGCGCGTGATGATGTGCTGATCCTGCACCCGGGACCGATGAACCGCGGTGTGGAGATCGATTCGGCGGTTGCCGACGATATCCAGCGCTCTGCCATAACCGAACAGGTGGAGATGGGCGTCGCCGTTCGCATGGCCTGCCTCGATATCCTCACGCGGGACCGGCGGATGGAAGGGATGCAGCCATGAGAAGCATCCTGTTCCGCAACGCCCGGCTGATCGACCCCGCCGCCGGGACGGACCGGCGGGGCGACCTGTTGGTGGCCGAGCGCGTGATTGCGGCCACGGGCGAAGGCCTTGCGGCGTCGGTGGATGCCGAAATCGTGGAGGCTGGCGGCAAGGTGCTGGCGCCTGGGCTGATCGATTCGACCGTGTTCCGCACCGATGTCGACGCCGCCATTGCGGGCGGCATCACCAGCGTGCTCCTCATGCCGGACCAGTCGCCACCACTGGACGATCCCGCGCTTGTCGAACGCGCCGAGCGGCTGGGCAAGCCCCGGCTTTGGGTGCGCCCATTGGCGGCGGCAACGCGCGGCCTCAACGGGTGTGAGCTGGCGGAGCTCAGCCTGATGCAGGATGTCGGCGCTGTCGGCGTCGCGACAGGCCGCGCCGCCATTGCGGACGCGCAGGTGATGCTGCGGCTGCTGCGCTATGCAGCCGGCCTCGACCTCGTTGTCGTCACCCATGCCGAGTGTCCGTTCCTGACGGCGGGCGCCGTTGCAACCGCTGGCGAATATGCAACGCGCCTTGGGCTGCCATCGGCCCCCGCCGCGGCCGAGGCTGTTCAGATCGCGCGCGACCTGCGCCTGGCCCGGGAGGCGGGTGCGCGCCTTCATATCGCCTGCGTGAGCACGGCGGATGGCGTCGAACTGGTTCGCGCGGCGCAGGCGGAGGGGCAGGATGTGACTGCCGCGACAGCTCCGGCCTATGCGCTGCTTTCGGAAACGGCGCTTGCCGGATACCGGAGCTTTGCGCGCCTTTCGCCGCCGCTGCGCGATGAGACCGACCGCGCGGCGGTGCGCGCCGGGCTTGCCGATGGCACCATCGGGATGCTGGCAAGCCGCCACGATCCGCGGACCGAGGAGGACAAGCGCCAGCCTTTCGCCGATGCCGCGCCGGGGGCTGCGGGCTGCGCCACCCTGCTCGCGCTGGGCCTTTCGCTGGTGCATGATGGCGTGCTGCCGCTGCCGCGCCTTCTGGCGGCCATGTCGTCCACCCCGGCGCAGCGCTTCGGCCTGCCTGGCGGATCACTGGCGACTGGCGCGCCTGCTGACCTGCTGCTGTTCGATCCCGATGCGCCTTGGCGGATCGATGCCGGAACCCTGCCGGGCATGTCGGGGAACACGCCGTTCGATGGAATTCCGGTTTCCGGGCGGGTGCTGCGGCTGCTGAAAGGCGGCGAGACGCTGTTGCCATGAGCGACGGAGCGAGTCGCTGGTGCGATGGACCGAGCACGGCTGGCCCCGCCGCTGGCCATCGGCCTGCTATGAAGTCTGGCATGCGGACCCTGTTTCTCGTGATGATGGCGATCCTGGCCTGGCCGGCTGCGGCAAGTGTTTCGGACGGGCAGGACAAGTGGCGCAAGGGGGATTGGGCCGGTGCGGTTGCGGAATGGGCAGCGCCGGCCGCCCGTGGGGATGCGGATGCGCTGTTCAACATGGGCCAGGCCAGCCGGCTGGGGCGCGGTGTTCCCCAAAGCACCGACACCGCGCTCGACTATTATCGCAGGGCTGCCGCCAGGGGGCATGTCGGGGCGACGGCAAATCTTGGCATTACCCTGTGGCAGATTGGCCGACGGACAGAGGCGTTGGGCCATTTGCGAACGGCCGCCGACAGGGGGGACCTGCGGGCAGCCTATGTGCTGGGCGTCGCCACCTTCACGGGGGATGGCGCCCCGAAGAACCCGGCGCTTGGCTATGCCTATCTTGTGCGGGCGCGCGATGGTGGCCTTACGCTGGCCAACGCCCAGACAGCGCGGGTGGCAACACTTTTAACGCCGGACGAGCGCGCCCGGGGTGAAGCGGCAGCCGAGGCCCTGGCGGCCGGCCGGCCGGTGGCCGTGGCGATGGCAAGCCTTTCCGCGCCGCCGGCAGCCGGCAGCGCAATGCCGGGCTCGGCGATGGCGACCGCGGCTTTGAGGCAACCCCCGGCGAACAAGGCTGCCACAAGACAGGCTTTGGCTGGCGAGAGCGAGGACGGGGACGAAGACGGCAAGGCCGCCCCGGGGGCAGTGTCAGCGCCAGTTTCAGCGCCAGTTTCCGTATCTGGCTCCGCCAGAGGCAAGCCGACCTCCGCACGCACCGCGTCTGCCCCCTCTGCGGCACCGCCTGTTTCTTTCGCGTCCGCGCCGGTGGCGGAGGCGCCCGATGGGCGATTTCGCGTCCAGCTGGGCGCCTATACCAACGAGCGGGCCGCCCGGACGGCGTGGGCTACGCTGGTATCCCAGTCCGCGAGCCTGCTGAAAGGGCTGACGCCGGTCTATGCGCCGCGCAGCGGGCTGGTTCGCCTTCAGGTCGGCCCGTTTGCCGAGCGGGTGGAGGCCACCGAGCTGTGTGCCCGGCTGGCCTCCGGTGGGAGGCCATGTTTCGTCACGTCCGGCTGATGGCAGGCTGATTGCACGCTGATTGCGTAGGGATCGCGACACCCGGCATCGCCCCGGCTTTACGATCAGGAACGGGCTTTGCGATAAAAAAAGCCGCTGCGCTTTGCAGCGCAGCGGCCAGGGTTCAGGGAGGGAATGCCGCGCACCTGCAGGCAGGCACGGTCCCGGCATTCGTACGGAGGGCCAAAGGGGGATAAGACCCGCCGCACCCTCAATCTGGTATTTGCGAAAACGGATTTCAAGTGTTTGAAGCGCATGCGTGCGGCATTTGCCCCAGGCCCGCTCTGAATACCTAGGCCATTTGTTCGAGGTAGGGACGGACAAGGTCCGGGTGTGTGATGGGGAGGAAATGCCCTGTGCCGGCAAGCCGCTCTATGGTCGCCTGTGGATGAAGGGTGCGAATGGTGGCTTCATCCGCGGTGGAAACGGTGCTCCCGTCGGTTGCGCACAGCATCGTGAACGGGACGCTGCATGCGCGCATGCTGGCTTCGAAGGTGGTTGTGGCGCCGCGAAAGCTGGTGGCTTCCCAGGCCGGTGAGCAGGCGAGGTGGACGCCATTTTCATCGGGCTTGAGCCCGCCATCCAGATAGGCGTCGAGTGCCGTTTCAGACCATCCCGCGAATACACCCCGATTATGATAGGCGGCGCGCGCGGTTGCCCGGGAGAGAAAATGCCCCCGCCGGCGTTCGGCCCGGTCCGCCATGATGTTGGGGGGCTCCTTTCCGGAATCGCGCAGCGCCCGGTATCCGGCTGCATGGGCAAAGGGGATGAACGGCGGGTCGATCAGCACGACCGAAGTTGCGAGCCCGGGGGTTTCGACGGCTGCCTCGAAGGCCGAAGATGCGCCGAAGCTGTGGCCGGCGAGTCGGACGGGGCCGCCGCCGAGCAGCATCACGAGGGCGCGCAGGTCATCGCCATAGAGCCGCCAATCCGCAGGGATTTCACCGGGAACGGCGGGCAGCTCGGTGCGCCCGTGGCCGCGCGCATCGAAGGCGACCACCCGGAACCGGGCGCCAAGCGGCGCGAGCAGCTCGAGATAAAGGCGGGCGCACATTCCCGTTGCGTGGGCAAAGACGAGAATGGGCCCGGCACCCCATTGATGCGTGAAAATTCGCCCGCCGGGAACGGCGACGAAGACATCCTCGACGGCAAAGGGACAGGCGGGGCCTGGCCTGGCCCCCGTCGGCGCAGGCGTCATTGCAGCAGCACATGCGCGCCCTCGGCATGCCAGCCGAGCCACACATCCTCATCCCAGGTGAAATCCTCCTGATCCCAGCGGGTAAGGTTAGGGCGGATCACGCGGACCCGCTTTCCGCCTTCCAGCCGGACATCATAGACCGATTCGGACCCCAGGTAGGCGATATCGAGGATGGTGCCCTTCAGCACATTGTAGCCCGGCGGCGTGCCTTCCATCACCGGAGGCGCCTCGCCGTTCTGGCGCTTGTGCAGCTCAACCTTTTCGGGCCGAAGCGCCAGCCAGAACTGGACCGTGCCGGATGCGCCGGTGCCATGATCGAGCCAGGCTTTGATACCCACTTCGGGCAAATCGATGATGGCATGGTCGTTTTCGTCTACGACCACCCGGCCTTCGAACAGGTTCACCGAACCGATGAAGTCTGCCACCAGCCGGGACGCTGGAAACTCGTAGAGATCGGCCGGCGTCGCCACCTGCATCAGCGAGCCCTTGTGCATGACGGCGCAGCGGGTCGCGAGTGCGAGAGCTTCATCCTGATCGTGCGTGACCATCACGAAGGTGATGCCGAGTTTGTCTTGCAGGGCCGACATTTCGAATCGCAGTTCTTCGCGCAGCTTGGCGTCGAGCGCGGAGAGCGGTTCATCCAGCAGCAGCACGCGCGGACGCTTGACGATGGCGCGCGCGAGCGCCACGCGCTGGCGCTGCCCGCCCGAAAGCTGATCGGGCTTTCGATCGCCATAGCCTTCGAGCTGGACCATCGCGAGGGCGGCTTCGGCACGCTCGCGCCGTTCGGCCGCGCGCACACCCTCAATGCGCAGTCCATATTCGATGTTTCCGATGACCGTGAGGTGCGGGAAGACGGCGTAGCTCTGGAACACCATGTTCACCGGTCGCCGGTTGGGGGCGGCCCGGGTGATGTCCTTGCCGTCGATGAGGATCTTGCCCGATGTCGGCAGTTCGAAGCCTGCGAGCATGCGCAGCAAGGTGGTCTTCCCGCATCCAGATGGGCCCAGAAGGGCAAAGAATTCGCCCTCCTCTATTGTCAGGCTGACGTTGTCGACCGCGACGACGGGTCCGAAGCGCTTCGTGATATTGCGGAATTCGATGATGGGGCGCCGTGGTGGCGCCTGGGGGGAAAACATCAGGCCTTGCGCTCCGCTTCTGCCCGCGCCTGGAGGCGCAGCGCCACGAACGTGAGAATGACGGTGAATAGAAGCAGCAGCGTCGAGATGGCATTCACCTTGGGCGTGACCGAAAAACGGACCATGGAATAGACCTTCACGGGGAAGGTCACGGTATCCGGGCCGGCCGTGAAGAAGGTTATGACGAAATCGTCGAGCGAAAGGGTGAAGGCCAGCAGCGCGCCGGCGAAAAGCGCCGGGCGCAGGTGCGGAATCACCACATCCACCAGCGCCCGCCACTGGCTTGCGCCCAAGTCGCGGGCGGCTTCTTCCTGCGAGCGATCGAAGCTGGCCAGCCGGGCGCGCACAACCACCGCGACGAAGGGAAAACTGAACGCGACATGGGCGATCACGATGGACCCCAGATTTAAGGGCCAGGGCATTCCGACCGGCCAGGGCATGACCTTTGCGAAGAAAATCAGCAGCGCGACGCCCAGGCAGATTTCCGGCACGACGATGGGGAGCGCAAACGCGCCTTCCAGCGTGGTCCGGCCGCCGAAGCGGAAGCGCCAGAGCGCGATTGCAGCCAGCGTTCCCAGGACCACGCTCAGCATGGTGGAGAATGCTGCGATGGTAAGCGAATTCAGCAGGGCCTGGACCAGCTCGCCATCCCGGAAAACCGCGACATACCAATCGAGCGTGAAGCCCTTCCACTGCGTCGTGCGGCGGCTGTCGTTGAAGCTCATGACGATGAGCACCATGAGCGGCAGATAGAGAAACAGGCCGACGGCGATCATCACCAGCCGGAGCGGCCAACGGCGCGCATAGTCCAGAAGGCCGGGCGCTTCCCTCATTCGCGTTCGCGCCGGCGGCGGGTGACCGATTGTAGCGCGATCCCAATGAAGGTGAGGTACATCAGCATGAAGGCGAGTGCAGCGCCGAATGGCCAATCGTTCGCGCGCTTGAACTGGCGCTCGATGACGTTGGCAATCATCTGGCTGTCGGCCCCGCCCAGCAAATCGGACGCGAGGTAGCTGCCGAGTACGGGTATGAAGGTGAGCAGCAGTCCCGACGCAATGCCCGGAGCGGCAAGCGGAATGACGATGGTGAAGATGGTCCGGATATGGCCGGCGCCCAGATCGAGACTGGCTTCCAGAAGCGAACGATCGAGCCGATCCAGCGCTGCATAGAGCGGGAGGACCATGAAGGGCAGATGGACATAGACGAGGCCCACCAGGACAGCGAAGTTCGTGTTCATCATGCGCAGCGGTTCGAATCCGGCCCAGCCGAAGGCAAATTTGAGCGCGTGATTGATGATCCCTTCGTCGCGCATCAGGGCGATCAGTGCATATGTCCGGATCAGCAGGTTCGTCCAGAAAGGGAGCATCACACCGATGAGAAGCCATGTCTTGAGGTTGGCGGGCGCAAAGCTGATGGCCAGTGCGACCGGGAAGCCGACGATGAGGCAGACCAGCGTTGCAAGCGCCGCAAAGGCGAGCGATTTGGCCATTATGCCCAGATAGAGCGGCTCGATGGCGCGTGCATAGTTGGCGAAGGTGCCCGATATCCTAATATCGGCGATGCCCTCGTTGGTCCCGAAACTGTAGGCCCACACAACGGCCATGGGCACGATGAAGAACAGCATCAGCCAGCCCAGCGGGGGCGCCAGAACGGCCAGGAACCCGGCCTTGTTGCGGCGCCAATCGACACCCCGGTCCAACAGGTTTCCCCCTACCCGCCTGCGACCCGAGCGCGCTCGGTCAGGCTGCGCGGACGCGGGTGATGGCTTCCTCGAAGGCGCGGGCTTTGTCGGCGCCTTCGAACTTGCCCCATTCGCTGGCATCCATCCCCGCCCCGGTGGGGAAGATGATGGGGTTGGCGCGATAGCTTTCCGGCATCAGCAGCTTGGCGGCGGCATTGGGCGTGGGATAGAGAATGGTCTCGATGATGTGCTTGCCGACGGTGGCATCGAGAAGGAAATTGATGAAATTGTGCGCCTGGTCGGGGCGCGGTGCACCTTTGGGAATGCAAAGGGTGTCGGCGTTCAGGAGGGACCCCTCCTTGGGAACCACAAAGGCGATGTCCGGATCCTCGACAGCGATCTGGGCAATGTCGCCATTGGTTTCCAGCACGAGGTCGACATCGCCTGCAAGCAGCATGTCCTGCCCGTTGTCCTCGTGGAAGGCCTTGATGTTGGGCTTTTGCCGGATCAGCATGTCCTCGACAGCTTTGGCGGTTGCGGGATCGACGCCGTTCAGCGATTTGCCCATAAATTTTGCGCCGAGGCGGATCAGGTCCGCCGCTTCCGACGTCAGGGCGATCCGGCCCTTGTAGAGATCGCTGTCGAACAGCCACTTCCAGCTGTCGGGTGTGCCGTTCACGCGGGATTTGCGGTAACCGATGCCCAGCACCAGCCACGTGTAGGGCACCGAGTGGCGCGGCGGCGGGGAATCATAATCCGCCTCCATGAACTCGGGTGCTATGTTCTTGATGTTGGGAAGCTTTGCCATGTCCAGCGGCTCGAGCATCTTGGCAAGGCGCATCCGAGTCACGAATTCGTTCGAGGGCACGATCACATCGTAGCCGGGATTGCCTGCCTTCAGCTTTGCGAACAGCTCGTCGTTCGTGGCGAAATAGCTCGTCTGAACTTTGATCCCGTTCGCCGTCTCGAAATCGGCAAGGGTGGTTGCGCCGATGTAGGTGTCCCAGGTGTAGAAGTTGATCTTGTCACCGGCGGGGTCGCCCTTGCTTCCCGAGCCCTGGCCGCATGCCTGCAAGGTGAACCCGATGGCCGCCACACCGAGGCTGGACAGCAATCCCCTGCGCGAGAGGCGGCTCTGCGAGAGGCCCTGCCATATTGCTGCGCCTTCGAGTTCTGCCATTATGAACCACCCTCCTGCGATCTGTGTACAGGGATGTGCTAGTGCACGCGGCCGCGGAGGTTAAGCCCGATTGTGCGCTGCGGCAGCCTTCACCCAAAATAATGTCAGCGCTTGCGCGTTGCCGGCTCGCTGCTGCCCTGCTCCACCAGTTGCTGGAGAACTTCGTCATTCAGGTCCCCCGGTTCGGCCAAGAGATCTGCGACCTGTACCTGCCGGCCGGTGCCGCGTGCTGCCAGGACGGCGAAGCCGGCCGTCAGCAGGCTCTCCACGTTGCTGTCCCGCGCGACACGCGAAGGACCGCCAAGAACGATCGCGATCAGACGATGCCCGTCGCGCACGGCCGATGCCGCGAGCGTGAACCCGGCCGCATTGGTGAAGCCGGTCTTGATGCCATCCACGCCCGGCATGGTGCGCAGCAGATGGTTGTGGTTCGAGAGCGTCTGGTTGCCGAACACGAACTGGCGCTGCTGAAAATAGGCATAATATTGCGGGAAATGGCGGATCGTGGCTTGCGAAAGCAGATAGATGTCCCGCGCGGTGGTGACCTGCCGCTGATCCGGCAGCCCGTTCGGGTTCACGAAGCGGCTGTTCTGCATCCCGAGCTCTTTGGCCCGTGCCGTCATGAGGCGGGCGAATTCCTGCTCGCTTCCAGCGATATGCTCGGCCAACGCAACAGAAATATCGTTGGCGGATTTGGTTGCAAGGCTCCGGATGGCCTGGTCGGCAGACAGGCTTTCGCCGGGCTTCAAGCCCAGCTTCGACGGCCGCTGGTTTGCTGCATTGCGGCTGACGACGATGCGGTCATCCAGGCGAAGGGTGCCTGCGGCAAGGCGCTCGAACACCATGTAAAGGGTCATGACCTTGGTGATCGAAGCCGGAAATCGCTGCGCATCGGCCTGGCGGGAATAGAGGATTTCTCCCGTATCGGCATCGGCCAGGAATGCGGCATATTTGGGCTGTTGAAGGAGGCTCGCTGCTGCCGCAGGTGACCCGCTCACGCCCAGCACTCCCGCCATCAAGGCGGAGATGAATGCCGACACTGCTACTTCTCGCATGCAACCTGATTATCATGCTGTGGATTCTTCGCCTAGACCCCTTGGCAGGGCCGAGATTTTGATTGTCGCAACAGAAGCGCTATCTGGCGCATGTGAACACGCAAGCGGGAATGCACGATCAGAAACCGGAATGGGTGGTGGCGCCGGTACCGGTCCCTTACGCTCAGGCGGTTCGTGAAATGGAGTCCCTGGTCGAAGCGGTTGCAGCTGGAGCGGCGCGCGAACGCATCTGGCTTCTGGAACATCTGCCTGTTCTGACTGCGGGGACGAGCGCGCATCCTTCCGAACTGATCGACGCGGACCGCTTCGACGTGATCCCCACCGGGCGCGGCGGACGCTACACCTATCATGGCCCCGGCCAGCGCGTCGTGTACCCGATCCTGAACCTGGGGCAGCGCGGTAGGGACGTGCGTCGCTACGTCGCTGCCCTGGAGGCCTGGGCCATAGCCGCGCTGGGCGACCTGGGGATCGCTGCATTCACGCATGATGCCGGCACAGGCATCTGGGTTCGGCAGGGCGGACAGCTTGCAAAGATCGGCGCGATCGGGGTCCGGGTCCGGCGCTGGACGACGTTCCACGGCATGGCCATCAACGTGTCGACCGACCTGTCCCACTATGGCGCGATCATTCCCTGCGGGATCAGCACCCATGGCGTCACGCGTGTGTCGGACATCATGAACGGTACCGGAATGCAGGACCTGGATAGGGCGCTGGCGTTCCATCTGCCGGAGTTTCTGTTCGCTTTGTCTGACATTTAGGGCTCCATCACGAAGACCCTTGAGGCCGGCGATGAATGTCGCTAGTTTCCGCAGCGGTTCGGGGTCGTTAGGGACCGAAGGCTCCAGAACTTCAACAAGACCAATCAGGAGTCAGAATATGGGTGAAGTTCTTCAAAAATTGAAGGTTGCCGGCCTCGTCGCTGGTGCAGCACTGTTCCTTGTTGCATGTGGCGGCAACAAGCCCGCCGAAGAAGCAGCAACCGATGCCGCCGCTTCCGCTGACGAAGCTGCTGCTGCAGCCGATGCCGCTGCTGTGGATGCCGCTGCTGCTGTCGAAGCAATGCCGGCTGACCCGATGGCTGCTCCCGTTGATGCGGCTGCTGCTGCTGCAACGGATGCTGCCACTTCTGCGACCGACGCTGCTGCTTCTGCGACCGACGCTGCTGCTTCCGCTGCGGATGCTGCGCCTGCCAAGTAAGGCTGGCCTCGGTTCGGGGTTTCCCCGAATGGAATTGGAAAGGCCGCCCGAAATGGCGGCCTTTCTTTTACGCATGCACACATGATGTCCTGGGAACCGAGGGAGATTTACCATGAGCCTCACTGAAATTACGCAAGGAATGTCGGAACGCGTCTCGAAGAATGGCGCAATCGATGGCAAGGTTGTCACCTTCGACTTTGGCGATGAAGGCGTGGTTCGGATCGACGGCAAAGCTGCCCCGGCGACTGTGAGCAACGACGACAGCGACACCGATTGCCGGGTCAAGGTATCGATGGCAGATTTCAAGGATATTGCCGACGGAAAGCAGAATGCCCAGATGGCGTTCATGATGGGCAAGCTCAAGGTTGAGGGTGACATGGGGATTGCGCTTCAACTGGGTAAGATCCTCGGTTGAAGAGCCCAAAACTTCCGTTGCGGACAATCAGCAGAACGACTGTGTTCAAGGGGGTTGTAGGGGCTACCGTGGCATTTTTCACGGCCGGCGCTGCACATGCACTTCTGCCGCCAAGGCCATTGCCTGGGCTCACCCAAAAAGAAGTGAATGCGGACGCTGTCTGGACCGTGCGTGCAGGGCTGAACGTTGCAGCGCTTCAATGCCAATTCTCGCCCTTTCTGGCGACTGTCCCGACCTATAACGCCCTTCTGCGCCAACATTCGGACGAACTTGCCGATGCATTCAAGGTCATGACGGGCTATTTTGTCCGTCTGCTGGGCCCTCGTGCCGGGCAACGCGCCTTTGACAGCTATGCAACGCGAACAAACCAGAACTGGGCAACATTCGACGCCCAATTTAGTTTTTGTGGCGCGGCCGCCATGACAGGCCGGCAAGCGCTGTTTGTTCCGAAGGGCAAGTTCGGCGCGTTCGCAGCGACGGAGTTGCCGCTTCTGCGGACAAGCCTTGCTGGCACGCCCTATTCACAAGCGCTTGTCCCACGGCTTGAATGGGTGGCAATTCCGATGCTGAAGGACCCATGTGCCGGCAAGCCCTCCCGGAGGTGCCGCTGAAGAACACTGCCATGGTCTGATGCGAAAGCTCGATGCCGGGGACGCATCGCGTTCGGCCTGATGGACGGCGCGAGGAGATGGGTTCAGCCGGAGGCCGACCTGTTTGTCAGCGGCATTCTTCGCGGGACACACTGCGGCGCTCCGCTCCTGCTGACACGCTCCCGTCTCGGCGACGCGGTATCACGGCTTCCGGCATACGAGGGGCCTGTCGCCTTCATTCGCCGGATACATGCGCAATTCGGTCAGGCTCAATCCCGCAGGCTCTTGAACGCCCTGTCCCCCCGCAGGGAGCCCGGCCATGTCAGCGGGTTCAGCGTTTGGGTGCCATCCAGGCTGAAGGTGGTGAATTCGGCGCGGCCCACGATGTTTTCCCACGGTACCAGGCCGAGCCCGCCGATTTCGGGCGGCACCCGGCTGTCGAGCGAATTGTCGCGGTTGTCGCCCATCAGGAAGAGGTAGTTTTCCGGCACGGTGATGGGGCCGAAATTGTCCCGATCGGTCAGCGTCATGTCGATCGTATCATAGGTGCGGCCGCCGGGCAGGGTTTCGCGGAAGGTCGGGAAGCGGCAGACGGCTGTGCCATCGGGCCGGAGGCCGCGGAATTGCGGCATGTAGGGGCAATCGCTGTTCGGGCTGACAGGGATTTCGGTATCAGGCCGGGCTTCGCGCGGAAGCGCAGCACCGTTCAGCCATAAAACGCCATCGCGCAGTTCGACTGTATCGCCGGGCAGCCCGACGACGCGCTTGATCCAGTCCGCACCGTCGGACGGGCTTTTCACCACGATGATATCGCCCCGTTCCGGCATGGACCCGAAGAGCCGCCCTTCCATGGAGGGAAGGATCGGAACCGAAGGGGAAAGGTAGCTGAAGCCATAGGGGAATTTGGACACGATCAACCGATCGCCAACCAGCAGGTTTGCAACCATCGATTCCGAAGGAATGTAGAAGGGCTTGGCAAGGAAACTGTGCACGCCCAGCACGATGAGGATGAGAAAGGCCCATTGCTTCAGCTCGCGGCCCCAGCTGAAGGGCTCTTTGGCCGACACAGCGGGTTTGGAAATCTCTTTTGCAGGTGCGTTCATGCGGGGGGGCTCGCGATTTCCGGGCTGGCGGTAATGAGCACGATTGCCTGTGCCCACGGATGATCATCGGTAAGTGTCAGGTGAATTTCGGGCTTATACCCCGCCGGCGTCATGGCGGCAAGGCGGGCGGCGGCACCCCCGGTCAGTGCGAGCGTGGGCTTTCCCGACGGCATGTTCACCACGCCCATATCCCGGAAGAAGACGCCCTGGCGGATCCCGGTGCCGAGCGCCTTGGCGCAGGCCTCCTTGGCGGCGAAGCGCTTGGCGAAGGTTGCCGAGCGCGTGAGCTGCCGGCGATTGGCCTTGGCCTGTTCCACATCGGTAAAGATACGGTCGATGAAGCGCTGGCCGAAGCGCGTGATCGAACTGTCGATCCGCTCGATGTTGCACAGATCATTTCCCAGGCCGAGCACGATCACGGGCGGGCGGCCTGCATCAGGCGACGCATGGTCAGGATCGCCGTTTCCAGCCCGGTGAATACGGCTTCCCCGATCAGGAAATGGCCGATGTTCAGTTCGGCGATGTTCGGGAGCGCGGCGACGGGCGACACATTGGCAAACGTCAGCCCGTGGCCGGCGTGAACCTCCAGACCGAGCGATGCGGCAAAGCGTGCAGTTTGTGCCAGCCGGTCGAGCTCGTCGACCGAACCGTCGGAGTGGGCGTAGGGCCCCGTGTGCAATTCGATGACCGGAACGCCGAGCGCCGCTGCGGCCTCGATCTGGCGGGCATCTGGCGCCACGAACAGGGATACCCGGATGCCGGCATCGGCCAGCCGGGCTACGAAGGGCTGCAAGCTGTTGCGCTGGCCCGCGGCATCCAGCCCGCCCTCGGTCGTGCGTTCGACACGGCGTTCGGGCACGATGCAGGCGGCGTGCGGCCGGTTCCTGAGCGCGATGTCCAGCATCTCCCCCGTCGCGGCAATCTCCAGGTTCAGCGGCAAATCGATTTCGGCCACCAGCCGCGCGATATCCGCGTCGGTCATGTGGCGCCTGTCTTCGCGCAGATGGGCCGTGATGCCGTCCGCTCCGGCGGCAGCGGCCATATGCGCCGCCCGCAGCGGGCAGGGATGGTCCCCTCCGCGTGCGTTTCGGATGGTGGCGACATGATCGATGTTGACCCCAAGCCGCAGTGCGGCCGGCTGCTGCCCTTTCGTGCTCATGCAGCACGGCTTCCGGGTTTGGTGGCGGGGATGGCCGCGAGGTCGGGCGGCAGCGCATCTGGCGAATAGCTGGGAATGGCAAGGCGGATCAGGGGGGTGAAAGGCACCCCGAGGTCGACCGCCCCGGCCGACCGGTCGACGAGGCTTGCGGCGTGGATCACCAGCCCGCCGGCCGCTTCGATGGCTGCGATGGCCTCCCGGCTCGAAAGCCCGGTGGTCACGACATCCTCCATCAAGATGACCGCTGTGCCCGCATCCAGCCGGAAGCCCCGGCGCAATTCGAATGTGCCCGACGGCCGTTCAACAAACATCGACATCAGGCCCAGCGCACGCGCCAGCTCGTAGCCGCAGATCAGCCCGCCCATCGCCGGCGCGATCACCACCTTTGCCTGCGCCTTCACCGCATCCGGTATCCTCGCCGCAAGCGCCCGCGCGAGCCGTTCAGCCCGTGCGGTGTCCATCAACACCCGCGCACATTGCAGATACCGCGGAGACCGGAGGCCGGACGACAGGATGAAATGGCCCTCCAGCAAAGCGTCCGCAGCCCGGAACTCTCCCAGAACGTCGTCATCGGTCATGGTCATGTCGATCATGGTCGTGCCCTATCACTTGTTCACGATCTGGCGAGAAGCCCGATTGCCGATGGCAGTTGCAGATGTCGCGGGTGTTTGCCAATAGCAGGAGGGGCAAAACAGTGGAGGGCTGCAAAAATGAAAATGCAACAGGGCGCCGCGTGTCTGGCGATGGTCGCAATGCTGGCTACGTCTGTGCCGGCATCTGCGCAGATCAAATCCAAGGCCGGGCAGGAAGCGGAAAAGACGCGCGCAGCCAAGATGGCGGAATTGCCGGTCTGCGCCAAGCCGATCGGAACGATCGCGCTGGCACAGCCTGAAAATACCGCACGCTGGTGGACCGAGCTGGGCCTCAGCTCACCGGAATCGCTGATCCGCGTCTATGTGCAGAAGTCGCGTTGTTTCCGGCTGGTCAACCGCTCTGACCGTGGAATGGCAGCCATGCAGACGGAAAGATCGCTCTCAGCCAGCGGCGAGACGCGGCGCGGCGGCACCATCGGCAAGGGGCAGATGGTGGAAGCCGATTTCACCGTGATTCCCGATATCGTTTCCAGCAACAGCAACAAGGGCGGGATGAACATCGGCGGCCTCATCGGCGGGTTCGTTCCCGGAGGGTTCGGTGCGCTGCTGGGTGGCATCAACGTCAAGAAGCGTTCGGCCAATGTCGTCCTGAACGTCGTCAACAACAAGTCGTCGGAAGAGTTCGTGGCCGAAGGGCAGTCGAAGAAGTCCGACCTCGGCTGGGGCGGCGGCGGTGGCCTGTTTTCCGGCGGAGGGCTCGGTGCTGCCGGTGCCAGCGGCTATGACAATACCGAGATCGGGCAGGTGGTCGCACTCGCCTATCTGGATGCCTACATCAAGCTCGTGAACGAACTTGGCGGCATGCAGGAAGCGATCGGCGGCGAACAGTCCGAACGGGCGGTCGTGATGAAGAACTCCGGCCGAATGTTCTCCGGGCCTTCCGTCTCCTCGAAGGTCGTGAAACCCCTGACTGCCGGCTCCATGCTCTATCCCACAGGGAAAAAGCAGGGCGGCCTGTGGGAAGTGGAAGACGAGCTTGGTGCCAAAGGCTGGGTGAGCGAAGTCGCCCTTTCGGTGGCCCGATAAAACCGTTCCGGGCGGGTTCGCGCGTTTTTCGCCGGCCCGCCCGTAGTTTCGCATCGAGCCTTGGTACAAGGCGATTCCAGCCCGGTCGGGCGCTGGTGTCCCTACACCAGCTTGAGGGGCGACCGCACCGACAGCGCGTCAAAGGCCTTGCTCGTCCGTGCTGCAGCGAGATCGAGCGGTCGTTCTAGCCCATCATGCGTTCAGCCGAGACGACAAGGGCCGGCGCGCGCAGGCCCGCGATCAGTTCGGACAGATGCTTCAGATCATCCACCTCCACGTCCATGACGAACCGATGGTGGGCGCGGTCGCGGTCCTTCAGTTGAAGGTTCACGATGTTCGCACCCTGCTGGGAAAGGATCGCGGTTACCTGCGCCAGTGCGCCGGGCTCGTTCATGACGGTGACTTCCACCCGGCCGGTGCCCGATGACACGTCGGGCGCCCAGCGCAGGTCCACCCAATCGTCGTTCCCTGCACCCGCGAGGCTGGGGCAATCGATCGTGTGGACCATGATGCCCTTCCCAGCCACGCGCAACCCGACGATCCGGTCGCCGGGAACCGGCATGCAGCATTGCGCCATTTCCATGACTCCGGCGTGCGCATAGCCATCCACCAATATGGTGCCTTCGGCCGATTTCGGCGGGCTCTTGCGGCGCGCCTTGCGCTTGGCGGCCGAGCCCGGAACCAGTGCTTCCACAAGCAGCGTATCGGAGACGGTCTGGCTGGCGAGTGCCACGAACAGGGCCGACTGGTCGGGCAGCTTCAGCCGCTTCAGAGCAGCCGACAGCGCTTCGGCACCAAGATCTATCTTCAGGCCCTTCACAGCATCGTGGAACAGCGCCTCGCCGGTTTTCAGCTGGGCGGCGCGCTCCCGCAGCCGCACGTGCCGCCTGACCGCCGAACGCGCCTTGGCCGTCACCACGAAGCTGTCCCAGGCCGGGTCCGGTGTCTGGGCCGAAGAGCGCAGGATTTCCACCTGGTCTCCGTTTTGCACGCGGGTTCGCAGCGGCACGACCTTGCCGTTCACGCGGGCGCCGACGCAGGTATCCCCCAGCGTGGTGTGGACGGCATATGCGAAATCCACCGGCGTTGCGCCACGTGGCAGCTGGATGAGTTCGCCCTTGGGCGTGAAGCAGAACAGATGGTCCTGGAACATCGCGATCCGTGTATGCTCCAGCACCTCCTCGGGGCTCTGGGCATGCTCCAGGATCTCGATCAGGTCGGTCAGCCAGGGGTAGGATGCGCCGCCCGCGCCCTTGCGCTGCTTGTAGGCCCAGTGCGCGGCCATGCCGAACTCGGCTTCCACATGCATGTCGATGTCGCGGATCTGCACCTCGATTCGCATCCGGGCCCGGTCCAGAAGGGTGGTGTGGAGCGAGCGATAGCCGTTGCGCTTGGGGGTGGAGATGTAATCCTTGAACCGGCCGGGCACCATCGGCCAGCGGCGGTGGAGCGCGCCCAGCGCGCGGTAGCAATCCTCCGGGCTGCGGGTGATCACGCGGAAGGCCACCACATCGGCGAGCTGCTCGAACGCGACATGGCGCTCCTGCATCTTGCGGAAGATGGACCAGGGGCGCTTTTCCCGGCCGCGCACATCATCCACCACCACGCCCGCGGATTCCAGCGTGTGGCGGATGCCGCTTTCGATGCGCTTCACACCGTCCCCACCGCCGGCCCGAAGCGATTCGAGCCGCTTGGTGATGGATTGGTAGGCCTCCGGCTCCAGCTCGGCGAAGCTCAGCTCCTTCAGCTCGTCCATGAAACCATACATGCCGATCCGCTCGGCAAGCGGGGCGTAGATGTCCATCGTCTCGCGCGCGATCCGGCGACGCTTTTCGGGGTTCTTCAGATACTTCAACGTCTGCATGTTGTGCAGACGGTCGGCGAGCTTCACCAGCAGAACGCGGATGTCATCCGACATGGCCAGCAGGAAGCGGCGCAAATTCTCGGCCGCCCGTTCGGTATCACTCTGCGCTTCGATCCGGCTGAGCTTGGTGACGCCGTCGACAAGGCGCGCGACATTGTCCCCGAACAGACGCTGAATATCCTCCGAAGTCGCCAACGTGTCCTCGATGGTGTCGTGCAATATGCCCGTCGCGATGGTCTCGTCATCGAGCCGAAGGTCCGTGAGGATGCCTGCCACTTCAATGGGATGCGAAAAATAAGGGTCTCCGCTGGCGCGCAGCTGCGAGCCATGCGCCTTCATCGAAAACACATAGGCCCGGTTGAGAAGATCCTCATCCGCATCCGGATCATAGCTCTTGACCCGCTCGACAAGTTCATACTGGCGCAGCATCGCGCGACTATGGTGGAAGGGGCGCGGGATGGAAGAGGAAAGTTTGCCGTGCCTTCGGCGACCAGGGCTCTGCCCTGGACCCGGCAGGGGCCTGAGGCCCCCGCGCCCGCGAAATTGACGTGATGTTTTACATCGCTTAGCAGGGAGCAAGCTAACGCTACGCTACGGCATCAAATCTGCAACAAGACAACGGCGAATAGGATGGCAGATGACTCCAGGATCAGAAGATGATTGGACCAATAGCGAAGCTCCCGAACAAGGATTTGCAGATAATGCTATCAGGATAGTCAATGAACAGGTCTTAGGCGCGTTCATTCTCGCACATAATGAAGTAGACTATTATATCACGAAAATACTGTTGATATTAACTCGAAGAATCCGTGGAAATAATTCACTGTTACGATTTTTAGAAAGTAATTTCTCACTACTATTGGATTAATTAGAGGTGTTTTTATCGACTGGCATTTCTAGGATAGATATTAATATTGACTATATTCGTAAGATAAACTGAGTACGTAATATTATAGAATATGGACACTATGAGGAGAATCCGTTCGACGGAGAATTTTCCATGGCAGAAACAAAAAATGCATTAAATGACAAACGTACTGACATCTTAATTACGTCTTTGACAGAATACACCGTTAGCCTTCGAGAGATCGCCTCCGCTATGCAGATGTATGGAGAATTTCAACACTATATTTGGCCTTATTCAATATTAGACCGGATAGATTCCAGAGAGAATTTGGGCAAAGGTGATTTCGATTACAGCCAGTTCTGACTTCGTCACCTATTCGACGACTTATACCAAGGCTCGATGAGGAAGAAGAACAGCGCGGCGAATCCGCGCCGTCGGACATGCAAAAAAAGGGCGGGGGATGCCCCGCCCTTTTTCATGCCGTCCGAGCCTTCGGCGAGTCTGCGGGCCTTCAGAAAATCGCTTCGCAATTTTCTTCCAGGCCGCAGCCGCCTCCCGGCTTACTCGTAATCTGGCCCCAGGTTCTGATTGCGCGGCGGCGCAGCCGCCGTCAGGCGCAGCGCTTCAGCCGAGGCTGCCAGCGATCCGACTGCATCGGCGACATCGTCTTCGTCGATTTGCACTTTCTGCAGATCGAGGATGATCTTTTCCAGCAGCGCATCGGGCACGACGGTTGCGTCGGCGATTTCGCGCAGGGCGACGACGGGGTTCTTGTCCCGGTCGCGATCGATCGTGATTTCAGCGCCACCGGCAATCTGGCGGGCGCGCTGGCCGGCCAGAAGAACCAGTTCAAACCGATTCGGAACCTTCTCGATGCAATCTTCGACGGTAACGCGTGCCATCAAGGCCTCTTCATGTCTGGGAGCCGGCGCAAGCGTCCGGGGAGGCGGGCAGATAGACCGGGGTGCGCCCGAGGTCAAGGTTTCGGCCCGGGCAAGCGCCTGCTTCTTGACCTTTCCCTTGCCCGGCGGTAGGGGCCACGCTTCGCATTCGGCCCCGCACGCTCGGTGAAGCGGTGGCCCGGCAACCTTCCCCTCAACCGGAATTGTCGCGCGAACCCGGGCTTGCTCGCCTCTCCTTCCCTGAAGGTGGCGCGGGCTGTGCCGTTGGCAATCATGCCGTGGCCAGCGAAGGATGAACAGATGTCGAAGCGCTCCAGCGCCAAGTACAAGCTTGATCGCCGCATGGGTGAGAATGTTTGGGGCCGTCCCAAGAGCCCGATCAACCGCCGCGAATATGGCCCCGGCCAGCACGGCCAGCGCCGCAAGAGCAAGGTGTCGGATTTTGGCATCCAGCTCCGTGCGAAGCAGAAGCTCAAGGGCTATTACGGCGATGTCACCGAAAAGCAGTTTCGCAAGGTCTATGCCGAAGCTGTCCGCCTGAAGGGCGATACCTCGCAGAACCTCATCGGGCTGCTCGAGCGTCGTCTGGGCATGGTGATCTATCGCGCCAAGTTCGCGCCGACAGTGTTTGCCGCTCGCCAGATCGTGAACCACGGCCATGTGCTGGTGAACGGCCGCAAGTGCAACATCGCCTCGGCGCTGGTGAAGCCAGGCGACGTTATCGAACTTTCGGAAAAGGGCCGCGGAATGGCGCTTATCCTGGAAGCAACCCAGTCGTCGGAGCGGGATGTTCCGGAATATGTGGCCGTCGATGGCCTGAAGGCCAGCTATGTTCGAGTGCCGACGCTGGACGAAGTGCCCTATCCGGTTAAGATGGAACCGAACCTCGTGGTCGAGTTTTACAGCCGTTAACCAGCGCATCCACAGGCAGAAAAAGGGCGGGGAGCGATCCTCGCCCTTTTTGCATGGCCGTCAGCGCACCGACAGCACCGAAAGCGGCGCCAGGCACACAAGGGCATATTCACCACGGGCATAGCGGATGGCGGAATTCCGATCAGGCAGTTTCTGCTCGATGCGCGCAAGGCCATCCCGGCAAATGGCAAGCGTCACGCCAAGCGCGACGAGGCTCGTGATGTTGAAATCAGATGGATCGCCGATGGCAGCCTGCCCGGCAATCGTGATCCGCGCGGCGTCGATGCTGGCGGCAACGGCCGGGATGGCGGCATCGCCAGCCGGGTCCCGAAGGCCCAGGATCAGCGCGCGCACCTGCGCTTCGGAACGGGCAACCTGCAACTGCGCCTGCGGGGCCAGACCAATGGCGGGCATCGGCAGGGTAGCGCAGCCAGACAGCAGCAAGAGCGGCAGAACATATTTCCACATCGGCATTCTCCTTGATTGAGAATAACCAATATGGTTATATAATACTGTAGGACAGTCCGGCTAGCCGCCGCTGGCGCTTGCTGCCGTCCGGGCGTCTGCCACAGCCTGCTTCAGCTCTTCATAGCCGACCGCTCCCGCAAGAATGCGGTTGCCGACGACGTAGCTCGGCGTCCCCGTCAGCCCCAGCGCGCGGCCGAGGCCGAGATTCTTCTCCACCTCGCCGCGCAGGGCCTTGTCGTTCAGGTCCCGCGCGACCCTCGACTCGTCCAGCCGGGCGGCGCGAACATCGCGGATCAGCCGTTCCTGGCTCAGCGCGCCCTGCCCCGCGAAGACGCTGTTGTAGAAGGCCCGGTAACGCCCCTGCTGCGCCGCCGAAAGGCTGACCATGGCAAATCGCTCGCTGTCCGGGCCAAGCACTGGCATGTCCCGGAACACGACCTTCAGCCTCTTGTCCTCCGCCAGAAGCCGGTCGACGTCCTTGGCGGACTGGCGGCAGAAGGAGCAGTTGAAATCGAAAAATTCAACAAGGACGACGTCGCCATCGCGGGCGCCGGCCCAGGCGCCTGAAAAGGGTGCCTCGATCGCGTCGCGGTTGGATTCGAGCAGCTTTTCGACTTCGCGCTGCTGCAACCGGTTGATGGCCTCGGGGATCAGCTCCGGGTTCGCCAGGATTGTTTCCTTGACGATCGCTTCGATGGCCTTGCGGTCCGATGGCGGGGCGACCGTGCCGCCGGCAGCGCCGACGATCACATAGGCAAGCGTTGCCATCGCGACGCCGGCAAACAGCCCGCCAGCCCACCAGCCCCAGCTCGCTGTCCGGCGCGTTCGCCCGATCCAGCTTTCACCGGACTGGCCACCGGAACGGTCGCTCGGCTGATCGTCGACCGCTTCGCCGGCCCCGACCGGTCCGGGCGCAGCGGCGGGTTCAGCGGCCACGGCGCTTGCCCTTCATGTCTTCCACCTGGTTCCTCGATGCCATCGCAATGTCCTGTGCCCGCAGCCACTCGGGCGTATCGCGGGGCAAGCCTTGCGATGCAACCGTCGCCGCGCTCAACGCCGCACGCGGATCCCCTCCGCTTATGTTCAGGCGTTCAGCAGTGGCCAGCGCCAGGCGCGGCTTGTCTCCGCGCCGTTCATAAACGGTTTCCAATTGCAGCCACGCGAAGGGGTTCCGATTATCCTTCGCAAGCGACGTGCGCAGCACCGTCTCGGCCTCGGCAAAGCTGTTCGCGCCCCCCTCCTTTTCGCCGGCCTGCACCAGAGCATGACCCAGCATGGACGCGATCAGCGCGTTCCCGTTCGAACGCGCGACGGCATCGCGCAGCGGTGGCAAGGCCTCGTTCACGCGGCCCGATTCCAGCAACACCTGCCCCTTCATTTCCAGCAGATAGGGATCGTCGGGGTTCGTGGCGATCAGCGCATCGAGTTCGGCGACGGCCTTTTCATCCTCGGCCAGCTTGTGGAACGCATAGGCTCTGGCAACGCGCGCCGGCGCTGACACATCGGTCAGCGGATAGGCCTTCAGCGTCGCCCTGGGCTCCGACACATAGCCGATCAGCTTGGCCCGAATCCGCTGGTAGCGCGCCTGGAGCTTGGGATCGGCGCCCTTCTTCCAGTAGGGCGAACGCTCCAGCACATTTTCCAGCTGCGAAATGCGTTCGCCCGACAGGGGGTGGGTGCGGTTGTAGGCATTGTCCTGCGGGATCGCGAGGCGGTACTCCTCGCCCTGCAACTGGCGGAAGAAGCTGATCATCCCCGATCCGTCGACACCCGCCTTCTGAAGATACTGCGCGCCGGCCTGATCGGTGCGGCTTTCCTGTTCGCGGCTGAACGCGAGAAACTTTCCCTGTGCGGCCTGCTGCCCGGCCATCATTGCAGCCATTCCGGCCTGACCGGCGCCAGCGGCAATAAGCGCAGCAGCCACCACCAGAGACAGGATCGAGATGTTGGAAGCAGGCGCGATCCCTTCATTGAAGCGCACGGCGTGCCCGCCCGCCACATGGCCCAGCTCATGCGCGAGAACACCCTGGACTTCGAGCACATCATCGGCAGCGACAATCAACCCGGAATAGAAATAGACCTGCTGCCCCAGCGTGGCGAAGGCATTGATCGCGGGATCACCGATTAAGCCGATCGTGACCGCGCGCGGATCGAGGCCGGCGGCTTCCATCAGGGGCGTGCCGATATCGCGGAAGAACTGCTCGGTCTCTGCATCGCGCAGGATGGATTGGGCGCGCGCCGCAGGTGCCATGATCTGGCTCAGAACCAGCATGCAAAGCGCCGATACGGCGAGGAGGGCGCGGGAGTTGATCATAAACTGCGTTCTACAAGGGTTGCCGTTCCATGACCGCCCTGTCTAGAGGAACGGCTTTCCCCCGCCTGAACGAGGCCCCGAACGCGCAATGAAATCGCCCACCCTAATTGCCGGCAACTGGAAAATGAACGGCCTGAAGGCGGCGATCGCCGAGCTGGACGTGCTTCTGGGCGCTGCCGTGCCGGCTGCAGCAGAGCTGCTGCTGTGCCCGCCTGCCACGCTGCTGGCCAGCTTTGCCCGGCGTGCAAACGGTTCCCACGTGCGGATTGGCGCGCAGGATTGCCATTGGGCCCAGGACGGCGCCCACACCGGGGATATCTCCGCCGAGATGCTGGCCGATGCCGGCGCAAGCCACATCATCGTTGGCCATTCCGAGCGGCGGGCCGACCATGGCGAAAGCGACCAGCTGGTGCGCCGGAAGGCCGAGGCTGCGAAGCGCGCGGGCTGCATCGCCATCCTGTGCGTGGGCGAAACGCTTGAACAGCGCGATGGCGGGCAGACACTGGAGGTGATTGCGCGCCAGCTGGAGGGGTCCGTGCCCGCCCAGGCAAGCGCGCAGGGGCTCTTCATCGCCTATGAGCCGGTGTGGGCGATCGGCACCGGCCGCACGCCGACAACCGAACAGGTGGCGCAGGTGCATGCCGCAATCGCGGGCCGGATGGGGGCAGGGTTCCGCATTCTTTATGGCGGATCGGTGAAGCCTTCGAACGCAGCGGAACTGCTGGCGGTTCCCCACGTTCATGGGGCGCTGGTAGGAGGCGCAAGCCTGAAGGCCGCCGATTTCCTGGCGATTGCAGGGGCAGCCGCGTGATTCTCGTCATCGACAATTACGACAGCTTTACCTTCAACCTCGTCCACTACCTTATGGAGCTGGGGCCCGACGTCGTTGTGCGCCGCAACGATTCGCTGTCGGTGGCAGAAGCAATGGCAATGGCGCCGCAAGCCATCCTGCTTTCGCCGGGGCCGTGCACACCCAATGAAGCGGGCATCTGCCTCGATCTCATCGGCGCGGCTGCCGAAGCCCGAATGCCGTTGTTCGGCGTGTGCCTTGGCCACCAGGCGCTGGGGCAGGCCTTCGAAGGGCGGGTCATCCGCGCGCCCTCGCTGATGCACGGGAAAACCTCGCCCATCCAGCACCATGAAACGTCGGTATTCGCGGGCCTGCCGAGCCCGTTTACGGCGACGCGCTACCACAGCCTGATCGTAGAGCGGGAGACGCTGCCATCCGTGCTGGAGATCACGGCCGAAACTGGGGACGGCATCATCATGGGCCTGCAACACCGGGATTTGCCGCTGCACGGGGTGCAGTTCCACCCGGAATCGATCGCGACCGAGCACGGCCACGCCCTGATAGCCAACTTCCTGGACATCGCAGGCATCCCGCACCGCACCCCCGAGGGCCTGACCGCATGACAGCCCACGGCAGCCTGCCCGACCCGGCCCTGCCGTTGACGGCGGATGCGGCGGCGCACGCTTTTGATCGGATCATGGACGGGCTGGCAGACGATGCCGCCATCGCCGCCTTTCTGGTAGGGCTTGCGGATCGCGGCGAAACGCCGGCCGAAATCGCCGCCGCCGCACAGGCCCTGCGAAACCGGATGCTGACGGTGCAGGCCCCCCCGCGCGCCATCGACGTGTGCGGAACCGGCGGAGACGGGGCGCATACGCTGAACGTGTCCACCGCGGTCGGCTTTGTGGTCGCGGCCTGCGGCGTGCCTGTCGCCAAGCACGGCAACCGCGCGGCGTCGTCGCAATCGGGCGCGGCCGACGTGCTGGCGAGCCTGGGCTGGCAAGGCGACCTGCCGATCGACCGGCTGGAAGCCTGCCTGGACGAAGTCGGCATCGTATTCCTCCACGCCCAGCGGCATCACCCGGCAATGGCGCGGGTTGCGCCGATTCGCCGCCAGCTTGGCCGACGGACGATCTTCAACCTGCTCGGCCCGCTGGCCAACCCGGCGGGCGTCAAGCGCCAGATGGTGGGCGTTTTCGCGCCGGACTGGCTGGCGCCTCTGGCGCAAGCCGGCGCGGCGCTGGGTGCAGATGCAATGCTGAGCGTGCATGGCGACGGGCTCGACGAGATTGCGGTGCATGCGCCGAGCCAGCTGGTGTGGATGGCGAAGGGGAAGCTCGGCGAAGAGCAGTTCGACCCGACCGTTCATGGCGTAGGGCTGCACCCCCGCGCCGGAATCGCCGGCGGCACGCCCGCGGACAATGCCGAAGCCCTGACGGCCTTGTTCGCAGGCGGTGGCAGCAACGACGCCTATCGAGACATTGTTGTGGCCAACACAGCCGCTGCACTGCGTTTGGCCGATAGCGCCCCCGGATGGGCCGAAGCCATCGCGATGGCGCGGGACGCCCTTTCCAGCGGCGCGGCGCGCGACCGCCTCGCGCGTTTCATCGCGTTCCGTTAAAGGCTCTTGCCATGGCCGACCGTCTAGCCCCCATTCTCGATGCCAAGCGCGCCCATGTGGCTGCGCGAAAGGCTGTTCGCCCCCGCGAAAGCCTGGACCTTGCCGCCAACGGCGGGCCGCGCGGCTTTGCCGATGCCTTGCTGGCAGCCCGCGCCCAAAAGCGCTTTGGCCTGATCGCCGAAGTGAAGAAGGCCAGCCCTTCCAGGGGCCTGATCCGCGCGAATTTCCAGCCGGCTGCGATTGCTGCGGCCTATGCGGCAGCAGGGGCCACCTGCCTTTCGGTGCTGACGGATGAACCCTATTTTCAGGGCAGGGACTGTTTCCTCGCCGAAGCGCGCAGCGGGGCCGCCATTCCGGCGTTGCGCAAGGATTTCATCGTTGACAGCTACCAGCTGCCTGAATCCCGTGCGCTGGGCGCCGATGCCATCCTGCTGATCGTGGCTGCGCTCGATGATGGCCAGCTGGCCGCGTTCGAGGCGGAGGCAATGGAGCTTGGGCTCGATGTTCTGGTGGAGGTGCATGACGATGCCGAACTGGACCGGGCGCTGGCGCTGACGACTTCGCTGATCGGCGTGAACAACCGCAACTTGAAGACCATGGCTGTCGATATCGGAACATCTGAACGGCTGGCGGCGAAAATCCCGCCGGGACGGCTGCTCATCGCCGAATCCGGCCTTTCCACCCACGCCGACCTCCAGCGGCTGGACGCCGCAGGCGTCAGCACGTTCCTTGTCGGCGAAGCGCTGATGCGGGAAGATGATGTCGAGGCCGCGACGCGCAGGCTGCTGACAGGCCGATGACAGGCAAGCTCACCCACCTGGACGAATCGGGCGCTGCCCGCATGGTGGATGTGGGCCACAAGGCCGCGACGGAACGTGTCGCGGTGGCCGAAGGTCGGATCCGGCTTTCCGCCGAAGCGCTGGCCGCGATCGCCGAGGGCGCAACCCGAAAGGGCGATGTGCTGGCGACCGCGCGGATTGCCGGGATCATGGCGGCGAAGCGCACCGCCGAGTTGATACCGTTGTGCCATCCGCTGCCGCTGTCGTCGGTGAAGGTCGATCTGGCTTTCGGCGACGGATGGATCAGCGTGACGGCCGAAGCAAGGACTACAGGCCAGACGGGCGTGGAGATGGAAGCGCTTACTGCGGCAAGCGTCGCACTTCTGACCGTGTACGATATGGCCAAGGCGCTGGACCGGTCGATGGTGATCGAAGGCGTGCGCCTGCTGGAAAAGCGCGGCGGGAAATCGGGCGACTGGCGGGCTGCCTAGCATGGCGGGCGCGGAGAGCCTCCTGCCCTTCGATACAGCGCTGGAGAGGTTGCTTGCGCTCGCCCCGTCGCTGCCGCCCGAACAGCGCGGCATCGCGGATGCCGGGGGGTGGCATCTCGCCGAGGATATCCATGCGCGGCTGACCCAGCCGCCCGCCGATGTCAGCGCAATGGATGGCTATGCGTTGCGCTTTGCGGATCTGCCGGGGCCAATACACCTGGCTGGCGAATCCGCGGCCGGTCGGCCGCTGGGCATCGCAGTGCGCCCGGGCGAGGCTGCGCGCATCTTCACGGGTGCCTTTGTGCCAGCCGGTGCCGACACGGTCGCCGTGCAGGAAGATGCTGTCGTTGAAGGCGGCGCTGTCGGCTTTCCTGTTTCGGGGCCGCCGGGGCCAGGGGCGCATATCCGTCGCCGGGGGATCGATTTTGCGGCAGGGGCGCTGATCGCGCGGGCCGGAGACAGGCTGAGCCCGGCGCGGCTGGGCCTCGTTGCCGCGGCAGGGCTGGCCGCGCTTAGCGTCCACCGCCGCCCGCGCGTTGCGCTGCTGTCCACCGGCGACGAACTTGTAGCGGCGGGAACCACGCCTGCCGCCGGGCAGATCATCGGCTCCAACGCCTTGATGATCGCAGCCCTGCTGCGCGGGTTCAATGCCGATGTGACGGACTTCGGGGTGGTGGGGGACCGACGCGAAGCGCTGGCGGCCGCCATCCAGTCCACACGCGGCCATGATCTTCTGATAACGATCGGCGGGGCATCGGTGGGGGACCATGATCTGGTGAAGTCCGTGCTAGAAGCAGTCGGGGCCGAGATCGATTTCTGGAAGGTTGCCATCCGCCCGGGCAAGCCGCTGCTGGCGGGCCGGCTGGGCCAGGGGGCCAGCGCAATACTGGTAGTGGGCCTTCCGGGCAACCCGGTTTCCGCCTTCGTGTGCGCTCGGGTGTTTGTCGGCCCGCTGTTGCGCCACCTGGCTGGAAACCGGCACCCGCACGATGTGCCGGGGATCGCGACGACCACGGTAACGCTTCCCGCAAATGGTGTTCGCCGGGATTTCATGCGCGCAACGCTGTCCCCGGGAGTTGGCGGGCCGTTGATCACCCCGGCGCACGCACAGGACAGTTCGCTGATGTCTGTGCTGGCGGGCGCGGATGCCCTGCTGATCCGGCCCGAAAATGCACCGCTCGTGGAAGCGGGCGAACAGGTGACGATGCTAAGCCTCTGAAGGGATTGAGCACCCTCTTGACTTGTTCCGCCAGGTTCCCCTAATGTTCCTTTCATGTTCCAGATCGGCCGTGCGGGGCTGGAAGGAACCTGAGGAGATGCGGGATGCTCACGGTCAAGCAACATGAACTTCTGCTGTTCATCCAGACCCGCCTGGCCGAGACCGGCGTCTCGCCCTCGTTCGAGGAAATGAAGGATGCGCTGGACCTGAAATCAAAATCGGGCGTGCATCGCCTGATCGGCGCTCTGGAAGAGCGACAGTTTCTGCGGCGGCTGCCCAACCGCGCCCGGGCACTCGAAGTGATGCGCCTGCCCGAAGATGCGGTGCCAGCGGCCCGCGCCCCTGTCGGCGATATTGTGGCCGCCCGCGCCAGGCGGTCGGCTTCGATGCCCGCTGGCGGCAGCATGGAAGCGCCATATTTTTCCGTACCGCTGGTCGGGCGGATTGCCGCCGGCCTTCCGATCGAGGCGATCGAGGACCATGAGCAGCTCGCCGTTCCAGCCGCACTGCTGGGACCGGGGGACCATTATGCGCTTCAGGTCTTGGGCGATTCGATGGTGGACGCAGGCATCTTCGACGGGGACTTTGCACTCATCCGCAAGTGCGACGAGGCGCGCGACGGCGACATCGTCGTCGCCCTTATCGACAATGCCGAGGCAACCCTGAAATATCTGCACCGTGAAAAGGGAATGATCCGGCTGGATCCAGCCAATGCGGCGCATGATCCGCAGCGCTATCTGCCGTCCCGCGTGAAGATTCAGGGCAAGCTTGCCGGTCTTTTGCGCCGCTACTGATCGGTCTGGCTTTCAGGCATTTGCCGCCAGACCTGCCGAGGAGGAGCGCGTTTCGGCGTGATTGCATTGGAACGGCTGCTCTGTCCGTCAGTTTTCCCGCATCGGTTACCGATGCTGGTGATGCCACAGACACGGATCATGTTATGCCACGTCCTGTTGACAGAAACCCATCATCAACGGCGGCAGGTTGTCATCAATGGGACGCGGCATAAGAAAGCGGATGGCAACGGCGGCAGCAGTCGCTGCGGTGCATGCCTTGCTGTTCCTGTTCCTGATGCTGCCCGCCGCGCGGACGATGGTGGAAGCGCCCGACCCAATGGTCATGGTCGATGTGCTCGCAGCTGAGCCAGAGCGGCCTGCCGAGCCCGAACCGGAGCCAGAGGGTGCAGCTGCACCGCCCGACGAGATTGCCGTGCCCAGGGTCGTAATGGCACCCGAACCGGATATCATCATCATGGAACCTGAACCGCCCGTCGCGCCACCTGTTGCTGCTGATGGTCGCGAGACGACGTCAGGCGCAGCCGGGAAGCCGGGCGCCGGGACCGGCAGCAATGGCACAGCGGCAGGAACCGGCAGCGGCGGCAAGGGAAGCGGACCGGGCGGCGGCATGGTTGTTCGGGCACGCTGGGCCAGCGGACGGATCGAGCGATCGGATTACCCCCCCCGCGCCAACCGGGCCGGACAGGGCGGCTCCGTTATTGCCCATTTCGATGTGCGGACCGATGGCACCATCCACCGTTGTCGCATCCGCCAATCCAGCGGCCATTTGGATATCGACGCCACGACCTGCCGCCTGATCGAGGAACGTTTCCGCTATTTCCCTGCACAAGACGGGCGCGGCCAGCCCGTTACCGATGTCGCCGGGTGGCGGCAGGACTGGTGGCTGGAGCCGCGCCGCTGAACCCCCGACCCGTCAACCCTGCTGCGCTATGGCGCTGGCGCATCCGCCGGCTTAACGGGCACGAACATGCCGAGCCCACAAGATGCCCCCTGCCGGGAACCACCACCCTGGGAGATCACCGTGATGATATCCACGTTGCACAGGCTGTTGATCGACGTCGCGTAGCTGAAGGCGCGTTCGAACCCCAGGCTCGGGCAGCGGTTCGGCAGCGTGTTTCGCAGGATCGTGCCATTATGCAGGATGAAATCGATGGTCTGGTCGTCGATCACGCTGGTCTGGCGGAGCTGGCTGAGGGTGACACAATTGATCGGATCGCCGGCCGGAATCATGGTCTGCTGTGCGCGGGCGGGGCCTTCGTTCTGCATGCACCCTGCCAACGCAAGAGCCGCACCCGCCAGCATTGACATCGAAAGGAACCGCATCGGCCATCTCCCCACCTGAAACGCCACAGGGCGTTGCGACCTCAGACGTCCGCTCTTTTTGCTGAACGTGCCGTTAACGTGCTGGGCAAATCCACCTTCCCCTTAAAGCGGCACCACGCTGCAACCGGGCAACGCCAGCATTCGGGGGTTCGCGCCTTGCACAGGTAGCGCCCGTGCAGGATCAACAGGTGGTGCGCTTCGCGCCCCCATCGAACCGGGACCTGGGGAACAAGGTCGCGCTCGACAGCTTCGGGCGTCTTGCCAGCCGAAAACCCCATCCGCCGCGCCACCCGGAACACATGGGTATCCACCGCGAGCGTGGGTTCGCCGAAGGCCTCGTTCAGAACCACATTCGCGGTCTTCCGGCCCACACCTGCCAGCGCCTCCAGCGCGGCCCTGTCGGCGGGCACTTCGCCGCCATGCCGTTCGATAAGCTGTTCTGAAAGGCGAATCACGTTGGCGGCCTTGGCATTGAACAGGCCGATTGTGCGGATGTGCGCCTTCAGGGCTTCCAGCCCCAGCGCCAGCATGGCGAGAGCGTCCTGCACATGCTGGAACAGGCGGCGCGTTGCCTTGTTGACGCCGGCATCCGTCGCCTGCGCAGACAGGACGACGGCGACAAGCAGGGTGTAGGCGTTGACGTAGTCCAGCTCGGTCTTCGGGGCGGGGTTAGCGGCGCCCAGCGTATCGAAGATCGCATCGGCATCGGCCTTCACAATACGGCGGCGCGCAGGTTTCTTCACAGCAGCCACCTTGCCGGCCCTCTTGGTTCCAGACATCTTGCCACGTGGAGGGATCATCATCGCTTTGCTACAGCAGCCCGCATGCAGAACGGCAAGCCCGCCATTTTCGATCTGGAGCTCAGGCCCAACCGATCGCTCGATCCGCGCCATTTCCGGCTGCTGATCGCAGGCGTCGCGGTGATTTTCCTGTTGATGGGCGTGCGGTTCCTGTCCCTGGGGGCCTGGCCTATCATCCTCTTCATGCTGGTCGATATCGGGGTGCTGTGGTGGGCGCTGCGCGCATCCTACCGCTCGGGCCGCGAATCGGAACATCTCCGCCTCGATGCCGATGGGCTGGAACTGGTGCGGATTGCCGCGCATGGCGCCGCCCGAAGCACCCGGCTTCCGCCGCACTGGGCGCAGGTGGAGCTGGAGCAACTGGCCCACAACCAGAATCGCCTGTGGCTGAAAGCGCATGGCGCCCGGCATCCGGTCGGCCGGTTCCTTTCGCCAGGGGAGCGCGCGGATCTGGCGCGCGTAATCGAAGATGGCCTGGCCCGCTACAGGGCCGGCGGCGGGGCGGGCTGACCCGCCGGGCTCTGAAATTCAGCACATGCGATTCCACAGGGCGAAATGATGGTCTAGGGGGGGCAGGTGGATCAGCCCACCCCTCCTAGGAAAGCCCGACGGCTTGCGCCGGCATGGGCGACCCCAGCGTCGCTTGCGGGCATCGCGCTGTGCGCCGTTCTTGCAAAACTCGCCATCCTGTCCAACGCGCTTGCCGGCGTCCCGGCCATGCTGGTCGTGCTCGCGCTGGGCATGGGGGTCCGCCTGGCGCTGCCCCGGCTGACAGCCTGGGCCGCTGCCGGGATTGCCTTCACGTCCACCACGATTCTGCGCGCAGGCGTTGCGCTGCTGGGGTTCCGGGTGGTGGCAGACGATCTGCTGGCGCTGGGGCTGCCGGCGCTGGGGCTGGTTCTGGGAAGCGTGGCCGCGACCGTGCTGGGCGGCTACGGGATTGCGCGCCTGCTTCGCCAGCCGGCTGACCTCGCGGCCGTTTCGGCGACATCGGTTGCGATTTGCGGCGCATCGGCTGCGCTCGCCGCTTCGGCTGCCGTTCCGCGCCGGCCCGGGCTGGAGCGTGAGACGGTGCTGGTGATCCTGATCGTTTCGCTGATGTCGACCGCCGTTATGCTGGGTTATCCTGTCCTCGCCCGCGGATTGGGCCTTGGCACGGACGCGACGGCACTGCTCCTGGGTGCCGCAATCCACGATGTCGCGCAGGTGGCCGGCGCAGGCTTTGCCGTTTCCGAAGAAACGGGAGTCCGCGCGGTCACTGTGAAGATGATCCGGGTTGCCTGCCTGTTGCCTGTCATCATGGCGATTGCCTTTGTGTTCCTGCCCAGAGGCGACGACGCGCAGGCAGGCAAGCGTTGGCGGGCAATCCGCCCCCCGTTGTTTCTTGTGTTGTTCTTCATTTTCGCGGTGATCACGTCGACTGCGTTGCTTCCGGCCGGCGTGTCTCAAATGGCCGGGACAACCGCGGGATGGCTGTTGACCGCCGCAGTCGGGGCGATCGGGTTGAAAACCGGCTTTGGCGAACTGCGGGCCGCGCGCCCATCGCTGGCCGTCGCTTTGGGCTTGCAAACGCTTTGGCAACTCGCGGTGGTTGTCGGCCTCATCCTCCTGCTGGGGTTGTAGATGCACGAAAGGCTGTCCTCTCCGGCGGCGCTGCGCAACCGGGGCCCGATTCTCGATGTGCTGCGCACGGTGTTGCCCCAACAGGGGCTCGTGCTCGAAATCGCGAGCGGCAGTGGCGAGCATGTAGTGCATTTCGCCGGTGCGTTGCGGGAACTGTCGTGGCAACCGAGCGACCCGAACCCCGAAGCGTTGGCCTCCATCGCCAGCTGGGCGGCAGCCGAAGGGCTGGCCACCATCCGGGTGCCGATCGCCATCGATGCGGCAGCGGCCAGCTGGCCGTTGGCCCGCGCTAATGCCATCCTGTGCATCAACATGGTCCATATCAGCCCATGGGCTGCGACGCGGGGGCTGATGCGCGGGGCCGCAACCCTGCTTCCGCCGGGCGGCCCGCTGATCCTTTATGGTCCATATGTTCGCGCGGGCGTGGAAACCGCTGAATCGAACCGCGCATTCGATGCGGACCTGAGGGCCCGCAACCCCGAATGGGGCCTGCGATCGCTGCAGGCGCTTTCAGCCGAGGCCCAGGCACATGGCTTGCTACTGGACGCGGTGCACGAGTTGGCCGCCAACAACCTGATCCTGGTTTACCGCGCGCAATAGCGCCTTCAGGCAATCCGCCGGACAGGCACGATGATAGGCGCGCCGTCGGCGGTTCGGGCCAGATGCACCTCCACGCCATAGGCCTGCGCCAGTACTTCGGGCGTCAGCACGTTTGCCGCCGGGCCTGCGGCAAGCAAGTGCCCCTGCTTCAGGACGAGCGCTTCGTCTGCGACACGCGCGGCGTGGGTCAGATCATGCAGGACCACGACAACGCCAGCGCCACCGCGCGCGGCATCGCGCAGACGGTCCAGCACATCGAGCTGGTGGGCTGGATCGAGGCTGGCGAGCGGTTCATCGGCAAGTAGCCAGTGGGGTTCGCCCGCCAGCACGCGCGCCAGCAGCACCCTGCCCTGTTCCCCTCCCGATAGACGAAGCGCCTTGCGCTGGCGCAGCGCCGTCACGTCGGTTGCCGCCATGGCGCTGGATATCGCGGCCCTGTCCCCCTCCGTCAGCCCCCAGCGGCCGCGGTGCGGCATCCGGCCCAGTCCCACAAGCGTTTCGACATCGACATCCCAATGAATTTCAGCACGCTGCGGCATCAGCCCGATCTGCCGTCCGCGCACACGCGGGTCCATCCCGGGCACCGGCTGCTCCCCCAGCAGCACTGTGCCACGATCCGGAACACGAAGCCCTGCCAGGCAGGACAACAGGGTGCTTTTTCCCGCCCCGTTTGCACCTAGAATCACCGTGACACGGCCCGGCTGGAGCGTCGCAGACAGATCGTGCAGCACGGGCCGGCCCCTGAGCATCAGCGAAACGCGATTGATCCGCATCTGCATCAGGTTAGTTCCCGTCGCATGCGCACAAGAAGTGCAAGGAAGAAAGGCGTGCCCAGAAGCGACATGGCAATCCCGAGGCGCAGTTCCGATGTGGTGGGCAGCACCCGCACAAGACTGTCGGCGAGCACCACCAGCAACGCCCCGGCCAGCGCCGAGGGCAGGAGCACCGCACCGGGCCGATGGCCGACAAGCGGGCGGACAAGGTGCGGGACAATGAGGCCCACGAACCCGATGATGCCTGCCGCCGCGACCGAAGCGCCCACCAGCAGGCCGACGCCGATCACCACGCGCCATTGCAGCCGCCCGAGATCGACCCCCATGGAGCGGGCGGCGGTTTCGCCCAGCGTGAGCGAATCCAAGGGGCGGGCGGTGCCTGCAAGGATGATGGCACCAAGCACGATGAGCGGGACAACCAGCTGCACATCGGCCCAGCTCCGGTCTGTCAGCGCACCCATCAGCCAGTTCACGATCTGGGCTGTGGCAAAGGGTGTCGGAGCAAGGCTGATCATCAGTGCGGTAAGCGATCCACTGAGGCTGGCGAGGATGAGACCCGCCAGCGTGAACAGGATCAGGCTTTCAGATCGGCCCACCAGCAGCGAAAGCGCGGCCATCCCGAGCGCTGCCCCCGCCAGTGCAAAAAGCGGAAGGAGAAGCGCGGACGCCGCGAACCCGAAATACAGCGAAATGACAGCACCGAGCGCAGCACTGCTGGAGACGCCGAACAAGCCCGGATCGGCCAGAGGGTTGCGCAGGAACCCCTGCATCACGGCGCCCGCGAGGCCGAGCCCTGCGCCGATGGCGGCCCCCAGGATGGCGCGCGGCAGGCGCAGTTCGAACAGGATGATCGCTTTCAGCCCGCCCGCTCCCCAATCAGAAGGGGATACCCACACCGGGCCGGCCAGAAGCGAGGCCAGCATGGCCAGCAGCAGAACCGCCGCGAGCAGGCCGTTGCGCTGTGCGTTGTTCATGGCCGCAGGCTCGCGCGGGCTTCGGCCAGCCGCGCGCTGGCCGCGATGATCGTGGGGCCGGCACAGTGGAGAAGCTGCCCGGGGTAGGAACCCGTCGTCACGGCATCGGCAAGCCGGGCGGTGGCGGGGTGCTGCAACATTCGGTCGGGACTGTCCCCGCCTTCCCCGGCGAGCAATAGCTCCGGCGGACTGGCGATCAGCCGCTCCAGCCCCAGCACACCCCAGATGGCAAGGCCGTGCCGGCGGCTGAGGTTCGAAAGGCCGGCGCGCGTCATCAGATCGTCCACCAGCGTTCCTTCGCCCGGAACCAGCCCGCCGCCCTGCCAGACGAGCGCGGACGGCCGGGCTGTATCCGCGGGCGCGGCGGCTGCAACGGCCGCGCGGATTTCGGCCGCAAGGGCCTGTGCGCGGGCCTGTTCGCCCAGCGCCGCGCCGACCAAGGTGACTTGCACCAGGCTTTCCTCCACCGAGTTGGCGACCGGCAATTGCAGCAACGGAATGCCGAGCCGGGCGAGCGCCTCCACCGTGGGCAGGGCCACATGCGGCCCCGCAATCACCAGATCAGGCGACAGGCCGATCACCTCTTCGGCTGTGCCAGCAGTGGCGGTGAAGCGCTGCGCCCATTCCAGGGAAACCGAAGATGCGCGCGGGTCCTGCGAATAGTGGCTGATCCCGGCAATCCGCGCCGGATCTGCCAGCGGTTGCAGCAAGGCATCCGCACAGGGGTTCATCGAGACGATGCGGCGCGGATGGTCGGGCAGTGGCGCTGGTGCGGGTTGCCGCTGGTTGCACCCTGCCAGCACGCCTGCACACAGCAAGCCTGCCAGCAGCGGCGCAACCCTCCGCAGCGTTCGTGCCCGTTGCGTTGGTGGGCGCGCCGCTGGCGCGCATGCGTTCGAGGGGCGCAGTCCCATGCTGTCCTCAGTAGCGCAATCTTGCGCCGACATAAGCACCCCTGCGGGGCGATCCGTTGCGCAAGGCTGTTTCATAGGCTTCATCGAACAGGTTTTCCACGCGGCCGAACAGCTCCAGATGCTCGCTGACCGGCATGCTTGCGCGCACATCGACGAGGGTATAGCCCGCCAGCCGAACGCTGTTGGCGGCATTTTCGAAACTGGAGCCCACGACAGCGATGGTGCCGCCGAGCGTAGCGCCGAAGGGCGTCTGCCAATCGAGCGACATTATCATCGAATCCTGTGGCCGGCGGGCGAGCTGGCGGCCGGTGTCCCGGTTCTTCGCATTGATGAAGCTGTAGGCTGCCGAAAGGCCGAGTGCTTCGGTGGGGTTCAGCCGAAGCGCAATCTCCACCCCTTCGCCCCGTGTCCGGCGGATGTTGTCATAGGTGCCGAAGGGCCGCCCCGTGCAGATGGGCGAGGGATTTCCGAAGCAGGACACGAAGTCGATCTGGTTGCGGGTGGTGCGGCGGAACAGCGTAGCGCCCACTTCGAGACCGCCGCCCAGCAACGTCTGCGTGATGCCCGCATCGATGCTCCGGGCGCTTTCAGGGGCCAGCACCGTATTGCCGAAATCCGAATAAAGCTGGAACAGCGACGGGGCCTTGAAGCCTTCCCCATAGCTGAACCGGGCCTGCGTTGCGCCGCCATTGGGCGATACGCTGCCGTTCGCCGAAAACAGCGTTGCGCCGCCGAACGCATCATGCTCGTCGTGGCGAACCCCGGCGTTGACCGAAAGCCAACCCGCCGGCCGGGCCGAAAGCTGGAGGTAGACACCATCGAGCCGGGCTTCGGCGCGCGACACCGGGCCGCCTGCGCCCTCGGTCCGCAAACGGCTGTTTTCGCGCTCGGCGCCGAAGATCGCCTGGACTCCATCGACGATATCGAGCCCACCTTGATATTCAAAGCGCTCGTTTCGCCCAAGGCTGTCAAACGTGGTGCGCGGCTGGAAACCGGGCGAGCCGGGGTTACGGTTTTCGCGCTCGATGGTGGTAAGGGCGTAGGCGATGCGGTTGCGAAAACGCCCGTCCAGCAGATTTGCGTTCAGGCCGGCATAGCCCACGAATTGCTGCGTGTCGGACACGTCGTTGGTGTCTCCGAACGCGAAAGTGGGGGGTGCAAAGCCGTCGAGGTCGGTCGTTCCGTTCTGATAGGAGCCGCGCAGATCGATGGAGACGGCCTGCGACAGGCGGATATCGAAGCGGGCGTTGGCTGCAAAATTCTCGAAGCCGTCGCGCTCTGTGCCGCCACGGTCTTCATTGAACGTGGAAAAGCCGTCGGTGCGGAACCATCTGGCCCCGACGCTTGCGCCCACTGGCCCAAAGCGGCCAGACGCATTGCCGACAAGCTGCACCGTATTGCGCCAGCCGGCTTCGCCAAGCGCAGTTACCGCCAGCGCTTCGGTAGGCGCTTTCGTGATCATGTTGACGACCCCGCCGATCGCCTGGCTACCCCAGATCACCGACTGCGATCCGCGAACCACCTCGATCCGATTAAGGTTGCCCACCAGGAGCGTGCCGAAGTTGAACCCCCCCCCCGGAGACGCGGGATCGTTGATCTTCACGCCGTCGATGAGCGCCACGGTCTGGTCCGAATCGGCACCGCGGATGAAGACGGAGGCAACGCTGCCCACGCCGCCGTTGCGCGCGATGGTGATGCCGGGGACAAGCCGGAGCAGATCAACGACGGCCAGGGTCTGGCGCGTTCGGATTTCAGCGGAGCCGATGACGGTGACGGATTGGCCGACCGCCGAAAGGGGCATTGGCGCGCGGTTGGCGGTGATGACGATGATGCCCGCATTGGACGGGGCATCGGCAGCATGCGCGCCCGCAGAGAGCGAAGCGGCAGCGAACAGTGTGAACGTATGGAGTGGGTAAGAAATGCGCATGCGGGTCCCTTTTGCAACAAGGGGGCCGCACAGCGATTCCGACACGAAGGACGGTTCCTCCGCGCGACCCAGGCTATGCCGTCACGCGAGGAAACCCTCGTTTGCCCGGCACACCCCGTCCGCGCAAAGGAACAGCCACAACGGGCAGGTCTCCTGGCTCTCGGGTCAGTGCCTTCGTCCGCCTTCCCAGATTGCTCCAGTGGCTTGATGGCGAAGGCTCGCCGATCACAGTTGCGGGGGCAGCCCCGGGCTCTGGCCCTGCCATTTTACGGCAGCGCCACTTCCGGGTTCCCTTTTCATCCCATTGCTGGGAACCTGTTGTGTAACTGGTCGCTAGACCGTTGCGCGGGCCGCTGCAACGCGTTTCAGACCGCCGGCCCCTCGGGGGTTGGCGATCCGCTGCAAAAGGGGAGGATGGTGGGCGCGGCAAGGATTGAACTTGCGACCCCTGCGATGTCAACACAGTGCTCTACCACTGAGCTACGCGCCCACTAGGCGGCGGGGCATAACCGGCGCTGCGGCAAAGGGCAAGCCTCTACGCTTGTTGCAGGCGCCGGATATCGTCGAGGCTTTCGGGTGGCGCCTGCCAGAGCGGGGCCTTTGCCAGCACATGCCGTCGCATAGGCTCGGGCATGGCGTCGAACCGCTCGAAACGGCGGGTCACCAGATGCATCACCGCCTGCTGCGTTCCGGCCCAAGCCGGGGCAGCCCCCGTGCGAACCCAGGACAGCACCCAATCGGCGGGCGGCTGCGCGGGATTGACGGCGAAATCATAATTCTCGAACGCTTGCATGCGTCCGTTGGGGAGCGGGATATCCAGAAAGACCGGCGCCGTGAAAACCCGCGTCGACCCGATCCGGCGGTGCGCCATCATGCTGTCGGGGCCGAAGCGCTGAAGCCGTGCGCCCGCGCCCTGTTCCACCATCGTTTCCACCCGGTCGCCCTTCAGCGCATAGCGAATGAACTGGTAGGGATAGGCAATCGTGTCGATGGCCCGGCCGTTCATCTGTTCGAGAACAGCGCCGGTGGCGGGATCGCGAAACAGGTAGATCTTGCGGTTATATTGGTGGGCAACCGCTCCGCCGGGCTCGGGCCAGTAGCTCCGCGCAGTGTCGAACCCCTCCATCAACGCAATCAGCCTGCCGGATGGAAAGTCCCGCAGCGTGCCTTCGGAATACCAGAAGACCGGCGCGCCATCGCCCGCGCGCATGGACATCCAGATATCGAAGGCAGCCTTGTCGAAGCCGCCCTGCGGTGTGAACCCGGCTCCGCCGGGAAGCGGCGTGAACCCGGCTCCATCGCCGGGCTGGCCAGCCACTGCCGGCCCCCAGCCAGGCAACAGCGCGGCCGAAAGACCCGCTGCCATCCAGCCAAGCGCCAGGCGGCGGCAAGGGGTGCCCGGCACGGGGGCCGCATCTGGTCGAGGATCGGCACCCGTTACCATCAGAAGCTGTACCGCACAGTGCCACCGATCTGCCGCCGTTCGGGCCCCTGTACCAGCGGCGAAGCAACTGAGAAGTTGACCGAATCGAAGAAGCGGACGGCTGCCACCGGCACCTTGTTGTCGAACAGGTTGTTCACGAAGAACTGGAACGAGAGGTTTTCGTTGGCAACGCCGATGCGAAGATCGACGGTCGTCTTGGGGGCGAACGACTGGAGGTTGTCGGCCCGCACATAGCGGCGGGACTGGTACACCAGGTCCACCCGGCCAGTGGCATCCCATGCATTGCCGACAGGCACACTCACAGCCGGGCTCAGCACGAACTTGTGCTCGGGCACATAGGGTAGCCGCTTGCCGTCGAAGTCGATCGGGGGGAGGCCCGCGACGAGCAGCGCTGCCGCGAGCGAATCGTCGACGAACTCCTTGTAGGTCGCCTTCGTCCAGGCATAGTTGCCGGTCAGCGTGAAATACTGGCCCAGGCGCGCCACCATATCGGCCTCGATGCCGAAGATTTTCGCTTCGCCGACATTGCAGACATAGGTGCGCTGGGTCGAAGAGCCGGCGATGAGGCTGATCGGGTTCTGGCAGGCAACCTGCTGGTCGCTCCAGTCGGTGTAGAAGCCCGCGAGGTTCAGGCGGAGCCGGTTGTCCAGCCAGTCGGTCTTGGCGCCGACTTCGTAGTTCCAGCTGGTTTCGGGGTCATAGCTCCGCTGGTTGTCCAGAATGCTCAGGTTGGTGTTGAACCCGCCCGTCTTGGTACCGCGCGCAACCGAAGCATACAGCATCTTGCCTTCGGCCACATTCCAGTCCGCAATCACACGTGGCGTTACGAACTCGAAATTCTCCTTGAGATCGAACACGCGACGCGACGGAACGGTGGTGGACGGCGTGCCGTTGGTCGGCTGCTGCCGGAAGCGCTGGGCTTCGTTTTCGTATCGCACTTCACCCGTCAGCCCGAACGTTTCGGAAGGACGCCAGGAAACCGATCCATACACCGCCAGGCTTTGCGTTGTCGTCGTCTGCTCCGGATATCCATGGGCGTTTGCGTTGGCGAGTGTCAGCGGGTTGAGGCTGCGATCAATACTCTTGGATTTGTTGTCGTAATAATAGGCGCCGACCAGCCAGTCGAAGTTGCCACCGGATTGCGACGCAAGGCGCAGTTCCTGGCCCCAGTCCCGGGATGAGCCCTTGCTCGACGATGTGCCGAAATCGGATTTGCCCAGCGGGATTGCCGGTGCGAACGGGAAGCCGAAATTGGGGCAACCGGTGGAAACCGGCGCGGTCGACGGCGTGTTGCAGATCGTGTTGTCGCCGTCGAAGGTGTAATCGGTATCGCGCTGGTCGTAGCTTGTGATGGACGTGAACACCACCGGGCCGCTGTCGATCTCGATCTTCAGGTTGGTGCGGTAAGTATCCTGGACCTGGCCATAGGCCCCGGTCTTGCCGCCAACGCCGATCAGCGCCTGGCCGGTGTTGACCAGCACGCCGTCCCTCGAGATGCCGGGCACGTCGCCGACATAGAGAATGTTGCGAACGGTTCCGACCGGGGACCCGGCAGGCCGAGCCGGGAAGGCATTGGTGCGGATCACGTTGGAAGGCGGCTGGCCGATGTCCTCGTGGCTGTAGCTGCCGCGCCACAGGATGGTGATGGCTTCGGTCGGAAGGAACTCCACAGCGGCGGTGCCACCATAGAGCTGACCATCATCGACCCGGCCGCCATCGATCGCGCTGCGGTACCAGCCGCCGTGCTCGCGGTAATAGCCGCCGAACTTCACGCGGATCTTGTCGCTTACAGGTCCCGAAACGGTGCCCGAAAAGCGGAGCATCCCGTTGTCGCCAACGGTCGCGTCTGCCCAGCCCTCAAGCGTTTCGGATGGACGGCGCGATACGTAGTTGATCGCACCGGCGAAGGTATTGCGGCCATAGAGCGCCGATTGCGGTCCGCGAATGACTTCGATCCGCTCGAGATCCGCCAGCTCGATGTCCACACCCGCCTTGCCCGACAGATAGACGCCATCCAGGAAAACGCCGACGTTGAGCTGCCCGAAGGTCTGCGCGGCGCCGCGTATGATCGGCAACTGGTTCTGCGCGCCGAACAAGGGTGTGAAATTCAAGCCGACCGCAAGCTTCGCGACATCCGACAAGCGCTCGATCCGCGCTTCGCGGATGGTGTCCGCACCAAAGGCCGTGATGGCAAGTGGCACATCCTGAAGCGATTCTTCCCGCTTGCGGGCGGTGACGAGGATGTCCTCGTTGCCGAAGACAGCTTCGGCCTGCAGCGCATCCTGGGCGGATGCGGCACCCCCGGCAACCAGCGCGGAAACAGCAGCGGCTGCAAGGAAAATGGATCTCGGCATTCTGACCTCCCTTTGGCAATACCCCCACCATGTGTTGGGAGGCCGAATTTGTCCAGACAACTTCGCGGGGCCCGAATCGAACATCAGCCCCTGTTGCAGAAATGCTGCAATGGCCGATCCGGTCGGGACCTGCGTCCGGCTTTTAAAGAACGGGCGCCGCTTCTGCGGCCTTGTATGCATCGCGCGCCCGCATCTGCGGTGGCGGCGTCATGCCCATGGTGAGGTAGAGCTTTGCGAGATCGTCGAACTTCATGTCGGGAATGATATGCACTTTGTCGACAGCGACCATCAGCAGCGCGCCACCGATCGGCACCGGCGCTGTCGGGATCAACACCAGCTTGCACGGTCCGCCGCCCAGATCGAACGTCTCGCTGGATGCCAGGAAGGCGACGGTCTCGATACCCCCGCCGAACACCACCCGGCAGACCGCCATGCTCGACATTTCGTCCGCCCGGTTTCCGCTCATCCCGCGCACCAGTTGCGCCACAGGCCGGTAGATGTTGCCAAGCAGCGGGATCCGGCCAATGGCGCCGTCGACCGCTTCCTCCAGCACCTGTTTGGCCTTGTCTCTCACCACAAATCCAAGCGCCGTGATGACGGAGACAAGAAGCCCGACACCGACCGCAAACGACAGCAGCGGGTTCGAGCCATCGGCGATGAACAGCCTGCCGCCGGCCGTGAGAAGCTGGCCGACGATGGAATCCGGCCCGACAAAGGCTATGAACTGCCCGAACACCCAGGTCAGAACGATCGCCGTCAGCAGTATCGGCGCCAGAAATGCAAGGCCGGTGAGGAAGGCCGTTGCGACCGTGCGGGCGCTGTAAACTCGCCGCTTTGGCACGCCTTGGCGCATGTCAGCCAAGCTGCCGAAGGATCGCATCGCCCATTTCGCGCGTGGAAAGCAATCCGCCGATGTCCCGTGTGCGGGCGCCGGAATCAAGCGCGGATTCCACCGCGGCCTCGACACGGTCCGCAGCCTCGGCAGCGCCGAGCGAGTGGCGCAGCGCCATCGCCAGGCTGAGGATCGAGGCACAGGGATTGGCGACGCCTTTCCCGGCTATGTCGGGCGCGGACCCGTGGATCGGCTCGTAAAGGCCGGGCCTTCCGGCCTCTCCAAGCGCGGCAGACGGCAGCATCCCCAGCGAGCCGGTGGACATGGCGGCGAGATCGGATAGCAGATCCCCGAAGAGATTGTCGGTCAGGATGATGTCAAACTGCAATGGCGCCTTGACCAGCTGCATCGCGCAATTGTCTGCATACATATGGCTCAGCGCAATGTCGGGGTAGGATTCATCGTGCAGTCTCTGCACCTCCTCGCGCCACAAGACGCCCGATTCCATCACATTGGCCTTTTCGACTGAGCAGACCCTGCCCGAACGGGTGCGCGCCAGTTCGAAGGCGGTGGTCGCCACGCGGCGGATTTCCGATGTGGTGTAGCTCTGGGTGTTGAAGCCGCGCCGCTCGCCGTTGGCCAGGGTCTCGATGCCGCGAGGCTTGCCGAAATAAACGCCGCCGACGAGTTCGCGCACAAACAGGATATCGAGCCCCTCGACCAGTTCGCGCTTCAGGCTGGAGGCTTCGGCGAGCGCGCCGAAGCAGCGGGCCGGGCGAAGGTTGGCATAGACATTCATGGAACCGCGAAGCGCCAGAAGCCCGGCCTCGGGCCGCATGTCATATGCCACATCGGCCCATTGCGGCCCGCCCACAGCGCCCATCAAGACGGCATCGCTGGCCAGCGCGCGATCCTGCGTCTCCCCCGTCAGCGGAACCCCGTGCGCGTCGATGGAAGCGCCGCCGAACAGCCCTTCCGAAAGCGCCAGCCCGCCAATCGCCAGCGCATCGAGAATGCGCCGGCTTTCCGCGGTGACTTCGGGGCCGATCCCGTCTCCGGGAAGAAGGAGCAGGCTGGTCATCGCTGCGCTGCCCCGGAAACCCAGGGGCGATCCGCCGCCAGACGGGCTTCATAGGCGACGATGCTGCCGTTCATCGCTTCGGTCAGGCCGATTTCATCCAGTCCGTTCAACAGGCAATGCTTGCGGAACGGATCGATCGGGAAGTCCCACCGGTCCTGATAGGGTGTGGTGACAACCTGGTTTTCCAGATCGACCGTGATGGGCTGGCCCTCGGCAGCAAGCGCCATCAGCCGGTCGACGGCGGCTTGGGGCAGCGCCACAAGAAGCAGCCCGTTTTTCACGCTGTTGCCGGAAAAGATATCGGCAAAACTCGGCCCGATTATAACGCGGAAACCCAGGTCCATCAGTGCCCAGGGCGCATGTTCGCGGGATGAACCGCAACCGAAATTGTCGCCCGCGATAAGGATCGGCGCGCCGGCATTTTCGGGCCGGTCGAAGATGTTGTCCGGGTCTTCGCGCAGCGCCGCAAACGCGCCCTTCCCCAGCCCGTCGCGCGTCACGGCCTTCAGGAAGCGCGCGGGGATAATCACGTCGGTATCGACATTGGCGGCGCCAAACGGAACGGCGCGGCCGGTGAGGGTGTGAAAAGGCTGCATCGCGACCTCATATGCGACGACCGGCGCAGAATCCATGGTAAAGGCTGCCAGGTCGGGCTGCATGCCGGTTACAGCCGGGATCAATCCGGAACGCTCATGGAGCCCTAATGGAGGCCGCCGTCGAGCACCGATCCATGCGCGCCCGGCATGGCTTAAGCTTTGCGTGGGCAGGCAAGCGCCCCATGAACAGTCCGGCAAGCGGCTTTGCGGGTCAGCCCTTTTTCGCCTTGGCTTCCGCACGCTTGATGGCGGCCATCACCATCGCCTCGGCGCCGGTCACGTCGACCAGGCGGGAGATCTTGGCCCATTTGCCCTTTTCCAAATCCTTGTAGTGCTGGAAGAAGTGCCCGATCTGCTCGATCAGCACGCTTGGCAGATCGGTGTAATTGCGGACATCGGTATAGAAGGGATGCAGGCTGTCGACTGGAACTGCGAGGATTTTTTCATCCCCGCCAGCTTCGTCTTCCATCATCAGCGCGCCCACCGGGCGGCAGCGTATGATCGCGCCGGGCACCACGGCATGCGGGCCGATCACCATTATGTCGCACGGGTCCCCATCTTCCGAAAGCGTGTGCGGGATGAAGCCGTAGTTGCCGGGGTAGAACATCGCGGTGTGCAGGAATCGGTCCACGAACATGGCACCCGACGCCTTGTCGAGCTCATACTTCACGGGAACACCGCCCATCGGGATTTCGATGACGGCGTTGACGTCGTGCGGCGGATTTGACCCGATCGGGATTTTGGTGATGTCCATGGCCTGCCCATTGCCGCGCCGCGAACGACGGTCAACCCCGCATCTGCCCGAAGCACAATCCGGGGGCCGAAGCCCCCCGAATTGTGCAGTAGAGGTCTCGTAGCCCACGCGGTGGTCAACAGCGGATGCGACCTGTGATGCCGAAGGCCTGCGGTTCCCCCCTTGGAAGGCCGCAGGCGGAAGCGCTTGCTTGACTCTCAGGAGAGCTATGAACAAATGAGAACAAATCAGGAACAAATATGCACCTCGAGTCGCTCTCCCTAGGCCAGCCCTGTACTCCATGGAGGAAGGGCGTGGCATCGCCTGCCCCACAGAAGGCGGCATCCCCTGCCGATGCGCCGGAGGTCGGACGCCTGCATGAAATCCACGCAGCAACGGCCCATGACACGCCGAGCGCAGCGGCCACCGCACTGCTGATGGCCTGGAACGCCAGAATAGCGAACGGGTGTCCGGGCGAAGCGCCGGGCAGTCGCTGCCATGTCGCCTGGTTGCGCCCGGAGCGTGCGGAGAAGCGCCATGGCCGCCTGCATGGCCCGGGGCTTGCCGCCCTCGGCATCGATCCCGCGCGCCTGCTGCTCGCAGTGCTGCCGGATGATCTCGCACTCTTGAAGGCGGCCGCCGATCTGTTGCGCAGCGGGAGCCTGGCGGCCCTTCTGCTGGAGCTTCACGGACCGGCGCGCCGGCTTGATCTTACGGCAAGCCGCCGTCTGGCGCTGGCAGCAACGAGCGGAAACACGCCTGCCATCCTGCTGCGCGTGGACGGGGAGCCTGTGCCCTCGGCCGCCTGGCGAAGATGGTCTGTCAGCAGCAGGGCCAGCCTGCCCCTGGAGGCCGGAGCGCCCGGGCACCCCGCCTTCACGATCGACCTTCAGCGCAACCGGACAGGCCCTGCCGGGGCACGCTGGCATATGGAATGGCGCCCTGACGGCTGGCGCACGCTGGAGCCCGATCATGCCCCCGACACCTCTCTATCTCGCTCTCCTCTTTCCCTTCCTGCCGTCGGACAGGTGCAGCCGCTCCGCCGCTCCGCCTAAGCCGCCGTTTGCGCTTGTCGAGCGCAGCGGAACCAGCCAGCGGCTTGCGGCCGGGTGCCCGAAGGCGCAGGCGCTTGGCCTGGTGCCGGGCCTGCCGCTGGCGGATGCCCGTGCAAGGGAACCCCGGCTGGCGGTTGTCCCGCATGATCCGGCCGCCGATGGCGCCATGCTGCGCGCGCTTGCCCGCCTGTGCGACGATGCAACGCCGACGATCGCCATCGAACGGCCCGATGCCCTGCTGCTGGAAATCGGCGGCAGCGTGCACCTGTTCGGTGGCGCGCACGCGCTGGCACACAGGCTTCGCACACGCCTGGAAGCGCATGGCATGCATGTACAAGAAGGGCAGGGCCAAACAGCCGACGCAGCGCTGGCATTTGCCCGCTATCCTGCGGCCGATGGCGTGATTGCGCGGCTTCCGGTTGCGGCCCTCAGGCTTGGCGAAGATGCCGAACGCGGACTTCGCCGCGCAGGCCTTGCCACCGTGCACGATGTCGCCAGCCAGCCACGCGCGGCGATCGCCGCGCGTTTCGGCATGGGTGCAATCCTTGCGCTGGATCGGCTGGACGGAAGCGCGCCCCGGCCCTTGTCCCCTCGTCGGGCGCGCACGCCCCTGCGGTTCGAAGAGCGGCTTGCCGAACCCATCCTGACGGCTGACGGCGCCCGCACCATCATGGCGCAATTGATCGACCGGGCCTGCACCCGCCTTGCACGGCGCGGGCAAGGGGGCTGCCGCTTTGAAGTGAGCCTGTTCCGCACAGATGGCGAAACCCACGGCCTTGTCGTGGAAAGCGGGCGGGCCACGCGCGATCCGGCCGCAATCGCCCGGCTGTTCGCCGAGCGGATCGAAACGCTCGCAGACCCGCTGGACCCGGGCTTCGGCTATGATCGCATCGTGCTGTCCATCGGCCGCACCGATGCCCTTGCCGTGCGCCAGCCGGAACTCGAGGCCGATGGCGAGACAGAGACAGATGGCCTGTCCGACGTGATCGACCGGCTCTCCATCCGCTTCGGGCCGGCCCGCTTGCTGCGCCTGCTGGCGGCCGATAGCCATGTGCCCGAACGGGCCGAGCGGCGTGTTGAGGCACGAAGTGCCGAACAAATAGGAGGGGCACGAAGTGCCGAACAAATAGGAGGGGCACGAAGTGCCGAACAAATAGGAGGGGCACGAAGTGCCGAACAAATAGGAGGGGCACGAAGTGCCGAACGGAGCGGCACAGCAGCGCTTCCATGGCCGCAGGCGTGCCACGGCGATCCGCCCGCACGCCCAATCTTGCTGTTCGATCCACCCGAGCCCATCGAAGTGCTGGCCGAAGTGCCCGATGGCCCGCCGTTCCGCTTCCGTTGGCGCCGCACCCAGCACCGCGTCGCCCGCGCCGAGGGGCCCGAGCGGATCGCACCGGAATGGTGGCGGCTGAAGAGCGGCGCGCTCCACGGTGGCCGAACCCGGGATTACTGGCGGGTGGAGGATATGGAGGGCCGCCGCTTCTGGCTGTTCCGCCACGGGCTGTACGATGAACCACAAAACGGCGAGACGCAGGTCGGCAGCGTGCGCATGCCCGGCTGGTTCCTGCACGGCCTGTTTGCGTGAGCGGCGCACAAGTTCCCCGCTTTGCAGAGCTGGTGGCAACCAGCGCCTTTTCCTTCCTGGAGGGCGCAAGCCACCCGTCGGACATGGTGGCCACAGCCCTTGCAAGGGGGCTGGATGGGCTGGGCCTTGCCGATCATAACAGTGTTGCCGGCGTGGTTCGCGCGCATGTGGCGCTGCGCCAGGCCCGCGATCAGGTGGGGGAGGACATCCCCTTCCGCTTCCTGCCGGGCGCCCGGCTGGTCTTTGCGGATGGCACGCCCTCCATCGTCGCCTATGCCGAAACGCGCACTGGCTGGGGGCGTCTCACCCGCCTTCTGACAACGGGCAATCGGCGGACGGACAAGGGGAAGTGCCACCTGGCCCTCGAGGATCTGCTGGCCATGCATGAAGAGCTCCTGCTGATCGCGCTGCCTTCTGAAACGCTTTTTCCTGAAAGCCCGGCCTCTGAAGCGCCACCGTCTGAAAACACCACAGCGCTGGCGATGCTGCGCGATGCTGCACCCGGCAGGCTTTGGCTTGCAGCCACCATGCACCGTGGCGGCGCGGATCGGCGGCGGCTTGCAATCCGCGCAGCCCTGGCAGGCCAGCTGGGGCTGCCGCTGCTGGCCACCAACGATTGCCTTTATGCAACGCCAGAGGACCGGCCGCTGCAGGATGTGTTGCGCTGCATTCGCCTGAAGACATCGGTGTTGGCAGCCGGGCGGCGGCTGGCTGCCAATGCCGAACGGCACATCCGGCCGGCGGCCGAAATGGCGCGCCTGTTCCGCGATCAGCCCCTTGCACTGTGCGCCAGCCTCGATATTCTGGAGCGCGCCGCCTTCCGGCTCGACGAACTGCGCTATGAATATCCCGACGAGCCGGTACCCGACGGGTGGACGGCGCAGGGCTGGCTCGACCATATTTCGTGGGAGGCCGCGCGGCAGCGCTATCCCGACGGCGTTCCCGAAAGGCTGAAGGGCAAGCTCGATGAAGAGCTCGGGCTGATCGGGCGCATGCGCTATGCGAATTACTTCCTGACAGTGCATGATATCGTCGCCTTCGCACAAGCGCGCGGGATCCTGTGCCAGGGCCGCGGGTCGGCCGCCAACTCCGCCGTCTGCTTCCTGCTGGGCATCACGTCGGTCGACCCGATGCGGCACGATCTCCTGTTTTCCCGCTTCATTTCCGAAGAGCGGGCCGAGCCACCCGATATCGACGTGGATTTCGAACATGAGCGGCGCGAGGAGGTGATGCAGTATATCTACGCACGCTATGGCCGCGAACGGGCGGGGATCGCCGCCACCCACATCCACTATCGCCCGCGCAGCGCTGTGCGCGAAGCGGGAAAGGCGCTCGGCCTGTCGGATGACATGACGGCGCGCATCGCGGGCACGGTGTGGGGCAGCCATTCGCGCGTTCTGGAAGACGACCGCGTGACGGACGCCGGAATGGCGCTGGAAAACCCCGAGGTTGCGCGGTTGAAGGGCGTGGTGGACCGGCTGCTGGGCCTGCCCCGCCATCTGTCCCAGCATGTCGGCGGCTATATCCTGACAAAAGGCCGGCTGGACGAGATCGTGCCCATCCACAATGCGGCCATGCCCGACCGCACCTTCATCGAGTGGGACAAGGACGATATCGAAGCACTGGGCCTGATGAAGGTGGATATCCTGGCGCTCGGCATGCTGAGCTGCATTGCCAAGGCGTTCGCATTGCTGCGGGATAACGGGCTGGGGGATTATGGGCTCGACAGCATCCCGTGGGAGGATTCAGGCGTGTACGACATGCTCTGCCGGGGCGATTCCATCGGCGTCTTTCAGGTGGAAAGCCGAGCCCAGATCAACATGCTGCCACGGCTGAGGCCGCGCGAATTCTACGATCTTGCCATCCAGGTGGCGATCGTGCGGCCGGGCCCGATCGAAGGCGAAATGGTGCACCCGTATCTCCGCCGCCGGCAGGGGAAAGAGCGCGTGGACTTCCCCTCGCCCTCGCCCCCGCATGATCCGGACGAGCTGAAGACCCTGCTTGGCAAAACATGCGGGGTTCCCCTGTTCCAGGAACAGGCGATGAAACTCGCGATCGTGGCGGCCGCCTTTACGCCGGGCGAGGCGAACCACCTTCGCCGATCGATGGCCACCTTCCGCCATGTGGGCGGGATGCACAATTTCGAAACGAAGCTGGTGGAAGGCATGGTCGCGCGCGGCTATACGCGGGATTTCGCGACCCGTTGCTACCGTCAGATCGAGGGGTTCGGCAGCTATGGCTTCCCCGAAAGCCACGCGATCGCCTTTGCCCGGCTGGTCTATGTGTCATCCTGGTTGAAGTGCCGCCATCCGGCGGTGTTTGCCTGCGCGATCCTGAACAGCCAGCCGATGGGCTTCTACGCGCCGGCCCAGCTGGTGCGCGATGCCCAGGATCATGGTGTGGCGGTGCACCCGGCAGATGTTTCCACCAGCCGGTGGGACAACAGCCTCGAACCGCATGGCGCAAACGCCGGCCTGGCGCTGCGGATCGGCTTTCGCCAGATCAGCGGCTTTCGGCGGGATTGGGCTGAAGCCATCGTCGTGGCCCGGGCTGCGGGCGCGTTTTCCAGCTTCGAGGATGTTGCGCGCCGCGCAGGCTTGCCGCCGCGCGCGCTGCGGCTGCTCGCGGATGCAGATGCGTTCGGATCGCTCGCGCTGCCCCGCCGGATTGCGCACTGGGAGGCGCGGCGGACACCGCCGGGGGAATTGCCCCTGTTCGCAGCGGCGCAAGCGGCAGAGCTTGCCGCCGAACCGCCGGCACAGCTTCCGCCAATGCAGGCTGCGCAGGAAGCGGTTGCGGATTATCAGGCGTTGCGGTTGTCGCTGAAGGCCCACCCGCTGCATTTTCTGCGCCAGACGCTGCGCCATGACGGGATTTTGAGCGCGGCCGATGTTTCAGCCACGCCCAACGGGCGCCGCGTGCGGATGGCGGGGGTCGTGCTCGTGCGGCAGAGGCCCGGCAAGGGCAACGCCGTGTTCATCACGCTGGAAGACGAAACGGGTATCACCAACATCCTGCTGTGGGCGCGCGATTTCGAGCGCCAGCGTCGGCAGGTGATGGCGGCGCGCCTGATGGTTGCAGAAGGGGTCGTGCAGAAAAGCCCGGAGGGCATTGTGCACCTGATGGCCCGGCGGGTGGAAGACAGATCCTTCCTGCTCGACAGTCTTTCAGAAGAGGGGGCTTGCGCGGCCGAACTGGCCAGATGGGATGAGGTGACGAGGGCGCAGATGAACCGACATCCCGGGCGGCCCTTGCCGGGGCAACACCCACGCGACGTGCGGATCATCCCCCAATCCCGCGATTTCCACTAGGCTTTCGCGCTGCCGTCCAGAACCCGGCACCTGAAGCCTCCCGGCGCGATGAAGACAACCCCGCGCCATCCAGCAGCGGAACTGAACAGCCAGGGGAGCTGTGCGCCAGGCGCGGCCAACCTTCCGCCGGGCTTTGGCGTCGTGCCCTACAGAGCTGCGGCGATCAGGCCGAGGCCGAAGGCGGCTGATAGTGGGGCAATGGCGCGCACCATCCAGGGCTTGAGTTTTCTGGACCAGAAGATGGCGTAGCCGGCGTGGAGATGCAGGGGGATAACGAGGAGCGCGACGGACGAGAGGATGATGAACCAGCCGCCGGCTTCCAGGAGGAGCGGCAGTTTGGACGCTTCGGCGCGAACCACGAGCGCAATGCCTGCGAAGAGGCGCAGGCCCTGTTCGGTCAGGTTGATGCGCCAGGTTGCGGCGGTGCGGCTGAGATAATGGCGGAATCGGTCGGGCCGGGTGGCCATGAGGACCGCGACGCCGATGAGCCAGAGCCCGGCGAGGAGGATGACGAAAAGAGCCGCAATCTGCATCATCATGCCCCAGCCGGATATTGTGGGCGAAGGGCGATCAGCGCCCTTCCCAGTGAGGGGGACCGCTTCCCGCTAAAGCGGGTGTCGTTCTGACTGCATCAGAACGGCCGCTCTATCTTCCTGTTTTTCCGCATGGGTTTCCGACGCAGGTGACCACAGACACGAAACATGCCCTGCAGGCTCAGAAGGCTTTTGGGGCGGGCGAAACTGTCGTGAACCCGGCGGGCGTGACCTGTTGCACTTCCAGTCCGCGTTCGGCGATGTTGTTGCGAAAGCGGAAGATGCCGTCGACGCCGGCGAAACCCTGCGGATCCGCCAGAACGGCTTGCGGGAAGGGTTGGCCGGGGCGCCATTGCTCTCCGGCGACGCTGGCGGCGAGCAGCATCGCATCATAGGAAAGGCTGGCGAGGCGGGATGGGGTGCCGCCGAAGCGGGCGCGATAACGGGTGGCAAGCGCGCGGAAGCGCTGATCGGGAACGGCGGCGAAGACAGCGCCTTTCAGCGCAGTGGATCGGGCAAGCGCCGGTTCGGTGGACCAAAGTTCGGTGCCCAACATCAGGTAGCTGCCGGTGGGCGCCCCCAATCTGGTGAGGTGCGGCACGAACGCGGCAGCGATTGCGCCGGAATCCGCAACCAGCAGGGCTTCGAACGCGATGGGAGCAGGGCCGACAGTGCCATCAAGCTTGGTTGTGGGGCCCTGCTTTGCGCGGCTGTCGTGGTTCGTGACCTTGCGGGCGGCGGGCGCGAGCGCGGCCGGGGTGCGCGCGAAATTGGTGAGGGCCACGACCTGGCCATTGTTGGCGGCAACTGCGCGCGTGAAAGCGACCGAGGTGCGCTGGCCGTAGGTGCCGTCGGGCACGAGGGCGGCGAACCGCTTCATGCCCTTGGTGCTGGCGAAATCGACAACGCGGCTGACCGATTGTGCCGGCTGGAAGCCGAGCACATAGAGACGCCCGCCGGCGATGCCGGCATCGTTGGAGAAGCTGAGCATGGTCACGCCCCGGGCATCTGCAGCGGCCCTCACGGCGCCGGCGTCTGTCGCGAGCAGCGGGCCGAGGATAAGCTGCGCGCCATCATCCAGCGCGCGTTTGGCCGCGCCGGCGGCGCCGAGCGCTGCGGTATCGTAGCTGGAAAGGCGGATGCCCTGCTTGCCGGTTTCGACCAGAGCCAGTGTTGCAGCGTTGGCGAGGCTGATGCCGACCGGCGCGTTGGAGCCCGTGAGCGGGGCGAGGATGGCGATGCGGTGCACATCCTCGGGCTTCACGTCGGCCCGTTTTTCAATTGGCGGAGGCGGTGCGACGACAACGGGAGCCTTCTGGCGCGGGGCGCAGGCGGCAAGGGCTGCGAGGCCGAGCGCAAGCGCGATGGTCGCGGTGCGTCGGCCCCGGACGCTAGCCACCCTTTCGGGCACGCTTTCGGGCACGCTTGCCCTCTGTTCGTCAGACGACCACACTGCGTTCATGCCCACGGCTCCATCACTTGATTCTGAACCAGCCCATGGCACGGAAGTTCCCGGGCTGACGCCTGGCCTCTACATCGTGGCGGGGCCGATCGGCAACCTTGAGGACCTGACGCTTCGCGCCGCCCGGTTCCTTCGGCAGGCCGATGTCATTGCATGCGAGGATACGCGGGTGACGGCAAAGCTGCTGCGGGCGGCAGGAAGCACACGGCCGATGCTGCCCTACCACGACCACAGCGCACCCGACGTGCAGGAGCGGCTGCTGGAGCGGCTGACCCGCGAATCGGTCGTGCTGGTTTCGGATGCGGGGACTCCGCTGATTTCGGACCCTGGGCATGGGCTGGTGCGCGAAGCCCGGGTGCGCGGCATTCCGGTGACGACGGCGCCCGGCCCTTCGGCGGCGATTGCGGCGCTGAGCATCAGCGGTCTGCCCACCGACAAGTTCCTGTTCGCCGGATTCCTGCCGCCCAAGGCCGTTGCGCGGGACAAGGCGATTGCAGCCATGGCCGGCGTTCCGGCGACGTTGGTGTTTTACGAATCCGGGCCTCGGCTGGCCGCGACGCTGAAGGCGCTGGCAGGGGCGCTGGGGCCGCGCCCCTCGGCTGTCGCCCGCGAGCTGACGAAGCGGCACGAGGAGGTTGTGGCCGGAACGCTGGGCGAGCTGGCGATCCGCTATGCCGGCACCGAGCCCAAGGGGGAGATCGTGCTGCTGGTTGCCCCGCCAGAGGCCGAGATGCTGCCAGCCGATGCGCTGGACCAAGCGCTGAAAGCAGCGCTCGCCAGCATGGCGCCCGGCAAGGCGGCGGCCAGTGTTTCGGCTGCGTTGGGCGTTCCCCGGCCCGAAGCCTATGCGCGGGCACTTGCGCTGAAGGACCTCGTTTGAGCCGGTGGCAGGCCGAACGCTCGGGCAGGCGCGCCGAGATGCTGGCGGCGCTGTGGCTGATGGCACGGGGCTGGCGGATCGTGGCACGGCGACGCCAGCTGCCGATGATCGAAATCGATATCGTCGCCCGGCGCGGACCGGTCTTGGCGGTGGTGGAAGTGAAATATCGCCCGACGCTGGATGCGGCCATCGCGGCGCTGACCCCGATGGCAGCCAAGCGGCTTCAGGCTGCCGCCTTCCAGCTCGCCGCCGAGACCGGCCGGGGCGGGAGAACGCCGGCCAGCGCGCGGGTCGACCTGATCGCACTGGCGCCCGGGCGCTGGCCACGACATATTGCGGGGGTGACATGAGGGAGACCGACACCGTGGATCCGCTCGCCGCAATCGGGTGCCTGGACGATGCCGACATCCGTCTGGATATCGCCTCGCTCGAGCTGGCCGCGGCCGATCGCAACCGGCCCGATATTTCAGGCCCGCTGGCCTATCTTGATGGGCTGGCGGGATGCTTGCCTGCCGCCACGACCGGTTCCGCCGCACAGGGCGAGGCGCTTACCGCGCTGATTGCCGGGAAGGAGGGCTTCTCAGGCGACAGCGAGGATTATGATGCGCCGCGCAATGCCGACTTCCTCGCCGTGCTGGAACGACGCCGCGGACTGCCCATCGCACTCGCCATCCTGTATGTTTCTGCGGCGCGCCGGGTTGGGTGGCATGCGCAGGTGCTGGCGCTGCCGGGCCATGTGCTGGTGGCCATCGGCGGCGAAGCCGACACCGCGCTGATCGATCCGTTTCATATGGGCTGCCCTGTGGACGAAAGCCGCCTGGCTGCCCTTGTTTCCAATACACTTGGCCGTGGCCAGACCATCCGCCGGGACCACGCGGCCCGGCTGAACAACCGCGAGACGCTGGTGCGGCTGGTGATGAACCAGGCCCGCCGCGCCCGCCACGCCGGAGACAACGCCCGCGCCCTCACCCTCTACCGCCGCCTCACCCTTGTTGCCCCCACCATGCCCGCATTGTGGTGGGAACGGACGCGGCTTGAGCAGGTTTCCGGCGATATAGACGCCGCCCGCCGCTCGCTCGCCGCCATGCGCGAGACGACCCGCGACCCTGCACTGGAAGAGCGGATCAAGGCAGCGTTCGAGGCGCTGGCGCGCTGAAGGTAAGGAGTGTAGGCGAGATTTTCGCCTCCAGCGGCCCAGTCTTACGCCCCCGGCTGGCAGGGGCTTATATCCCCAGCACCCCATAATTCTTTGGGGCCTATATACCTAGCTAGCCAGGGGTCTCAAATCCGCAGGGGCTTTCAGGGGTCCGGCAAGGAAAACCGAGTCTAAAGAGTCACTCAACGGATGTTGACTAACCGACTGATTCTGTTATCTTTTGTGCATGAATGCGACATATCATCTCAACGGCGGCTTTAAGCCGACCATGAAGCGGTTCGCCGGTTTAGGAGGAGCGGACTTCTTCCCGACCCCGGCTTGGGCAACTCACGCCCTGATTGAAAATGAGGACTTCCGCGGCGATATTTGGGAGAGCGCGTGCGGGGACGGCGCGATGTCCGCCGTTTTGGAAACTACCGGCAATTCGGTGTTTAGCTCTGATCTTTACAACCGCGGCTACGGCAAGGCCGGCGTGGACTTTCTGAATGGACATCGCCGTCGAGCAACCAATATCGTCACCAACCCACCCTACAACGCGGCAGAGGGATTTGTGCGATCTGGGCTTGAGAGTTCCGAGAAGAAATTCGCTTTGCTATTGCGGCTCGCTTTCCTGGAGGGCGCTAACCGCCAGCGGACGATCTTCACCGACGCGCCTCCCTCACGCGTCTGGGTGTTCAGTGAGCGGATCACATTTTACCCTGCTGGAGCAGTCCCGAAGGGGACAGGGACAACGGCCTATGCCTGGTTTGTCTGGGACAAGGACGCAACTAACGGCACCGAGCTGAAGTGGCTAAAACCCGGCTATAAAGCGCTCTACAGCTAACCTTTCTTCTTCACCCAGAAGCGTCCCGCATCGGTAATCCGCATAGAGGCGGGCGAGTAGGACAATAGACCATCGTGGATGGCGTTGCCGTCAGTTTCGCGATGGCTGATGATATTGCGCATCTGCTGTTCCCAGACCTGCTCATTGTCTCGCGTCGGAGACTGCTCATGATCCGCTGCCGTGAGACTGAAGAAGTTAGGAACGTGCGCCTTGATCTCGGCAATCGATGTTTCGCCTGAAGGAACCGTGTTTAAATAGCGAAGCACGGCAAGCGCAATATCATGCTCAGTAGACCGCGTTTAGTTTTCCCCCCTGTCGAGCGCGGAGAAGTGTCGCAGAATCAATTCAAACCGAAACCCTTATCTTTCGTGGTCTGGCCTAATACCAACGCTCGATGAGGAAGACTCATCGAGTTCGGCCTAGCGGCCGGCGCGCGGTCGCGCTTGCGGCGTTCCGCCGTGGAGAACAGGTCATCATCAGCGAGACGCGGTATAACCTCTCCGAAACTCGGGAAAAAAGCTCCACTGGGCATCCATCTGTCCGAACCGCTTTTCGTATAGCCGCTTGAAGTCGTCGATGTCGTCGGACAGCTTCAACATCGTTAGAACTTCTCGGCGCTGTTCGCGCAGCTTTTCGAGGCCAAACCCCTTGCTCATAAAGGAGTGCAACCTCTCTTTGCGGGTGCCTGTGGTGGCCATTTTCGGATTCAGGCGCTGTAGCTCCTTAAGAACATCGCCGTCTTCAAGCGGCCCATAGACATACTTGTTTGTGAAGTTGCCAAAGTGCTGAGGCTTGTTGATGACGAGCGCGCCGCCAGCCCTCGCGTCTTTTTAGAGCGAGTCTCGTTCTGACTGCATCAGAACGGCCGCTCTATCTTCTTGTTTTTCCGCATGGGTTTCCGAAGCAGGTGATTTCACCTGATCGGAACATGCTCTAGGCGGCGAGTTTGTCAGTCCGCCCATCTGAGAACGCCGGGGACAGGACAGGGAACTACGGGGACAGTATACTCAATTCCTCCAAAACCTAGGCAGCCTCAAGGCCCCACCGTCGCCTGAACCCGGTTCCGCCCGCCTGTCCTACACCCCCCGCTTATGCAATATTCGGCCCATGCCGGCCGCTCAGCAAATCCCTATTTCACGCCGCCACGAATTCACCCGCCCGCAGCGGCCGAAAACGTCTCACGAGAGCGAACATTCGGAACTTTCGCGCCGGCTTCGGGCACGCACAACGCCCCGCGCCCAACGCGCAATAAGTCCCGCCCAGCCCCACGTCCGCAGAAAACACCAAGGAAAACAAGGGGATGCAGGGCGAACATCGCCATCCCCGCCGGAGGCGAAACAACCTCCCCCAGAAATCAGATATCCACCACGATCTTCCCGAAGTGCGCGCCGGATTCCTGGTGGCGGAATGCGGCGGCGAGGTCTGCCAGCCCGAAATGCTTGTCAATCACGGGCTTGATCCCGGTGGCGTTGATGGCGCGGATCATGTCCTGTTGTTCGCGCCGGGTGCCCACGGTAATTCCGATCAGGCGGATTTGTTTTCCCAGGATCTGCACGGTCGGGATCGGCCCGGCGTAACCGGCCAGCACGCCGATGAGCGAGATGTGGCCGCCGATCCGGCAAGCGGTGATGGATTCAGGCAGCGTCCCCGCCCCGCCGATCTCGACGACATGGTCCACGCCCAGCCCACCGGCAAGCTCGGCGGCCTTTGCGCCCCAGCCCGTCGTCGTCTTGTAGTTGATCAGGTGGTCAGCCCCCATCGCCTTCAGCCGCTCCAGCTTCGCGTCTGAAGAGGAGGTGGCGATCACGGTGCAACCGCTCGCCTTGGCGAACTGGAGCGCGAAGATGGAAACCCCGCCGGTGCCCTGGATCAGCACGGTATCCCCGGCCTTCATCCGCCCTTCCGTCACCAGCGCGCGCCAGGCCGTCAGCGCGGCGCAGGTCAGCGTCGCTGCTTCGGCGTGGCTGTAGCCGGTTGGGGAGTGGGTGAAGGATGTCGCGGGCGCGATCACCTGCTCGATTGCATATCCATCCGCGCCGTCCCCGGGAACACCCGCGACCCCGCCCGGAATGGCCATGCCATCCAGCCAGTTGGGAAAGAAGGTGGAGACAACCGCGTCCCCCGCCTTGAACGCGGCCACGCCCGGGCCGACAGCCAGCACCTCGCCCGCCCCGTCCGACATCGGGATGCGGCCATCCGGCGTCGGGATACCGCCGACGACCACGATATAATCATGGTAGTTCAGGGAAGTAGCGCGGATGCGCACCTTTATCTCACCTGCTCCCGGAGCGCCGGGTTCGGGCATGTCCTCCAGCTTCAGGTTGTCGAGCCCGGCGGGGTGGCGGAGGCGGATGGCTTTCATCTCTCAGGCGGCTTTCGTGGCTTGGGTGGCGGGAACGCGCATGGCGGCGATCCGCAGGTCCAGGATGGCGTCGGCTTCAGCGATGATCCGGTCGATCAGTTGCTGGCAGGTGGGGATATCATGGATCAGGCCCTGCACCATCCCGGCCCAGAACACGCCCTGCGAAAGGTCGCCCGTTTCCAGCAGCACTTTGCCCGCCGCGCCTGCAACCAGTTCGCGCACATCCTCGAACTTCGCGTCCGGCTGCGCCAGGCGCCGGGCCACTTCGTCCGAAACGTCGCTCTTGCCCACGCGCGCGGTGTTCTTGAAGCTGCGAAAGATCAGGTGCGAGCCGCGCTCGTCGTTTTCGATGTACTTCTGCTTCACATTGGCATGGATCGGCGCTTCGGCCGTCGCGCAAAAGCGCGTGCCCATGTTGATGCCGTCAGCCCCCAGCGCCAGCGCGGCCAGCAGCCCGCGCCCATCACCAAACCCGCCCGAGGCTAGCATCGGGATCTTCACTTTGTCAGCTGCGGCCGGAATCAGGATCAGGCCGGGAATGTCATCCTCGCCCGGATGGCCGGCGCACTCGAAGCCGTCGATGGAGATCACATCGACACCCTTGCGCTCGGCCGAAAGCGCATGGCGAACAGCAGTGCATTTGTGGAGGATGAGGGTGTCATGCTTCCTGAGCACCTCCCACACTTCGGCGACGGCCTGCGTTCCGGCGGTCTCGAATATCCGCACCCCGGCATCCAGCGCCGCCTGGGCATAGGCCACATAATCGGGCGACATCATGGTTGGGAACACGGTGATGTTCACGCCGAAGGGCTTCGATGTCATCGATCGGCACCGCTCGATTTCGGTGCGAAGCGCATCGGGTGTCGGCTGGGTCAGCGCGGTGAGCAGGCCAAGGCCGCCCGCGTTCGAAACTGCCGAGGCCAGTTCGGCGACACCGACGGACTGCATGCCGCCCTGCACGATGGGATGAACAATCCCCAAAAGCTCGGTGATGCGTGTCTTGAAGGGCATGGGCACTCTCCTCCCCCGATGGCTGTTGGGCCGGGTTATCGGCGGCGAAAAGGGCCCACGCAACCAGCACTTGTGGCAAGCCAAAGAGCAGCGCGCTTCTGGACAGCGACGGCGGAAACGGCTTGAAGCGCGGCATGGAAACCGGCCCTACCTCCCACAGCTACATCTCCCAGCGCCTGAAGCTGCATTATACCGATTGGGGCAATCCCGAAGCGCCGCCGCTTCTCCTTCTGCACGGCGGCCGCGACCATTGCCGCAACTGGGACTGGACGGCCCGGGCGCTCCGCGAAGACTGGCACATCATCGCGCCGGACTGGCGCGGCCATGGCGACAGCCAGTGGTCGCCCGACGGAGAATATACCACGCTCCCCTACATCTACGATCTTGCCCAGCTCATCCACCAGCTGAAGCTCGCCCCCGTCACCATTGTCGCGCATTCGATGGGCGGCAATATCGCGCTGCGATACTCCGGCCTCTATCCCCAAAGCGTCCGCAAGATCGTGGCCATCGAAGGCCTTGGTCCCAGCCCGAAGATGCTGGAACAGCGCAACAGCCAGGATTTCGCAGAGCACCTGCGCAACTATATCGGCAAGAAGCGCGCGGCATCCGCCCGCACACCGCGCCGCTACGCCACCATAGAGGATGCGTTGAAGCGCATGCAGGAGGAAAACACTCACCTATCCGAAGTGCAGGCCCGGCATCTCACCATCCACGGCGCGTCCCGCAACGAAGACGGCACCTGGAGCTGGAAATTCGACCCCTATCTCAACAACTGGTCGGTGTCCGACATGCCACAGGATCAGGTGCAGGCGCTATGGTCCCGCATCACGGCGCCGACGCTCCTGATGTACGGCGCCAACAGCTGGGCCTCCAACCCCGCCGAAGACGGCCGATCGCAGCACTTCGGCGATGCCCGCGTCTCGCTGTTCGAAAACGCCGGCCACTGGCTGCACCACGACCAGTTCGACCGCTTCATAGCAGAGCTTCGCGCCTTTCTTTAGGGCCTCAGTCGCCGTCCAGAATGTGGTTCTCCATGTCGCCGGCGTCTGTCTCGCTGACCGTCCATCCGCGAATCGAGGCACCGACCTCGTGCACCGTCTCCCGGCTTCCGGAAATCAGGTGGTGCCAGTCCGGCAACGGAAGCCCCGCATCCACGCGGCGATAACCGCATGTGCTCGGCAGCCAATCGAGGAACGGCACCAGGTCAGGCTTGAGCTGCACGCAGTCGGGCACGAACGCCTTGCGGTTCCGGTAATCCGAACATTGGGCCGAATTCCTGTCCAGCAGCCGGCAGGCGACATTGGTGCGATAGATCTTGCCGGATTCTTCGTCTTCCAGCTTGTGCAGGCAGCATTTACCACAGCCGTCGCACAGGGCCTCCCACTCCTCCCGGTTCAGCGCCTTCAGCCCGTAGCGTTCCCAGAACCGCTCGCGAATCATGTTACGAACCGTTCCAGCATGGCTTGCACGGCCTCGGGCGTGGCGGTGGGGCCGGCGATGAACGCCACGGGGCGACCATCCGGGTCCATCAGGTAGATGATCGCGAGATGATCATAGGTATAGCTGCCCTCCGTCACCCCCGGCACTTTCGAGGCAAAGACCCGGAACGTCTTCAGCGCCGCGTCGATCTGCTCCCGGCTCCCCGTAAGCCCCAGCATGCGCGGATGAAAATTGGCCGTGAACTCGGCAACCACGGCCGGCGTGTCCCGCTCGGGGTCAACCGTCACGAACAATGGCTGGACCGTGGCTGCCGCCTTGGGGTTCGCAGCCTCGAAGCCGGCAAGGCCCGCGCCCACGTTGGCGGCATCGACCGGGCAGACATCCGGGCAATAGGTAAAGCCGAAATACATCAGCCGCCACTGGCCCTTGAAACTGTCAGACGTGACCGCGCGGCCGGTCTCGTCCACCAGCGTGAAGGGGCCGCCAACGGCAGAGCCGGAGAGATTGCCCTGCGGCGCAGCTGCGGGGCGCAGGAACAGCAGGGCCCCCAGCACGATCAGCGCAACCAGCAGCAGCACGATCGGCAACCGCGGCAAATTGGTCAAGTGTCTGTTCATCGGTCCCCCTTATCGTCTATCTGGCGATCATGCGAGACATGCGACACCAAGGGGTTCCAATGCTGATGACGGCCTTTGCGCACCTGCGGTTGCTGGGCCTCGCCCTTTTGCTCGCCTGCGGGCTTGCAGCGCCGGCGGCGGCGCAGTTCTCCGATAGCTACACCTTTCTCAAAGCCGTGCGCGACAAGGATGCGCTGAAGGCAAAGACCTTCATGGACAAGCCGGGCAGCACATTGGTCAACACGCGCGATATCGAATCGGGCGAAACCGCGCTGCTCATCGCGATCAAGCGCCGGGATCCGCCCTGGATGGCATTCCTTCTCCAGAACGGCGCTGAACCCAATTTTCGGGACGGCGATGGAAATCCCCCGATCGTGGTCGCTGCGATGACCGGCTTTTCCGATGGCGTGCAGCTCATGCTGGCCGGAAAGGCGCGGGTGGATGATGCCAACAGCCGCGGCGAGACCGCGCTTATCAAGGCGGTCCATGCGCGCGATGGTGTCAGCGCGCAGCTTCTCCTCGATGCCGGCGCCGATCCGGACCGGGCGGACAACCTGACCGGCATGTCGGCGCGCGCGTATGCCGCGCGCGACGTGCGGGGCGGAACATTGGCCAGGATCATGGCCGAGGCACCGAAAAAGGCCGCCTCAAGGGTCGTCGGTCCAAGGCTGTGATCGGCCAGCCGGCACCAGCAGGGCCCGGTGGATCGGCGCGCGCCCTTTCAGGTGCCGCTGGTCCCGATGCCGATTGTCAGTCCGCAGCCGCATGAACATGGCATCGCGGCAACCGCTTGCGCTCGACAGGCCCGGCGTTCGCGTCAGCACGTTGGTGTCGATTCGCTGGGCCGCCATCATCGGCCAGCTTCTTGCCCTTCTGATCGTGGGATACGGGCTGGCCTTCCCCATTCCCTGGCTTCCGGCGCTGACGGCCATCGGCGCATCCGTCTCCCTAAATCTCGGCCTTAAATGGCTGTATCGCCGGCGCGACAGGATCGATGGGCGAAGCGCCCTGTTTCATCTGGGGTTCGATCTCGTTCAGCTTGCCGTGCTGCTGTTCCTGACCGGCGGGCTGACCAACCCCTTCGCAGTCCTGCTGCTGGTTCCTGTCACCATTTCGGCAACCCTGCTGTCGGCGCGGGCGACCGTGCTGCTGGTGTGCACCGCGCTGTTCCTGCTCGTTGCGCTCTGGCAGTGGCACCACCCACTGCCTTGGGTGGGGGAGAGGCTGGTGCTGCCGGACATCTATATCCTGGGTATCGTGATCGCGATTGCGCTCGGCATGCTGTTCCTCACCTTCTACGCTTGGCAGGTTTCGGCCGAAGGGCGCAGGCGGCAGGCCGCCCTCGTCGCGACACAGTCCGCGCTCGATCGGGAAAGCCGGATGGGCGCGCTGGGGTCACTGGCAGCAGCAGCAGCCCACGAACTCGGCGGACCGCTCGGCACCATCACGCTCATCGCGCGCGATCTCGAAGATGCGCTGGGCGATGATCTCGCGTTCGGGCAGGATATCCATCTGCTGAACCAGGAAGTTCGGCGCTGCCGGGATATCCTGACGGGCATCTCGGAACGTGCCGAAGCCGAAGACCCCTTCCCCGAACTGGCCCTGCCGGCTCTGCTGCGGGAAATCATCGAGCCGTTCGAGCCGACCCGCGTTCCTGTCGAGATCAGGGTCGAGTGGGAGCCCGGCAGCGGGCCGATCGTCCGCCGGTCGCCCGAACTGCTGCATGGGCTTGCCAACATCGTCGCCAACGCGCTGCGCCATGCGCGCGGCAAGGTGCGGTTCGAAGCCGGTGAAACCCCAGCCGAACTGTGGGTTTCCGTGACCGACGACGGCCCCGGCTTCAGCCCGGACCTTTTGCCGCGGCTTGGGGACCCGTTCCTTGGGCCATCCTGGTCCGGATCGGGGTCTACGGGGCTCGGCATCTTCATAGCGACGACCCTCCTCGAGCGCACCGGAGGCCGTCTGGGCTTCTCGAACCTCTCAGAAGGGGGAGCCCGGGTG
>Ga0335395_10000066_pt1 | contig 73213 bp, 48 predicted proteins | sample MAT02_FD_205744 | JGI IMG/M metagenome (GOLD analysis project Ga0335395, IMG submission 205744) | Freshwater microbial communities from Lake Fryxell liftoff mats and glacier meltwater in Antarctica - MAT-02 (spades assembly) (version 2) ...
CGAAAGGCATTTATTGACTTTCTAGAGCGATCCTGTACCTCAGAATTTTCGGGTTTTCTGTTGTTCAAAGAACTCTCCCGCAAACTCAAGAATCGCCAACCGTTGTTATCGGAAGCCTTTAGCCTATTGGCACGAGATGAAGCGCGTCATGCGGGTTTTTTGAATAAGGCGATGGCAGATTTTGGGTTATCTTTGGATCTGGGCTATTTAACAAAAAATCGGACTTACACATTTTTTCCTCCGGAATGGGTGATCTATACAGTTTATCTATCGGAAAAGATTGGCTACTGGCGCTATATTTTGGTGTATCGCCATCTTGAACAACATCCAGAACATCGTATTTATCCCCTGTTTCGCTACTTCGATAATTGGTGCCAGGATGAAAATCGGCACGGGGATTTCTTTAAGGCATTGTTGCGATCGCAGCCTAAACTTTGGAATAGCTGGAAGGCAAGACTCTGGGCGCGCTTTTTCCTGCTGACAGTGTTTGCTACCCACACAATGACGGTGTTGGAACGCTCCACATTTTATGACTCCCTCGGCATCGATTCCCACGAATATAACAAGCAGGTAATTCATCACACCAACGAAACTGCTAAACGGGCATTTCCCAGTATTTTAGATACCAACCATCCAGAATTTTTTCCCCGGTTGGAGCAATGCGCGATCGCCAATCAAAAATTGGCAGAAATCTCTAGCAACCAGCGCCATCCCGCCATCCAATTTTGTCAGAAATTACCCTGGATTGCTGCGATCGGGTGGCAGTTATTGCGCCTTTATTTACTGCCCTCGATTAATGCCGAAGCATCCAGAACCGCGATTAATTAATTAGGAGATATTGCCATGAGTAATCTATCGACACGTCTTCGAGAAGGCACGATGCAATCCCACACCACAGCCGAAAATACGGCATTTATGAAATGCTTTTTGAAAGGCATTGTGGAACGGGAACCCTTGCGTAAACTATTTGCCGATTTGTACTTTGTCTACAGCGCCCTAGAAACGGCTTTGCAGAGCCATGTAAACCACCCGATCATCAGTGCTCTCTATTTCCCAGAGTTAAATCGCGCTGAAAATTTGGCTCGCGATCTAGCGTTTTATTACGGTGAAAATTGGCAGGAGCAAATTACGGCTTCGCCAGCGGGTTGTGTGTATCGCGATCGCATTCAAACCCTCTCCGAAACCGATCCAGTCCTGCTAATTGCCCATGCTTACACTCGCTACATGGGTGATTTATCCGGCGGGCAAAGCTTAAAGAACGTGATTCGATCGGCACTATCTTTGCCATCAAATCAAGGCACTGAGTTCTATGAATTTTCCCAAATCTCAACACCGGAAGCAAGGCGAGTATTTAAGGAACGCTATCGCCAAACCCTGGATGAGTTTCCGGTGGATGCTGACACTATCGAGCGAATTGTTGGAGAAGCAAATGCGGCATTTACCCTCAACCAAGATGTGATGCACGAACTAGAAGCTGATGTGAAATCTGCGATCGGAGAACATACATTTGATTTGCTGACTCGGCAAGATCGACCCGGCAGCACACAACGCCACTCTCATAGGGGTGAACGGGAAGCCGTCGCGAAATAGATAACTCCACAAAACCAAGATCCCCGACATCTATAAAACGGGTTGGGGTTCTAAATCTACACAACAAGACTCAGGATAAATCGGTTCATGAAACAGTTATCACAAGCGGTTGAATTTGATGCTGCATTGTTAAATAAATACAACCAGCCTTTACCTCGGTATACCAGCTATCCACCCGCCACCGAATTAAGCACTGACTTCGATCGCAACGCATTTAAAACTGCGATCGCCGTTGGCAATCACAAACAAACGCCCTTATCTCTCTACTGCCATATTCCGTTTTGTGAAACGCCTTGTTATTTCTGTGGTTGCAATACCATCATCACCCAGCGCAAGGAGGTAGCAGAACCTTATTTAGGCTATCTCGATCGCCAAATTCGCCAAGTTGCTAGTTTGGTGGATGCCGATCGGCTGGTGCATCAGTTGCACTGGGGTGGTGGCACTCCCAATTATCTCGATCGCACTCAGGTAGAGTTTCTCTGGAATCAGTTTAATCGGCATTTTCGGTTCGATGACGCGGCCGAAATATCGATCGAAATTAATCCTAGCTATATCGATCGCGAATATATTCTATTTCTGCGACAATTAGGCTTCAATCGGATTAGCTTTGGCATTCAGGATTTTAATCCCACTGTGCAGGAAGCGATCAATCGGGTGCAGCCCGAAGCAATGTTGTTTGATGTGATGGATTGGATGCGGGAAGCAGGGTTTGAAAGTGTCAATGTGGATTTGATTTACGGCTTACCTTTCCAGACACAAGAAACATTCCAGGAAACGGTACAGAAGACATTGCAATTAAATCCCGATCGCATTGCCGTCTTTAATTTTGCCTATGTTCCCTGGATCAAACCGATTCAGAAACGAATGCCGGAATCTGCTTTGCCAAATGCTGCCCAAAAGCTGAAGATTCTACAAAACACGATCGCCCAACTGACGCACAATGGCTATGTGTTTATTGGCATGGATCACTTTGCCAGGCCGAATGATGAATTGGCAATCGCACAACAAGTAGGTCAACTCCATCGTAATTTTCAGGGTTATACAACTAAGCCCGAATCGGATTTGTTGGGCTTTGGCATGACTTCCATCAGTATGTTGCAGGATGTGTATACCCAAAACCACAAGCGATTGAAAGACTTTTATCAGGCGATCGATGCCAATGAATTGCCGATCGAAAAAGGCGTTCGACTCAATCAGGACGATCTGATTCGGCACACAGTCATCATGGAATTAATGTGTCAATTTCAACTATCGGTGCAAGATTTGGAAGAAAAATACCATCTCGGCTTCGATCGCGATTTCAATGACTATTTCGCCCAGGAAATTCCCCAACTCGATGCCTTAGAAGCCGATGGGTTGATCAAACGTTGGAGCGATGGGATTGAAGTAACTGCGATCGGGCGACTGTTGATTCGCAACATTGCATCTGTGTTTGATGCTTACCTCGGCGATCGTACAGGCGATCGCACAATCACAACGTTTTCCAAAGCTATTTGAGATTTTTAAATGCAAACAACTCCGACTCGATATCCGCTGGATTGGACTGCGGTATTCTTTTTCACCACAATTCATGCCATCGCATTTTTAGCACCCTGGTTCTTCTCCTGGTCTGCCGTGGGTATGACTATCTTTTTGCACTGGTTATTTGGCAGTATTGGCATTTGTTTGGGCTATCACCGTCTCTTGAGCCATCGCAGTTTTCAGGTTCCTAAATTGGTGGAATATGCGATCGCCCTGATCGGTGCCTTTGCTTTACAAGGAGGGCCAATTTTCTGGGTGGCGGGTCATCGGCTGCACCACGCCTATACCGAGGATGTCGATCGAGATCCCTACTCTGCCCGTCGGGGGTTTTGGTGGAGCCATATGCTGTGGATTTTCTACCCGCATTCAGAATTTTTCGACTTTGAACAGTACCAGCGGTTTGCCCCCGATCTGACACGCGATCGATTTTATTGCTGGCTAAATCGCAACTTTTTGCTGCTGCAAATCCCGCTGGGCTTACTGCTGTATGCACTGGGGGGATGGTCATTTGTGATCTGGGGAATGTTTGTCCGAGCTGTTTTGCTCTGGCATAGCACCTGGTTTATTAACTCGGTCACTCACCTTTGGGGATACCGGACTTTTGACACAAACGACAACTCCCGCAATCTTTGGTGGGCGGCCATTCTCACCTATGGCGAAGGTTGGCACAATAACCACCACGCCCATCCTAACGTTGCCAAAGCAGGCTGGCGCTGGTGGGAATACGATCCGACCTGGTGGGCAATTTGGCTGTTAAAGAGATTGGGTATTGCCCAAAAAGTGGTGATGCCACCGACTCAAAATAGTACACCTTAGAATCAGAAAAGTCCTGGACGCACGCGGAGTCAAAAACCCGGTTTCTGCGTCAATATCTCAAAGGAATAGCGACGATTTTTCAGAGAAACCGGGTTTTTTGCGTAAGTCTTAATCATAAATATAGGAGCTCAATCTGAAGAGATGTTTACTGTCATTACACCCTCCACTTCTGTTTACGGCCCAGTGCAATCCTGGCGCTTTGGGCGATCGCTAGGAATTGATCCGATCGGGCCAGATTCTAGTTGCTCATTTAACTGTGTGTATTGCCAGTTAGGCGAGATTGATCACCAGAGTTGCAACCGCCAGATTTTTGTCCCGACTCAGAAAATTCAACAGGATCTGCAATCCTTCCCTGTCTGCGATGTGGACACCATCACCCTCAGCGGTAGCGGTGAGCCAACTCTGGCGCAAAATTTAGGCGAAATTCTGGTCATGGCCAAGCAAATGACCAGGAAGCCCGTTGGCGTATTGACCAACGGCAGTTTGCTGGGCGATCGCGCGGTGCGTGAGGAACTGGCGATCGCCGATTGGGTAGCTGTCAAAGTTGATGCCATTTCTGCTGACACATTCCGTCGCATCAATCGCCCCATGCCAACCATCAACCTCCAGGAGATTTGGGCAGGTTTACTTCAATTTCGCCAACTCTATTCAGGACACCTGGCAATTCAGACGATGCTACTAACCGAGTGGAACGAACAGGATCGGGCAGAGTACATCCGGCGGATGCAAGCATTACTGCCGGACGAAATCCAACTCAACACGCCGACGCGACTTTGCCCGCTAACGCACCAGCTAGAAGCACGAGGGAATGATCCGCCCAATGCCTGTTTATATCCGACAAGGCAACTCAAGCAAGTCAATGCTGAAGTGCTACAGGTTTTTGCAGATCGCATTGAAAAAATAACGGGAATTCCAGTGCGTTACCCATTATTAAAATAAGAGGAAAAGAAGCGATGAAACATCAGAAAACTAACCCATATTTTCAGCTTTTAGAAATTCCCCCTGGCTATCTCAACATCATGGGATATGTAGACGAGTCAGAAGTTAATGGGCCGGGTTGTCGAGCCGTGATCTGGGTGCAGGGATGTCTGCGAGAGTGTCCAGGCTGCTTTAATCCGGCTTCCTGGTCTTTTGAGATTAATCAACTAATCAGCGTTGATGCCCTTGCCCAGAAGATTCTCAGTCACCCTCGCAACCAGGGTGTAACCTTTTCGGGCGGAGAACCCTTTTGGCAAGCTCCCGCCTTGGCAGATTTGGCACGCCAAGTCAAAGCAGCAGGATTAAACGTCATGTCGTTTACCGGCTTCACGTTAGAAAAATTGCGATCGGAACAGGCTCCCGCGGGTGTTGAGGACTTACTGGAACAACTCGATATTTTAGTCGATGGTGCCTATGTGCAGTCTTTGGCAGTCCACTCACCCGATTCTCTCGTTTCTTCCAGCAACCAGCGGGTACATCTTTTCAATTCTGCTTTTCAGGATCAACTCACTTGGGCGAGCGATCAGATGGAGATTCATATTCTTAAAGATGGCAGTCGGATTTTTACAGGCTACCGGGGTCAACTGAATCTGGCTGAGTCGGAGTTATGAACCCGATCGCATTAAGCATCGAGCATCCAAGCAATACACTGTTGCATTTGATTTCGCATGGTTTCTCGATCGGCATCATACCTCCGTCCGTGTCCCGGCAACACCCATTCAAATGAGTAATTAGCCAAATTCTGCATAGATTTGATTTGTTCTGGCCAAGAATACCAACAGACTTCGCGAAAGGCAATTAGCTGCTGCAAACTTTCCGACCAAGCCAGATGGTCGCCGCTAAACAAAAACTTGTTATTATAAAGCAAAACTGTGTGACCTTTCGTGTGACCGGGAACAGGTACAATCAACAAATCATCGGCTAATTGATGCGGTTTGCTGCCTGATAGTTGAATTTCTACACTGCGAGTATCCGCCTTAATTTCATCAGCATGAAGAATGCGATTGCACCCAAAATGGTCGCGATATTTTTGATGGTCTGCTACGTCATCCCGGTGAGTCAAATACAGATAGCGAATGCCACCCATTGCTTCTATGTTTTTGACTAGCGGCGGTACAAAACGAGGAGAATCAACTAAAATGTTTCCTTCGGGGCGGACAATTAAATAGCTTGCCGCGCCGTAGGATTTCTCTGAGTGGTAGCCGCAGTGGTAGATATTTTCTGTTACGAGTACGGGCAAATGTTGCTGAACTTCTTTGATATTTTTCGGTTTTTCAACAGTGCCGATCGAACTTGTGGGACAGGACAAAAGAGCCGCGAGCGATCGCATTTCTGCTGTTTCGTTAGTTGGCTGCTGATAAACCGCAGACTGTTCTCCGACTTCAGTAAATACTTCCGGTGCCATCCACCGACAAGTATCGCAGTCTATGCAGGTACTGTCCACATAAAAATTACCGCTGATATTTTCGGGGCGGCGCAAATTGATATGAGCCATTGTTTCACCTTTTAATCACAAATCAGGGCGAGAAGTCCACAATAGAAAAAGATCGGGGCGGGCTCGCGTGCCCACCCCACCAGAATTCAACTTTCGGGGCGGGCTCGCGTGCCCACCCCACCAGAATTCAACTTTCTTGTGGAACGGGCATCTTGCCCGTTCCCCAGAATGCTAGAAACTCAAAGTTCCAATTCTACTGCTACTTCTGGCCCGCTGGAAAATCACCCGCTTTCACGGCCACAGTAACCGGTTGTCCGCCGCGGATCAGCTCAAGCTGCATATCTTTACCTACTGTACTTTTCTCAACAATTTGCTGTACGCTGGCAGCATCGCTGACTTCTGAACCATTAATTTTCTTGATCACGTCGGCAACGCGAACTCCAGCTTGTGACGCGGGAGAATCTTTCGCAACTCCCATAACTAACACGCCTTTATCTTCAGTCACCCTCAATTTGGCGTTGGGATTTTTATTGAATTCTGCCTGAATTTCGGGAGTAATAGTTAACATCCGAATGCCGAGATAAGGATGTTCGGCTTTTCCGGTTGTTACTAATTGCTCGGCAATTTGTTGGGCGCGATCGATCGGAATAGCAAAACCCAATCCTTGAGCCCCTTGAATAATCGCCGTATTCATACCGATAACTTGACCGCGTTGGTTCAGCAACGGCCCGCCGGAATTGCCGGGATTAATCGCAGCATCGGTTTGAATAAAGCTGACGCGCTTGTCTGCAACGCCCACATCGGCGCTAGAACGGCCTGTGGCGCTAATAATCCCCACAGTCACGGTATTGTCCAAACCGAGGGGATTGCCGATCGCGATCGCCCATTCTCCTGGCTGTAACTCTTCAGATTTGCCTAAACTCACCACAGGCAAATTGTTAGCTTCAATCTTAACAACAGCCACATCAGTAACTGTATCTACGCCTAAAACTTTGCCGACAAATTCGCGGCCATCCTTCAGTTTTACCGTCACCGTATCCGCGCCATCAACAACATGAGCATTAGTCAAAATACGGCCGTCGGAACCAAAAACAAAACCCGAACCCGAGCCCCGCTCAACCCGATTTCCCGGTTGAATGGGAGATTCCGAGCCGAAGAAGCGACGGAATTGCTCGGGAATCTCCTCTGGAGCTTGGTTTCTCACCGTGCGAGACGAGTTAATTCGTACCACTGCCGGCCCGACTTCCTGCACAACTTTAGTGACAAAATTAGAGTCTTGAGAGGGCATTATATTGGCCTTCAATGCTGAGATTGGTGCTGCACTTGTGGGTTCAGTTTTGATGGCGTTAGAAGAGCCAGGAACTTGAGAAGTTAGCGCGTTGCACCCAACCATCGTGGTGGAGCCGAGCAAAACGAGGGATAAAAAAGCCAGTTTTTTCGGCAGAGAGAAACGGCGAGAATGCTGAGTTTGATTAGACATATTTTTGGTTGACATAGTATTGATTTGGTGGGAGTTAGAGGAAGAGTTATAATTAGGGTTTTGCATTTTTAGTACCTACTGTAATTAGGTGAGAACTAAAGGTTCTTTAATTTTAATTCAAGCATTTGTGAGATGTAGTTGCCTGGTGGGGTTTACCCTACATAGTAGTGGCGTAGAAACCGGACTATTGCACGTGAATTGTTGATTCGCTTGTTGTCGAAGGCGATCGCCATACGTTGTCATAATATAGACTACGGTAGCCAGCCCGGATATTCCGCATTTTTAGCGAAATATTCATGAAATCAGTCGCCATCAATTTTTTTTGTAGTGAGGGCTTCAGTCCTCGAATTTTTATGAGGACTCAATTCCGAACGATCGAACATTAATCTAAAATGCTATTATTGCTCAGGAGGTTCAATGGAACTAACCGCCTCAATTTCCCTCGACTCATTCCTCGAAATTTCCAAAATATCAACCGTATTCTTAATAAAACCGGCCATCGGTACAGCAACTAACAAACCGGCTAATCCCGCCACCTTAACTCCCACCAACAGCGACACTAAAATCCACACGGGATTGAGGCCGATAAAACCGCCTAACAATCGAGGAGCAACCCCGCTTTCAATTACTTGATCAATTACGGTAGCGACAGCTAAAACTGTGACGCCGAGCCAAAAATTGTTTAATGTAATTAACAAACTGACAACGCAAATACTGAAAGGTGCCCCGAAGGGAATCATTGTCATTACACCCACACCCAAACCGAACAGTAAGCCGAAGGGAACTCGCAGAATTAAAAAAGCAATAGTTATCGACAGTCCCATCAAACCCGCCAAAGTTGCTTGTCCGACGAAGTAGTTGTGGAAGCTTCGCGCCAGCAACGGCCGCAATTGCACGCTCAGATTGGAGGGGAACCACTTAAATAAACCTTCCCACACGCGATCGCCGTGCAATAGCAAGTAGAATGTCAGAACTATTGTCAGCAGGAAATTCACCAGACTGTCTGCCGCACCCAAGCCAAATTTGAGGATTTCGCCAGTGAGAGACTGCAATTGAGTTGAAAGTCGATCGTTCAATTGAGTAGTCAAACCGCTAACATTAATGCGAATATTGCGATTTTCTGCCCACTTGTTGAACGCTTCAATCTGTTCTGTACCCGAAACTATCCAAGTCGGCAGTCTGGTGGCTAGTTCAGTGATTTGGTTCAGCAAAATCGGAGCCAGAGTAATACCTAAAACCACCAATATCAGCAAAGTCAAAAACAATACCGCCAACACCGCCAGATCGCGCTTCAGCCCGTATCTCCGCAAAAAACGCACTGGATAATCTAGCAAAAAAGAGAACACCGTAGCGATTACCAAAACCGTAACCAGCGCGCGAAAATATTCAAAGACTAGGAGGGCTAACCAGCAGTTGAGTACCGCTAGCGGAAATAACAATCCGTAAGTCCACCACTGCGGCAATTGAGTGAAAGGTTTCATCTAAGTTGACCGACTTAAAGCTTGAGATTTGAGAGTTATTAATCTTAATATTCGCCGATCGCCTATAGTCATCTTAATTTTGCATTTATTTATACCTGCCTACTGAACATTTCCAGTTGTTTAGCTGGCAATGAAAATTTGGTTGTAGGCAGACAATGACTACCACAACTATGTTATCTCGTTTCCGCAGGTACGGATATGTAACCTGCGGAATAAATTATGTTTTGCTATTGACACAGCAGCAGTTTGCCGATCGCAATTCAACCTTTTTTTCCGTGCCCTTCGAGAGCTAATTGAATCAAACGGTTTACTAATTCAGGGAAAGAGATACCTGAAGCTTCCCAAAGTTGAGGATACATACTGGTAGCAGTGAAGCCAGGGAAAGTGTTGATTTCATTAATCAAGACTTCTCCTGTAGATTCAACATAAAAAAAGTCTACTCGCGCTAAACCGGCAGCATCTACAGCCAAAAATGCTTGCACAGCCATTTCTTGGATTTGCGAGATAATCGCACTACTTACCTTTGCGGGAATTGAGCAATCTGCTTGCCCTTGAGTATACTTAGTTTCATAGTCGTAGAAATCACTGTTAAAACTAATTTCTCCAACTGTTGAAGCTTGGGGATTGTCGTTACCCAAAACAGCACATTCTAACTCTCTAGCAACCACACCCGCTTCCACAATAATCCGTCTGTCGTAGCTGGCGGCGCTGTCGAGAGCAGCTTCTAATTCAGCGCGCGATCGCACTTTAGAAATTCCCACCGACGAACCCAAATTTGCTGGTTTCACAAAGCAAGGATAACCCAAAGTTTCCTCAATTTGGTCGCACAGTTTCGGGAAAACGCAAGGATTTGACCAGATTTGGGAACGGTTAACAGCGACGTATTTTACCTGGGGTAAACCAGCGTGAGCAAAGGCCATTTTCATCGCAATTTTGTCCATCCCCAGCGCCGAACCCAAAACCCCGGAACCGACAAAAGGAACTTGCATTAATTTCAGCAAACCTTGTACCGTACCGTCTTCGCCGTTTGGGCCGTGCAAAACCGGGAGCCAAACATCTACGGCATTAAAATTAGGAAACTGTCTAGATGTGGGAGAGTCATCTTGTTCTGTTGGTTGCTCTATTTCCAGAGATTTTCCGGTGGATAAAACTTGTTGAGGTAATGTTCCCGACAACCAGCGGCCGTCTTTTTGGATATAGAATGGCTGGACTTCGTATTTACAGGCATTTTCGTCAGCAGCGAGGGCCTGGGCGATCGCCCTTGCTGAGCTAATTGAAACTTCATGTTCGCCCGATCGCCCGCCGAATAACAGCCCTATCCGCATCTTCGTCATTTTTCAATATCCCTGTACTTTTTGACAAATATACACGCACAGAGCGCAGCCAACGCAGAAATGAACGCTTTAAGACTACTTATCCCCTCCCTTCCACTCTTCCTCTGTGTTCTCTGCGCCAAGAGCGGTAAAAAACTACATCCTGTTAGCAAGTAAGTCATCACTAGCCAAGATAAAGTATACAGACTACTTAAGCTGTACGGGTTGGACAAAACTACTGTGAGCCCGAACCAAACAATTGCCAGGCCCATCGATACCCTGACTGTTTTCTACAAAAAACCAAGGTTGATGTTGCCGATCGTACAAAACCCCCAATCCGCTAGGGCCGAGATAGATTTCAAACTTCTGCCCTTGTTTCAAAGTACCAACTACAGGCCAACTACCAATATTTAAATCTACCTTACTCCCGGGGTTTTCTATTTCCTCAATAGAATGCGCGCCCATGCGACAATTAAGACCATTCGGGTCTGAATCTACCACTTGCCAATATCGGTGAGAAGTTCTTTGATACTCTCCGCGTTCGTTTGGCTGCGGCAATTCAGCTTTGGGAGTGAAATTTTGCGTCGTGTCAAATTCAGAATTTTGTGTCATGTTATTTAAACTCTCTTTATTCCGATTATAGTCATACAGAACTTTTCAGGGATGTGAGGTATATAACTTTTGTAGGAACACGATAGTGCCCATAGGTGTCAACTTAAGGTCAAACCTAGTCATAGACGGCTGTCTGTCGATTAGGGCCAGATCCCCCCTAGCCCCCCTTAAGAAGGGGGGGACAAGAATCTTCTCAAAGTCCCCCTTCTTAAGGGGGATTTAGGGGGATCTGGCCTCTGCTAAAAACGAGAGATACAAAGGTTTTCAGGCTTAAGTTGACACCTATGGATAGTGCCGTGTTCCTACGGGGATTGGGAACTCCAAGAACTATTTAAAGCATTTCGCCAGTCAAGCTAAAAGCGCGAATATCTGTAATTTTAACCTGCACTATTTTACCAGCCAATTGTGCAATATCGCCCTTAAAGAATGTGAGACGATTACCGCGAGTACGCCCCATCACCTGAGTTGGATCTTTGAGATTCTGAACTTCCACCAAAACCTCTTCAGTGCGCCCGAAATAGCGCTGTGAGCGCTCCATAGCGGTTGTACTGACGACATGATTTATGCGTTGCAGGCGATCGGCTTTCACATCCTCACTCAACTGATTATCCCACAAAGCGGCCGGCGTACCAGGGCGCGGCGAATAAGCCGCCGTATTCACCAAATCGAAACCAACATCTTCGATCAACTTCACAGTCTTCTCAAACTGCGCCTCCGTCTCCCCAGGGAAACCCACAATCGCATCAGCCGTAATCGAAGCATCCGGCATATAACGGCGAATCATATCAACAATTCGCAGATATTTCTCCTGAGTATAACCACGAGACATCGCCTTCAAAATATCATTATCGCCAGACTGAAAAGGCACATGAAAATGTTCGCAAACCTGCGGCAATTCCGCACAAGCCTTAATCAATCGTTCATTAAAATAGCGAGGGTGGCTAGTAGCAAATCTGAGGCGATCGACCCCAGGAACATCCCGAACAAAATAGAGCAAATCCGTCAAAGTATGCTGATTACTACCATCCGGTTTTGTCCCCGGCAAATCGCGACCATAAGCATCAATATTCTGCCCCAACAAAGTCACTTCCTTATAACCTTGACGGCCCAACTCCTCCATTTCAGCCCGAATAGCTTCCGGGATTCGAGACTGTTCAACCCCGCGAACATTCGGCACAACACAATAAGTACAGCGTTCATTGCAGCCATAAATTACATTCACCCAAGCAGTCACCTTGCTGTCGCGGCGAGGCTTAGTAATATCCTCCATAATCTCCACAGCTTCAGTCGCCACAACCTGATTTCCCTGAAAAACTTGTTCCAGCAAATCTTCCAGGCGATTCGCGTGTTGCGGCCCCATTACTAAGTCCAATTCCGGCACTCTGCGCAGCAGCGCTTCACCTTCTTGCTGAGCCACGCATCCCGCTACAACTAAAGTTAAACCCGGTTCCTTGCGCTTGCGATGAGCCTGCCTTCCGAGGTTAGAATAAACTCTTTGTTCGGCATTGTCTCGAATCGTGCAAGTATTGTAGAGAATCAAGCTAGCTTCGTTCGGGTCTTCCGAAAACTCAAAGCCCATATTTTCCAGAATGCCGGCCATCCGTTCGGAGTCGGCTTTGTTCATCTGGCATCCGAAAGTGGTAATGTGATAGCGGCGGGGTTTAACAGTCATGGCGAATTGCAGGCAAATAAAAAATCTAGGTTGTCAACCTTAACGGGTTATTATAACACTTCTGTGTTAAACGAGATAAGTCGGGTCATTGTAGGGTGCGCAATGCGCACCTTATTTGTAGGGTGCGCAATGCGCACCTTACCGCTACAAATAGTAATAAGTTTTAGATTTCCGACTTCTTCAAAAATTCGGGAATATGGCCCGCTTGAGAACTATTATCTAAAAACTCTAAAATTGTTTGAGCAATACCTTTGGATGCTAAGTAAGGAACCCCATTCCCCACAGTTTTAAACATATTAGTTAGAGTCATATTGTCAGGTAGCGCAAACTTTTTAGGCAAAGACTGAATAGCCAGCGTTTCTGCCACAGAAAGCCTGCGAACTTTGTAAGGGTGCAAGTGAACTTCGTTATTTCCGTAACAAGCAGTCGGTGAATAACGCCACCTGTGCAACCGCTTGAAAGATTTTTTAGAATCATCTCCCTCATCGACAGCAGCAAACCTTTTAATCCCAGCTTTAGGTTGAAAATAATCTTCCGCATTGGGATGGTTTACAACATCATTTTTTTGGAACCAAAACTGTACTGTTAACTCTTTGGGAATGTCATCAGGGCAAGGCAAAAAACTATCGCAGGCAAACGGATCAGTTTCAGGCCAAGGATTAGAAAAAACTTCGGATTTGGGATATAAAATCTGACTCGACCAAGGAAATATACCTTCTGGCAACATTTGGCTATTTTGCTCTAAACAAATGCCCATATCTTTAATAATATTTTTTTGGAAACCGATTAAAATAATTCTATCTCTATCTTGTGGTACGCCGTATTCGATCGCATTTATTAAACGTTCCACAAAAAAATATCCCGCATCAGCCAGCTTATGCTTGAGTTCGTCGTAAAAAGCTTTATGTTTTTTGGTTCTCCACAAACCTTTGACATTTTCAAACAAAAAGAAATCCGGCTGCTGCTGGCAAATTAATTCAATGTACAAAGCTGAAAGTTGACCTTTATCTCCTTCCTGACCTCGGTTTTTACCACCAATCGAAAAGTCAGGACAAGGCGGCCCGGCGATAAATCCCACAATATCATGATGCTTCCGGGCATCCTGCATCAATTCCCGCAGGCGATAAGCTGGTTCTCCCCCTACAAGTTGAGTGACATCTGCTTCCTCTGCTTCGCAGTATCCATATTCTGGTAGTGGCAAATTCAGGCACTGCCGAGAATAGCGGTATGCTTGCATGAAAGGTGGGAAAATTTCATTGACATACGCTACATTAAAGCCGCTTAATTCAAAACCGAGGTCAAGGAATCCTGAACCGGAAAAAAACGAGAATATACAGGGAGAACGATACATTGAATGATGCCAGTTATTTTAAACTAAGCTTACTATAAATTGTTTAGGGTACACAATGCGCACTTTATATCATTTCTTAAAAGCCTTAGCCCCGCGCCGGACACGGCAGTGCCGTTTCCCTACTTAAAACCACTGGCCGCCTCGGAAACGCCAGTAGGGAAATAAAATCCGCATTAGTGTTTGCGATGCCAGATAAATAGCCAGCCACACTAAACTATAATGTAAAGCAAAAGCTCCCAAGTCAAAATCTTCTAGCGGTATTCCGGGCAAACTGATAGTTTTGATTAATAGCAAGACAAAAAGCGCTTCCCAAATCCCGGCGATCAATTGAAAAGCGCCGGGCCAATCTCGATCCCAGCGAAATTGCTGGATGTAGATATATAAAGCATCCCAGCCGATGCCAAAAATTGCTACATAGCCTAAAATTAAGAAAAAAATTGCGCCTGATGTGGAGGTGATTAAACCTAGAAAAAATGGCAGCGTTACTAAAACGCCTATGGTTGCAAATAGCAGTAACCGAGTTTGCCAGCGGCCGAATAAAGTAGGAGTCATTCGATTTTAGATTGGGGATTTTAGATTTTAGATTGAAGGCGAAGGTTATTCGATGCCAATGCGATTCAGTTAACGTTTATTCTGTCATTGCGCTTCGGGAGAGCAATCACAAAGACTATGGTACTTCTCAATTAAGTGAGGTGCGCCCTGAGCAATTACCTTTTCAACCCAAGCGTATTGAGCTATGGGTGAGAATTTTAAGTCCCTGCGATTGCTTCGCGAGGACGCTCGCAATGACATTAGCGTTAACCCAAGCGTATTGCGTTAAATCCGTTAAATCCGTTAAAAAATCCGTTGCCGAACTTCTTTAAACTAGCCTGGAGATTTATTTAAAATCCACTTTAACCACTGCACGAACGATCGCCAAACGCTCAATTTCCCAACACCCGGAGCTCCGTTAGCTGCCAGACTTTCAACGGAACGCAGGGCGGCGTATTGCAAGCCCAAAAAGCTGTCTACAGGCGCGTAAGACCCCCCCAAAGTAATCGCCCCGGCTGCGTATACTCTACCTTGTGCGTTGCTAAGGGAAGTGTTGCGCAATTCGGACACTTCAAAATCATTGTTAAGGCTCAAACGCCCCAAACTGTTGAGGGGAAGATTGTATTGAACTACCAAATCGTCTAGCAGGGGACTGGTTTTTACTTTAGCGTCCAAACCCGTCGCGTCAATAATAAAATCAGCTTCTAACTTAATTTGCCCCTTGAGATCCTTTTCCCGAATGTAAGTCACCGTGCGGTTTTGACTGTCGCGCTCGACTCGCTCGACTTCGCCGAAGGTAATTTGATACCATCCTTGACTTAAACCTTCTTTAACAATCCGTCGCCAGTCGTTGCGATTGGCTGTAGTAGTGCCGCCCCAGTCGGATAGAAACTGCGGGCGCAATTCGGGTTTGGCTTTTTCCAAAAGTACGCGGAGTTCCCCGCCCCAGCAGGCTTTGGGCCAGTTGAAAGGTTGAAATTCATAGTGATTTTCGACTTGTCGCACAGCCCGATCGAATTTGTTACCTTGGGGTTTAGGCGATCGCATCAAATGCAATACTTGAATGTTGCCATTCCGTTGTCGCGCTTCGTAAATTCGCTGCACCACCCGCGAAGCCACAATTCCCCGCCCTCTAATTAACACGCTGCCGCCCCTAGCCTCCAACTTTTCGTAAACGCCGTCGTGGCTTTCGTAAGCGTTGACAACTGAATCAAAATCCTGAGTTTTTTCGCGATACTCTTGCAAGTCCGGCAAAAATTGAATGGCGGGATAGCCGGTGGCTAAGTGTACGTATTTGGCGATTAAAAAAGCGTGGTCACGGTGATCGGCATTCGATCGAGAATAAGCGATCGCGTACCTGCCGTCATCTGTCTTCCGAATTCCCCGCACTCTCCCGTAGCGAAACATCTGATTCCATCCGATACGCGCAGTTTCCCTGTCAATCGAATCAAACACATTCCCGGCGCGCGGCGTATAAGTTTCGGCAAAAGTCGGTTCCGCAAATACCTGCCACATCAACTTCAGCGATACCCAGAACCGCCCTTTCAGCAATTCCTGCCAAGCTTCCCGCACAGCATAGGGAGGCCAGCCCCAAATGTTGTCTGGACATGAGTCAGAATTCGATCGCAGCCGTTCCCTGAGTGGAATTTGAGAATTCAGGCACAAACGCCGATAACGAGCGTAGGGCTGCTCTTCCATGCCCAGAACGGCAATGCGATCGACCTTCACGCCGCAAATTCTCAGCAAATCCACCCACATCAAACTGCCCAAACCACCGCCAACAGCAGCCCAATCAATCTCTTCAACGGGCAGTCCCATAGATTGGATCGATCGCATTGTCACTTGAGAAGCTTGCAAAAATGCGATCGGCGGAAATTCTCCCTTACTATTGGTTTGAGCAAGTGGCGACACTATTTGCGGCCCCAATGCGGGGTCTGGCCCATTGGTCTGCGGGTTAAAGAAAATGTGAGAATTAACAGACTGGGTTTCTGCCGAATTAATAGCAAATGAAATGCCGATCGCGTAGGGCCCAATTTGCAACAGATCACCGTTTGCCAGAATGCAGCGGGTTTGGCGAACACCGTTGACAAAAATACCGTTGCGACTGCCCGTATCAGTGACTAAGATACTGTTTCCTTCCTTCGCAATCACTCCGTGGAACCGAGAAACTTGGCTGCTTTTGAAGGCAATGCGAGAAACTTGTTCCCTGTTGATTGTGGCGGGCATAGCTTCAAAAATTCGTCCCAATGCAATCGGCAAGTCGAGTATCGGGGAGCGAGAATCCCCCGTAGCTGTATCTTTCCAAGTCAGTCGCAGGCGCAAGGGTTGAGGATTCATTATTATTTTTTAAACATCAGCCGTCGGTTTTGAGCTTTCTGCGAAAAAACTTTTTTGAATTTGACAGATACGATTTGAGATTTTGGATTGAATGCAATCGGGAATGACAAAATCGGGTTTCTGAATCTCTTTACTTTGTTCAAAACCTCAATCAGATTTAAAAAATTGGTTTTTTGGCTGTTGATGTGTTCAGGAGTGTCCGGGCGAAAATTAGTTGCGGGAGGCACAATCCTAGCATTAGCGATGTTTGATTGTCGATCGGGCGATCGTCTAATTATCCCTTTTTCTCTCCCCTCAAGGAGACAGCACCACACTCACCGCCGCCGCCAAAGAAGTGCCGCACCACGGACACCCTGCACTCAACTGCGCGTAAGGCGAAACTCGACTGCACTTGGGACACTGCAAACCGTAGCTTGAAGGCCCCGTCGGCGGGGAAGAACTTTGCACCACAGGCGCGGAAAGCAAAACTGTCAGTGGAATTGCAACCGCAGTCGCAGATACCGAAACTACGTCGATTTGCACTTGGCCTAAATGGATGCGGCTTCCCGAAGTCAATGTTGCTTCGCCCGATGCCAGAATTTTTCCGTCTACCAGGGGCGGATTGCTGGCGCGCAAATTCCGCACTGCATACTGCTGCAATTCCTGATTAAAAAATATTTCGATGTGCAACCCCGATACTGAGGAATGCGAAAATACTACATCGCACTTGGTTGGATCGCGCCCTAGCCTTACGGTTCCGGGATTTTTGGTCGGCTGTCGGTTTTGAATGGTCTGAGTTTGACGCACCCCAGCCTCTGTCCATGTTAATGTGAGCTGGTTTGTCATGTTCTATGGTTTCCTGAAATATATAAAAATCTTACTTAGGATCGCGAATTAAATAACTTACAATTTTAATTATTATTGTGGGATGGGCGTCCCGCCCGTCCTTTTTGGACAGGCGGGACGCCCATCCCACAAACTTGTGGAAGTTATTTAATTCTCATTCCTTATTTATATCAAGACTTCAGAGAGTTTCCGGGCTCGCGTGCCTGGGCCCAGAAACCCGGTTTCTACGAGTTTTGGGTTTGGTAACGAGAAATCTACCAAGAAACCCGGTTTCTGAGGTCAAAGTTGCGATCGCGAGCTATATTCGTTAACCAAATATTTCGTGTTACAAATAAAAAAGCCCCGATTTCGGGGCTTTTTGCGATCGGATAGACTTTTCTTGAGAGATAGACTGATGTTTGCAGGTGATACAAGCTTACAAACATCTCGATCCTGAATACAGCTTCAGAACGTCTTAAGAATCCCACAGTGTCGGATATTTCAGCCACTGTGCGAAGTGATCGCAGACTTAATTAGCTTCGCTTTTGCGACTTTTCCGGCCGCCTTCGCGACCAATTTGAGCCATGTGTTCCCGATTTCTGCTGACAGCTTCGCCGCCTTTTTGACCAGCTTCTCTAGCTTCTTCGGAAGTGAATTCGTGTGCAGTTCCCTTCGCGTGTGCAGCTTTTCCGCCTTTGCTAGCAATTGCGCGCTGTTTTTCTGCGTCCATAGATGCGAATCCGCGTTTGCTTTTCTCAGCCATGACTGTCTCCTTGTTTGTTTTCTGATTTTTTACAAATGTGAACTAAAAATAGTTCACGCCCGGACACTGTAGTTAGAGCCGCCAAAGTTTAAGCAGGTTACTGTCTTTCAATCATTCTATAAATCCCCCAACTTTTATACCTCTTTCTCAGGTATAGTAATTCTTTAGTTCGCTGGCAGGATGGAACGGAAAGCTGATTGGCGATCGACTCACAGGATTTTTTGACTTAACGGGGACACCTCAAAAATTAAAAGTCCAAAGAGGGATGTTTTTTTGGTCTTTTTACTTTTCATTTTTTGCTGCCTTCCGGGCTTGCCAGTTATCGGAGATGTTAGGTGATCTGCCGATCGAGTTGTTTCTGGCAAGCGATATCTCGGGGTACAGAGCAGGACGTACTCGATCGCACTTATCAAGTTTACCTTATGACCGATCGATACATAAATCGGTTTTACCCCTGTTTGCGTCCTTAGCGCTGCGCCTACTGTTGATCCCTCGTGCAGCAAGGGCTGCCAACTGCCCAGATCTAACCCGACTTCTGAATGTTCTCCCATAAATCGAGTTTTGGCAACTCCGATCGTCGCAATTCCTGTCAAAACTCCCAAATGACAGGCAAGACCGAACCTGCGGGGGTGAGCGAGTCCTTGACCGTCGCACAATATCAAGTCTGGTCTCAAACTGATATTTTCTAAAGCATCGAGGACTGCCGGCACTTCTCGAAAAGACAGGAAACCGGGAACGTAAGGAAAAGCTGTCGGACTGCGAACCACAGCCTGCTGCTGTAATTTCAAGTCGGGAAAGCTCAGAATTGTTACAGCGGCCCGCGATACATCGTCTATACTGTCGTAGCCGACATCTACGCCTGCGACGTACCGAACTGTCAACAGTTGATTTTCGGTAATTACCGATGACCGGAGCTGTTCTTGAATGGCGATCGCCTCTTCAATTGTCTGCGGCCAAGGGTGTCGCTGCAACATTTCGATTTCTCTTCAACCGTTCTCATCTAAGTTTAACCTATTTTCTGGCATTTTCAAATTCGGATTTTTAACATTTGTCGCTATAAATTCAAAACTTGCGCAAGGAGTCTTTTTTTATACTCTGGAGGGTTGAGTAAGGCCCGCCGAGACCCATTCTACAAATAGACTATGTACGTCATAGACTTAAATTCTATCTGGCACTGGTGCTTGCATCAACTGCAAAGGTTTTACCTGCGCGCACCTCCAATTTTTCACTAAAAATTCACAATAATTACCTGTTTGATCCTGATTTTTTAGCTTTCCCAAAAGCTTTTGAGTTCAGAGTGCCATCCTATAGCTTCTCCGAGAGCGATCGAGCTTTCAATTCACTTACATATCTGAAATCATCCCATTTGTCTATATATTGAAACATTTATTCATCAATCATCTGGGCCTGGTACAAGTGCCATTGTTCATAGCAGATCGTCAATCTAACGGAAATTGTATACCTTTTGCAGTTGAGAGGCTCTGGGACTATCAAAACTATATGACTTTTATGAAAATAATCAATGAATTTATGAATTGTGGCACCATTAACATGAAGTTATAATCTTAGATCAGACCGCATCGAAAACTAACATCCCATAACACAACTCAACGCGGAATTAACATATGAGAACCAAGCAAAGTGTTCGGTACAACCTAGCTCTCTACACCGTCGGTGGCCTCGTCTTCATCATCGCCGCTTTAATCTTAAAACCTTTTGCCATCGTCGGCGCCGGGGAACGCGGTGTGATGATGCGCTTCGGCAAGGTTCAGGAGGCAATTTTAGATGAAGGCATCCACCCGATTTTTCCGATCGTCACTTCTGTCAAAACCCTGAGCGTGCGGGTGCAAAAAACCGACTTAAAAGCAGATGCAGCATCCAAAGATTTGCAAAGAATTAGTACAGACTTGGCAATCAACTGGAACATTGACCCCGCCAAAGCTAACCAAGTCTTCCAGCAAGTAGGAGACGAAGAACAAATTGTCAATAGCATTCTTAGTCCGGCAATTTCGGAAGTCCTCAAAGCAGCAACTTCTAAAAAAACCGCCGAAGAAATTATTACTAAACGCACAGAACTCAAAACAGAAATTGACAACTCTCTCAAAAATCGCCTAGCACCTTACGGGGTGATTGTCAGAGATGTTTCCTTGATCAATTTTGGGTTTTCTCCTGAATTTAGCAAAGCGATTGAAGCAAAACAGATAGCAGAACAAGAAGCCAAACAAGCAGAATTTACTGTTAAAAAAGCAACCCAAGATGCTCAAGCCCAAATTAACCGCGCTAAGGGGCAAGCAGAAGCTCAACGCTTGCAGCGACAAACTTTAACTCCCGAAATTTTACAGCAGCAAGCTATTGAAAAATGGAACGGCCAATTTCCGACAGTAATGGGCGGCAACGGGGCTCTACCCCTGATTAATATTACGCCCGGTCAAGCTGCGACTGCTAAATAAGCTGCTGCGCATTCTGATTGACGGAGCGCGGTGATTCGGGGAGAGGGGGAGAGAGTCCGAGGGGGAGAGGAATTGAGGGTTTTTCACTGTGGCAGTGAAGATGCGCTTTTTGTAACTGCCGGCGCAGCAAGCGCAGAAAATACAACTAATAACTAACGAGAAATCCCGCTTAGTTAAAGGCCAAGATGCAATCTACGTTCGCGAGTCCTAAAAAACGTTAAAGTAAGAAACAACTCGGAAATTGTCAAGGTTTAGTTGAAAGTTTGGCTGATGGGAAATCGGGAAAAGCAGTCAATTTCTAATTTAGGTAAAGTGGGGGACGTAGCCGATCGCGATCCTGCGTCAGCAGCACTGTGGCTGCGCGATCGAGCTTTGGCTGCTAGTACCAGCGGGATTGTGATTGCTGATGTCAATGCACCCGACTGTCCGATAATTTATTGCAATTCGGCCTTTGAAAGGATCACAGGTTACTGCGCCCGTGAAATCTTGGGCCGCAACTGCCGATTTTTGCAAGGCCCCGATACCGATCGAACTACCGTAGCAAAGATCCGCGAAGCCTTGCGCGAAGGTCGAGAAATCCAGACAACAATCAAAAATTACCGCAAAGACGGCACTCCTTTTTGGAACAAATTGTCGCTATCTCCCCTGCGAGACGACAGCGGTAATTTGACTCACTTCGTCGGAACTCAGTCCGACTTATCCGAACGCATCGAAGTGCAGGAAGCTTTGCAGCAAGCTAACGACCAACTGCAAACGATTTTGGAAGCAGTTCCGGGAACAGTGTCTTGGGTGAGCTCGGATTTGCGCTATTTGGGCGTTAACCAGCACTTAGCCAAACTTCACGGTTTGCCGCCGTCGGCCTTTGTCGGTCAAGATATCGGTTTTCTGGGCGCTAGCTCGGATTTTCACTCTTTTGTGGTGGAGTTTTTTGCCGGCGACGCTACAGAAGCGGTTAAAGAACTCAGCGCTAAGGTGAAAACGGAGGGGGGACAGTCGGCGGGACATTATTTGATTGTGGCTCAAAAGTACGATCGGGGGAATGCAGCTTGTCTGGTAGGGATTGATATTACCGAGCGCAAGCTGGCAGAAGAAGCTCTGGTGTTGACTCGCAAGGCGGTGGAAAGTTCGAGTGACGCGATCGGCATCAGCGATGTTTCGGGCACTCACATCTATCAAAATCCAGCGTTTTCTCAGCTATTTGAGTGGGACACCGCAGAGGAATTTAAACTAGCTGGAGGTATACCGGCAGTTTTTGCAGACTCTGCTGTCGCCGCAGAGGTACTCGACACGATCGCCAGAGGTTATTCTTGGTCTGGTGAAATTACCAACCGCACAAAAAGCGGCGAAATTTTGCAAGTGCTGCTGCGGGCCGATGCGATTAAAGACCCCACAGGGAAAATTGTCGGTCTGATTTACATGAATACCGACATTACCGATCGCAAGCGCACGGAACAAGAGCTGCGACAAAGCGAGAAGCGTTTTCGATCGCTAATTGAAAATGCCAGAGACATTATTATAATTCTCGACGAAAAAGGCTTTTGCCGCTATGTCTCTCCTTCCCAAGAGCGGATTTTGGGCTACCCGACGGCGGAAGTGCTCGGCCGCTCTGTATTTGACTTGATTCACCCCGATGAATTGCCGATGGTGGCTCAAGTTTTCCAAGGTGTCATCGAAATACCGAAGGTTGGCCTGGGATTGGCGGAATACCGAGTGCGACACAAGGACGGTTTCTGGTGCATATTGGAAGCGGTAGCGACGAATTTGCTTGCCGAACCTTCGGTGCGGGGAATTGTGGTTAACTGTCACGATGTGACTGAGCGCAAGGTGGCTGAAGACCAATTGTTGCACGATGCTTTGCACGACGCGCTGACGGATTTGCCGAACCGCGCTTTGCTAACTGACAGGTTGGGCCAAGCTTTTGCCCGCGCGAAACGAAATCCGAGTTATCAGTTTGCGGTGCTGTTTCTGGATTTGGACAGGTTTAAGGTGATTAATGACAGCCAGGGACACCGCACGGGCGATCGGCTGTTGGTGGCCGTGGCTCGCCGTCTGTTGACTTGTTTGCGCCCCGGAGATACGGTGGCTCGTCTAGGCGGAGATGAATTTGTGATTTTGCTGGAGGAAATTCAAGGCGTTGATGAAGCCATCGCCCAAGCCAAGAAAATTCTAAAGGCGATCGAACGACCGCTTTTTTTGGAAGGTAATAAAGTTTTAATTACTGCTAGCATCGGCATTGCTTTGAGTACCGACAAATATCAGTGGCCTGGAGATATTTTGCGCGATGCTGATATTGCCATGTACCGCGCCAAAGCTCTCGGAAAAGCTCGCTATGAAGTGTTTACGAGTGCGATGCACACTCGTGCTGTGGCTTTGATGCACTTGGAACACGATTTGCGGCAGTCAGTTGAAGAACTGAATTTGACATATTCGATCGTGGATTTTGGAGCTGGGGCGGTGGGGGAAAACTCACCGATCAGCGAAATCGACTGGAAGTTGGAGCGTCCAAAAATGCAATTTGCTCCTCCTAAATTGGAATGTCCTTTTACTGTTTATTATCAGCCGATAGTTTGTTTGAAAACTGGCTTAGTTATCGGATTTGAGGCGCTGGTGCGCTGGCTGCACCCGGAACGGGGTTTAGTTTCCCCGATGGAATTTATTGCGATGGCGGAGGAAACTGGGTTAATTATGCCTTTGGGTTTGTGGGTTTTGAACGAAAGCTGCCGCCAAATTATTCAGTGGCAGAGTTTGAATTTACCTGTGGGAAATTCGCGGTTGACAGTCGCAGTAAATCTTTCCGGGAGGCAGTTTTCGGAGCCGGAGTCGATCGAGCAAATTAAGCAAGTTTTGCTGGAAACGGGTGTTGATGCTCGCTGTTTGAAGTTGGAGATTACTGAAACTGTGGTGATGGAGGATGGGGAAGCGGCGACGGCGATGCTTTCGCAGTTAAGAGAGTTGGGAATTGGGCTGTGTATTGATGATTTCGGTACTGGTTATTCGTCTCTGAGTTATTTGCACAGGTTCCCGATTAATATTTTGAAGGTCGATCGATCTTTTGTCAGCCGCGTCGGAGAAATGGGCGAGAATTTGGAAATCGTGCGGGCGATCGTCATGCTGGCGCGCAGTTTGGGGATGGAGGTCGTCGCAGAAGGTGTCGAAACCGCCGTGCAATTGGCTCAAATGCGGGCGATCGGCTGCGAGTACGGTCAGGGGTACTTTTTCTCTAAACCTCTCGACTCTGAAGCAGCTACGGCCTTGTTGAGGCGATCGCCCAAATGGTGATCTGATCTACAATAGTAACTATATAAAAGTAAACTCATACCAAAACCTATGTCTCAATCGATCGCCCCAGTTTTAGAAGAAAAGCAAACAGATACTTTGCCTACCTTAACTTTTGAAGAATACCGATTTTATCAAAGTGATTCAGATGTACAATATGAACTGTACAAAGGCAAATTAATCCCGATGCCAACAGCAACAGTTTTACACATCAAAATTTGCGAATATTTAGTTTACAAATTGCAGCGTTACCTAGCCGCTCACAATCTCGATTTAGTAGTAAAAACTGGTCTGGGAGTAAGAACAGATGAAGATAAATCGCGCATTCCCGATGTAGTCGTCTGCACTCAAAGTCTTTTAGAACAAGCTGCTGCTCGACTCGGTGCAGGCATCCTAGATTTTGATGAAAAGCCACTGTTAGTGGTAGAAGTAGTCAGCGAAAATCGGCGGGCAGATTACGTGATCAAACGGGGAGAGTATGAATTAGCAAATGTGCCGGAATATTGCATTGTTGACCCTAAAAATGGCAAGCAAAAAATCCGGCTTTTTGCATTGATTGAAGGTGAAGATGGTTACACATATACAGATTACTTGCCGGGTGAGGAAATGGTATCTGTACTATTTCCCGATCTGATTTTATCAGTGGATGAAATACTAAACCCGCCATTGGTAGAGGAGTTAATTAAGGCAGAACAAGCTCAATTGCTGGAACTTGGACAGCAAGCTGCAACGGAACGTCAACGGGCTGATGATGAGCATCAACGGGCTGATGATGAGAGTCAACGGGCTGATGATGAGAGTCAACGCGCTGATGATGAGAGTCAACGGGCTGAAAGATTGGCGGCGAGGTTGCGGGAGTTGGGGGTAGATCCTGATTCTCTGTAGGATATGGGATGAAGTACGCGCTGCTAAGCTATGCCGTACTTTTTCTAACTAAGAGCTTGAGTGTTAAAATTAAAATTGAGTAGAATAGCAAACTATCGAGATCGGGGGAAATATATGTCTCAATCTGTTGTGCCAGCGATCGAAGAAAAACAGCTCGATACTTCGCCCACCTTAAGTTTTGAAGAATACAAAGTTTATCAAAGCCAGGACGATGTAAAATATGAACTGTACAGAGGCAAATTAATACCGATGGCAACGGCTAGCGCATTACATACAAGCATCTGCGAATTTTGGGTTTACAAATTGCAGCGTTACTTAGCTGAACACAATCTCGATTTAGTAGTAAAAACTTCTGTAGGAGTGAGAACAGAAGATGCAACATCCCGAATTCCCGATGTAGTTGTCTGCACAGAAAGTTTGTGGCAACAAGCTCTAGCCAGACCAGGTTCCGGCATCCTTGACTTTGATGAAACACCGTTATTAGTAATAGAAGTAGTCAGCAAAGATCGGCGGGCAGATTATGTACTTAAACGCGGAGAGTACGAATTAGCTAACGTGCCGGAATATGTGATTGTTGACCCGACAGAAAATAGACAGCGGGTGCGAGTTGCGGCATTTCCAGAAGGTGAAGAAAGTTATGCACAGATAGATTATTTGCCGGGAGATGACATGGTATCTGTAGTATTTCCCAATCTGAGATTATCAGTCAATGAAATATTGTGTCCGCCATTGGTGGAAGGGTTGATTAAGGAAGAACAAGCACGATTGCAGGAACTTGGACAGCAAGCTGCAACGGAACGCCAACGCGCTGATGATGAGAGTCAACGCGCTGATGATCAGCGACAACGCGCTGAAAGATTGGCGGCGAGGTTGCGAGAGTTGGGCGTAGATCCTGATTCTGTCTAGGAGATTAGATGAAGTACGCGGGGCGAAGCTATCCCCTAGGGAATCGCCCTTGACGTATCTCAATCATCTAGCAGTAAATCGCGCAGGAAATAAAAGCGATCGCCCTCCGCATCATTTCCCTTTTCTCGCCCTAAGTAACCCGTCAGTGGTGAAGAAAGTTCGACTGTAACTTCATGCAAGTGTTCTCGACTTAACAAAGGTTGAGGCGGATTTGAGTAGGCATAAACGCCGTAGAGTTCGCTAAATCGCACATTTTGAGATTGGGTTTTTTCCAAGTAATTTTTCACAAGTTGGACTAAGTGCGATCGCACTTTAAGATTTTCCCAAACTCTGTCAATGTAAAGATTAACTTTAACATCAGCATTTTCACCAAACGGCTCTTTCTGTAAACACGGTTTTAAGTCTAATAAATTAATCGAGCCTGGGTGTTTAGCTTTCAATTCAACAAGTCTTTGCAATGTTTCAGGGCGAATGACATTCATTTTACTTTCAATAGCAGCTTGATTAGCCGGATTAGTTAAAGGCCCAGCGACTAAAATAAATTTAACAGAGCGATTAAATAAGTCTTGACCTAAGTGAGTCAGCCCCAGATGAACAAGTTGAGCTGTTACACTATTGGGCACGCTCTCGTATTTGCTGGCTTTGCATTCTCCCGCTACCTGATAGGGAGTTTCACAGTAGAAATCTAATCCGCCAGCGCCACCTGTTGATTCTGGATTTAAACTAGCTTTGGGGTTGCTGTTAGAATTTCCGAAACCTAGCTTGATAAAACCTTTGCGGACTAATTTTTCAAAGCCATAACCGTCGCTAGAGTTGCCGATTTGTGAAATTGTTTGAATCCAACCTAAATCTGGATCGGGTGGTGTTGTTGGTGATTTTTCCGACCAACCGAGAAACGTTTTGAGTTCTGCGTCTAGTTGTTTAGCCTTTGGGTTGGTGGTGGATAAATTCACTAATGCACTTTGCAACTCTTCCAATTCTGGATGTTCAGGAGGCTCTAGTTTTTCCAGTTGTTGACGGCGTTTGGCAAAGATAGACTCGCTCAACACAGGCATTGAATCAGTCACAGTTAGGGATTTTGGCAATGATACAAAATTGCCGCTGGGATGCACTGGCATTTCCAGCGGCTGAGGTAACAGATAGACGCGAAGATAAGCTAGAAAAATATAAGGTTTTTCTAGGAGAGTTTGCTGTAATGCCTCTGTTGTCCAAACTGTTAACTGCGACAAAACCTCTAATGATTCAGGATCGTTTAGTATTTGGCATAATTCGCATTTAGCCCAAGCTTTTATCAAAACCGTCTCAGAGCTTAACTGAGAAAATAAGATTTTAGCAATTGGTAAAAAACTCGGTCGGTAGTATTGCTCATGGGATAGCAGTTTAATCCCAATATTGCCTGGATATAGCGCAAATGACCGACCAGGTTCGATGAAAATCCGAGGCATGGCGGCAATTATTCGCCCTTCGATTAAGGCTTCTACATCTGGTAGAGGTAACTGCAAAGCCGTATCAACAAAAAAAGAGTAACTCATCCACTTATTTGCTCTAATAATTTATCAAGTGATTCGTCTAGGTTATTAACTTCAGTTGTATCAGGTATAGAGGGAATTTCAGGGGGAGTATAGACGGGCTCCAAACCAGCAGGAATCTGGCCTGACGGATCGCTAAGAATTTCGCAAATTAGATAATTTTCACTAGCAAGTTTTTTCTGAACAATAAACTGCTGTATTTGGTCTTCGGTTAGCTCGTAATCTGTGCAAGCCTTGTTGACCAAATAAATGGCTAATAGAGGCTTGATATCTTCACTTGCAAGCTTGACAAATTCTCCACCTAGTTCTTGAGAAAGAAGTTTGTCCAAACACTGTTTTCCTACGGTCTTCGGTTTAACATCTTTAGAACGAACTAAACAACCGCGAGTCATATCAAACTTTTGATATTCAATTAATCGTTTTAATGCGGCAGTTACAAACTTTGCCCCAGATTCTTGAACAACTGCTACTACTATCTTGACAGATTTTCCATTTTCTTTGCCTCGAATTCTAAAGTGGAGATAACCTTTGTCTACAGCTTTAGTTTTTACTTTTTCAACCTCCTCAATTTGCACTCCTTCCAAAGTCTCCCCTTTTACTGCAAGAAAGCCAAAATATAGAGCCTCCGCTAAAATAGTGCTATCCTCAAAATATTTATCGATTGTTTCCTCAAGTGCATTCAGCTCGTTATTAAAAGCAAGTTCAACTTGATGGAGTGGATTTGGTGGGGGTGGCGTTTGAATAGGAGCATCAGGTACTTTCCAATTTTTGGCACACTCCTCTAAAACCTTTCTGACAATTAACTTTTCTTTTCCGAGTTCTCTCAGTTCACCTTCATCAAAAGGATAAACGGGATAAGGTGGAGTTAAACCTTTACTGTCGTAAAATTCTTTGAGCCATTGAGAAACTAGAGTCACTACATCATCAGCATTGAGATACTTTAAATCAAAAATCTTTTCACCCATTCTAGCTGTGACTGACTCGGCCTGTGGCAATACTCTAATTTGAGAACTCCAAGTTTTCTCAAACATAGCTGTCATTAAGACACCTCGTTTAATTTTACCGTACAGGTCTTTTACTAAGAGCGCGACAACCTGCGCCCTGTTGAAACCAGCTTCATTCCGATCTACGCTCTCTAACTCATCAAATCCAATTACTAGAGTCTTATAATCACCGATTAAGTCTAAAATTTGGCAGACAGTCTGAAATGCGTCGCCTTCTTTATCCTCTTCCGTAGAATTTGGTAAACCCATTGCATCAGCTTGTGCTTGTGCTAAAGCTTTGCCAGACAGCCAGTTGGTTGCAAAGCTAGCTTTATCTGAAGCAAGTGTCCACAGAATAGCCTGGATCAAATAGGGATTTTCGATGTTTGGCTTAAATTGAAGCACTTTGGCAGTTATGGCATCAACTAATTTAGGATTTTTAGCTAATGCCCCAGAAAATTGCTTGACTAACTGTTGAGGTATGTAAGCTTTCCCTGATGCCTCATTGATCAAAGCAGTTGCTAATTCTTGCCACTGCATTACGCCTTCGTTACCAATCTGTTTCAAGCTTAAGGACAAAGTGTTTAGAAAGTTAGCGTAGACTCGGTTTAAGTTTCCATAGTCTACGTCGCTCATATAAACAAAGAAAGAGCCACCTTCATCTAGAAGGCGGCGGCGAATCCGACTGATTAGGTGGCTCTTTCCTAGACCTTTCTCAGCTTTGATCGTGATGCCAATAACTGTACGATACCCGGCGCGGATTTGCTCTATTGCTTGAAAAATAGCATCAGAGGCATGAGCATTGATAGAAGGAACGTCAGGAAAACTTGGCTTCCAAATATCATTGCTTCTGACTATTAACGATCTGTCAAAAGGGTTTTGAGCTGCAATAGCTTTATTAAGGTCAGCAATTGAGGAGTGAGAGTCATTCATGGTTTTGTGTGAGTGTGAAGATATAAAGGAGCGAATGCAGTTGAGGACAATTAGAATCTCAAGTTAATTAGGCTAACCGCTTGACATAACAGCGCAAACCGTTCACTTTTGTGGTGATAGAATCTTCGATTTTGTCGGGAGCGCTGTCTTCTACACTGCCCTCTACAAGCTGAAAAATATCATTAGCCTGCATTTCCAGCAGCCACTCATTGAACTGAGAACGGCTGACTTTTTCGCCAATTTCTCGCCGCATCCGATAAATTGGTACTAAATCGTCAAAATTGTAATCTCGGTTCAGCCGATCGTACACATCGATCGCCACAGACATAAATTCTTCATAGGAGGCGATCGCGCCTCCATCCTTTTTCCCCGTCTCCACAGCAACATTCGTCGCACCATCCTGATGCTGAATCCACTTCAGCAAAGCATTTCCCAGCCGCGTACCGATTTGAGCACCATCAAACTCAAACAGAGAATCAGCACTTTTCAGGCCATCCGCCAAAACCTCTTTCCCCTTCGCGCTCAATTCCACCCGCGTCACCCGATTTACCAGCGAATAGACAATCGCCCCGGCTTCCTGCAACTCGCCGAGGACATCCCGATATCTCACACTCGTCTCCTTAGTACGCACAATCCGCTTAGTCAAATCCCCCTTTTTAACCGGAATCTTCCCGCCCGTCAAATCCCACAAATTCAGCAACACTCGAACTTTCGCCTTCGCATCCCAAACCGCTTGCTCTTCGGCTGTCAAAGTTTTCGACACCGCAATTTCATTGTTCTCAGACATATCCATACCTTTAAATACTTGTTCTTAGTATCAAATCTTACCAGGAATTTTGCTAAAAAATATCTAAACTTTTCAGCAAAAAGCAGCACGAGGCTGCGTACAACCTATGCAATTTTTCTCTTGTGACAACCCGCCTCATATCATGTCCGCTCAATTACTGTTAATTGTTAACTGTTAATTGTTAACTGTTAACCGTCAACATTATGCCGATGCTACCGGATTTGATCTAATATCAATTCCGGCTGTGCCGGAATGATCAGCGAGGACACGGCACTGCCGTTTCCCTACTGTGATTAATTGTAGGGATACGGCATCTTGAGTGTCCTAATTTCGCCTAATATTAATTCCGGTGCTACCGGAAACGATATTATTTGTTTAGAAAGCCCTAAGTAGACTAATTAAAAAAGGGGCGAAACTTGCGTCGCCCCTCATCGTTATTAGGTCGAAATGCGGTCATAAAACCGACACTTCGACTACCCTCAGTCACCCACTGTAAAATTACACTTCCACAGCAATCTTTTGTTCCGAAGCTTCAGGAGAATTCGCTTCACTTGGCGGCACAACTTGCCAGAATTTCGGCAAATATTCAGCCCAATTTGCTAAGATTTTCTCAGCTTTTTTACTGTGAGTCCGATCGCACTGCATCTCAATCAACTCCTTCAATTGCGCCTCACCAGCGGCCGTAGAAACCCGCTGCATCTTCACAATCTCCCCGTTGACGTGAGCTGGGAAAGTCCCATCTTCATCGAGGAAATAACCCAAGCCGCCAGTCATTCCAGCGCCGACGTTGCGGCCGACTTTTCCTAATACGACGATAACTCCGCCAGTCATGTACTCGCAGCAGTGATCGCCTGCCCCCTCAATGACTGCTTTCGCCATCGAGTTACGCACCGCAAACCGTTCGCCAGCTTTACCCGCAGCCAACAGAGTTCCCCCCGTCGCGCCGTACAAGCAAGTGTTACCAACGATCGCATTTTCGGAAGCATCATACGTCGCACCAGCCGGCGGTGCGATCGCAATTTCGCCGCCGTGCATCCCCTTACCAACGTAGTCGTTAGCTTGACCATCCAGTACCAAAGTCATCCCCGGTAAGTTGAATGCGCCGAAGCTTTGACCCGCAGTACCACTACAGTTGAGGGTAATTTGACCAGTAAAACCGGTGTTACCGTATTGCTTGGCGATCGCACCACTGATTCTTGCGCCTAAAGTGCGATCGGTATTCACCAATTTTACACTCTTGCTAACACTGGTTTGATTGGCGATCGCACTTTGAATCTCAACATCCGCCAGCAAATCATCGTCTAACACAGGCCCGTTGCTGTGTATGTCACCGTGGATCAAGAAAGATCGATCGTGCTTAGTATCCGGTAACTTGATCAAACAGTCCAAATTAATCGCTTGAGTTTTCGTCAACTTCACGCCAGCGCGCATTGTCAGCAAATCACCGCGGCCAATGATATCGGCGATCGACTTATAACCCAATTTCGCCAACAAACTCTGCACTTCTTGGGCGACAAAGTAGAAGAAATTGACAACGTGTTCCGGCGTACCAGGGAAACGTTTCCGCAACTCTTCCTTCTGGGTGGTAACGCCGACGGGACAAGTATTCATGTGGCAAACGCGGGCCATAATGCAGCCTTCAGCAATCATTGCCACCGTGCCAAACCCATACTCTTCAGCACCCATCAAAGCGCCGACAATCACGTCCCAGCCCGTTTTGAAACCACCGTCAACGCGGAGTAAAACCCGATCGCGCAACTTATTCTCAATCAGCACCCGGTGAACTTCGGTCAAACCGAGTTCCCACGGAGAACCTGCGTGCTTAATCGAACTAAGTGGAGACGCACCGGTACCGCCATCGTGACCGGAAATTTGAATCACATCAGCATTGGCTTTCGCAACACCGGCGGCCACAGTTCCGATACCGACTTCCGAAACCAACTTGACGGAAACTCCCGCTTTCGGATTGATTTGATGCAAGTCAAAAATCAACTGTGCCAAATCCTCGATCGAATAAATGTCGTGGTGAGGAGGCGGCGAAATCAGCGTGACACCCGGTTTCGATCGCCGCAAATAGGCAATGTACTCGCTGACTTTCGGCCCTGGCAATTGACCGCCTTCACCCGGTTTCGCACCTTGTGCGACTTTAATTTCGATTTGTTTGGCGTTCATCAGGTACGACGGAGTTACGCCGAAACGCCCCGAAGCTACTTGTTTGATGGATGAAGAAGCTGTATCGCCGTTCTGCAAACCTTTTAAGTGAGGTAGCGTTTGTGAGAAACCTGCCTCGCTCACATCGTTGAGCACGTTGTAGCGGATCGGATCTTCGCCACCTTCGCCGGAGTTGGATTTGCCGCCGATGCGGTTCATCGCAATGGCCAAAGTTTCGTGGGCTTCCGGGGACAAAGCGCCGAGGGACATTCCGCCGGTGGCGAAGCGTTTGACAACATCTGCTACAGATTCGACTTCTTCGATGGGGATGGCAGGGCGATCGCTCGCAAAATCGAGCAAATCCCGCAAAGCCGTTACCGGGCGGTTTTCTAGCTGTTGCTTGTAAACTTCGTAATGGTCGTAGGCACTTACAGGATTTTTGACACCCATGGGTGTCATTTTTGGTTCGGCCCCGTTGCCGTTGCCGTTACCCTTAGTCTCAGCCTTAAATCCGGCCACGGCTTTGTGCAAAGCCTTGGCCATTTCCGGGCTGTTCATGTGATATTCGCCACCTCGGCGGTACTGCACGAAGCCGAAGTTTTCCAGCTTTTTCAGGAGCAATTCTGGGAAAGCTTGACTGTGGAAAGACATTACCTCGTGAGCAAGTTCCGCCACGGTTAAACCGCCGATGCGGGAAACAGTGCCTTTGAAGCCCAAATCGAGCAAATCAGCGCCAATGCCGATCGCCTCAAAGATTTGTGCTCCTTGATAGCTAGACAGCAGCGAAATTCCCATTTTCGACATAATCTTCAGCAAGCCATTTTCTACCGCTGTGCGGTATTTAGCTTGAGCCTCAGTCACGGAAATATTGGGTACCTTGCCGTGCTGCATCAAGTTTTGAGTCTTCGTGTCAAACCACCAGCCGCGCACGCTTTCCAAGGCTAGGTAAGGGCAAACTGCGATCGCGCCGTAACCGATCAAACAAGCAAAGTGGTGAGTGCTCCAACATTGAGCGGTATCCACAACCAGCGAAGTTTGCATCCGCATACCGACAGCAATTAAGTGGTGGTGAACCGCACCAATTGCCAGTAAGGGTGGGATGTAAGTAGATTCAGCACTTAATACAACAGCAGGAGATGCGCCTTTTTGCTGCGATGGTCGATCGCTCAAAATTAGAATTCTCGAACCCGATCGCACTGCATCCACAGCATCTTGACAAAGTTGCTCAACTGCGCTTTGCAGACCTCCAGGCCCAGCAGCAATTTTGTAAAGCGTTGACAATTCCGTTGCGGGGAAAGACTTTTGGTCTTTCAAGAAAGACAGTTCAGCGTCGTTGAGTATGGGGGAATCAATTTTTAGCAGCTTGGCATTTTCCGGCACTGCTTGCAGTAAATTGCCCCGCAAACCCATGTTCATTGTCAGTGACATCACCATTCCCTCGCGCAAAGGGTCGATCGGCGGATTAGTCACTTGAGCGAATCGCTGTTTGAAATAGTTGTACAGCAACTGAGGCTTTTCGGACAATACAGCTAAGGGAACGTCATCGCCCATGCAGAAAGTCGGTTCCTTGCCCGAACTCGCCATCTCGACAATCACCATGTCCAAATCTTCGGCGTTGTAGCCAAAAGCAGTTTGGGTGGCTAACAGCGTTTGCGAGTCCAGGGTTGTTGTGGAGGCAAAAGGCTGCGGTTGCAAAGTTTCGCGGTGTTGTTTCAGCCATGCGCCGTAGGGGTGCTGCTTGGCAATCCGCTGTTTGATCTGCCAATTTTTGAGAATTTCCTTGGTTTGCAGGTCAACTGCAATCATTTGTCCAGGCCCCAAGCGGCCTTTTTCGATAATATCTGCTTCGGGAATATCGACAACTCCGGCTTCGGAGGCGACAATTACTAAACCATCTTTAGTAATGCAGTAGCGGGCTGGACGCAAACCATTGCGATCGAGCGTAGCACCTACTTGCTTGCCGTCGCTGAACACCAGCAATGCTGGGCCATCCCAAGGTTCTTGAATGCCGCTGTAATATTCGTAAAAATCGACAATTTCGGGATACGGATCTAAATCCGGCTGATTTTTGTAGGCTTCGGGCACCATAATTGTCAGGGATTCCAGGGGAGTGCGGCCGGAGTGCACCAACAATTCCATCACGTTGTCCAAGTTTGCCGAATCGCTGCTTTCGGGATTGACAATGGGGTTAAACGTGTCGATATCCGCTTGAGTCCAATTCGGGTGAGATAAATTGGCTTGCCGCGCTGTCATCCAGGTAATATTGCCCAACAGCGTGTTAATTTCGCCGTTGTGTCCCAGCAAGCGCATGGGCTGGGCTAGGTGCCAGCGGGGCATGGTGTTGGTGCTGAAGCGGCGGTGATAGACGGCAAAGGCGCTTTTATAAGCGGGATTTTTGAGGTCGGGGTAAAATTCTGCTAGTACAGCCGATCGCACCATGCCTTTGTATACAATCGTGCGACAGGAAAAAGAGCAACTATAAAATTCTTGGCGAGTGAAGCCGGGGCGAGTAGACAGCGAGTGTCCGATCGCGCGACGGGCCAAAAATAACTGTTTGTCGAGTTCGTCTCCGGCTAAGTCTGGTGAACTTACGATTACTTGTTCGATTTGAGGTTGATTTTCGCGCGCTTGCGGGCCCAAAACCGACGGTACAACGGGAACTTTGCGCCATCCCAAAAGTTTCAGCCCGCGTGCTTTGAGAGATGCCTCAACCACCTGCCGCGCTGTATTCGCTTGACTTTCGTCTTGAGACAAAAACAGCATTCCCACGCCGCAGTTTTCCTGTGGTGGAGGCACAATTCCCTGTTCGGCAAACCAAGAATGCAACAATTCCCAAGGAATTGCCGTCATCAAACCTGCACCATCGCCGGAATCTTGGTCTGCGCTGCAACCGCCGCGATGTTCCAGACAAGTTAAGGCTGGCAGCGCTTTCTCAATAATTGAGTGAGTAGCTTCGCCGCTTTGGTTGGCAATAAAGCCCACACCGCAGGCATCTCTTTCTTCCACTAACCAGCTTTGGCCGGCATAGGGAGTTCCTCGTTGAGTCTGATGCACGTTGCTGTTTCGATCGATCGTGTTACCCATGTTGATTGAATGTTATTTCTGTGATTGTGTGGTTGATTTGTTTTTATAGCTCGGAGAGAATGCTGCCGAGCGGTGGGGGTCTAGTAAACCTTAAAACAGCACATAGCAAGCTGATTTGATGAAAATTTACGTAGATGCTGCATTTAGCTGAGACTGAAACCCTGTTTGCAGATTTTAAATTATCTCGATTTAATCGCCTCGGAGATGTCTCATAGAATACCCTGTTCTTAAAAAGCAGTGATCCTTTGGGAAATCGCCGCCCTGCAACTAGATACATTGCGATCGAGTTTTTGGGTTTTTTTCCTGAGTCCGCTCAATAGACTGGCAGCGAACACGAGTAGATATTGACTTTAGCGTTATTTTGCTCGCTGCGCTGTTGAGTTGCTTTCGCTCAGCGCCCGCAGACACAAAAGCCACCGGCTCTCCTGGGTTTATGGTGTATACGGTATCAAGCACAACTGTTTGCGATGCTATGATACCCTCGGAGTAAGGATATGCGGTTTGCTTATCACCACAAAATCAGGAGAGCCAAGCCACCTACCAAATCAGTCGGTAGGTGCAATATTGTAGCAGCGTGGTTCACAAACTATGAAACCCTGTCTTATATTATGCAGTTCAATTACAGCTAACTACACAGCCCAGAAATTAAGATTATCCAGAAAATTAGAAATTTTTACGGCTTTGTGCTGTGCGACAGGCGTTTTTGAAGGTTAATGGTTTTAGGTTTCCAGAAGTAAAAAAATGCACAGTAGAGAAAAACGGCTAGTAGCATCTAACAGAAGGCTTGAGAGTGTTTGGCTATGGATGTTTTCAGTCTCGATTTCGCCCGTACTGGCGATGATCGTCCTTTGCTCAGTCTGGAATCTGGCCGTCAGAGCCCAAGAGAGTCCGAGTGGCACAGGCATCTTGCCTGTGGTGAAAGGGGGCGGGCAAGATGCCCACCCCACAAAGAAGAGCTCAATTGATGGTGGCACAGGCATCTTGCCTGTGGCTCAGAATAGTGCCAACTCAGAGTTAAAACTGATGACTCAATCTATACCGCCAGTTGCGAGAATTAGACAAGGCCGCCAAGTCTCTCTCAATGGCCGCATTCTGCCCCTAGCTTGGACTCAGCAGCCAACAAACAGCACTTCTGCGAATTTCCGAACTTGGATTGCTGACGTTGGCTTGATGCAATCTGCGGGAGTAGATTTGCTCAACACAGCCGACAGTACCAAACAACCGATTCAGTGGTATTCCGTATCTTTAACGGCAGCTCAAAGTTTGACAGCCCGATCGACAGCCCAGTATCGTTACTTAGATGTCACAGATTTTGCCAAACTTGCCGGTTGGCAGATATCAGCCGATGGAAATACTTTAAAAATCACATCTCCTGTGGCCAATGTTACCGGAATTCGGCAGGCCCAGAGAGAATGGGGCGATCGCATTGTTGTCGATCTCGATCGCAGTACCCCGTGGCAAGTTAACATTGTCGATACACCAAGCCCATCCCCCACACCCATAGACGACCCCACAAAGCCCGCTATTCCCCAAGCTAGAACCGCCACAGCGCCAAACCTCGAAACACCAGACGACCCGACCAAACCCGCATTCCCGATTCCCTTAGCACCCGCACAGTCGATCGCCAGTCAAGAATGGTCGATCGCCCTTGATGCCAAAATCGCACCCGCCATAATTGGGCGCACGTTTCAAACCAGCAAACAATTACTCTCCCTAAAAATCGAACCTGCGGGCACTCAAACCAGAGTCAAAGTCAGAATACCTTTAGGTTGGCGGCCGCAAGTTTTTAGCCTGGGAAATCCGAATCGATTAGTCATCGACATCCGGCCAGATTCCCTAGTAGAAAAAGACATTGTTTGGGCGCGGGGAATCCGGTGGCGACAGCAGTATCAAAATATTGGAACAGCACGTTTTCCCGTAGTTTCCTTAGAAGTCAATCCGCGTCAAACTGGTGTCAAAGTTCGACCAATTTTGAGCAATCCACCGACAGATAAAGGCACTGCACCTCTATTACAAACCGCCGAACTTGCGGGAACGGCTGCTGCAATTAATGCAGGATTTTTCAATCGAATTAATCGGTTGGCATTAGGAGCAATTCGGCGCGAAAACAAATGGCTTTCCGGGCCGATATTGAACCGAGGAGCGATCGGCTGGAACGATCGAGGCGAATTTGCGATCGCCCGTTTAACTTTGCAAGAAACGTTGATAACTCCGACAAATCAACGTCTATCTATTTCTCATCTCAATAGTGCCTATGTGCAATCGGGAATCGGTCGTTACAATCCCGATTGGGGAACGACTTACACTCCGTTTTCCGACAATGAAATAGTTGTGACAGTTGTCGGCGATAGAGTTGTCAGCCAATCTCCCGGAGGTGCGCAGGGAAAAACAACTTTTCCGATTCCAGCTAACGGTTATCTTTTAGCTTTGCGTTCCGATTTGTCCCCTGCATCTCAATTGGCTGCGGGAACTTTATTGCGTTTACAAACTAACACAATCCCGCTAGATTTCAACCGTTTTCCCTACATTTTAGGCGGCGGGCCAGTATTAGTCCAAAATAGTCGAGTTGTTTTGGATGCTAAGGCGGAAGGGTTTAGCGATGCCTATGTTAGACAGACAGCGATTCGGAGTGCGATCGGGCGAACTGCTGCGGGGAATTTGTTGATTGTAGCCGTCCACAATCGCGCGGGCGGGGCGGGCCCAAATTTCGCGGAACTAGCGCAGATATTGCAGCAAATGGGTGCTGTGGATGCTTTAAACTTGGATGGGGGAAGTTCGACGAGTTTGTATTTGGGAGGTAGTTTGCTCGATCGCCCTTCGTCAACTGCTGCGAGAGTCCATAATGCGATCGGCATTTTCATCCAACCATAAATCGACAGAATTGTAGGGGCGGGTTCACCTTAATTTATGCCGCTTAACGACAATCTAAATAAACCCGCCCTCCACTGCGAGAGTCCATAATGCGATCGGCATTTTCATTCAACCATAAATCGACAGAATTGTAGGGGCGGGTTCACCCTAATCTATGCGGCTTAATGAAAATCTAAATAAACCCGCCCTCCACCACTACAAACCTGGTTCGATCGCTATACTGGATTTTTGAGGCCTTAAGGTAGAAGCTCCACTCTCCCACTCTCCCAATCTGCCAGTCTCCCACACTCTCTTCTTGCTTCGAGTGCCGATCGGCTGACAAAGGTTTAAAATCAATATAGTCCTCTGCTGCCTTGCTTTCGGCAAGATTGAAGCATACCTACCCTGAAACCTCATAATAACCCTTGTGTCAGAAACTTCCCAGAACCGCCCAGCGCTGGATCTGAAGGCTATATTTCCATTCGAGCTAGATAACTTTCAGAGAGAGGCAATCGCCGCCCTCGATGCAGGTAAATCCGTTGTGGTGTGTGCTCCCACGGGCTCGGGGAAAACTTTGATCGGCGAATACGCCATCCATCAAGCACTCTCGCGGGGGCGGCGCGTCTTCTACACCACTCCCCTCAAAGCCCTCTCTAACCAAAAGCTGCGCGACTTCCGCAGTCAATTTGGAGACGAGATGGTAGGTTTGCTGACGGGCGACATCTCCTTCAATCGAGATGCGCCGATTTTGGTGATGACTACCGAAATATTTCGGAATATGCTCTACGGTACACCGATCGGCGCTGTTGGTGCTTCCCTCACCGGAGTCGAAACTGTGGTGCTCGATGAGTGTCATTACATGAACGATCGCCAGCGTGGTACTGTCTGGGAAGAATCGATCATCTACTGTGCGAGCGAAATTCAACTGCTCGCCCTCTCAGCAACCGTTGCCAATAGCGGGCAACTCACAGACTGGATTAACAAAGTCCACGGGCCCACAGAGCTTGTCTACTCAGACTTTCGGCCAGTCCCGCTGCAATTCCACTTCGCCAATCAAAAAGGCATATTCCCCCTGCTAGACGAAACCGGCAAAAGAGCGAATCCGCGGTTAGTCCCCAAAAAGAAGGCGCAAAAATCAGAAAGAGGTAGCATTCCGACTCCGAGTTTGACTGAAGTTTTGTCTCGGTTGGACGATCGAGATATGCTACCAGCAATCTACTTCATCTTCAGCCGTCGTGGGTGCGACCAAGCAGTCACAGAAGTCGGAAATTTCTCCCTGGTTAACGCAGCCGAAACCGCCGAACTCAAACGGATAATTGACGATTTTTTACAGCGAAACCCAGAAGCAGAACGCTTCGGTCAAAAAGAAGCACTTTTAAAAGGCATCGCAGCCCACCACGCAGGCATTTTACCCGCTTGGAAAGGTTTAGTAGAAGAACTCTTTGGCAGAGGTTTGATTAAAGTCGTATTTGCCACCGAAACCCTCGCAGCCGGGATAAATATGCCCGCCCGCACCACAGTCATTTCCACCCTGTCCAAGCGCACCGACAAGGGACACCGACTGCTAAACGCTTCAGAATTCCTGCAAATGGCCGGTCGGGCTGGTCGCCGAGGCATGGACGAGCTGGGGCACGTAGTCGCAGTTCAGACACGCTTTGAAGGCGCAAAAGAAGCCTCTTATTTGGCAACAGCCAAAGCCGACCCCCTCGCCAGTCAGTTTACGCCCAGCTACGGCATGGTGCTGAATTTGCTGCAAACTCACACTCTCGATGAAGCTCAAGAGTTGGTAGAGCGCAGTTTTGGTCAATATCTGTCTACTTTGTATTTGCAGCCACAGCAATCGGAATTAGACCGAGTGCAAGCTGAATTGGCGGTGCTGGAAGAGTCTCTAGCGGCAGGAGGTAATGTCTCTACCCTGGAAAAACAACTCGCCCATTACGAAAAATTGCAGGGAAGGCTCAAAGAAGACAAACGTTTGCTGAAAACTCTATTGCAGCAAGCAGAAGAAGCTCGAATTAAGCAGATGTCCGTAGCTGTGGCTTTTGCAGTCCTGGGCACGGTTCTGAGTCTCAAGGGTAAGCACGTTCCCACAGCTAAACGATCGCACACAACTCCCGTGCCCGCCGTATTGGTTGCCAAAATCGCAGGTTCTGGGCAAGCACCAAACTTGGTATGCTTGGGCAAAGACAACCGCTGGTATATCGTCGCCATTAGCGATGTGGCTACTCTGCACGCCGAATTACCCCGTTTGAGCGTTGCAGATACCTTAATCCCGCCTGCGGAAATGACCATGCGACTCGGCCAGTGCCGCTTGGGAAATGAAGACACTATCTCCATTGCTCAATCTATCCCAGAATTGCCGATACCGGAACCGAGCCCAGAGGCGATCGAGCAACAGCAGAAAATCGCCGCCGTAGAAGATAAACTAGAAATTCACCCAGTTCTAGAATGGGGCAATCCCGGTACTTTGCTCAAACGCCAGCGTCGCCGGGAAGAATTGAAAAAAGACATCCGCAAAGGCGAACAAGACTTAGAAAAGCAGCGAGCTCGCTACTGGGAGCAATTTATCAACTTAATTGACATCTTGCTGAATTTCGGCTGTTTGGAAAGAGTAATTTCGGCAAATGTCAACCGAGATGATTCCTCCGAGAGGTTAGTGCCCACAATCTTGGGTCAAGCCTGCGCCGCCATTCGCGGTGATAATGAACTGTGGCTGGGTTTGTCCCTGATGTCTTCAGAGTTTGACGAACTCGACCCCCACCACCTCGCTGCTGCTTGCGCGGCCTTAGTTACAGAAGTTTCTCGGCCTGATAGTTGGACTCATTACTCGCTATCTGCGGAAGTTTTGGCACCTTTGGACAATCTGCAAAAAGGCCTGCGCCGCCGATTGTTTCAAGTACAGTACCGCCATGAAGCTGCGATCCCGATTTGGCTGGAACGGGATATAGTGACTTTGGTTGAACAGTGGGCTCTGGGCGTTGAATGGCTGGAACTGATTAGTCATACAAGTTTGGATGAAGGGGATGTGGTGCGGATTTTGCGCCGGACTTTGGATTTCTTATCTCAGATTCCTCATGTTCCTCACGTCTCCGATTCTTTGCGCAGAAATGCTTGTCGGGCGATGCAGTTGATCGATCGATTCCCGGTGAATGAAGCTGCTACTCAATAACTTTTGAGTTGTGATTTGGGATGGGATTTGCGATCGAACATCTTCAGGACTAAAGCCAAAAAGACTAACCATAGGGTGCTTAGCGGCGAAAATTCTTGAGTAGGTGGTTAAAACATTCAGTCCTGACACACCCTACAATAACTTCAATAGACCTCTTGCAAAAATAGCTAGGAACGGGCAAGATGCCCGTTCCACAAAAATAATTTTTTCTGTGGAATGGGCATCTTGCCCGTTCCAAAATTTGATTAAAAGGACTTTTGCAAGAGATATAATATCTGCTATATTTTCCTGATTTAGGTTGCATGACACGATAAAAAAATGTATGGTGCGGATTAATTGCTCGAAATTATTGAAATTTTCCTAAACGGTGTGGTGGGTAATTCTCATATCTATGCAACAAATCAAAAAGCCCGATCAAATGCCTGAAGCCTGCTCTCAGGCTCAAAAAATTCGCTTTTTCACTTTCTTGCAAAGAGTCTTAATTGGAACTCTAGCGAGTACATTACTCAATCTTTTCATCCTATTTCCCTCTCCCAGTTTCGCGGAAGTAGTTATGGGCGTTGTTCGCAGTTCCGAAAATTCTCCCGATTGGGTGAAGATTACTACGCGCCTCTGGGAAAGTGGCATTGCTTACAAACCAATCAATCTCGAAGAAATCAAAAGTGTGACGGATTTAGCAGGCGTTAACGTGCTGTTTTTGCCCAACATTGAAACTTTGAGTACGGCCCAACTTAAAGTTTTAGAAGCTTGGGCTTCACAAGGTGGCCGCTTGATTGCTTCTGGCCCAGTCGGCCGCAGTTCCCCGGCATTGGTGCGTCAATCTTTACGATCGCTCCTTGGGGCCTATTGGGCTTTTCCGTTAACCCAGCGGGCGACACCGCAACCCCGCACGCGCTGTCGGGATCTCGCCTGCAATACTTCTAGCAATTGGGTTCCCGCTGCACAACAAAATGCCTCAGTCCAAGGCGGTGTCTTGATTCCCGCCGACGCAAATAGTCAAACTGTCGCTACTTGGAAAGATAGTTCCGGTTCCTCCGCTGCGATCGCCACCGATCGCGCTACCTATCTCGGCTGGCGCTGGGGTAGCGACGGTTCCCCAAATATAGACTCGGCTTGGCTGCGGGCCTCGATCGCCCGCTGGGGAGGAACTGTTGGCTCCCCTGCTGCGCCGTCAACAGCCGCCGCGCCCCCGCTGCCAAATCCCCCCTCAAGAGTCACCAGAAACAACCCTAGTTCGCCGCGCAATACCCCGCAGAGCCGACTTTCTCCTTCTCCCCCTCTTCCAGATCCAGTACCTGCAACTTTTACAGACCCTTCGGATCAGTCTGCGCCGGCGGGTTTGGACGTGCAGGTAAATTCCAATCAGCCGATCGTCAGCATTGAAGCGTACTTGATGCGCCAAGAACTCACCAACCTCCTCGGTAGGTTTGAAAGCGCCCTCACAGCATCCAATTCAGCTAATACGCCCGTTAATCTGAGTGTTGCCAACACTGCTCAATTGGTGGCCGGAAGCAACAGTGGCGGCAGCCCGACTGCGAGTCGCCCGCCTGTTTTGCAAGGGCCCAGGGTGCGGGCGATCGCCACCGCGCGGCAGGCTTTGCAAAATTTTGACCAACTCCTGGCGCAGCAAAACTACGCAGCAGCTAGAAAGCAGTGGGTGGAAGCGCGACAGTTGCTATGGCAAAATTACCCCCAGGAAGGACAGCGCGTTGGGGCGGAAATTCGGGCGGTTTGGCTCGATCGCGGTACGATCGTCGCAGCGCGATCGGAACAAGGTTTAGCAGCAGTGTTCGATCGGCTCGCCGCCGCCGGTATCAACACCGTTTTCTTTGAAACTTTAAATGCCGGATATCCAATTTATCCCAGTCAAGTTGCACCGCAACAAAACCCCCTCACAGTTGGCTGGGACCCGCTGGAATCGGCGGTTAAATTAGCTCACGAGCGAGGCATGGAACTGCACGCTTGGGTGTGGACTTTTGCCACCGGAAATAAGCGCCATAATACTTTAATTGGCAAGCCTGGATCTTATCCTGGGCCAGTGCTTTCTGCTCATCCAAATTGGGCAAATATTGACAATAAAGGACGCATCCAAAATCCTAACGATGGTAAATTTTATCTCGATCCGGCAAACCCAGAAGCGCGTAGTTATTTGCTGCGAATTATCAGCGAAATTACCAGCAAATACAAAGTAGATGGAGTGCAATTAGACTATATTCGCTATCCTTTTCAAAATGACAACGCGGGTTTTACCTACGGCTACGGTGTTGCGGCGAGGCAGCAATTCAAACAGTTAACTGGTACTGATCCGGTGAATATTTCCCCCAAAGACGGCAGTTTGTGGCGGCAGTGGGTTGAATTTAAAACTAATCAAATTAATAGTTTTGTAGCTGAAGTTTATCGGCTTTTGCGGTCGAATTCTCCCCGCACAATTCTGTCGGTGGCAGTATTTCCGCACCCGGAAAGTCAGCGGATTTACAAAATTCAACAAAATTGGGAAGTTTGGGCTCGTCAAGGCATTGTAGACTTGATTGTGCCGATGACTTATGCTTTGGATACTAACCGACTTCAGCGCGTTACAGAACCGTTGGCGAAGGAGCAAATGCTCGGTTCTGCTTTGATTTCTCCGTCGGTTAAGTTGTTGAGTCTCCCGGAAGTTGTGGCGATCGACCAAATTCAAGCTTTGCGCGATTTGCCGACTGGGGGCTATGCTATTTTTGCGGTGGAAAGTATCAACAGCGGGATGCAGGGCTTTTTTAACCGCACTCAAGGGCGACTCAACCGTTCCACTTCCGCAGCAGAACCGATTCCCTATCGACAGCCGTTTGCTGCTGCGGCTTCGCGCTATACTGCGCTTAAGCAGGAATGGAGTTTTTTGTTGGCTAACAATCAGTTGCGGGTGTCGGAATCTGAACTGAAAGTGCTCAAAAGTCGATCGGACGAATTGGCACAAGCTTTCAGCAAATTGGCAGCCAATCCTTCTACCGAAAGTTTAGCAACTGCTAAAAGATTGTTGGCGAGTTTTCAATCTCAATTTCAATCTTCCATGCGCTTGCATTCTGCCGACAATAGCTATCAGGTGCAAACTTGGCAAAATCGTTTGGAAAGCTTAGATATGCTGTTGCGTTACGGCGAAAGGGTGGAGTTGAATCGCAGGTAAAATCAGTTTTATAGCAGTTCTCACAAACATGAGGTATCGAGCCCTCAATTGCTCGTTACTTTCGCTCTGCCTGGTAATGCAGATCCGGAGGCTCTACCTCTCTTTACCCCTCCGATTCGGGAAACAGAAGAGTGTGGCAGATGTTTAAATTATTAAATTTTAGTTTTTAAATAACCGGATTCGATCGAACTCGCTTGTCTATCGCTCCAAGATTTTAACATCTACTAATTTCCCTTGCCAATTTCCATTACTCTTAGGATGAATATGTTTCCTAAACCGCTCAATCGCTTTGCTACCAAAATTATCGGCAAAGCTCCATTACAAACTGTGCTCGTGCTTCCTTTTTTAGTGCAAATTGTCGGCACCGTAGGAGTTGTAGGTTGGCTGTCGTTCCAAAACGGTCAGCGGGCAGTTAACGATGTTGCCGCTCAGTTGCGGGGAGAAATTAGCGATCGCATCAAAGACCGTATGGAAAATTATATGTCAATCCCCCACATTGTCAATCACCTCAACGTTCAAGGCGTAAAATTGGGGCAATTAAACCTAGAAGACAAACAAAAATTAGAAATTCATTTTCTCGAACAAATTCAATATTTTGATACAATCAGCATCATTTACATAGCCCAAGAAAATGGAGACCACTCAGGAGCAATCCGCACTAAAGATCAGATTATGATATCTGCGGCTGACAAATCAACTGGCAACAAATTAACTCGATATACTGGTGACTCTCAGGGAAATCGCGTTCAATTAATGGAAACTTCGCCCAACATTTACGACCCGCGAATTCGCCCTTGGTACATAGCAGCCGCCGCCGCAAAAAAACCTGTTTGGACTCCAATTTATACAGATTATTTGACAAGAGAACTGGCAATTACTGCTGCTATGCCTATCTACAACGACGCTGGCAAGCTATTAGGAGTAGCTGGCAGCGATTTGCTATTTTCCAAAATCAAAGAGTTTCTCGTCAGCCTCAAAATTGGCAAGTCGGGGCAAACTTTTTTGATGGAGCGATCGGGGATGTTAATTGCCACTTCAACGGCGACTCAAGAATTTGCGGTGGAAGGTAAAGAAGCAAAACGCATCAAAGCTTCAGCAAGCGAGAATCCGATAATTCGCCAAAGCGCACAGCATTTAGAGAAAACCTACGACAGCTTAGCTAAAATCAATAATTCTCAACAGCTTACTTTTGATGTTGACGGCAAGCGAAATTTTATTCAGGTAACTCCTTTTCAAGACAATCGGGGGTTAGATTGGCTGATTGTGGTAGTTGTACCAGAGTCCGACTTTATGGAGCAAATTAACGCCAATACACGCACGACTTTTTTGCTATCGGTTGCAGCTTTGATCGTGGCGACAATTCTGGGGATTCTTACTGCTAAATGGGTGGTGCGGCCGATTTTAAGATTGAATGCGGCAGCCAGGGCTTTGGCGCGAAATGAATGGGATACAAAACTGACTCTGAATCGCGAAGATGAACTCGGAGAACTTGGGGCGGCTTTTAACAGCATGGCAGAGCAATTGCAGCACTCATTTACTTCGATCTCGGAAAGCGAAAATCGAGTCAAACAATTTCTCAATGCAGTACCGCTAGGCATTTTTATTGCAGATACAAACGGTCAACCTCACTACATTAATCCTACAGGAGAGCAACTTTTAGGTCAAGGAATTATAGCAGCCGATGCCGAAAATTTGCGCCAAGCTTACAAAGTTTATTTAGCTGGAACTCAGGAAATTTACCCGGCGGAACGCGACCCAGTTTTAAATGCTTTGCAGGGCAAAAGTGTCACTGTTGATGACATGGAAATCTGCTCGCCTGACAAAACTGTTCCCCTGCAAGTTTGGGGAACTCCTATTTATGATGCTCAAGGAAATATTATCTACGGGATGTGCGCTTTTCAAGATATTACGGAACGCAAAATAGCGGAGAAACTGTTAAGGGAATACAACCAAAATTTAGCTGTGCAAGTTGCCGAACGCACGTCCGATCTTGCTAAGGCAAAAGAAAAGTTTTCTAAAGCTTTTCGTTCGAGTCCGAATGCGATTACCATCACAAGAATCAGTGACGGTCGCCATATAGAAGTCAATAACAGCTTTTGCCGGATGATTGGCTACAGTCAGGAGCAAATTATTGGTAAAACTGCGGTAGAACTGAATTTTTGGGCGACTTTAGCAGAACGCGATCGCATGATTCAAATGTTGAAAAACAAGACGGCAATTCACAATTACGAGCTGAGGTTTCGTAATAAAAGTGGTGCAGAAAGAACGGCGTTGCTGTCGATTGAAACCATTGATATTGAAGGAGAAGCTTGTTTTTTGTCGATTTCTAGCGATATTACCGATCGCCAAAAAGCAGAAGCCGCCCTCCGGGAAGCAGAAGAAAAGTACCGCAACATTTATCAAAATGCTTTAAACGGCATTTTTCAGACTGCTGGTGACGGGAAATACATCAGCGCTAACCCGGCTTTAGCTGAGCTCTACGGTTACGAATCGCCCGCAGAATTAATCGCAGTACAGCCGAATTTCAAGAACCAGCTTTACGTGAATCCCAACCGCCGCGGTGAATTTGCAGCGCTGATGAACGAGTACGGGAGACTGTCAAACTTTGAAGCGGAAATTTACCGCAAAGATGGCAGCATAATCTGGATTTCCGAAAATTGTCGCGCTGTCTGCGATGCCGCCGGAAATCTAGTTTACTACGAAGGTTTTATCAAAGACATTACTGATAGCAAAGAAGCGGAATTCAGAATGCAGCAGGCGAAAGAAGCCGCCGAAGCAGCCAACAAAGCTAAAAGTACCTTTCTCGCCAACATGAGCCACGAATTGCGATCGCCCTTGAACGCAGTCATCGGCTTTGCTCAAGTCATGATCCGCAGTAAAACTCTGTCTCGGGAAAATCAAGAAGATGTCGGAATTATCCTGCGGAGTGGCGAACATTTGCTGGCTTTAATTAACCAAGTTTTAGACTTGTCAAAAATCGAGGCTGGACGCACTACTATCTATGAAAAAAGCTTCGATTTGTATCGATTGCTCGGCGATTTAGAAGATATGTTTGCTCTCAAAGCTGAGGAAAAAGGCTTGCAATTAATGTTCGATCGAGAGGCGGAAGTTCCCCATTACATTTGCACCGATGAAGTTAAATTGCGCCAAGTCTTAATTAATTTGCTCAATAATGCCATTAAATTTACTTCCGAAGGGGGAGTTTCGGTGCAAGTCAAAGGAGGAAGGGGAAAGGTACACAAAAACAGCACTGACGAATTGCCAGGTCGCTACTGGCTACATTTTGAAGTTCAAGATACCGGTGCAGGCATTGCCGCTGAAGAAATTCATCAGTTGTTTGAAGCATTTGTGCAGACAAAAACTGGTAAAGATTCTCAGGAAGGAACGGGTTTGGGTTTAGCAATCAGTCGCCAGTTCGTGCAATTGATGGGAGGTGAAATTACTGTAATCAGCGATGTCGGAAAGGGTGCAATGTTTCAGTTTGATATTCAAGTTCATTTGGTTGAAGCTGGTGATATTGAAAGCCAAAAAACTCAACGTCGAGTTGTTGCCCTCGAACCAAATCAACCCAGTTACCGCTTGCTAATTGTGGACGACAAACCTTTGAACCGCCAACTTTTGGTAAAACTTCTGAGTCCACTCGGATTTGAGTTGAGAGAAGCGAATAACGGTAAAGAAGCTGTGGATATTTTTATGGAGTGGGAACCGCATCTGATTTGGATGGACATGAGAATGCCTGTGATGGACGGGTACGAGGCAACGAAACAGATTAAAACTACAACTGGCGGGCAAGCAACGGCGATTGTGGCCCTGACTGCTAGTGTTTTGGAGGAGGAACGGGCGGTGATTCTTTCGGCTGGTTGCGATGATTTTATGCGGAAACCGTTCCGAGAGGAAGATATCTTTGCGGCAATGGGGAAACATTTGGGAGTACGCTATATTTATGAAGATCCTGCACCAGTGAGTGTGGCAGGTGCAGGGGAGTCAAGTGAGGAGGTGCTGACACCGGAGGCGATCGCCTCTCTTTCTCCAGACTGGATGGTTGAATTCAAGCAAAATATTTTGAGTGTGGACATGGAGGCGATCGCCAGTTCGATCGCACAAATCCACACTGTCAACCCATCTCTTGCGGACACACTTCAAGATTGCATCAATAATTTTGAATACGACAGAATTTTGAATATAATTGATCGCAGCGAAAACCATTAAATACCTGATGAATTCAACCTTGCCAAAAACCAATCGAGCTAATATTTTAGTAGTGGATGACACGCCAGAAAACCTGCGGCTGCTGGCAGGAATTTTGAGCGAAAAAGGCTATCAAGTTCGCCCAGTTCCCAACGGCAAGCTAGCACTGTCTGCCGCTCAAAAAATGCCCCCGGATCTAGTCCTGCTAGATATTATGATGCCGGAGATGGATGGCTATGAAGTTTGTCAGCGGCTCAAAGATTCTGAAATAACCAAAGACATTCCGGTGATTTTTATCAGTGCGATTAACGACGTGATGGATAAAGTTAAAGCTTTTGCCGTTGGGGGAGTGGACTTTATTACCAAACCGTTTCAGGTTGAAGAAGTTTTAGCCCGGATCGAAACTCATTTAAAAATTTGTTCGCTGCAACAAAGTTTGCAAGAAAAAAATCAAGATTTAGCAACTGCTATCTACCAACTGCAAGCCACCCAAGAGCATTTGATTCAATCGGAAAAAATGGCGGCACTGGGACAACTGATTGCCGGCATTGCCCACGAAATCAATACTCCGCTGGGCATTATCGGCTCCTCTATTGATAACATCGCTACTTTTTGGGACGATAATTTAGCAAAAATGCCTCAATTCTTTCAACAACTTTCTCAAGAAAGCCAAGTTTATTTTTTAGCTTTACTGTACAGGTCTACGAATCAAGAAACGCTATTTACTAGCAGAGAAAAGCGAAAAATTAAGCAGCAGTTGAGTAACGATTTGATGGTAGGAGGCGTTGAAAATGCTGAAGAAATAGCGGATACTTTAGTTGATATGGAAATTTACGAGAACATAGAACAGTTGTTGCCGCTTTTTAAATTGCCGGATTGGGAAGTAGTTTTCAATACTGCTTACCAGTTTGCGAGCTTTAAGAAAAGTATTAGCCTGATCCAAAGAGCGACAGCCAAGTCGGGAAAAGTAGTATTTGCCTTAAAAAGCTACGCTCATTTCGATAGCAAGCAAGAAAAAGTCCAGTCGAACTTGCACGATGGCATTGAAACGGTGTTAACTCTTTATCAAAATCAACTGAAACACGGTATAGAAGTAGTGAAAAATTATGGAGATTTACCGAAAATTATGTGCTATCCCGATGAGTTGAATCAAGTTTGGACGAATCTCATTCACAATGCCCTGCAAGCAATGGATTATAAAGGTATGTTGACGATTGAAACTCTGCTGCATGAGGCCAATATTGTCCTCAAATTTACTGATAATGGCAAAGGTATTCCCCCGGAAATTATTCCCAAGATTTTTCAGCCATTTTTTACGACTAAATCTGCGGGGGAAGGTAGCGGTTTGGGGTTGGATATTGTGAGAAAAATTGTTGAGAAACACGAAGGCACAATTGCCGTAGAGTCGGTACCGGGGCAGACAACCTTTACCGTTTCGCTGCCAATCTATTAAACAAAACTTACACCGGTTTAAAAAAAGAATGCTACTGTCAGCAAATTCCCAACCCCGATTGTCATCAGTCATGCCCAATCGAAAATCCCCAATACTCCAATGCGAAAATGGTATTACCCGCAGGGCTGATTCCCGGTAGCGCCAGGGGCTGTCTCGCTGACAAAGACAAGATTTATGGCGATAAACCGGGTTTCTTTTCGGAAGTCCTCTTAAAATAAGATACGGGACATATCTAGTGCATCCTCGCCCGAAATCAATAACGTAGAAGCAAGTCCTGTCGGTAAACCCACTAAAATAATAGCAGAGAGCAAAAGATGAATAAGCCTGTAATTCTTTGCGTTGACGATGAACCCGATATCTTGAAGACTCTCAAGATGCAGCTAAAAAATGAATTTAAAGATGATTATTTTTATGAATTAGCTGAAAGTGGTGATGAAGCTTTAGATTTACTTGACGAGTTTCCTGAAGAATGTCAGGTAATTGTGCTTGTTTCTGATTGGCTGATGCCGGGAATTAAAGGTGACGAACTTTTAATAAAAGTTCACCAAAAATATCCTAAAATTATTAAGGTGATGTTGACGGGACAAGCCCATGCAGCGGCAGTCGAGCGGGCAGTACAAGAAGCCGATTTATACTGCTGTTTGCATAAGCCGTGGAAAAGCAAAGAGTTAATAGATACGATCAAATCGGGGCTGGCAAAGTTATTATGAAAAAACCTGTGATTGTGTGTATTGATGACGAACCTGATGTTTTGAACAGTTTAAAGATCGAACTGAAAAAGGCGATCGGCGATCAGTGTATTATTGAAACGGCGGAAGGAGGGGAAGATGCTTTAGAGTTGCTGGCAGATTTGCAGGCCGATGAATACGAGATTGCTTTGGTGCTTTCCGATTATATCATGCCGGATATTAAAGGAGATGAACTGCTTAAGCGAATTCACGAAAGCTCGCCGGATACGCTGACTATTATGCTAACGGGCCAAGCAGATTTGGAAGCCCTGGGCAATGCTATTAAGTATGCTAAACTGTACCGTTATATCCCTAAACCTTGGCAAAAGGAAGACTTAAAATTAACGGTAGTAGAAGCAATTCACAGTTACTTGCAAGACCAAAAGTTAACAGATGAAATCCTGAAGAGGCAACAAGTAAACGAGGAGTTGAAGCTAGCAAATGCGGCTCTGTCGGCGAGTGAAAGCCGCCTGAAGCAATTTTTAGCAGCTTTGCCAGTGGGGGTATCTGTTTACAATCCCGATGGCTCGATCGCCTATTTCAACCAGACAGCGCGGGATTTGCTTGGTGCAGATACGATTCCAGAAAGCACTGCGGAACAATTAGCTGCAACTTATCAACTGTATGTTGCTAATACTGATGAGCTTTACCCGCCGGATAATTTGCCAATTTTGCGCGCCCTGAAAGGAGAATTTGTCAAGGTTGACGATGTAGAAATCCGTCAAGATGACAAAATAATTGCGATCGAGATCAATACCACGCCGATTTTTGACGCTAGCGGAAATATTGCTTATGCGATCGCAGCTTTTCAAGATATTAGCGATCGCAAACAAGCCGAAAAAATACTAGCAGATTACCAGCACACCTTAGAAGCCCAAATTGATGAACGCACAGAACAACTGCAACAAGCCGCATTAGCTGCTGAAGCAGCAAACAAAGCTAAAAGCACGTTTCTAGCCAATATGAGCCACGAGTTGCGCACCCCTCTCAATTCTATCCTCGGGTTTGCGCAAATCATGGAAGGCAGCCCTGATCTTACTGTCGAAAACCGAGAAAATATGAGAATAATTCGCCGCAGTGGCGAACACTTGCTCACCCTGATCAATGAAGTCTTAGACTTGTCAAAAATCGAAGCGGGGCGGATGGCGATCGACCCCAAAAACTTCGACCTCTACTGCTTGCTTGATGACTTGCAAGATATGTTTCAACTGCGGGCACAAACTCAAGAATTACAGTTGCTTTTAGAGCGCGAGGCTGACGTTCCCCAGTACGTGCGAACCGATGATTTTAAACTGCGGCAAGTGCTGATCAATCTCCTCAGCAATGCCATTAAATTTACGCAGACAGGCGGGATTATCTTAAGAGTTAGAAAGTTAGAAAAGTCGGGATTTATTGATTTATTGGAGAGTTCCACAGCTTTTTTTGATACCGCAACAAGTATTCGGGAATTTGCCAGAACTAGCAGGGATTTGGCAAGGGTTGAATTGAGGGAGGAGGCTGATGATTTAAATAGCGATCCGGTGGTTTTCCTTCAGTTTGAAATAGAAGATACAGGAGTTGGCATTGCTGCGGAAGAATTGGGCCTGGTTTTTAATGCCTTTGTGCAAACAGCCTCCGGTCAAAAAACTCAGAAAGGCACGGGTTTAGGATTGACGATCAGCCGTCAATTTGTCCGCCTGATGGGAGGAGAAATCGTCGTAGAAAGTCAACTGGAAATCGGCACTACTTTTAAATTTGAGATTCCAGTCGGTGCGGTTTATGTTGCTGATATTCCCGCCCCGCAAATCAACCGCGAAGTTACTGGTTTGGAACCTGATCAACCCTGCTACCGGATTTTAATTGTGGACGATCACGAAGACAATCGCGAACTTTTAGTCAAAATGCTTTCTCCCTTGGGTTTCAGGCTGCAACAAGCCACCAATGGCCGCGAAGCCATAGAAATCTGGGAAAATTGGCACCCGCACTTAATTTTGATGGATGTGCGAATGCCAGTGATGGACGGCTACGAAGCTACTAAAGAAATTAAGGCCAGAATACAGCAGAGAGAGCAAGAGCAGCAAGGAAACGGGGAAATGAGTATTTCCTCTCCCGAGTCCCCGATTCCGAAGATTGTTGCTTTGACAGCTAGTACAATTGAAGGCAGGCGATCGTTTGCTTTATTGGTCGGCTGCGACGATTTTGTTAGCAAACCTTTCCGCAAAAATGATATATTTGATATCCTCAACAAACATTTGGGTGTGAAATATCTCTACTCTGACTCAACTGATTTTATCTCAACGGGCGATCGCTATCATCTATCTGATTCCACATCTAATGCTGCGCTTGCTTATTTACCCACACTGCCCGCAGAATGGATAGATAACATGAGGCAGGTAATCCGCAGTGCTGATTTTGACTTAATTGCCAGGACAATCGAGGAATTAAGGGATGCTCATCCTGAATTTGCCGAAATCCTCCAGGGTCATCTCGATAATTTTGATTACCAGAAAATTCTCAATTTAATTGCCGAGGCGGAGGAATCAGATCGTGGAGATGAAGGCGGAACAAACTGAAAACTATCAAGCAGATATTTTAGTAGTTGACGATACGCCAGATAATCTGCGTTTGTTGATTAGAATTTTACAGAAAAATGGCTATAAAGTTCGACCGGTTACTAATGGTTTTTCTGCCATAGATGCGATTCAATCGAGCGCACCAGATTTGATTTTGCTCGATATTATGATGCCGGATTTTAACGGTTACGAACTCTGTAAACAATTGAAATCACAACCGCAATTTAGGGAAATTCCCATCATTTTTCTGAGCGCGCTAGAAGAAGGAATAAATAAGGCAGAAGCTTTTGAAGTGGGCGGAGCAGATTATATCACAAAACCTTTTCAGGTGAAAGAAGTATTGGCGCGAGTCAGCAATCAACTTGCTGTACGTTCCTTGCAGATGCAATTGCAAGAAAAAAATCAAAAGTTGACAGATCAAAATGTTCAGTTGCACCAGGAAATTGCCGAACGCCGTCAGGTTGAAATGGAAACTAGGTTGCTGCTACAGGCAACTCAAGCTATTAGCAAATCTGAGAATTTTGAGTCTGCTATAGATGTGATTTTAGGTTTAATTTGCCAAACTATTGAATGGAATCTGGGCGAAGCTTGGATTCCTTGCAGTGACGGCGTTTTAAAATGCGCTACAGGTAGGTACGTCAGCGATTCGAGTTTTGCCCAATTCCGACAGACAAGTTGGGAGTTAACTTTTGCTGCTGGTGTGGGACTCCCTGGGAGAATTTGGCAGTCGCAGCAGTCTGAATGGATCGAGGATGTTTCTACTGCACCGGAACAAGTTTTTTTGCAATCGCAAATGGCGATGAATGTGGGATTGAAAGCGGCTTTTGGTGTACCAATTTTGGCGGAAAACCAAGTGTTAGCTATTTTGATTTTTTATCGCGAAAACGTTTTGGAATGTCAGCCGCGGTTGTTGGAATTAGTGAGTGCTGTTGCTACGCAGCTCGGTTCGCTGATTCAGCGGAAACAAGCTGAGGCGGCGCTGAAATTGCAGCAAGAGCAAACAGAGAAATTGTTGCTGAATATTTTACCGAAACCTATTGCTGAGCGCTTGCAAAAAGAGCAAAAGTTGATTGCGGATCATTTTGATGATGTGACGGTATTGTTTGCTGATTTGGTGGGTTTTACAGAGTTTTCTGCTCACAAAAGTCCGACGCAGTTGGTGGAAATTTTGAACGGGATTTTCTCGGAGTTCGATCGGTTGTCTGAGTTGCACGGGTTGGAAAAGATTAAGACGATTGGGGATGCTTATATGGTGGTTGGGGGTTTGCCGACGGCGCGGGAGGATCACGGGGTGGCGATCGCACTTTTAGCTTTGGAGATGCAGGCAGCTTTGAGAAGTTTTAATGCTAAAGTTGGAGAAAGTTTTGAATTGCGGATCGGGATTCACAGCGGTTCGGTGGTGGCGGGAATTATTGGGATTAGCAAATTTAGTTATGATTTGTGGGGGGATACTGTGAATGTTGCTTCGCGGATGGAGTCGAACGGATTGCCTGGTAAAATTCAAGTGACTGCGGCAACTTACGAGCGTGTGAAGGAGCAGTTTGTTTTTGAAGAACGGGGTCAAATCGCGGTTAAAGGTAAAGGAAAAATGCTGACTTACTGGTTGATTGAAGAGCTAGCTAAATTTTGAGGATTTTTTGATGTCAATTTCAATTAATATTAAAATTAGAACAAATTTGCACTTTCAGGAGGGCTAATCCTTTGCAAACAGTTGAAAAAAACTCGCCGACAGTATTGAAAAGAGTCCTTGTTATTTTAATATCACTGGTAGCTGTAGCGGTACTGTCGATCGCTATTTTTATCGCAATTCCCGGAGAAAAAACAATGTTTGCTGGAACAAGACCTGCCAATATCGGCATTGTGTCAGGAAAACTCGCCGCGTGCCCCAGTTCCCCCAACTGTGTCAGCAGCTTCAGTCAAGATGCGGAACACCAAATTGAGCCTTTGACATACATTTCGTCGGCTACAGAAGCAATGGCTAAGCTCAAAGGGGCGATCGAGTCCTTGGGCAAAACTAAAATTATCTCCGCAACTGATAATTACCTCTATGCGGAGTTCACGAGTGCTTTGATGGGGTTTGTGGATGATGTGGAATTTTTGGTAGATGATGGAGCAAAGGTGATTCATGTGCGATCGGCTTCGCGTCTGGGAGAGTCAGATTTAGGAGTTAACCGCAAAAGGATAGAAAGTATCAGAGCTCAACTAAATCAACTGTAAGATAGGACGTACGGTTGAAACCGCGTCTACACAAACGAAGTCCGCCTCCGCGGACTAAAGAAAATAACGTAATTTTAACCGCCCAGTCTTCAACCCGCTTGGAGTGGGTTTTGTTTGTATAGAAGCGGTTTCAACCGATCGGTCTTTTTGATCAGGTTCTGAATAGCTGAGCGCGCTCACACAGACACCGCGCTGTATTCCTATAGTATTAAACGCCCTCAATTGTACACTTCAGACTTTAGGGAGAGGGAAGTTAACCAATTAATTTCTACTATTAATTTAAGTAGAGCTAAAGAGGAAAAAACACATGGCACTTCAAAGAATAGAAGAATTTTATCCTAATTATCAGGAAGAAATCTTTGCTGGAGACGACATCAAGGGATTTGATGTTTATGCCGGCGACTCTGACGAAAAAGTAGGCACTGTTTATGACGCTCTGGTTGATGAAACGGGTCGTTTTCGCTATCTGGTAATTGATACGGGTATTTGGATTTTTGGCAAAAAAGTATTGCTGCCGATCGGCTCGGCCCGCTTCGACTACGGATCCCATCGCGTCTACGCAACAGGTCTTCGCAGCAAAGCTCAAGCAGAACAATTGCCAGCTTACAATGAATTAGAACCCGTAGATTACGATCGCGAAGAAGAAGTAAGAGGCGTTTACCGCAATCAAGACACAGCAGCAAGCACACCAGCCCTAGCAGCAAGCACAGCAACTCCGGCTAGCTACGATCGCAGCAACTACAGCTACGATATCGATCGCCCTCTGTACGAAACCAACGAACAGAACCACCAAAATCTCAAGCTGTATGAAGAACGCTTGATTGCCAACAAAAACCGCGCCAAAACCGGCTCCGTAGCAGTTGGTAAGCGCGTGGAAACAGAAACAGCACGAGCTTCAGTACCCATTGAAAAAGAACGAGTCGTAATCGAGCGAGTAACGCCCGTAGAAGCGGGTCGAGTAATTTCAGTCGGTGAGGCTGACTTCCAATCAGGGGAAGTTGCACGCATGGAAGTCTACGAAGAAACTGCCGACATTCACAAGGAAGCCTTCGTGCGCGAAGAAGTCAACGTCAGAAAAGAAGTTGTTCGCAGCACGGTTGATGGTGAAGAAACCTTGCGCCGTGAAGAATTAGACATTCAGACCGATGGAACTCCGGTTGTAGATAATAACACTATCTAAACCAACCGCAGCAGGTCTTGAATAGGAATCGCGCATTCACCACATAATTCTCTCACCGCACAGGTTTGAGTTGTGGTATCGCGCAATTCCTAGATAGGACGTACGGTTGAAACCGCGTCTACAAAAACGAAGTCCGCCTCCGCGGACTGAAGAAGATTAAGTAATTTTCACCGCCCGTTCTTCAACCCCTCTGAGCTCGGGTTTTGTTTGTATAGACGCGGTTTCAACCGCCCGGTCTTCTTTCCCCGCCTTCACCAATTCGCCGCAATTCATAATAAAAATCCCTAAGCAGGAAAGTTTAAAAAATGAACTGTCAAGCATCAGCCGAAAAAATAGCAACGGCAAAATCAATTACTCGTCTCAACCGGGTGCCGGAAAAAGTCAGAACTAAGCTAAAAAGTTTTACAGTCAAAGATAATCAAGGTCACTTAGCAGGCAAAATAAAAGATGTATATTTTGATGCTAACGGTCAGCTCAACTTTGTGGTAGCAGGGCTAGGCGCCGAAAACTCCCGCATTTTTTTAGTAAGTATTAAGCTGCTAAAAAAAGTGGATTATCACCAAAAAGCCCTGTTTTTAAGTATTAATTCGGATCGAGTCGATCGCCTGCCGGGAATTTCGGCAAATGCCGAGCCTCAGTCTTTAGAAATTTCCTCTGAACACAGCAGTGAAGCGAGCAACAGCGAGTCAACTAATCCCTCAACAGTTATGTTAAATTCAACAGATGCCGATCGCACAAATGAGAATTTGGAGACAGATGAGCGCGAGCAAGACTTTGATATTGTAGATCAAGATGTAATTCGCTTGCTAGAAGAACGATTGGTGATCAATCGCAGCAAGCGCAAAGTCGGCGAAGTCATTGTCCGCAAAGAAATTGAAACTCGCATGGTACAAGTGCCCATCCAGTGGGAAAAGCTGATTATCGAACAAGTCGGCGATGATCCAAAGGTGTTGGCAGAAATAGATTTGGGCGAGGGAAACATCACCGGTATAGATTTGACGGAGATTAAGAGCGATCGCCAGGAACCGACAGTTAAGGCTGAATATACCTCTGTGCAGAAAGCTAGCAAAATTTTAAATGCGATCGCTTCTCAGCCCCGTCACGGTTGCGTAAAAGTCCGCATAGAGCTGGTTTTGGAAGACAAGCAACTGGAGGAAACTTACCAAAAATGGATGACGGAAAGCCACTCAGATGACCACAATCAAAAATTAAATTAGTTGGAAATTTTGAGCGATCGGCACATCGACAAAATTGTACCAAATTGCGGTAAAATTGTGGTGGTCAAATTTAGAAGTATTTGAAAATGCCCAGCACCATCTCCGACATTAAAGTAAAAACGATCGCAGGCGCAGACAAGCAGCTAGGAGAGTACGCAGGCAAGGTACTCTTGATAGTTAACGTAGCTTCTCAATGTGGCTATACACCTCAATACAAAGGACTCGAAGAATTGAGCCAGAAATACAGCGCTGCGGGACTTCGCGTTTTAGGATTTCCCTGCAACGACTTCGGAGCTCAAGAACCGGGAAGTAACGCAGAAATCGTCAATTTCTGTACTACCAAATACGGAGTTAGCTTTGAATTGTTTGACAAAGTACGCGCCAAAGGCAGTCAGCAGCACCCGCTGTACGCTAAACTTACGAGTGAAGCCAACCCCAAGGGTGAGGTTTCCTGGAATTTTGAGAAATTCTTAGTTAGCAAACAAGGTGAAGTGGTTGCCAGATTTCGCAGCAGCGTGAACCCAGATTCGCCAGAATTGATCGCGGCTATTGACAAAGAATTGGCAAAATAAGAAATAAGAAGGAAGAAGGAAGAAGGAAGAAGGAAGAAGGAAGAAGTTTGTAGGGTGTGCACTGCGCACCGATTGACTTTGACCCCCCATCGCGTCGGTATCGGTTGACTTTTTCGGCGCTTTTCGGCGCGCCCTACAAGATTAGTTATTGTCGTTATTGTAGGGTGCGTCAGGGCTAAATGTTTTGCATACAGACTAACAATTTTTCCCCTGACGCACCCTACTACGATTAGTTAGCTGTTTTTTTTCTTCTCTTCCCATTGTTTGCAAGCAATCAGCAGTTAACAAATACCGATGATGGGATTATTTAATGGGAGAACTGTTTAATTTAATGGAAAATACATCGGGATTAGATTTAGTAGTAGGTTTATTGGCCTTCGCGATTCTGGGAGGCGGGCTGGCAATGCTATTTGTAGGCATGGCATCGTTTCCTAAAGAAAAGTAACAATAATTGAAATGGGGAGTATCAGAGATTTTTAGAGAAGAGGGCGGGTTTTGCCTTGATATACTCGTTTGTATCAGAGATTTTTAGCTAAACCCGCCCCTACAAGCCCCTACCAGATACTATTTTTTTTTATAATGAAGAGAAGAGGGCGGGTTTTGCCTTGATATACTCGTTTGTATCAGAGATTTTTAGCTAAACCCGCCCCTACAAGCCCCTACCAGATACTATTTTTTTGGTAATGACTTACTTAGGAATGAGAATTAAATAACTTCCACAAGTTTGTGGGATGGGCGTCCCGCCCGTCTTGAACAGGCTTTCCTGCCTGTTCCACAATAACAATTAAAATTGTAAGTTATTTAATTTGCGATCCTTACAAACTCTGGATTAATCTAAGAGCATTCTATTTTAACATTCACAATTGACACATCATGCAAACTACCGAAAACACAGTCAAAATTGCCCTCGCGCCGGGGAACTTGCGCCGCGTTCACCATATCGCTTTAAACGTGCGCGATATGAATGCTTCTCGCCACTTCTACGGTACAATTCTCGGTCTGCACGAATTAACAGGTGCAGAAATTCCCGCAACTTTAACAGAAATGGTCGCCGCTGGTAAAGTTGCTAATTTCATCACGCCAGACGACGGGACTGTGATTGACTTATTTTGGCAGCCGGATTTGCAACCGCCAAACCCAGACCCGGAGAAGGCTTTTACTCGCGCTAACCACTTAGCCTTTGATATCGATCGCGATTTGTTCGATCGCGCTCTCGAAGTGCTAAAGTCTAATCAAATTGCGATCGACAGTGGCCCCGTCACGCGCGCTACAGGACGCGGCATTTACTTTTACGATCCCGACGGATTTATCATCGAAATCCGCTGTGATGCAGACAAGACGGCGGTTTAAACCGCGTCTATACAAGCTCTCACCCGCATTTTCAAGGGTTGAATACCGGGCGGTTAAAATTACGTTATCCTCTCTTAGTCCCTCTGAGCTCGGACATCGTTTGTGTAGACGCGGTTTCAACCGTACGTCCTATCTTATTTGCTAACAGATTGCTTCGGCCAAGTAAAGCGAAAAGTTGCTCCTTCACCTTCGGCAGATTCTAGGGAAATACTGCCCCCTTGACCTTCGACAATTTTCTTCACCAGCGACAAACCAATGCCAGTATTTTCAACTTGATCGCGAGCTTCCAAGGTCTGAAAAATCACAAAAACTTTATCATGATATTGAGCAGCAATCCCCGGCCCGTCATCCGCTACAGAAAACTCGTAAAAATTATCTAACTCTTTAACCGATATTTTTACGTGACCGGATTCGCCTCGGTTGTGCTTGATGCCGTTGCTAATTAAATTAGCAAAAACCTGCTGCAACGGCAATCTTTCGGTCACAAAAGTTGGCATTCCCGCTTCAACTTTTACCTCAAATCCCGACGGCGGCGCTAACGAATCAATAATTTCTGCTAATAACTTCTCAACTTTTACCGTTTCTGAAGCTACTTGAATGCGTCCGACGCGGGAATATAGCAGCAGTCCCTCAATCAAACCTTCCATCCTGTGAACTCTGCCGCGCAGCAGGTTCATTTGGTGCACATTATCCTCTGTCATTGAGTCGCTGAGGTCTTCTTCAATCCAACTGCTGAGATTTGCGATCGCCCTGAGCGGCGCTTTCAAATCGTGAGAAACTACATAAGCAAACTGGTCTAATTCTTGATTCCGCTTTCTCAAAACATTGCTCGTTTTAGCCAGAGAGTTCGCCATCGAAGTCAATTCTTGTGCGCGCAACCGCAACGATTCTTCAGCTTGTTTGCGTTCCCTAATATCTTCTACCACACCCATCAGAAATTGAGTGCCATTTTGTTCTCGCAGCAGCGAAACTGTCAAGTTTGACCATACCAAATCTCCGTCTTTGCGGACATAGCGCTTTTCTATACAATAATTTTCAATTTCTCCGGCTAACAATTGGCGCAAAAATTCCACTTCCTTTGCCAAATCTTCCGGCAAAGTAATTTCCTGAAATTTTTTCTCGATCAATTCTTGGCGGCTGTAACCCAAAATTTCGCAAAGTTTTTGATTGACTAACAGCAACTTGCCATCGAGACTCGCTTGAGCCATGCCGACTGCCGCTTGTTCAAAGGTATCGCGAAACCGTTGCGCGCTTTCGGCTAAGGCAATTTCTGAGCATTTGCGATCGCTAATATCGTTGCTGATTTCCAAAATAGCCAGCGGTTGATCTTGCTCGTCGCGCTGCAAAGTCCACCGACTCGCCACCGTGATTTTTGTGCCGTCTTCCTTGGTGCGCACCAGTTCCCCTTGCCAAGAACCCAGCTCGAAAAATACTTTTTGAATTTCCTCCAAAGGTTGTGGCCATTCTGTGTGTAAAAGCTCATGAATATTTTTTCCGATTGCTTCCGACTTCCGCCACCCGTAGAGCCACTTCGCCCCCAAATTCCAATAAGAAATCGTCCAGTTTAAGTCAAGTACCGTGATCGTATCGTTCGCCAAATCGAGCATTTGTGCTTGCTTGCGCAGATTTTCCTCAGCTTTTTTCCGTCCTCCCACATCGCGGCAAATCGCAATAAACAAGCGTTGATTTGCCAAACACATTTCGCTAACAGCTAGCTCCATCGGAAAATTGGTTCCGTCGCTGCGAACTCCCACTGTTTCTTGCTGGTACGTCTTCAGTTTAGCATCGGGATTTAACACAAAATATTCTATCGAATAATCGCCGGCGCTGCTGTCCGGCTGCGGTTGAGCTATCAGCCCGCGCAGGTTCGAGCCAATTGTGCGATCGGCTGTATCGCCAAAAATCTGTTCTGCTGCCGCATTAAAAGACTCAATATTTCCCCGTTCGTCCAAAGTAATAATCCCGTCCGCAGCATTATCTACCACAGCTTGAATGCGAGTTTTACTTTCCTCCAAGCCTGCTTGCCGCTTCCTCAATTCCTGCTCTAAACTATCAAATAAATACCAGGAAGACCCTGCACCCAAACAGCCGACAAGCAAACCAGCAACTTGCACGAAATTCGTTAAATCTATCAACTCCCGTATTTTCCGCTCTAAACCGTTCTGGTAGGTTTCGCTGGCATCAGCAAACGCATCAATTTTTTCGCGCAGCTTATCCATCTTCAATTTGCCTTGAGCGAACACCTGAATTATTTCCGGCGACTGCACTTTTGTTGCCGAACTGTCGAGCTTATTCAAAGTGTTTTGCAAGAAAGTTATTTGCTGTTCGCTACTTTTTTTAATTTCTTCAAATCGCTGAGCTTGCAGTTTATTTGCTCGAACCATAACCTTGAGTTTAGCCAGCAGCGGAGGCAAACTCTTCTTTGCTTCTAAGTATGGTTCTAGAAATTCGCGGCGCTTCGTCAACCCGTAACCCCGAATGCCCGTTTCCGCATCCACCACTGTTTTTAATAAGCGGTTAGTTTCCTGAAGTATTGCCTTATTATTATCTGCTCGCCTTCTTAGCTGTATGGTACTATCCCGGAGCCCTGCAATTGCCATCAGCGAAGCAAACAGACAAATCACGGGGATAGCAACGATGACTGTTCCCCGCTGGCGAATTGGTCGGTCTGTCCATACAAGTTTGATGAAGCGATCGAGCAAATACTTCACGAATGTTGAAGGAGAAAGTTTGCTGGAATTATATCAGTTTTTGGCAATTTATGCTAGGAATAAGTTATTTTTTTGTTGGGCGATCGCCGGAGACTAACCGTGGATACTAGATTAGGCCCCTGCGATCACTACCTGCTGAGGATGACAGCAGATTTTCTCGTAAGGTTTTTAAGCGGAGGCAAGGAGAAGGAAAGGCGTTTTTTCGGCTGTGAGACAGTAGGTGCAGCAGAAATAGTTGTTTCTACTTTACTGTCGTTTTCGCCTTCAGTTGTTGCTTTCAAACTACAGTCTGTTTCGTGATTCTGAACAGTTGGAACTACACTCCACCGGCCTGTCGCGGGATCGCGATAAGAAGTGAAAGGATTTATTTTTAGCGGTTGATTGCAAGGTTTAATCATGGTAGATGCACTCCTGTGATTCTGAGAACTTGCGCGCACCAAGGAAGGCGGCATTGGCTATGAAGGCAGTAGAGGCAGCAGTTTGAAGGCCCAAAGAATTTGGCAAAAGGTACCCCGGCAGTGTTTCTGCGTCATTAGACCTCTGATAATTCCTGATTTCCTGTTAACTTTTGCCGAATACTGGTTAGCGAACATAGCATTACTTTTACCAAATTCCCTTTCTACAAGCAACCCCCCACCCCCCCTCAATTAGGTTGTGGTGCGACTTGTGAATGCAGCGAGGCGCCATTTCCTGCGGCACAAGTTCGGGATAATATAGGTATTCTAGGCTGGGGACAAATGCTATTTTGCGATCGGCAACAACGTCGATCGCGATCGGTGTCACAATTAAAACGGGAATTGGTCATTGGTCATTGGTAATGGCGAATTGGTAATGGCGAATTGGTCATTGGTAATGGCGAATTGGTAATGGCGAATTGGTAATGGCGAATTATTGCATCTTTCACACATCCGTTAAATCAGTTAAATCCATCGAGTGCTTGTTGCCTTCTTCCTAATGACTAATGACTAATGACTAATGACTAATGACTAATGACTAATGACTAATGACTAATGACTAATGACTAATGACCAATGACTAATGACCAATGACTAATGACTAATGACTAATGACCAATGACTAATGACTAATGACTAATGACTAATGACTAATGACTAATGACTAATATCAACTTTTGCCTTTAATTTAACAATAAAAGTAGAGCCAACACCCAACTCACTCTCAATAGTGATATCGCCGCTCATCATCTGACAAAACAAGCGGCTAATCGCCAATCCCAAACCGGTGCCACCGTACTTGCGAGTAGTCGAAGCATCCCCTTGCATAAAAGGTTGAAATAAACCCTGCTGCTGTTCTGCCGACATTCCAATCCCCGTATCAGATACCTGCAAATAAACCCAATCGCTGCCGCCCGATGGTTCGCGAGTCGCGCTGAGGATCACAGTTCCACCTTCGGTAAACTTCAGGGCATTCGAGAGCAAATTAAACAGTATTTGCCGGACTTTCGTCAAATCTGCATACATCACTCCCAAATTCACAGAGCAAGAAACTTGCAATTGATTGTGATTTTTTTCGACTAAAGGGTGCAAAGTTGCAACGACTTCTTCTATTAAATTGCCGAGGTCAAATTTTTCTAAATAAAGTTCCATCCGACCTGCTTCTATCTTAGAAAGGTCGAGAATATCGTTAATTAAAGTTAGCAAGTGTTTGCCGGCGTTATGAATTTTTTGGGTATCGGGAATGATGTCTTTGAGTCCCGATTCCAGTGCTTCTTCTTCTAGCATTTCGCTGTAACCGATAATGGCGTTGAGCGGTGTTCGCAGCTCGTGGCTCATATTGGCTAAAAAAGTGCTTTTAGCTCTGGAAGCTGCTTCAGCTTTGTGTAAGGCTTCTTGCAAGGCTATTTCGGCTCTTTTGCGCTCGGCAATTTCGATGCGGAGCAGTTTGTTGGCGGCGGTGAGTTGAGCGGTGCGCTGATCGACGGTCATTTCTAGCTGGGCTTTGGCTTTGGAAAGTGCTTCCTGAGCGCGCTGGCGTTCAAATCCTTCGATCGCCAGTGCGACTAAATTTGCCAAAGAATCGGCGAAGGTGCGTTCCTCCAGAGCCCACTGGCGGGGCCCGCCGATATGTTCGAGAGAGAGGATGCCTACGATCTGGCCGCCGAGCCTAATTGCTACATTTAAGATCGATGAATTTGGCTTGCTGGCATTCGGTAGCATAGCGGAATGTTCGGCTATGGATGATAAGTGGCAGGAATTTGTTTTTAGAGAGTTTGGAGTATTTGATGGTGGTTGTAAAGCTTTGTCCTCAGCTAAGTTTTCGCCCGGTGTGTCGCGTTCGATATTTAAAATTGAAAATTTTAAATCGGTTGCGGATATGGACTGGCGGCTTAAATGATTCTCGCGGGTGCGATCGTACAAGTCAAGACAAACTAATTTGAGGTTGGGGATTTTAAACTTGGAACGATCGACCGACTCGTGGTTTTCTGGGGCGGCCGCCTCTGTATCGATCGCCTCTGTTTGCTTATGGGCCAGGGCTCCCCTCGTCAAATTTAGCTGGGGTTCGATCGTCGTCGGGTAGCGAGTTCCAAATCGGAAATGGTTGTAAAGCCAGACGCTGACTTTTTCCACCTCCAAAGTGCGGGCGGCAGCCTCAGTAATTTCGCGAATTCCCACATTCAGGGCACCATTGTTGAGTGTCCTCTGCCGACCTAGCTGCAACAAAGCCAGACTCTGGCGGCGGAGTCGCTTTTCGCTTTCTTGGAGAGTTTGTTCTGCTTGCTTGCGCTGGGTAAGGTCGTACAAGGCGCACAATGCTGTCGGCTGACCCTTGAACAGCAAGGGCTGAACCGAGAGCATTGCCCAGAAAGGGGTGCCGTCTGACTTTTTGCAGTGAAGTTCGTAGTCTTGGAGGTGTCCGTCTTTGTTGAGGGCGTCGAGTATGCGCGGACGATCGCCCGGGTTGAAGTAAAAGTCTACGGTGCTGCTGCCGATCAATTCTTCTAGGGGTATGTTCAGCAGAGAAGCCGATTGAGCGTTCGCATACAGAATTGAGCCGTCACAGAGACGAGAAACCAATACCGGAACTGGAGTTGCGGAGGCGATCGCCCGAAACTGCTCTTCGCTTTCGCGCACTGCTAGCTCAGCTTTGACAAGCAAGTGAGCTTCCATCGTATCCGAGTGTTCGGTGGTAGTCTCCAGCAAGATTTCTAGATCGGACTTTTCGCGTTTCAAGTTTTCTAGTTCCGCATTCAGCCGCTGAACGTCCAAAAGTAGCTGTTCTCTCAATGGTTCTTCCTGCATAGCAATTGACAATTGGTAATTTTTAGTCAGTTCTGAAGTTTTTTAAGGTTTGCCGCTAAATTAACTATGACTTATTCCCATTCACTTCCCTTGCCCTCATTCGGGCGATCGAACGCGGGTTTGGGATTCCCCTTTACTTTTTTTGATGTGACTATTCCAATTCTAAATGCAGGGAAGGCATCAGCCGCTGCAAGTTCTTCAGCGATTTTCCCTGCCAGTGGATCAGTTTAGAGCCTTTGACGGCGATTTGAATATTCTTTTGCTGACGCACTTTAATCACAAATTTTGAGACAATGTTAATTCCCGAACTATTTAAGAATTCTAGCTTTCGCAAGTCTAGAGTAATTGTATTTGGCGATGAGTCTGTCACTGCGTTGAGCAGTTCGACGATCGGCGCGTATTCTTCCATCTGGCTGAGTCGGAACGAGCCGCAGCAGGTGACTGTTTGGGTAGCGCGATCGTACTCGATGCTGTAGTCTTTGGTCTGAATCTCCATACTTTTGTCAGTTGTCGGTGGTGAGCGGTAAAGGGGCTTTGGCTGCGCGATCGCTTGATTGATCCCGCCCTGCGGCTGGCGCGATCGAATGGGATGCCGAATGCCTTTTGCCTTTTACCTGGGTTTGTGTAACTTGCACTACATATATTGCCAACTGTACCATTGCCGCAGGGCATTTATGAGTTATTTTGGGAGCTATCTGTTGCAAGTTGTGGGGATTAACAAGACCAGCTTTTACTGAAGTTCCGAGCGATCAATTCAGTTCTTTTTCTCAGCTTGCTATTGACAAAATCCCCAAAATGTGAGACATATTTGATATCTTGCACCGCAGAGTAGGAGAATATTTAATGGCAATTTCAGCAATTACAGAAAAGCTTTTGGCTGCTAAAAAAGCTCAGGGAATTAGTTTTGCAGATTTAGAAAAACTTTTGGGTAGGGACGAAGTTTGGATTGCTGCGGTTATTTATCGTCAAGCTACCGCATCGGTTGATGAAGCCGAGAAAATTGGTTCGGCTTTGGGACTAGACAGCCAGACGGTTGCGATTCTGTGCGAACCTTCGCTAAAAGGTTCTTTGGATGCTGCTGTTCCAGTCGATCCTCTGATTTATCGCTTTTATGAAATTATGCAGGTTTACGGGATGCCGCTCAAAGCAGTGATTCACGAAAAATTTGGTGACGGGATTATGAGTGCGATCGACTTTACTTTGGATGTCGAGAAAGAAGCAGACCCAAAAGGCGATCGAGTAAAAATAATTATGTCTGGAAAATTTTTAGCATACAAAAAATGGTAAGCCAGTGCTGCTTTACCTTCACCTGAAAATTAACAGTTTTAAATTTGGTCGAATGATTGATGACGAATGAGTAATGCCTCACAAGTGTTAACTTAGAAATAGAGTCCGCAAAGCTTGACTCCGCCAAAAAAGGGAGACAAGCCCCCGACGCTCCTGAGTGCAGAGCCCCTAATTTTAGACTAAAGTTCGATCTCCAAAATTCATCTGTGGAGTAAATCTAAAATCTAAAATCTAAAATCGACTGACTGGCCTACGTGTCCGATCGGGAAACCTTTCTAGGGCAAAGAATTCGGTCGATCCCGCCACAACTTCCCCAGTCAAAACAAGCAACCGTAACCGTAAAGTAAGAGGCTAAATATGTCAAAATATGACTCCAATCTCAGATGCTCCTTTTGCGGCAAGTCGCAGGAGCACGTCCGCAAGTTAATAGCTGGGCCCGGCGTCTACATTTGCGATGAATGCGTGGGACTGTGCAATGAAATTTTAGAAGAAGAGTTCTTTGACTCCAGCAAAACAATTGGTCAACAGATTCCCCAATCAGAGGTGCGAGAGTCTCAGGGACAAGGAACACGGCGCCAGGGTCGATCGAGCAAATCGAAAATCGTTTTAGCTAAAATCCCCAAACCCACAGAAATTAAACAGCATTTAGACAACCACGTCATCGGCCAGAACTCAGCCAAAAAAGTCCTTTCTGTAGCAGTTTACAACCATTACAAACGCTTAAGCGTAGACCAAGCCAAAGACAGCGGCAAATCTTCCCCCGACAGCGATGTGGAACTGCAAAAATCCAACATCATGCTAGTGGGGCCGACAGGTTGCGGCAAAACCTTGTTAGCGCAAAGTTTGGCGCAAATGCTCGAAGTCCCGTTTGCGGTAGCCGATGCGACGACGCTGACAGAAGCTGGATATGTCGGCGACGATGTAGAAAATATCTTGCTGCGCCTGTTGCAAATGTCAGATTTTGATGTGGAAGCGGCACAGCGCGGGATTATTTATATTGATGAAATTGACAAGATTGCTCGCAAAAGTGAAAACACTTCGATTACCAGAGATGTATCTGGAGAAGGAGTGCAACAAGCGCTACTAAAAATGTTGGAAGGAACGGTGGTTAATGTGCCTCCCCAAGGCGGCCGCAAACATCCTTACCAAGATTTTATTCAAGTTGACACTAGCAAGATTTTATTTATTTGTGGTGGTGCTTTTGTCGGTTTGGAAAAAATAGTTGAACAGCGTTTGGGTAAAAAATCCTTGGGCTTTATTCAGCCAACAGAAACCGAAAGTAACTCAACTTTGCCGGCGAAGGATAAGCGGGCGGCTGATATTTTGCAACAGGTACAGCCGGATGATTTGGTCAAGTTTGGTTTGATTCCTGAGTTTGTCGGGCGGATTCCGGTGGTGACGGTGATTTCGCCGCTGGATGAGGCGGCTTTGATGCAGATTTTGACTGAGCCCCGAAATGCGCTGGTGAAGCAGTATCAGAAGCTGTTGAAGATGGATAGTGTGGAGTTGGAATTTGAGCCGGATGCGCTACGGGCGATCGCCCAGGAAGCCTATCGGCGCAAAACCGGCGCGAGAGCTCTCCGCAGCATTTTGGAGGAGTTAATGCTTGATGTGATGTACGAGTTGCCTTCCCGCAAGGATGTTGCTCACTGTATGATTACGAAGGAAATGGTCGAGAAGCGATCGACTGCCGAATTGCTGTGGCATCCCGCGTGGCGGCAACAGCACGAAACAGCTTAATTTGTAGTCTGTAGGGTGTGCCGAGGTGCACTCTACAGACTAAGCAGATGTACCTTATGGCAGCTTAAAAAATGTCAACAAATATAGATCAAACAAATAAAAAATCCCTATTTTCAGTATCCGGTTTGCTGGCACGGACTTTGATTTACAGCGGGGTTTGTATGGGGATAATAGCGTCTTTTTACGATTTCCAACTCAACAGTTTTGTAGTCAGCGGTACGAAATATCATTCACAATCAACACAATATATTAATTCCATCAACAAAGCGCAAGAAGCTTACTATAGAAAATATGGCAAATTTAGTGATTCCATTGAAGAATTGCGTATAAAAAATCAAAAAAACAGAGATTATACTTACGAAATCCTGTCATCAATCGGTCCATTTCAATCCGACCAGAATCAACACAAAGCACCACAATTTGAAAACTCGATCGCGATCGCGATTGCTACATATCCAAACAGAGGTCATAAATCCTACACAGGAGGAGTATTTGTTTTCATAAACAAAGTTAGCCATCAATTAACAACTAAATCAGCCATTTGTGAAAGCGATCGAGTAAATCGAATTCCGCCAACTTTTGATGGCGTACAAATTCACTGCCCTCCAGGCACAAATATCTTATACCAATTTTATAAATAAAGTAGCGCTAGATATTACCCCCCAACCCCCCCGCGAGTTCGGGGGGGCTCAGACTTCATCCATAGCATATCTTTAGAAAAATGGTATTAAGGTAATACCTGCAAACTACTTTCTCCCACTCTTTGATTGTCTAAATAAAATTCAAACCTCCAATTCCCTGTCTTGTCTTTATCTTTAAAGTTGTACCAACACCAAGCATTCAATCTGTCCGCCGTTGTTATTAAACGAGATTGACCCCTGGCTGCCAATTTTCCTTGAGAGTCAAACACTTTACAAATACCTTCATATTCTCCCTGGGGCAACCCTGTCAAAATTACACTAAAAAAAAACTTTTTTTGGCGTTTTATTGACACACGATAGTCAGTTTTCCAAGACCGAGAATGAGTACCCAACTTCACTTGAGTCAGAGGTTTTAACTTCGGCTTGATGATTTCTGGTGCGGCTTCAACTACTTTTTCAGGTTCAGCAGATTTGATGATTTCTGGTGCGGTTTCAACTACTTTTTCAGGTTCAGCAGATTTGATGAAAAACCAGCTAAAAATAGCAGCTATTGCTATCGTCACTAATCCGACTGATATTAATTCAAGTTTTGACTGTTTAGGCTGCTGAACCACCTCTAGGGGAATCAAGGCATTTAGCGCGGCATTTGCTGAAGCATAGCGGTGTTTAAAATTCGGTTCCACCATTTTTTGCAGCCACTCAAGGAATTCTGGAGTTAGCTGCGGTAAGCGATTTTTAAAATTAATCCGCCCCGTCTCATCCATCAAGCTGCCAACTTCGGTAGAATTGATGCCGATTAGCAAGCAAATTAGCGTCGCGCCGAGGCTGTATAAATCGGATGCGACTGTTAGCTGGCGGTTGAACATTTGTTCGGGCGGCATAAAGCCCAAGGTGCCTTTGACAACGCTGCTGGCGGCCACTTCTCCCCCACCGATTCTAGCAAATCCGAAATCGACAAGGCTGACATTTAGCCGATCGTCCACCAAGATATTTTCCGGCTTTAAATCTCTGTGAATGACTGGCGGCACCCGGTTTTGCAGATATTTGAGTATTTCTAACACAGAAATAGCAATTTGCTTGGTTTTTTGGGGTGTTTGCTGCGGCGCAGTAGCGAGGGAATTGGCATCTTTGTATTCCTGTACCATGCAGAAACCCGATGCAGTTTGGAAAGAATCTAAATAACGGGGAATGTGGGGGTTATCGAGTGCGCGCAAAATCTGAATTTCTTTTTCATAAGCTTGATATTCTGTCCAATTAGCACCAGTCTGGGCAAATTGAAACTGTTTGACAACGACGGAACGTTTGGTATTAATTTCGGTAGCGAGATAGGTAACTCTGCCGCCCGCGCGATTGTGTCCGAGTTCGCGAGTTACTTGATAGCCGTAGTTGGAAAAGTCAGGAAAATCGTTCATAAGTAAGTTATATGGTTTGTAGTCAGGAATCAAGTCATGCAAAAAGTTCGATTTTACGGTTTAATTAAATTTCGTTCTGATTGGCGATATTGGTCAATAATTCTTTTGGGTTTAAAAACAATCAGGTCAAGTAATGGAATAGCAGTGACAGCTAAAGAGGCGATTGAAATGCTTGCTACACCTATAAACTCCATTGTGTCAACAAAGTCTATCTGATTTTTAAACTTTAAAAATACTTGACAGGCTACTCCCAAGCTAGTCAAAAATCCGGCTGTTAGAAAAGCAATTTTAGCCGCATCTATTTTTGTGTATACTCCTCTTTGTTCTTGCTCAGAAATTAGCCGTTTAATTGTAAATTCAAGCACAAAAAAACAGACAACATTCAGAACTATATATATCAAATACATAGACACAGACAAGACCAGAACTAATCCCAACTTAAATGCAGGCAAACTTTCAAACAATAAAAATCCCAAAATAGCAGCCGTTGAAGCTATTGAAGCTATAAAGTTGAGACGATTTCCAAATATAATTCCAGCTAAACTTCCCAACACTGGGGCTATGACGCAAACAACCCAAGCAACAACTCCACTAATACCCCCAGGGGATATAGTAATTGCTATAATAGCCGATATTAAACCTGAAAATCCACTGGCATATAGAGCAGTACACGAATTATATTTCTTTCGGGAGAATCCGTAGAGTTCGGACATAACTATAATTTCTGCTGCGATAATTCCCGGCAATATACTTGTAGCAAAAATTAGGTAAAGCAAAAGCGGGTTGTCAGAACTGAAATTATTGGGCTTGTTCATAGTGTCAACTAATGAAAAACCTACCCAGATAAACAAGCATATAAAACACAGTATGCCGACCGATAAAGAAGTATTTTCTCGCGGTAGGGGAGCAGTTTTGACTTGAATGTTAATTTTATAAGTATCTGGCTCGGAATTAGCGTGCAAGATAATCTGGCGATGATAAATTTTATTGGCGAGTAATTGTCTGGCATCAACTGTGATTTGAGACTGAACCTGATTGCTTTCAAATTTATGCCGTTCAAAAAATATCCAAGAGTGGTCGTAGGGTGTGTGAGGCGGGTCATTTGGATGCGGTGCAACTTCCCATCTCCCACAAAGCATTGTCTTTGGAATTGGATTGCTAATTGCCAGGGTTTGTGTCATTATTTCTCCATATTCGGTAGCGGTGAATTCCAGACTAGAATGCCCAAATCTCACTTTCGGCAAGCTACTAACATCCAGAGATTTGAGCGCAGCTAAAGCCACAGCCGCTGACTTGTATCGGTCTTGCAATCTCGGCGCTACCATCCTGTCCAGCCAATTCATCCAACCCTGCTGCAATGGCGGTACTAAATGCCGGAAATGAATGCTATAATTATCATCAATTAAGTTGCCGACATCAACGGATTTTGTCCCAGTTAGCAAGCAAATCAGCGTCGCCCCCAACCCGTAAATGTCGGATGCTTTGGTTAATTTTCGGTTAAACATTTGCTCCGGCGGCATGAATCCCATTGTGCCTTTGACAATGCTGCTAGCGGCGATGTTCCCGCCTCCTAAGCGGGCAAAACCGAAGTCTACTAAGTAAACAGTTAAGTCTTCGTCTATTAATAAGTTCTCTGGTTTGATGTCGCGGTGGATGACGGGCGGTGTTTGGGATTGCAGGTAAGCTAGAATTTCTAAAGTGGCGATCGCAATTTGTTTAATATCTGGCGGCGAGAAAGTCCGGGCGATCGCACTTTCAGCATTTTTGTATTCCTGCACCATGCAAAATCCGCTGTCAGTCCCGAAAGCATCGAGATAGCGGGGAATTCCCGAGTGTGAGAGCTTTTTGAGAACTTTGATTT
>Ga0335395_10000067_pt1 | contig 72475 bp, 65 predicted proteins | sample MAT02_FD_205744 | JGI IMG/M metagenome (GOLD analysis project Ga0335395, IMG submission 205744) | Freshwater microbial communities from Lake Fryxell liftoff mats and glacier meltwater in Antarctica - MAT-02 (spades assembly) (version 2) ...
CGGTCGCGCAGCGGCGGGATGGAGATGCTGACTTCTGCGATGCGGTAGAACAGATCGTCGCGGAAGGACGCGTCGGCGATCATCTTCTTCAGGTTCCGGTGGGTCGCACACACGATCCGGGTATCGACTTCGATGGGCTTGCGGCCGCCCACGCGCTCGATCACGCGCTCCTGGATGAAGCGCAGCAGCTTGACTTGGAGCGCCACTGGAATATCGCCCACTTCATCGAGAAACAGGGTTCCGCCCTGAGCCAGCTCGATCTTTCCTTCGGTCGTCTTGACGGCGCCGGTGAAGGCGCCGCGCTCGTAGCCGAACAGCTCGGCCTCCAGCAGGTTTTCGGGAATGGCCCCGCAATTGATGGCGATGAACGGCCCTTTGGCCCGGCGGGATGCCGCGTGCAGGCCCTGGGCCAGCACTTCCTTGCCGGTACCCGATGCGCCCAGCAGCAGCACCGACACATCGGTTGGCGCGACCCGCTCCAGCATCGCCGAGACTTTCAGCATTTCGGGTGCGGCCGTCACCAGATTGGCGAGCGGGCCTCCGACATGCATGGACGCCAGCCGGCGGTTTTCCGCTTCCAGCCGGGCGACATGGAAGGCACGGCCGACAATGAAGCCCAGTTCATCGATATCGACGGGCTTCTGATAGAAATCGAAGGCGCCCAGCGCGATGGCCCGGCGGGCGCTTTCGCGCGCACCATGGCCGGATGCCACGATCACCTTGGTGTGCGGCGCCGTCATCATGATGTCTTCGAGGATCGCGAACCCCTCTGATGTTCCATCGGCATCAGGCGGAAGGCCCAGATCCAGCGTGACGACGGCCGGTGCAAGGGTGCGGACCGCATCGAGCGCTGTGACCCGGTCGCCGGCGATGGTGACATCATAGCCTTCATAGGCCCAGCGCAGCTGCCGTTGCAGGCCGGCGTCGTCCTCGACCACGAGCAGGGCAGGCTTGGTTTCCGCTATCATGACCGCGCCACTTGCACGCCCGGTTTCCGCGCCCCGTTGGCGTTCATCGGAAGCACGATGACGAAGCGGCTGCCTTCGCCGGGCCGGCTTTCCACATCAAGCCGCCCGCCGTGGGCGCGGGCGATTTCTCGGGCCTCGAACGCCCCGATTCCAAAGCCGCCGTCCTTGGTGGAACGGAAGGGCTTGAACAGCTCTTCGCGGATGAACCCGGCCGACATGCCGTGGCCGCTGTCGGCAATGGTGATGCGGACATCGTTGCCGCGCTTGCGCAGCGAAAGACGGATAAGCGCTTCGGGCGCGCTGGCATCGATGGCATTCTGGACGATATGGGTGATCATGGCCTCCAGCCTTTGTGCATCCCCGTAGACCAGGATCGAGCTTTCCGCACCATCCAGTTCGATGGCCGCGTGCTGGCGGCGGAGCGCGGCCGCGACCATGGTGAGAATTCGGGCTACGTCGGCTTCTTCGGGCGCGGCCCCCGCAGCGCCGGCTGTGCCGGGCGATCCAGCGATTCCGCCAGCTTCGCGACCCATCAGCTTGAGGAGATCTGTCATCTTGGCGACGCTGGCGTTGAGCGTCGCGACCATATCGACGCGAAATTCCGGGTTGTCGGCATGGCGTTCGGCATTGCGGGCGACAAGCGCGAGCTGGCTGACCACATTCTTCACATCGTGCATCACGAAGGCGAAGCGGCGGTTATACTCATCGAAGCTCTTCGCCTCGTCCAGCATTGCCTGGGTTTCCGCTTCGGCGAGATAGCTTGCGCACTGGCGCCCAAGCGTTCTGAGCAGATCGAAATCCTCCCAGTTGAGATCGCGCACGGCGATGCTGCGCTGGAGGATGAGGATTGCCGTCAGCTGGTCGCGGTGGATGAGCGGAATGGCGAGCCAGATACTCCTGTCGGCGGCCGACCAATCCGGCAGCATCAGGGTTGCGTGGCTTCTGCCATCGGCGTTGCCGGCGGCTTCGGCGCGCAGGCTGTCGAATTCCACGATTCGGCCGGTTTCGGCGAAATACAGCGTGATGGCGGCGCCTTCGGCAATGCGCGGCGGATCGAAAGCTGCCCAGCGCCAGCGGGCTGTGGCTTGGTATCCGCCCGAATCGGCTGGCTCCAACAGGGTTCCGCCGGGACAATCGAGGACCGTTGCAACCGCTTCGATGAGACGCTCGCGGAACGGGGTCCGATCCGTGCCGTTGCGGTCTCCCGCGTCGATCATGTCGATGAAGCGGAGCCATTCGACCCGGTAATCGTAACGGTAGCGATAGAAGTTGCGGGCAATCCTGACCCGGAGCCGCGCCCGGAAGCGCGGGGAGAGCATGACCAGCGCACCGCCGATGAGGGTGGCGGCCAGAAAGGTGACCTGGAGCAGCTGGCCCCAATCCCCGCCGGTGAGCCGCAGGCCATAGGCCAGCATTGACATCACGATGAGGTAAAGGCCGATCATGAAGAAGCTGATTGTCTGGAAGGCGACTTGGCGGGAGAGATGGAAGCGGCTGCCGACATCCTGTCGCATGCCGAAAAAGATGAGCGGGACTGCAAGCGCGTTCACAGCGCCGCGGATGCCGAGCAGTGCAACGCTGGGCTGGCCGGTCAGGAAATGCAGCGTGTAGAGATTGAGATCATAGGCGAAGATCACGCCGAGCCCGACCGCGAACAGACGGAACGGCAAGCCACCTGCATCGCTGCTGTTCACATACAGGTTGTGCAACAGCACCAGCCCCGAGATGGAGAGCACCAGCCGGCTGGCAATGAAAAGCATCGCGACCGGTGGCTGATCGACCAGCGGCACCGTGCTGTTGCCAATGGGGAACAGTATATCAAGCGCCAGTTGCAGCGCGACGATGAAGCCCAGGGCAACTGCGACGGCAAAGGATGAGCTGGGCTTGTCTGCCAGGCCCAGCGACCGGCGCTGGAGCAACAGGAGCACGCCAATCCACGCGGCTGTCCGCAGGGTTTCCACCTCCGACAGGAAGAGCATCGAGCTTGTGCCATAGACGACCGCGAAAACATGGCAGCCGGCCCAGAAGGCGGTGATGAAGGCCGCCAGCGCAACCGAAAGCGCGAAGCCCGACGGCGACCGCTTTGCCACGAGCGACACGCCGAGTGCCCCGAAAGCAATCGCCGCCACAAGGTGGCTTAGCAGGCCGATGGTTCCAAGCATTTGCGGCATGCTAGCGATCAGGCCCCCTTCAGGCGAGACTTTACGCCTGCCCGAACGGGCTGGCGCAACATGGATTTACACTGTGACGCCGTTGGGGGCGACAGGTTGATGGCTTGGAATAGCACCGGCTTTTCGATCGACCCTTTGCGTCCGGCGCTTGCCGGGGTATCGCGCGAGGAGATACGGAAAGCAAGGTGGATGACAGAAAGCAAGTTCGAGCGCGAGGCGCGGTTGAAAATGGCGTTGCGGGACAATCTGCGAAAGCGCAAGGATCAGGCGCGCGCGGTTCCAGAGCGCGATCCCGGCGAGCCGACCGGCAGCGAGCGCTAGAGCGAGTGTCGTTCTGACTGCGTCAGAACGACACTCGCTCTAATTCCCTGTTTTTGCGCATGGGTTTCCGATGCAGGTCATTCCACCTGATCGGAACATGCTCTAGGGCAGGTTTCGTGTTTGTGTTCACCTGCATTGCATGCCGGTGCGGGAAAAGCGGGTGACAGGTCGGCCGTTCCGGAGCAATCAGGCCGGGGTTCGCGTTATCGCGCGCCCCAACCCAGCGTGTGGGCGATGATGTGGAAGATGCTGTTCTGCTCCAGCGTGCCGGAAACCAGCGCGCTGCCGGGGCCCGCCCCATAGAGCGCGACGTCCTCTCCGCCATGGGTTTCCGAGCTTAGCGAGAATGTCTTGTGTTGCAGGAAATTGGGATCGGTCGACAGCTTGTCGGATGAGAGGGTCCGGCTGCCGGAGCGCACTTCGAGCGGGCCGTTTGCATAGCCGAGCGTTGGCATCGTGCGGCCGCGCTGATCGAGCGAATTGCCCTGGGCATCGACGGCGGTGCGCGATTCCCCGCCGGGGATCGGTCGGATCAGCCCCATGATATCGTTTCCGCGCGGCGGGTAGCCGGCCATCGTGAAGACGTGGCTGTGATCAGCGGTGACGAGGATCAGCGTGTCGTCGTTGTTCACCAGCTTGCGGACGGCATCGACCGCTTTGGCCAACTCGACCGTTTCATCGAGCGCGCGCCAGGCGTTGGTGAGGTGGTGGGCATGATCGATCCGCCCGGCTTCCACCATCAGCACATACCCTGCACCGTTTCTGCCGCCCGATCGGGCCTGAAGCTTTCTGACTGCAAAGCCTGCCATTTCCGCAAGGGAAGGCTCTTTTGTGCGGTCGGCATCGAAGTTGAAATCCAGATGATCCGGGTTGAACAGGCCGAGCACTGCGCCCGGATCACGCGGGTTCAGGGCGCGCAGGGCGGCGGCATCGCCGACGAACCGCCGGCCAGGCTGCGCCTCGGTCCATTCCGTTACCAGGTCGCGGCCATCGTCGCGCAGCCCGCCCGACGCCTGCGGCCGGAAGCGGGCAAGGCCGCCGCCCAGCATCACGTCCATTCCGCCGGGGAAGGCCACCATCTGGGACGCGATATCGAGGCAACCGCTCTTTCGGTTCTCGATTGCGTAGGACCGGTCATTGCTCTCCCAGTCCCGTGCGGGGCTGTGGGCGTACATGGCAGCCGGGGTTGCGTGGGTGATGCGCGTGGTGGTGACAATTCCGACCCCCATACCGCGCGCACGGGCGAGTTCACCCAGTGTACGGGGCAGCGCCGCTGGCGTTCGGCAGGTGTCTGCGTTCTGGCCTGGCAGCATTCCCAGCACGCCGATGCGCGTCTTGGTACCTGTTGTCATGGCGGTCGCGGTGCCGGCGCTGTCGGGCACCTGGGCGTTGCTGTTGTAGGTTTTTACGAAAGCGGTTGCGGGGAATTGTTCGAAGCTGAGGAGATTTTCCTCTCCGCCTTCGAAGCCGGGCAGCGTTGCGCCGCCTGCCCCCTGGGCATGGCGCTGCGCGCGTTGCTGCGCTTCGAAGATGCGCGCCGCGGTGACCGTTGTGGGCCCCATGCCATCGCCGATGAACAGGATCACGTTCTTCGCTCGGGCGCTGGCGCCTTGCGCGCGGCTTCGCGCTTCGATTTCGGCAACCGCCTTTTTCCAGCTTGGCTCGGCTGATGCGGTTGTGGAGAAGGATTGGGCACAGAGCGGCGCTGAAACAAGCAGCGCACAGAGCAGGAAGGCTTTCATGCGAGTCTTATCTCCGCCAGTCGTTGCAAAAGATATTCATTGGCCGCGATGGGCGGCATGTCCGGGTTGGGGACGAACGGTTCGATCAGCCAGTCGGGCCGGAAGTGCAGGAAATAGGGCATGGAATAGCGCGGCAGATGCTGCCGTTCAGGCGTGGGGTTCACCACCCGGTGCGTGGTGGAAGGAAGCTGGCCGCCAGTCTGCCGTGCCAGCATATCCCCCACATTCACCACCAGGCTTCCCGGCGGGGCGGGAACGCTGAGCCATTCGCCCTGGCGCGAGAGCAGTTCGAGCCCGGCTTCCTCTGCGCCGAGCAGCAGCGTGATGACGTTGATATCCTCGTGCGCACCCGCACGAATGGCCGAGGTTTCGGGCGCATCGGCCAGGACCGGCGGGTAATGGAGGAGCCGCAGGATGGAATTGCCATCGCGCACAGGGCCTTCGAAGAAATCGGCAGGCTGTCCGAGGTGGACTGCAATCGCCTTGAGGACGCGCTGGCCCGCGGTTTCGAAGGCTGCGAAAAGCGCTTGCAGCGCCGGGTGAAAGGCGGGGAGGACGTCGTCGGGCCAGATATTCGGCGCCATGACCGGCTGGAGGCGGTGGCCCTCGGGCAGGTCGCGGCCGACGTGCCAGAATTCCTTCAAGTCGGACTGGGTCGCCCCCTTCGCCGTTTCGATCCCGAACGGGGTGTAGCCGCGCTGCCCGGCCCCGCCCGGCAGATGGTAGCGGCGCTTCACATCGTCGGGCAGCGCGAAGAAGGCCTTTGCGGCGGCGCTCGCGGCATCGATCACGGGGCCCGGGATGCCGTGCCCCTCGACCAAGGCAAAGCCTGTTCGGCGGAAGCTATCTCCGAAGCGGCGCGCGGCTTGCGGCAGGTCTTCTTCGACGAGGTGCAGTGGAACAGGGGTGATATCGGCGCGATTCGGCATTCCGGTGGCATAGACGCAGGGGACGAATCCGAGAAGCGAGAGCTTGAGCCGGACTGAAAGACGCGGCAAAGTTGAAGCACAGGGGCCTTGGGAGAGCGGACCATGCTGGATTTCGATTACATCATCGTGGGCGCGGGGTCTGCCGGCTGTGTGCTGGCGAACCGGCTGACGGCCGACGGCCGGCACCGGGTGCTGCTGCTGGAAGCCGGGCCGAAGGACTGGAACCCGATGATCCACATCCCCGTCGGCTATGCACAGACGCTGAAGGATCCTTCGCTGAACTGGCTGTATGAGACGGAGGAAGACCCGGGCTCGAACGGGCGCGCCCATGTGTGGCCGCGCGGGAAGGTGCTGGGCGGATCATCGTCCATCAACGGACTGTTGTATGTGCGTGGCCAGCCAGCCGACTATGACAATTGGGCACAGCTTGGGGCGATAGGCTGGGCTTCATCGGATGTGCTCCCGTATTTCCGCAAATCGGAAGGCAATGAGCGGCTGGCGGGCGACCAGCATGGCAGCGATGGCCCGTTGAATGTCTCCGACGCGAGCACGCGGCATCCTGTTTCCGATGCGGTGGTTCAGGCGGGAATGCAGGCGGGCCTGCCGTTCAATGATGACGTGAACAGCGGCGACCAGGACGGCATCAGCTATTTCCAACTGACTGTGAAGAACGGGATGCGCTGGTCTGCTGCACAGGCCTATCTGAAGCCGGCGATGGCCCGGCAGACGCTGAAGGTGGAGACCGACGCGCATTGCGAGGCGATCCTGTTCGAGGGGAGGCGCGCCACAGGTGTGCGTTTCAGGCAAGATGGCCGCAGCATCACCGCCCAGGCGGCGCGCGAAGTGATCTTGTGCGGCGGCGCGGTGAACAGCCCGCAGATGCTGGAGCTGGCGGGCATCGGCGACCCCGAGGTTCTGAAGGCTGCCGGGATCGAGGTGCGCCACGCGCTGCCCGGCGTCGGCTCCAATCTGCAGGACCATTATGTCGTTTCGGTTCAGTATCGGCTGAAGCCGGGCATTATCAGCGTGAACGAGCTGAGCCGCGGCTGGCGGCTGGTGGCCGAAGTCGCCAAATATGCCATTACGCGCAAGGGGCTGCTGACGCTTTCGGCGGCACATGTGCAGGCTTACTGGCGATCGCGCCCCGGCCTTTCCGGGCCGGATGTGCAATATCATATCCTGCCTGCCACGGTGGACATCCCGCGGTTTGTGGAAAAGCAGCTCTGGGAGCTGGAGTCTGCGCCCGGCCTGACGCTGGCGCCCTGCCAGTTGCGCCCGGAAAGCCGTGGAACGATCCATGTGAAATCGGCCGACCCGTTTGCCGCGCCGGCCATCCGGCCCAATTATCTGGCCGACCCGATCGACCAGAAAACCATCACCGATGGCCTGAAATTCGCCGAGGTGATGGCCGGGCAAGAGGCCCTGAAGCCTTATATCGAGCATCGGCTGACGCCTGCCGCCGGGCCGATGGGCGATGATGAGTGGCTGGGCTATGCGCGCGAGCTCGGCTCCACCATCTACCATCCCGTGGGTACCTGCCGGATGGGGCAGGCGGGCGATCCGGGGGCTGTTGTCGATCCGAACGGCCGGGTTCACGGCATGATCGGGCTGCGGGTGATCGATGCTTCGGTGATGCCGCGCCTTGTTTCGGGCAACACCAACGCGCCCACCATCATGATTGCGGAAAAGATGGCGGATTCGGTGCTTGCCGATGCCCGCGCCGTAGCAGCCTGACGCTGCGGCGCCTGGCGTTGCAGGTGGGAATGACCTTTAACGATGGCGTTCTGCTTCGAGCAGCTCCAGCCACCCGGCCCTCCCGGTCTTGACCCCTTCGAACAGTGTTTTGCACAGCGCCAGCTGCGGTGGAAACCCGGGCCAAGCTTCAAACTGGGTGAAAGGTTGCGAGCAGCGTGTCTCGTGCCGATTGCATCGGAACGGCCGCTTGTCCGAAGGCTCGATGCGGAAAACGCATCGCGTTCGGCCTGTCGGCCGGCGCGAGGGGAGCGATTGCGGAGTGCCGCCGATGACGCCGGGTTGTCGTCAACGGGATGCAGTCTTGATAGTGCGGGGTTTCCGCTCAGGTGAGCCCACCTGAGCGGGACATGGTCTAGCCCCGCCGCACGATCACCGGCAGCTGGCGGAAACCGTGCACGAACGCGGAATAGACCCGCACCGGTTCGCCCACCACTTCGACAGACATTTTGCGCTTCTGCATTTCCTCCAGCAGAATTTTGATCTGCATTTCGGCAAGGCGCGCGCCCACGCAGCGGTGGATTCCAAAGCCGAAGGCCAGATGCCGCCGCGCGTTCGCCCGCTCCGGGTCGAACACATCGCCATCCGGAAACACGCCTTCATCGCGGTTTGCCGAAAGATACCACATCACCACCTTTTCGCCCGCGCGGATCGTCTGCCCAGCAATGTCGAAATCCTCAATGGCGGTGCGGCGCATATGCGCCAGTGGCGTCTGCCAGCGGATGAGCTCGGACACGCCGTTCTGGATCAGCTCCGGCCTCGCCATCATCGCCTGCCAGCCCGCAGGGTGAAGGTTCTGCACCATGGCAGACCCCGACATGGTGTTGCGCGTCGTGTCGTTCCCACCCACGATCAGAAGCACCAGGTTCCCCAGATATTCCTGGGGCGTCATGTTCTTCGTCGCGTCTGAATGGATCATCATGGAAATCAGGTCAGGGCGCGGCTCTTTTTGCGCCCGCTCGTTCCAAAGGTTCGTAAAATAGGCCGCCATCTCGAACAACTCGGCCCAGCGCGCCTGGTTCTTCACATCGTCCTCGACCGCTTCAAAATCGGTCGCAGCATCAGACCATTTCGTCAGCAGGCGCCGGTCGGCAAAGGGGAAATCGAACAGCAGCGCCAGCATCCCCGTCGTCAGCTCGATGGAAACCTTGTCGACCCAGTCGAACGTTTCGCCGACCGGCAGGCTGTCCAGCAGATCGGCCGTCCTTCGGCGAATATCGCCGTGCTGGCGCACCATTTCGGCCGGCGTGAACGCAGGCGCCACGGTGCGGCGCTGTCCGGTATGCTGTGGCCGGTCCATGGCGATGAACATCGGCAGCTGCGGCTCGTCGGCCCGGTCTTCGGCGCGGTCCGCGATGGTGATCCCGCCGCGTTCCCACGACGAGGAAAACACGTCGGGCCGCCCCTCCACTTCCATGATGTGCTGGTGCGAAACGACCGACCAGTAAGGGCCGTAGATCGATTCGGGGCAGTAGTGCAGCGGACCGTGCTTGCGCAGTTCGGCGAACTTGGGAAGGACCGTGTAATCCACCCACTGGTGCGGTTCGCCCACATCCAGCAGGTCAAGCGGCAGTCCATCTGCGCGCGCCAAAGTCGCCATTATCACTCACTCCCGTTCTTTCCGATCGGGAGGACGCTAGCCTGAAATCAACGTCTGTCAAGAGATTGCGGAGTATTACTCCGCAAATTTTCGATCGGCGGCGGACGGGTCAGTCGACGGGGGAAGCGGCCCTTCGCGTGCCTCCCGATCCATCTCCCACTTGGAAACCACTGCGGCGGCGATCGAATTGCCAATCGCGTTGGTCGCCGAGCGCCCCATATCGAGGAAGTGGTCGACCGCGAGGATCAGCACGAGCCCGCCGGCGGGCAGGTCGAAGAAGGTCAGCGTTGCCGCAATGACCACCAGCGAGGCCCGCGGCACGCCGGCAATGCCCTTCGATGTGACCATCAACAGCGCCATCATCCCCAGCTGCTGCAAGAAAGTGAATTCCACGCCATAGGCCTGCGCGATGAAGATGACCGCGAACACACAGTACATCATCGAACCGTCGAGGTTGAAGCTGTAGCCCAGCGGCAGCACGAAGCTGGAAATCCGGTTGGGAATGCCGAACCGGTCCAGCGCATCCAGGATACGCGGATAGGCCGCTTCCGAACTGGCGGTGGAAAAGGCCAGGATGAACGGGTCCTTCACTTCCGACATCAGCCGGATGCTCTCCTTCATGCCGATCATGAACGCGCAGGCAAGGAAGTTGAACAGGATCAGCGCCAGCAGCGCCAGATAGAAGCCACCCATGAAAACGCCGTAGGTCTTCAGCACCCCCATGCCCTGGACTGCAATCGTCGCGGCGACGGCCGCAAACACTGCCGGCGGCGCGAAATACATTACATACTGGGTGATCTTCAGCATCAGCGCCATCAGCGCTTCCGCGCCACGCAGCAACGGCTTGCCCTTCTCGCCGATGGCGGCCAGCGCAATTCCGGCGAACACCGAGAACACGACGATCTGTAAAATCTCGTTCATCGCAAGTGCTTCGAAGATCGACTTCGGAACAAGGTGGGTCACGAAATTCTTCAGCGTGAACTTGTCGGTCGCGAGCCCCGCGCTGGCATCCACCGGCGGCAGAACCAGCCCCAGCCCGGCGCCCGGCTGCAGCCACTGCACCACGAACAGCCCGATGAAAAGTGCGCCCACGGATGTCGCCAGGAACCAGCCGATCGCCCGCCCGCCGATCCGCCCCAGCGCCGCCACGTCTCCGCCCATATGCCCGATGCCCGAAATCAGGGCAGAGAGCACCAGCGGCGCGATGATCATCTTGATCAGCCGCAAGAACACGTCGGTGATAATGGAAAGGCCGTCGGCCACCTCCCTGGCTTCCGCCGCGCTCATCTGCTGGTTCACGATGAAGCCGGTCAGCAGGCCCGCGCCCAGCGCGATCAGGATCCAGATTGTCAGCTTGTTGGCCATGCGCGCTCCGGCGGTTTCAATGCCCCCCAAGTGCCAGTGCAGCCCCCCATGCGCAAGGCCACCCCAAGCTCGGTTGATCGCCAGTCTGGCATCCTTGCCAAAGGCCGCCTAGCAGTGTGCGGGCAGCAGCAGGGGGAACAGCAGCGTGGCAGACGGAATTCGGGCAGTCCTGTGGGATTTCGGCGGGGTCATCACCACGTCGCCCTTCGATGCCTTCAACCGCTACGAAGAGGCGCGCGGCCTTCCGCGCGACGCCATCCGCCAGATCAACGCCCGCAACCCCGATAGCAACGCCTGGGCCCGGCTGGAACGCGACGAGATCGACGCTGCCGAGTTCGATACCCTCTTTGCCGCCGAAGCCGCGGCACTCGGCCTGGACCTCGCGGGCCGCGAAGTCCTGTCCCTGTTGTCCGGTGATGTCCGCCCCCGCATGGTTGCCGCGCTGGATGCCTGCCGCGCGGCAGGCTATGCGCTGGGCTGCATCACCAACAATGCCCGCATCGGCCACGGCGCAGGGATGGCAGGCAACGAGAACCAGTCCGCCGAGATCGCCGCAATCCTCGCGCGCTTCGATCATGTGATCGAAAGCTCGAAAGCGGGCCTCAGAAAACCCGATCCGCGCATCTATGAGTTGATGTGCGAAACGCTCGCCATACCGCCCGAACACTGCGTCTACCTCGACGACCTCGGCATCAACTGCAAACCCGCCGCGGCACTCGGGATGCAGGCCATAAAGGTCACGTCAGAGGGCCAGGCCCTTGACGACCTCGGCGGGCTGCTGAGGATGGCCCTTTGAAGCGCGTTTCGGCCTGACTGCACAATGCCGGCCGCCTTGTCGGCCTGCATTTTTTTCCGCGTGGGTTGTCGGCGCCGATGATTTTACAGACACAGACATGGTCTGATCGTCGCCGCCTTCAGGCAGCCTTAACGACCGCCCGCCGGCGCCGGTCGAAGCTGGAGGGTATGTTCATTGCCTCCCGATATTTCGTCACCGTCCGCCGCGCCAGATCATAGCCGTCTTTCTTGAGTGCCTCGACCAGCTTGTCGTCGCTCAGGGGCTTCAGCGGCTCTTCCGCCTCGATCAGCCATTTCAGCCTTTGTCGGACTGCTTCGGCGGAGGCCTCAACGCCGCCATCCGCCCCCTGGATCGCGGAAGTAAAAAAATATTTCAGCTCGAACACGCCCCGGTCGCACGAAAGATACTTGTTGCTCGTAACCCGGCTCACGGTCGATTCATGCATTTCGATCGTGTCGGCAATCTGCCGCAGCGTGAGGGGCTTCATGTGCGCTACGCCCTTCTCGAAGAACATTTCCTGTTCTTCAACCAGCGCAATCGCCACTTTCATGATCGTCGTCGCCCGCTGGTCCAGCGCCTTCATCAGCCAGTGCGCCTGGCTGATGCACTGGTCCAGGAACTGCCGCTCGGGCTTGCCCCGGCTGCCGCTGGCACTGCTGGCGTGCGCTGCAATCCGCGCCTGATATTGCCGGTTCACGATCAGTCGCGGCATCGTCCCGCTGTTCAGCTCCACCGTCCACCCTCTGGCCATCCGCCGAACGAAGATGTCGGGCACCACGGGCATGGTCCGCCCGCTGCCATGCACCAGCCCGGGCTTCGGGTTGTAGCTTCGCAACTCGCGCAGCATGTCGGCCAGGTCCTCGGCGTCTACATTGCACAGCCGCCGCAACTGCGCCAGATCACCCCGCGCAACCAGGTCCAGATGGTCGATCAGCGATGCCATGCACGGATCATAGCGGTCGGCTTCTCTCGCCTGAAGGGCGATGCACTCTGCCAGGTTGCGCGCGCCAACGCCCGTCGGCTCGAACGTTTGGACGATGCCCAGCACCCGTTCCACGTCTGCGGGCTCCAGTCCCAGCCGCTCGGCGATATCCACCACGGGCTCGGTGAGATACCCCGCCTCGTCGATCAGAGAGATGATGTGCAGGGCGGTTGCAAGGTCGGTTCCCGAAAGCCCCAGCGCCTGCCGCTCCAGCACGTTTACCAGCGTCAGGTCATCAGCGGCAATATGGTCGAAGCTGAAATCCTCCGAAGGCTCCGCCGCCCGCCCACTGTCGCATATGCTGTCATGGTGGAAGCGCTCCTCCACATAATCGACGTCCAGATCATCCGCCCTGTGCGCGCCCTGGTCCGCGGCAAGCTCTTGGTCCATCGCGCCGGAACCATCCTGGTCGAAATCGTCCGCGCCGGGCTCGCCGCCGCCCTCGCTGCTGCTGCCGTCGCTGTCACCGCTCCCGTCTCCACGAAACTCATCGAAGTTCGCGCCGTCGATGGTCGTCAGCTGCTGCCCGCCCTCGGCGTCGGCAGATCCAACCGAATCCGCGCCGCCGCCATCGCCATCGTCCACCATCTCCAGCAACGGGTTGCGGTCCAGCTCGGCGGAGATTTCGGCCTGCAACTCCAGGTTCGAAAGTGCCAGCAGCTTGATCGCCGCCTGCAGCTGCGGCGAGATGACAAGCGACTGCGTGGTCCGCAGATCGAGGCGAGGTCCCATCCCCATGCTATGCGGGCCCGTTCGCCATCCTAGAGCGCGAAATTTTCGCCGAGATAGACCTGGCGAACGGTCTCGTCGCGGACCAGGGCTTCGGGTGTCCCCTCGAACAACACCCGCCCATCATAGATGATGCAGGCACGATCGACGATTTCCAGCGTCTCGCGGACGTTGTGATCGGTGATCAGCACGCCGATGTCGCGGTCTTTCAGCTGGCTTACCAGGTTGCGGATATCGGCAATGGAAATCGGGTCGATCCCGGCAAACGGTTCGTCCAGCAGCATGATGGAGGGCGCAGCCGCCAGCGCGCGTGCGATTTCGCACCGCCGCCGCTCCCCGCCCGAAAGGGCCATCGCCGGCGCCGCGCGCAGCCGGGCAATGTTGAATTCGCCCAGCAACTGTTCCAGCCGATCCGCGCGCGCTGCCGCGTCCGGTTCCGAAACCTCCAGCACGGCGGAGATATTCTCTTCCACCGTCATCCCGCGAAAGATCGACGTCTCCTGCGGCAGATAGCCAAGGCCCAGCGCGGCGCGCCGGTACATCGGCAGCCGCGTTATATCCACGCCATCCAGCAGGATCCGCCCCTGGTCGGGCGCGGCCAGGCCCATGATCGAATAGAAGCAGGTCGTCTTTCCAGCGCCGTTGGGGCCGAGCAGCCCCACGACTTCCCCGCGGTTCACCGATAGGGAAACGTCCCGAAGCACGACCCTGCGATCATAGGATTTGCCGATGGAAACAACGGCAAGGCCTTTGTCCGCGACAATGCCGCTGTCTCCGGCGAGGCCTTCGCCTGCCAATGGTTCGCCCGGTTCTGCCACCAAGGTAGCCAGCGTCTGACCCTTTCGTTCCCCGGACACCTGTTCATGCAACGTCGCTGCCACTTGGCCCGATTCTTGCTTAGGGCGTCCTGGAGCCAGTTCCTAGAGCTTGCAGCCAGCCGCTTCAAGGCGACAGGCAGGTGATGCTGCCGTTTTGGCGGATTTATCCTACCATCGCGCACATCCTTTACACAGGAAGGCGGCGCCGGGGAATTTCCCCGACGCCGCCTGCAATTGCACGCAAGACCAATGACCGGTTCCCCGGCCGTTACTTCCTGGCCGTTACATCCTGGCGGTCACATGGAATAGTACATGTCGAACTCGACGGGGCTCGGCGTCATTTCCCAACGCGCAACCTCTTCCATCTTCAGCTCGATGTAGCTGTCGATCTGCTCGTCTGTGAACACGCCGCCCTTGGTGAACACGGCCCGGCCCTTGTCCAGCGCCGAAAGGGCTTCGCGCAGCGAGCCGCAAACGGTCGGGACCTTCTTCAGCTCCTTTGGGGGGAGATCGTAGAGGTTCTTGTCCATCGCCGGGCCGGGGTGGATCTTGTTCTCGATCCCGTCGAGGCCCGCCATCATCAGCGCAGCATAGCAGAGATAGGGGTTGGCCATCGCATCCGGAAAGCGGACTTCCACCCGCTTGGACTTGGCGCCTGTGCCGTAGGGAATCCGGCACGAAGCAGAACGGTTGCGGCTGGAATAGGCCAGCAGAACCGGCGCTTCATAGCCCGGCACCAGCCGCTTGTAGCTGTTCGTCGTCGGGTTGGTGAAGGCGTTGCAGGCCTTGGCGTGCTTGATGATGCCGCCGATGAAGTAGAGCGCCATTTCGGAAAGGCCGGCATAGCCTTCGCCTGCGAACAGAGGCTTGCCCTTGGCCCAGATCGACAGGTGCGTGTGCATCCCCGACCCATTGTCTTCCTTGATCGGCTTGGGCATGAACGTCGCGGTCTTACCATAGGCCTGGGCGACCATGTGGACGACATATTTGTAGATCTGCATCCGGTCGGCGGTTTGCACCAGCGTCCCGAATTCCAGGCCAAGTTCATGCTGGGCGGCGGCGACTTCATGGTGGTGCTTGTCGCACGGAAGGCCCATGTCCAGCATCGTCTGCACCATCTCGGCGCGGATGTCGGTTGCGCTGTCCACCGGGGCGACGGGGAAATAGCCGCCCTTGGCGCGCGGACGGTGGCCCAGATTGCCTTCCTCGTAGCTGCGGCCCGTGTTGGTCGGCAGCTCGATGTCATCGAGGCTGTAGAAGCTGCTGTTGTAGGTGTTTCCGAACTTCACATCATCGAAGATGAAGAATTCCGCTTCCGGGCCGACATAGACGGTGTCGCCGATGCCGGTGCCCTTCAGATAGGCTTCGGCGCGCTTGGCGGTCGCCCGCGGGTCTCGGCCATAAAGCTCGCCGGTGGAAGGCTCCACGATATCGCAGAAGATCACCAGCATGGGCGTTGCGCTGAACGGGTCGACATAGACGGCGTCGAGGTCAGGCTTCAGGATCATGTCGGATTCGTTGATCGCCTTCCATCCGGCGATGGAAGAGCCGTCGAACATGAAGCCTTCGGATAGATTGTCCTCATCGATGACGCGCTTGGCCATCGTCAGGTGCTGCCACTTGCCCTTGGGATCGGTGAAGCGAAGGTCGACCCAGTCGATTTCCTTTTCCTTGATCATCTTCAGGATGTCGCTTGCCTTGTTCACCATGGGTGTCCTCGCTGATGTGGATATGGGGCTGATGTGGATATGGAGCTGGGTTGGATATCGGGCTGGTGCAGAAATCGCGCTTGCCGGAAATCAGATGGCGTCGAGATCGGTTTCGCCGGTGCGGATACGGATTGCGCGTTCAATGGTCGAGACGAAAATCTTGCCGTCGCCGATGCGACCGGTGCGCGCAGCCGTTGCGATGGCTTCCACCACGCGGTCGACCTGGCCATCATCGACAACCACTTCGAGCCGGACCTTGGGCAGGAAATCGACGATATATTCGGCCCCGCGATAGAGTTCCGTATGGCCTTTCTGCCGCCCGAAGCCCTTGGCTTCCGTCACGGTGATGCCCGATACCCCGATCTCGTGCAGGGCTTCCTTCACTTCATCAAGCTTGAACGGCTTGATGATGGCTTCGACTTTTTTCATGTGCCTGAAACTTTCATGCGCCTGGATCATTGTCTCGCGATGGACCGCATTGACGGTTTGCGCCCCGCCATTCGCATTGTCCATCTCGGTATGTGCTTAGCAAGGCCCGTGCCAACTCATCCGGCACAGTGCCGGGATACGGCCTGCCCGCAATTTCTGCCCAATTTGGCGGCAGACTGACCAATTATGGGGCAATCCAAAGCCGGTACCATCCGAAACCGGGCGATTTTGCCAGCCTATCGTGCCCCCATGCTTACCGGCGGGATCTCGCCCAGCGAAGTGTCCTCGCTGTCGGGCTTCCATCCGTGGCCGGGCCTGAACACCGTATCCCGGCCGGCCATGATGTCGCCGGAGGCCACCTGGAGCGCCAGGCGCTCATTATCGCGGCGGACATATTCCTCGGTGATCGCTTCCACTGTCTCCGGCGATGTGCCCAGCTCGGTCAGCGCCATGCGGCCCACTTCCAGCGCACTGTAAAACAGCTCGCGGACGGCAAGGTCGATATCGGCCGCCATCAGCCCCATGTAGTGCAGCCGATCATGCGCGCGAACCACGATCTTCAGGTGGGGAAAGGCCGCCCTGACCGCATCCAGCCGGTGCGGTTCCCAGGCGCCGCCGGTTGTGACGATCAGCATCCTGGCTTCGCGCGCGCCAGCCGCGCGCAGCACATCGGGGCGATAGCCATCACCATAATAAACCTTCCAGCCGAACGCCTTGGATTGTTCGATCTGGTCCGGCTTGGTGTCGATCAGCACCACTTCCACCCCGCGTGCGTGCAGCAACTGCGTCACGATTTGGCCGAACCGGCCATAACCGAGCACGATGACCGTTCCCGGTCGTGCGCTCTCCGGCCGGTCCAGTCCTTCGGCAGTTGCTTCCGGCTCGGCTGGCGCAAAACGGCGGTAGAGGCTCATCAGCACCAGCGAAAACAGCATCGAAAGGGTCACGACCGCGGTGAACAGGGAAGCCGCCTCGGGCTCGATCAACAGGCCCGCGACAGCCGCGGCCAGCAGCACAAAGGCAAATTCGCCGCCTTGCGAAAGCAGCAGTCCGATCGGCCAGGCTTCGCGCCAGGGGCTGCCGAAGGCGCGGGCAAGACCGGCGACGATCACCAGTTTCACCGCCATCAGCCCGGCGACCAGCATCAGCACCTGTCCGGGGCTCTGCAGCACCTCGCCCAGGTTCAGCGTCATACCGACAGCCAGGAAGAACAGGCCCAGCAGCAGCCCGCGGAACGGCTCGATGTCGGCCTCCAGCTCGTGGCGATAGGGGCTGTCGGCCAGCATCACGCCGGCGATGAAGGCGCCCAGCGCCATCGAAAGCCCGAAGCTGGCCATCAGCAGCGATGCACCCAGCACGGTCAGCAGCGCTGCAATCACGAAGATGTCCCGCGTGCCGACCTGCCCGAACAGCTTTAGCGCCGGGTTCAGCACGAACCGGCCGATCAGCGAAAGCCCGGCGATGGCGGCAAAGCTGTAGGCCACCAGCTGCCAGCCGCCGGGCACATCGGGGTTCGGCACGCGGGAAAAGGCGCTCACGATGATGAGGAGCGGGACAATCGCCAGATCCTGCAGCAGCAGGATGGAAAAGGTCCGCTCGCCGGGCTCGGTGTTCATCTCTCCCTTTTCCTGGAGATACTGCACCACCAGCGCCGTGGAGGAGAGCGCCAGTGCCAGGCCCACGACAAGCGCCGATTCCCACGTAAGGGCCGTCAGCAGCTTGAGCATGGCCGTGATGGCGATACCGCACAGGACGACCTGTAAAGTCCCCAGGCCGAAGATATCCCGCCGAAGCGCCCACAGCCGGGATGGCTGAAGCTCCAGCCCGATCACGAACAGCAGCAGCACGATGCCATATTCGCCAAACTTCAGGATGTCCTCCGTTTCGGTGATGAGGCCGAAACCGAATGGGCCGATCAGCATCCCGGCTGTTAGATACCCAAGCACCGCGCCCAGCTTGAACCGGCTGAACAGCGGCACCATCACAGCTGCCGCCGCAAGGAACACTACCGCCTCTTGCAAGAGCTTGGTGTCTGCGGGGCCGGCCATGGCGCTAGCCCGCCAGCTTCAGGTGGGGCGCTTGTGCTGTTCCTGCGGCGGCCGCCGCTTGTGCTGTTCCTGCGGCGGCGGCCGCTTGTGCCGTTCCTGCGGCGGCGGTCGCTTGTGCAGAAGCGTCGAACGAAAGGCAGATGGAGGCGTGACGCGCCGGGTGGGCACGCGCCGGTTCGAATAGGGCGAGGCGCGGAAAACGCGCGGCAAGGGCGGCGGGCAAGGGGCCATCGCCCTTCAGCCATCCCGCCAGCAGGCCATGCGCCTCGGCAAGCGACGCCGCCGTTTCGCCGATGACGCCACCGCCAAGGATGGCAGCCGATGCCTGCCCCAGCGCGCAGGCGCGGACCTCCTGGCCGTAGCCTGCGACACGGCCTTCGGAATCGAGGATCACGTCAGCCGTCACTCGGCTGCCGCAGATAGGCGAGGTGCGTCGTGCGCTCGCCATGGGGGCCCGCAGCCGTTCGGCATGCGGGACGGAGGCGGCCAGCCGCAGAATCTCGGCATTGTAGAGAGGGGCATCCATATGGAATGGTATAGGCAGCCCCTCAGGGCTTGGCAAAGGCGCTTCGATAAGCAGGCTTCAGAAACGGTAGTGCGGGCGCCGGATCAACGGCGATTTCATAGACGCCTTCCGACCAGGGGCCGGCGATGTAGGGGTCCACCAGCACGCGCAGGCTGTAGATGATAGGGTCGCCCATGGGCGTGATGGTGCGTTCCGCCAGCGGCGGGCAATCGCTGAACATCGTGTTCGGCTGGCCTGCGCGGCGCGCGGCGCGCTCGGCATCCAGCGCCTTGCACCAGCCGGGCGTCAGGGCATCAATGGCGGCCTTCGGATCGGTGAACAGGTCAGCGAACGCGATGCGCGCCTGGGCTGCCCGGTCGAACAGGCTGGTCGCGAAACCGGCATTGCCATGTGCGCCGCCGGTGTAGCCGCTGACCTTGGCGGACAGCGCCAACAAGGCGGGCGTCTCGGCCTCGGCCGACCAGCGCTGGTTCCACAGATACTGCCGGAAGGGGAATTTTGCCTTTCGGGCTTCGGCCTCGTCGTTCAGGGCAGCCTTCTGCTCGCTCGCCAGACTGGCCTCGCCCTCGGCGCGCATGGCGGAGAAGAGCGCAGGTTCCAGCGTGGCTTCCGGCGGCAGCGCCCAGCGGAACCGAAGCTCGGGCGTGTCGGCGCGGAGCATGAGATCTGCAGCGGCGATGGGCTGCGGCTGGGCGGGCGCCTGGGCTATGGCTTGGGCGAGGGCGGGCGGGGCAAGGGCGGACCAGAGGAGCAGCAGCAGGCCAGCCGCCAAGTCCATTTTCCGGGACGCTCGATCCAATGTGTCAGGCATGTTCACTCCCCAAAGAAACCGTCATGCCGCGAAGGCTGGCATCTCTAACCGTGCCGCGAATACAATGGCAGTAGCACGGGCAATCAACCCGCAGCCAGCCATTGGAGCAGACCCCGATGCGCGCAGGATATGTCTATATCATGACGAAATCCAGACTCGCTCCAGTCCGGACTGGCGGGATTTGACGGATACGCTCCTTCGGAGCTGAATCGACTGGCCGATATGCCAAAGATATCCGTGATAACGGCCAACCCCTCTAAAAAACTGTCATCCCAGCCTTTGCTGGGATGACCGTGGTTTATGTGCGACGCCAACTGGTCATACCGTCCTTGCCTACCGAGATTTCGATTCTGTCGGCCTTTAGCTTATCGCGGATCGCGTCGGCGGCTTCCCAATCGCGAACATCTCGCGCTCTGCGATACTTGATGAGCTGTTCTTCCACAGCGCTCGTGTCCTCGACACCTTGGAACCAAATAGCAGCCTCGAGAATGCCCAAGCCAAGGACCCTGTCTCCCCATTCCAGCCAGGCCAACGCTTCAGGAGTGTTTAGGTCGTCCAACAAAGCCATAGGCAGCCCACCCGCTAGAGGCTGACCATCTGCGCCGATAGCGAACGACTCTCCATTTATCCGCCGACGGTAAACTCTATCCAGCTTGGCCTTGCTCTGTTCCAGCAAGTCATCTGTCCAGCTCAGAGGCTGGCGATAGTGCGCGCTCAGCAGCGCCAGGCGGATCACCTCGCCCGGCCACCCCGCGTCGAGCAGTTCGCGGGGCGTAACGATGTTGCCGATGGATTTCGACATCTTGGTTTCACCCATCGTCAGGAAGCCGTTGTGCATCCAGATGCGGGCAAGCTCGGCTCCGCCATGGGCGCAGCAGCTTTGCGCGCGCTCGTTTTCATGGTGCGGAAACTGCAGGTCGATTCCGCCGCCGTGGATGTCGATGGTCTCGCCGCCTAGAACGCTCCGGATCATCGCCGAGCATTCGATGTGCCAGCCGGGTCTGCCTCTACCCCAAGGGCTTTCCCACCCCGGCTGGTCGGCCGTGCTCGGCTTCCACAGCACAAAGTCTCCGGGGTTGCGCTTGTAGGGGGCGACTTCCACCCGGGCGCCGGCGATCATCTCGTCCATCGGGCGGCGGGAAAGCTGGCCATAGCTATCGAACTTGCCGACTTCGAACAGAACATGGCTGTCCGCTTCATAGGCGACACCCTTTTCGATCAGGGCTGCGATCATCGCGATCATGCCGTGGTCTCCGGCGATATGGTCGGTCGCGCGCGGCTCGAAATCGGGCGGCAGGCAGCCGAGCGCCGCCATGTCCTCCTGATAGGCCGCCTCGAACTCGCGGGCGACGGCCTGCGGGCTGCGGTTTTCGGCAACCGCCTTCGCCATGATCTTGTCGTCGATATCGGTGATGTTGCGGGCATAACGCACATTGTGCGCGCCGTGCAGGTGCCTGAGCAGCCGGAACAGCACATCGAACACGACGGGCCCGCGCGCGTTGCCGATATGGGCGCGGTTATAAACGGTGGGCCCGCACAGATATAGCGTGACGGGCTTTCCGGGTTCGGGCTGGCGGACGGCCGTTTTCGCCCGGCGCATCGTGTCGTACAGCCGAAGCATCAGATCTGGACCTGTTCGCCCTTGGCCGCGCCCTCTTCGAGCAGTTTGTCGAGCGCCTCGCGATCCTGCGCGGTGTATCCGTCGCGATCGCGCGCGAAGGCGTCTGCCATCGGGCCTTCCAGCGGCGGATGCCCTGGCGGAAGCATAAAGCCGGCACCGCTGCCATCCCCGCCATCATCGGCCGCTTGCTTCTGGAATGCCCGTACCCAGCCCACCATCGCGTTGGCACTGAGCGCCAGCAGGGGGGCAGATCTGCTGTTCATCAGCCAGCCGGGCGAACTGCGGGCCGGATCGAAAAAGCCGGTCCCGAACTGGATCAGCAAGAACAGAACGGAGGCGAGGATCACGCCTTTAAGCCCACCGAAGCCCAGCCCCAGCACACGGTCCATCGGGCCCAGCACGCTTCGCTTGGCCGCCCCGCCCGCGGCGTTGGCCAGCAGCTTGGCCGAAATCACAGTGCCGAAGAACAGAACCAGAAAGGCGATGATCGCGGCCGACGCATCGCCTCCCACGCGCGGCACCAGCCACATCGTAACGGGCTCGTGGAACAGGCGGACGACAATCGCCGCGCCGATCCAGCCGGCAAGGCTGATCGCCTCCTGTGTGAAACCACGCAGCAAGCCGATGATGGACAGGAGGCCGACGAGGACGATAACGACCCAGTCGAAGCCGGTGAGGGTGTGGGAAAGCTCCATCCCGTGGGGTTAGAGCAAGTTCAGCCCCCGGGGAACATGCTGATCGCAAAAGGCGTGCGGGAAAACGTCACTCCCGCCTTCAGGCCCGGCTTTCAGGCCCCGCTTTCAGGGCCGGATTTCAGCTTCGGCCCTTCAGCCGGTCCACGAGGGCACCGACCGTCGCGACAGGCGAGACATGCAGCCGCCCGACCCCCTTGGTGCCTGGCGGCGCAAGGGCCGACGTGAAGCCCAGCTTCTCCGCCTCTTTCAGGCGCAACCCGGCATGGGCGGCGGGCCGCACTTCGCCCGAAAGCGCGAGTTCGCCAAACGCCAGCATACCGGGCTGGACCGGCGTATCCAGCAATGCCGATATCAGCGCTGCAGCGACCGCAAGATCGGCTGCCGGATCAACCACCCGAAGGCCGCCGGCCACGTTCAGATAAACCTCCGATGTGCCGAACCCCAGGCCGGCGCGGGCTTCCAGAACGGCCAGCAGCATGGCGAGCCGCGCGCTGTCCCACCCCACCACCGCGCGGCGCGGTGTCGCGCCCGATGGCAGCCGAACCGTAAGCGCCTGAAGCTCCACCAGAACCGGCCGCGTGCCTTCGAGCGCGGGGAAGACGACGGCGCCGGCAACCGGCTTGTCGCGTTCGGTCAGGAACAGGCTCGATGGGTTCAGCACTTCGGCGAGGCCATCGGTTTCCATCGCGAAAACCCCGATCTCGTCTGTTCCACCAAAGCGGTTCTTCACAGCGCGAAGCACCCGATACTGGTTCCGTCCCTCGCCTTCGAAATAGAGGACGGCGTCGACCATATGCTCGAGCACCCGCGGGCCCGCGATCTGCCCGTCCTTCGTCACATGGCCCACCAGAATTACCACCGTGCCCGATTGCTTGGCCCAGCTGATCAGTTCGAGGCTTGCGGCGCGAACCTGGCTCACTGTGCCCGGTGCGCCTTCGAGCTGGTCGGAATGCATGGTCTGGATCGAATCGATCACCAGCAGCGCAGGGGGCGTGCCAGCCGACATGGTCGTCAGGATATCGCGGACGGAGGTTGCCGCTGCCAGCTTCACCGGCGCATCGGCCAACCCGAGGCGCCGCGCCCTGAGCCGCACCTGGTCCGCGGCTTCCTCGCCCGACACATAGGCGACCTGGTGGCCGGCCCGCGCCATCCGCCCTGCAGCCTGCAACAGCAATGTCGATTTCCCGATGCCAGGATCGCCGCCGATCAGAACGGCGGAGCCCGGAACCAGCCCGCCACCCAGCGCCCGGTCCAGCTCGGCAAAGCCTGTCTCCAGCCGCCTCGGCAGTTCGATCACCGCGTCCAGCGCCTGCATGTCCAGCACCCGGCCGCCGCCCTTCAGGCTGTGCTTTTGCGCGAAGGGGGTGACGGCTGCGGCGGCTTCTTGCTGAAGCGTGTTCCACTCTCCGCAATCGGGGCACTGGCCAACCCATTTGGGGCTGACACTGCCGCAGGACTGGCAGACAAAACGGTGCTGGGGCCGGGCCATGATGCGCGTCTAGGGCCTATCGTGGAGAATGCAATGCGCCGTGAATCCAGCGGGGCAGGGGCCTTGCGGACCCTGCCCCGGCAAGGTTTCAGAATGGGTTGGCCGGGGCTAGTCCTTTTCGCCCTCGGTGGGCGCCGGGAGGGCTGCGGTCTTCTTCTTCCGCTTGGGCTTGGGGGCCGCTGCGGTGATTTCGAACGCGGGCTTGTCGTCCTTCACATGCACCCGCACTTCGCCGCCGTTCACCAGCTTTCCAAACAGCAGCTCGTCGGCCAGAGGGCGCTTGATCGTCTCCTGGATCAGCCGAGCCAGCGGCCGCGCGCCATAAGCCCTGTCGTAGCCGCGTTCGATCAGCCAGTCCTTGGCCCCTTGGTCCAGCGCGATGTGGACATCGCGCTCGGCCAGTTGCAGTTCCAGCTGGATGATGAACTTGTCGATCACCCGCGCAACGATGGAGGGCGGCAGGTAGTCGAACGGCACGGTTGCATCGAGGCGGTTGCGGAACTCCGGCGTGAACATCCGCTTGATCGCCTCTTCGTCCTCGCCCACGCGGGCGCCGGCACCAAAGCCGACCCCTTCCCGCGCCATGTCGGCAGCGCCGGCATTGGTTGTCATGATGAGGATGGTGTTCCGGAAGTCGACCGTCTTGCCGTGGTGGTCGGTCAGCTTCCCGTTGTCCATCACCTGCAGAAGGATGTTGAACAGATCGGGGTGGGCCTTTTCGATTTCATCCAGCAGCAGCACGGAGTGCGGGTTCTGGTCTACGGCGTCCGTCAGCAGTCCGCCTTGGTCAAAGCCGACATAGCCCGGCGGCGCGCCGATCAGGCGCGAAACACTGTGCCGCTCCATATATTCGGACATGTCGAACCGGGTCAGCGGAATGCCAAGGATACTGGCCAGCTGCCGGGCAACCTCCGTCTTCCCGACGCCCGTGGGGCCGGAGAACAGATAGTTGCCGATAGGCTTGTCGGGCTCGCGCAGGCCCGCACGGCTCAGCTTGATGGCGCTTGCCAGCAGTTCGATCGCCTTGTCCTGCCCGAAGACTACACGCTTCAAATCGGATTCCAGCGAGCCGAGCTGCTTCTTGTCGTCAGACGAGACGGATTTCGCCGGGATGCGCGCCATGGTGGCAACGACAGCCTCGATCTCCTTCACGCCGATCACCCGTTTGCGCTTGGCTTCGGGCACCAGCATTTGCGCCGAACCCGATTCGTCGATCACGTCGATCGCCTTGTCGGGCAGCTTGCGGTCGTTGATGTAGCGCGCGGAAAGCTCGACAGCCGATTTGATCGCATCGGGCGTGTAGCGAACCTTGTGGTGCTTTTCGAAAGCCGGCTTCAGGCCGGTCAGGATTTTCACCGTGTCTTCCACCGTGGGCTCGTTCACATCGATCTTCTGGAACCGGCGCAGGAGTGCGCGGTCCTTTTCGAAGTGATTGCGAAATTCCTTGTAGGTGGTGGAGCCGACGCAGCGGATCGCGCCGCTCGACAGGGCCGGCTTCAACAGGTTGGACGCATCCATCGCTCCGCCCGATGTCGCGCCGGCTCCGATCACCGTGTGAATCTCGTCGATGAACAGAACTGCGTGCGGTAGCTTCTCCAGTTCGGAAACGACATTCTTCAGCCGCTCCTCGAAATCCCCGCGATAGCGGGTGCCGGCCAGCAGCGCCCCCATGTCGAGTGCGTAGATGACGGCCGGCAGCAGAACCTCGGGCACGTCGCCTTCGATGATCTTGCGCGCAAGACCTTCTGCGATAGCGGTTTTCCCGACGCCGGGATCCCCGACATACAGCGGGTTGTTCTTGGAACGGCGGCACAGGATCTGGATCGTGCGGTCCACTTCAGCCTCGCGGCCGATCAGGACGTCGATTTTGCCGGCCTTGGCCTTGTCGTTGAGATTCACGGTGAACTGCTTCAACGCCGATTCGGGGGCCTTCTGCCGTCCTTCACGCTTTTCCTCGCGGGCCTCGCCCGGCTCCTCGGAGCCCTTGGGGGCCTTGGCTTCGCCCATGCCGGGCGTTTTTGCGATGCCGTGGCTGATGTAGGAAACGGCATCGAGGCGTGTCATGTCCTGCTGTTGCAGGAAATAGACGGCGTGGCTTTCCCGTTCGGAAAACAGCGCCACGAGCACATTGGCGCCGGTCACGTCTTCGCGGCCGGAGGATTGCACGTGCAGAATGGCGCGCTGCACCACGCGCTGGAACCCCGCCGTGGGGGACGGATCGACCGACGAATCGGCCTTGAGGCTTCCGAGCTCGGTGTCGAGATAGCGTGTTACCTGCGCCGAAAGCTCGTCGAGATCGACGCCGCAGGCCTTCATCACCACCGACGCATGCGTGTCGGTCATCAGCGCCAGGAGCAGATGTTCGAGCGTTGCATATTCATGGCGACGGCGGCTCGCTTCGGCGAGAGCGTTGTGGAGGGTGGATTCGAGGTCTCTCGAAAAAGAGGGCATGTGACCTTCCTGACCGAGCCGGGGGAAAGAACCGGCTACGTCCCAATGTCACCATGGTTAAACAAAAGCGCAAGGGGGCGTTCGTCGCAGGGGGGGCAATTGTGCCGGTTTCCGACGCAATCAACGACCGTCCTGCGCCGGATCGGGCCGGACCGGACGCAAAAAGGGCACCGTTGCCTTTCGGCCACGGCGCCCCTTTTTTGCCGGTCAGGTCCCTTTCAGGTGCCTGCCGTCAGGCCGAAACGACTTTTCCGTTGCGGCGGCGGGCAGCAGCGCCCACCAGGCCGAAGCCGGTAATCAGCATGGCCCATGTGGCCGGCTCGGGAACGGCATTGCCGCCACTACCGATGAAATAGCCGACGGTGTGGTTGTCGCTTTCATAGCCGCCGACCTGCGGAGATTCGAAGAAGTGGATCCGGTCGAAGGTCAGGCCATCCTCGAAAAAGACGTTCACGAACGCGAACTGCTCATGCAGCACCGGACTGGGGTTGAAATTCGGATTTCCGCAATAGGCATTGCCGGCATCGGGGCAGATCCCGATGGCGTTGATCACCGACGTGGGCGTGAAGCTGTAGACAAGGTCCGCGCCCTTGAAGAAGTCCAGCTTGTTGCCGCGGTCCAGTGCAGAAAGCCAGTAGCCGAAATAGTTGATACCTTCCGGCCGCGCCGTGGTGAGGGAAAGTTCGTAGCCGGTGCTCGTGAAGGTGACGGCATGGTTGCCCGTGCCGCCGGCCGACCCATAGACATTGGCCGGATCGATCCGGACATTGGTGTAGGTGCCGGAAATCGCGCTGCCGCCAAAGGTTGTGCCGAAGGTCTGCCCGGCGCCGGTCGAGCGGCCTTCAAAGGTCTCGACGCCGACGAAGTCTAACGTCGCGGTTGTGTTCTGCACACCGGCATTTTAGAATGTGACGGTCACGCCGGCAATAGCCTGGCTTGCCGCGAGTGCGGCGATGGCCGCGCCAATCAGAAGTTTCATGCAACTCTCCAACCCTGAACATGGCGGGAAAAATCCCCACCGGAGGGACCACTTCCAAAACTCATGCCAAAAGCCACCACCTTGAAAAGCGGCTGGTTTGCCCAGGAAAATCCCGCCCAGCTGTCAAGAATTCCGACACAAATTATGCTGTTAACCATGCGATGCAGTAACCATCGCGGATCGTGTTCAGGCATATTTGATGTCGCCATCGACAGTCGATGGTGACAGTGATGGGCACGGAAACAGGAAGGGCGCCGAGGCACAATGGCCTCGACGCCCGTACGCAACCCTGTTGTTACGCGTCAGCCTGTGACGGCTTGTCCGCTGCGCCGGCGGCGCGCAGCTGCACCCACCAGGCCAAAGCCTGCAATCAGCATGGCCCATGTGGCGGGCTCAGGGATGACAGCGTCAGTGGTGACGACGCGGATGAAGGAACCACCACCTCCAACCGGAGACGAGAACGTCGTTCCGGTGATTGTGTAGGTGCCGGGTGCCAGTGCGAAGGACAGCCAGCTATAGTCATCTCCGCCGAAAGCCACATTGGGATCGCTGGTTACCGAGCCGCCAAGGTTGAACGAACCGGTTATGCCGATCGATACGCCGTCAACGAACATATCCCATTGATCGCCGATTACGAACGCATCGGTTACATGCAGTTCGCCCGACGTTGCCAGCGTAACTGTCCAGAATGCGTCACCGGTCGATGAGTCTTCGATCATCGATCCGACGCCCCCAAAGAAGAAGACGGTCCAGTTTCCGTTCTCCGGCCCGGCGTCGGGCGTGAGCACGGCAGAGACTGCCGGAACTGCGGTCAAAGCCAGTACAGATGCTACGGCAAGAGCTGATAAGACTTTCATGGCATTAATCCTTCTGTCAGCCCCAAAGCCGGGGCCTCATTGCTGGACCTGCAAGGTTCATGCCAATTGCCTAAGTTACTGAGTGCGATGAATAGCCTCTATGGGGAGAGCCCGACAGTGTAAAGAATTTCGACAATAGTCCGTCGAATGCCCATAGGGCGCTTCACCCGTCAATGCGCTGATCCGATCCCCGATGGTCTCAGGCAAAAGCCCCGGTCAACCCGTCGATCACGATCTGCGCCGCCAGTGCCGCCAGAATCACACCCAGAAGCCGCGTGATCATCGCCTCCACCTTCGATCCGACCTTGCGCATGATGGGACCCGCAGCCAGCAGCGCCAGCAAGGTGAGCACAAGCACCAGCAGCAGCGCGAGATAGACCGCCAGCGTTTCAGCCGGCTCATCCGCCTTGGACGTGAGCAGCATCACCGCTGCGATGGATCCGGGCCCGGCGATCATCGGCATCGCCATTGGAAACACCGAGACATCCTCGACATTCTCGTCGTTCACGGCCTTCGCCCGCTCCTCCCGGCGCTTCACCCGGGTTTCGAACACCATGTCGAGCGCGATCAGGAACAGCATGATCCCGCCCGCCACCCGGAAGGCATCGAGGCTGATGCCGAGCGCCGACAAGAACGGCTCTCCCGCTGCGGCAAAGGCGAGCAGGATGGCCGATGCGATCAGCACGGATCGCCATGCCATGGTGCGCCGCGCCTTGTCGGTCGCCTCGGTGGTCAGGCTGGCGAAGATGGGTGCCGCACCGGGCGGATCGATCACCACCAGCAGCGTGACGAGCGCGGAAACGAAGATGTCCCAGGGAAAGCTCATTGTGCGCGGCTGAGTGCTGCGGCCTTCAGCGTGTTTTCCAGCAGGCAGGCGATCGTCATCGGGCCGACCCCGCCGGGAACCGGCGTGATGTGGGCGGCAACCTGTGCTGCCTCGTCGAAGGCGACGTCGCCTACCAGTTTCGTGCCCATGCCGCTGTCTTTGGGAACCCGGTTGATGCCCACATCGATAACGGTTGCGCCCGGCTTCAGCCAGTGGCCGCGAACCATTTCCGGCCGGCCGACGGCTGCGACCACGATGTCCGCGCGCCGCGTGAGGCCGGGCAGGTCGCGGCTGCGGCTGTGCGCGACCGTGACAGTCGCCGAGGCCCAGATCAGCAGCGAGGCCATCGGCCGCCCGACGATGTTGGAGCGGCCGATCACCAGCGCTTCCGCGCCAGTGAGATCGCCCAACGTTGCTTCCAGCAGGCGCAGGCAGCCCAGCGGCGTGCAGGGCACGAACCCGTCGAGCCCAGTGGCGAGCCGCCCGACGTTCACCGGGTGAAAGCCATCCACATCCTTGTCGGGGTGGATCGCCGAAATGACCCGGGCGCTGTCAATATGGGGCGGCAGCGGGAGCTGCACGAGAATGCCGTCGATGGCCGGGTCGGCGTTCAGCCCGGCAACAAGCGCCAGCAGATCAGCGTCGGAAAGGGCAGGATCGCGGCGATGCTCGATCGATGTTATGCCCGCCTGGGCGCAGGCGGCAATCTTGTTGCGGACATAGACCTGGCTGGCCGGATCTTCGCCCACCAGCACCACAGCCAGCGCCGGCGCGCGGGCGCCCGCCGCCATCCGCGCAATGACCTGTTGGGCGATGTCGGCCCGAAGCGTCGCTGCATGGGCCTTGCCGTCGATGATTTGCCCCGGTGCGCTCACTACCGTCAGACCAGAAGATCCAGCGCGAGGCCCTGCAACAGGCGCTGTGTCAGCATGATCCCCAGGATGAGCACCAGTGGCGAAAGATCGATCCCGCCCATGTCGGGCAACAATCGCCGTATCGGACGCAGTATCGGGTTCAGCACCCGGTCCAGCCCGGTCAGCACCGTGTTCACGAACCGGTTCGATGTGTTCACCACATTGAACGCCACCAGCCAACTCAGGATGGCCTGGATGATGATAACCCATACGAACAGCTGCAGCAGATAAACGATGAAGCCGATCAGTTCCGCCATGGTGTTCATCGGGGGCCGCGATCCTCTTTGGGTTTGGTGGAGCGCAGCCTCTAGCCGCTCGCGTGCGCCGGGGCTAGAGCTTCGCGCGTGGCGGCCCCCGTTCATCTCCTCGCGCTGACGCTTGCCGATTTCCGCAACCACGCGAACAGCCGGATTGCACCCGGGGCTGTACCGTTCGTGCTGCTGACAGGGCCGAACGGCGCTGGAAAAACCAATATCCTGGAGGCAGCATCCCTGCTTGCGGTGGGCCGCGGACTGAGGGGCGCGACATTGTCGCAGATGGCCCCGGCGGCTGGCGCTGACGGTTTTGGCGTGCAGGCGGAGCTTGCCCCAGACGCGGGCCTTCCGCCGGTCTCCATCCGCACGTTCACGCAGGCCGCTGCACCCGAGCGCCGTTTGCTGCGGGTGAACGGAGCGTCTGCCGCACTTAACACGCTGGCGGACTGGTGCTCGGTACTGTGGCTCACGCCGGCGATGGACCGGCTGTTTGCCGATGCGGCTTCGGCGCGCAGGCGCTTTCTTGACCGGCTGGTGCTGGCGCTCAGCCCCGGCCACGCCGGCCATGCCACCCGCTATGAAGCCGCGATGCGCGCGCGAACCCGCTTGCTGACAGGCGATACACCGGCCGACGCGGCCTGGCTGGACGCGCTGGAAGCGCAGATGGCCGACCACGGCGCTGCGCTGGCGCAGGCGCGCGCGCAGACCGTCGAGGCACTTGGGGATGCACTTGCCGCCATTCCCGACGGCCCCTTTCCGCGCCCGGCGCTGTCGCTGGCGCCAGGGGATGCCCAACGGCTGACGCCCGGCGATGCAGGCAGCCTTGCAGCAGCGATCCGCGCCAGCCGCGGACCCGACCGGGCGGCGGGGCGCGCGACAGTAGGCCCGCACCGATCCGATCTGGTGGTGACGCATGCCGACAAGTCCTATGCCGACGGGGCTATGCCGGCCGCACTGGCCTCCACCGGCGAACAGAAGGCTCTGCTCGTCGCTATCCTGCTTGCCCATGCGGCGCTGGTTGCCGAACGGTCCGGGCGAATGCCCCTGCTGCTGCTGGACGAAGCGGTTGCCCATCTCGATCCGGATCGGCGTCGTGCGCTGTTCGACCGGCTGGCGCTGCTGGGTGGGCAGGCGTGGCTGAGCGGGACCGATGCGGCGCTGTTCGAGGGACTGGACGCGGCGCGCTTCGCCATCTGCAACGGATCGGTTGAAAGCGCCTGACCCCGCCGGATGTCGCGCCTTTTTCTGGCCTTTCCACCCGCAGGTCCCTATACCCTCTTCATGAGCGATGATGTGATTTCGAGCTCCGCAGCTGGCGGGGATTATGGTGCTGATTCCATTCAGGTTCTGAAGGGGCTGGAAGCGGTCCGCAAGCGGCCCGGCATGTACATCGGCGATACGGACGACGGTTCCGGCCTGCATCACATGGTGTTCGAAGTCTCGGACAATGCTATCGACGAAGCGCTGGCCGGCCATTGCGACCGGATCGACATTCGCCTGAACCCGGACGGCAGCGTGACCGTGGAGGACAACGGGCGCGGAATTCCCACCGGGATCCACACCGAGGAGGGTGTATCCGCCGCCGAGCTGGTGATGACGCAGCTGCATGCGGGCGGCAAGTTCAATAACCAGGACGGCAACAGCTACAAGGTATCCGGTGGCCTGCACGGCGTGGGTGTTTCCGTCGTCAATGCGCTGTCCGACTGGCTGGAGCTCCTGATATGGCGCGACGGTCATGCGCATATGATGCGCTTTCGCCAGGGCGTGCCCGAGGCACCGTTGGCAGTCGTCGGCCCGCAGACCGACAAGGACGGGGCGGAACGGCGCGGCACCAGCGTAACCTTCCTGCCCTCGGTCGGGACGTTCCGAACCGGGATCGAGTTCGATTTCGACCGTCTGGAGCATCGCTTCCGCGAACTCGCGTTCCTGAACTCCGGAGTCCGGCTGTTCCTGACCGACGCGCGCCACACCGACCTGCGCCAGACCGAGCTGTTCTACGAAGGCGGGCTTACCGAATTCGTTCGCTATCTCGACCGCACGAAGGCCCCCTTGATGACCGATCCGGTGGCCATCCGGGGCCAGCGTGACGACATCGGCATCGAAGTCGCGCTGCAATGGAACGACAGCTATTACGAACAGGTCCTCGCCTTCACCAACAACATCCCCCAGCGCGACGGCGGCACCCATATGGCTGCGTTCCGCGCGGCGCTGACCCGCACGTTGAACAATTATGCGGAAAAATCCGGCATCCTGAAGAAGGAGAAGATCGGGCTTTCGGGCGACGACATGCGCGAAGGGCTTACGGCTGTCGTTTCGGTGAAGCTTCCGGACCCGAAGTTCAGCTCGCAGACCAAGGACAAGCTGGTGTCTTCGGAAGTGCGCCAGCCGATGGAATCGCTGCTGGCCGACAAGCTGGCCGAATGGCTGGAAGAAAACCCGGCTTCGGCCAAGGCGATCGTCCAGAAGATCATCGAAGCGGCGATCGCCCGCGAAGCGGCCCGCAAGGCGCGTGAAGCAAGCCGCAAGTCTGCGCTGTCGATCGCGTCGCTGCCCGGCAAGCTTGCCGACTGCCAGGAAAAGGATCCGGCGAAATCCGAGCTGTTCCTGGTCGAGGGGGATTCCGCCGGCGGCTCTGCCAAGCAGGGCCGGGACCGGTCGTATCAGGCCATCCTGCCGTTGCGCGGCAAGATCCTGAACGTGGAGCGCGCCCGCTTCGACCGGATGCTGGGCTCCAAGGAAATCGGAACGCTGATCCAGGCACTGGGAACCGGCATCGGCAGGGACGAGTTCACGCTTGAAAAGCTGCGCTACCACAAGGTCGTGATCATGACAGACGCCGATGTCGACGGCGCGCATATCCGCACCCTGCTGCTGACGTTCTTCTACCGACAGATGCCCGAACTGATCCGCGCCGGGCATCTCTATATTGCCCAGCCGCCGCTCTACAAGGTCGCGCGCGGCCGCTCGGAAGTCTATCTGAAGGACGAAGCAGCGCTGGAGGATTATCTGGTTGGTGTCGGTGTGAACGGCATGGCGCTGGAATTCGATGGCGATGTGCGAACGGGCAGCGACCTGATGGCGCTGGTCGATCATGCGCGGCGCATCAAGCGGCTGATGACCTATGTTCCGCGCCGCTATCCGCCCGCTCTCGTGGAAGCGCTCGCGCTCGCCGGTGCGCTCGATCCGGCGCTGACCGATCCGACGGCAACGGCCCGCAACCTCGAGACGTGGCTGAACGCGCTTGCGATCGATCCCGGAACCGGCGCTGCAAAGGGCTGGACCGCGCAAATCGGAGCCGAGGGCGGCTATGTCGTGCGCCGGCTGGATCGCGGTGTGACCGATGCCTATGTGATCGACCGCGCCTTCGTTGCGAGCGCCGAGGCGCGCAAGCTCCACACGCTGGCGGCCGAACAGGCCCAGGCCTGGTTCACGCCGGCAAAGCTGGCAGGCAAGGAAATCCGTCGGCCATCGGAATTGCTCGACGCGGTGATGGACGTGGGTCGCAAGGGCCTTGCGGTCCAGCGCTACAAGGGCCTTGGCGAGATGAATGCCGAGCAGCTGTGGGAAACCACGCTCGACCCGTCTGCCCGCACGCTGCTGCAGGTTGAAATCGGCGACGCCTTTGAAGCCGACGAGACATTCACCAAGCTGATGGGCGACGTTGTCGAGCCGCGGCGCGAGTTCATCCAGCAAAACGCCCTGTCGGTCGCCAACCTCGACATCTAGAGCATGGTCCGTGCGGGTGGTCACCTGCATTGGAAACCCATGCGGGGACAACAGAAAGAAAGAGCGACCGTTCTGATGCAATCAGAACGGGTATCGCCCTAGTGGTATTCTTCCCCGCCAGACACGTTCATCGCTTCGCCTGTTACGTAAAAGGCTTCTTCGCTTGCCAGCCAGGCAACAGCGGCTGCCGTGTCGGTCGGCAGGCCGGGACGGCCCATCGGGTTGCGGCGGGCCATGTTGGCCAGATAGGCCTCGGCGCTTTCGAACCCGAGGAGCTTCGAGAAATAGGCGTTCTGCTTTTCGCCCAGCCCGGTCGTGACATGGTTGGGGCACACCGCATTCACGGTGATGCCGTGCACGCCGAGTTCGACGGCGTTGGAGCGCGTGAGGCCGATCATCCCATGCTTGGACGCGGTGTAGGGTGCCATGTGCGGAAACCCCGATTTCGCGGCCTGGGATGCGATGTTCACCACCCGGCCTGCTGATCCCCTTTCGTTGGGGCCCTGTTCGATGAACTGCCGCGCTGCAACTTTCGTGCAGAGAAACGCGCCCTTCAGGTTCACATCCAGGACTGCGTCCCAGTCGGCCTCGTCCGTATCGAGGAGCGGCTTCATCAGGTAGCCGATGCCGGCGTTGTTCACCATCACGTCAAGCCGCCCGAAAGCCTTCACAGCAGACGCGACCAGCGCTTCGCAATCGGCCGGACGGCGAACGTCGCAGGGAACCGCGATGGCGTTCGCGCCCAGCGCGCGCAGGGTCGCAGCGACAGCTTCCATCGCGTCGGTTGTCCCGATGTCGCTCGCGCCCATCCGGTCCTGCGGGGCACCGAGGTCCGAGACGACGCAGTTGGCACCCTCGTCGGCGAAGCGCCGGAGGATTGCGGCGCCCAGCCCGCTGTCCCGCCCGGAGCCCGTGACAATGACAGTTTTCCCCGAATAGCGCGCCATGCTCAAAGCTCTTCGGTGAGGATGAACTGGGGATTGTCTGCGAAGGCCTGGAATTCGGCGGAAACGCGCTGGACGGCCTCGCTCGTGACATCGGCGATAAACGGTTCGAGCCCGTTGATGTCGATCACTTCGATATAGTGGAAGGGCGCAGCCTCTCCGGTGCCGAACAGACCGGCGGTGCGATAGACGCGAAAATCGCCCACCGACGGCAGCGCACGAGCGCCTGGAATGTCGGTTGTGCGGGCCCATTGTTCATAGGCCCCGGCGTCGGCGCCCGGCTTCAGGTTGAACAGAACGATGATGCGCAATGTCTTTCTCCTTTTTATCGAAAGCAGGTTCAATCGAAGCCGAGCGGAGGGCGCCAGGCGTTCAATACCGCTTCCAGCCTTTGCCCGATCATCAAAAGCGCGGATTCGCTTCCCGTACGGCCCACAAGTTGCACACCGACGGGAAGCCCGTCGGCGGTCCAGCCGGCGGGAATGCTGAGCGCGGGGAGGCCGGCCAGGTTGGCAAGAGCGGTGAAATCCGCCTGGCTTGCCTGCGCTTCGCGCGCATGCGGAAAGGCGGCCTGCGGGGTTGTCGGCAGCAGCACGGCATCCGCCATGCCCAGCACTGCCTGCAGCGCGTTGGCGGCTTCGTCCATGACCATCCGGCCTTGTGCTGCCGCAGAGGCATCCACCTTGGCACCGAGTTCGAGATAGGATCTGAACCGCGGGGAGACTCCGTCGGGATCGGCGGCTGCCATCGCGCCGAACTGCGCGTTGGCCTCTCGCGCTGATTCGAAGAAGCCTGCCAGGCGGACCTTGCGATGATCGATCGCGACCTGGTGTTCGGTGACAGTGCAACCCATCGCGTTCAGCAGATCGATGGACAGAGCGAACGCGGCACGGACCGCGGATTCCTGCTCGACGCTGCTGGTGCTGGACAGGGTGGCTATGCGCTGGATCGGGCCGGCTTTGGCCAGATCGGCCATTTGCGCCATCACCGCGCCGACATCCCCCACCGACCGCGCGAGCGGACCGATGCAATCAAGACGGCCCACAAGCAGCATCAGCCCCTCGTTGGAAACCAGCCCGTTGGTCGGCTTTAATCCCGATACGCCGCAATAGGCCGCAGGTATGCGGACTGAGCCCAGCGTATCGGTGCCGAGCGCGGCCGCGCAAAGCCCCGCCGCCACCGCAGCACCCGATCCACCGGATGATCCGCCCGGCGTGTAGCCTGCCTTGTGCGGGTTCTGGCAATCTCCGAAAGCGACATTGTCGGTTGTGGCGCCCAGCGCCGCCTCGTGCATGTTAAGCATGCCCAGAATTACAGCGCCGGACGCCTTCAGCCGGGCGATCACCTCAGCATCCTTAGTGGGAATGCGATCCCGAAGTGCCTTGATCCCGCCGTGGACGGGCATTCCCGCGACATCGATATTGGCCTTCACGGCAATCGGCACGCCTTCCAGGGGTCTTGCCATTCCCGCGTCCCAGCGTTTTGCGCTTTCCAGCGCTGCTGCGCGGGCACCCTGGGCATCCAGATGGGTAAAGGCCTTGAGCGAGGGATCAAAGCGGGCAATGCGCTCCAGATAATGGTCTGTGGCCGCGACGACACTGACCCGCCCGACGCGATAGGCATCCAGCAACGCCACGACGCCCAGCTGGTGAATCTTGGCGGCCATCAGAGTTTCCTTTCGTCCAGCAACCTGAGCGGCTTTTGCCGCACATCGATCTGCGTCAGTGGCGCGGTTGCACCCGGTTGAACCAGGTCCACCTCGACCTCCACGCCCAGCCCTTGCCGAAGCAGCGCGGCGAGCCCTGCCTTTGCATCCGCCGATGGCCCGCGATGTTCCAGAACCACGGTCATCGAATCGCGCAGCTGTGCATCGCGGACAAGGCGGCAGACATATTCGCCGGTCAGCTCGGGTCGGTTTTCGATAATGGCGCCGATGGCGTGCGGAAACACGTTGATGCCGCGCAGCTTCACCATATTGTCGGATCGGCCGAGAAAGCCCTCGATCCGGTCAAACACCATGCCGGTGCTGTTGACGCCGGTGCGCATGGCGCTGACATCGTGCGTGTTGAAGCGGATGCAGGGTGCCACATCATCCTTGTACAGGCACGTGACGACCATGTCCCCCTTTTCGCCCCGGGCGACGGGCGCGCCGCTGTCGACATCCAGAAGCTCCAGATATTGCGCGTCCTCCCAGATATAGAGGCCGTCTCGGTCGGGCCCCTCACCAGCGATGCTGCCGGTGTCGCCGACACCGTACCAGTCATAGGCCTTGGCGCCGCCCCAGGCGGCTTCGGTTGCGGCCCGGTCTTCAGTGCCCAGGTGGCCGGTGATCATGCGAATCCGAATATGTTCGCCGGGGATCAGGCCGGCCTCGCGCGCGACATCGGCCAGCTTGCGGACATAGTCGACGAAGCCGACGATCACGGTCACGCCGAAATCCGCCATCAACTGGACTTGCGTTGCCGAGCGCGTCTCGATGCCGGTGCCCGCCGGCAGGAAAACCGAGTTGGTGAAATGGGCGAAGGCTTCGCGGATATAATGGCCGCCGTTGATCATGCCGTGACCATAGACGCTGTGCACCACATCATCCGGCGTCAGGCCCTGCCAGCGCGCCATTCGGCCGACCAGCAGGTTGCCGACTTCGCGGCCTTTGGGGCCGAACAACAGGGTCTGCGGCTTGCCCGTGGTGCCCGATGTGGTGTGCAGGATCGCGGGCGGGCGGGCTGCGCCCCTGCCCTTCGCAAACGGCAGGCCATGGAAATCCCCGAACGGCGGATGGTCCGCGATGGAGGCCATCAGGTCGGTCTTGTCGTATGTCGGGAGCTGGACGATATCATCGAGGCTGCGGATATCCCCCGGCTCGATACCCTTCGCGCCCCAGAGCCGCTGGTAGAACGGGATGTCCCATCCACGCGTCATCAGCTTCAGGAACTGTGCGTTCTGCAAGCTGCGAAGCGCATCGCGCGACATGCCGGTGTAGCGCTTCAAAAAGGCATCGCCGATGGGATAATCCGCCAGAATCGCCTTGTGGTCCAGCGCTTCGAAGTAGGTCGGGTAGGTCATGCGGTCTTTCCGGTCAGCAAGGCGAGGGGATCGAACGGGGCGGGGGCGGCGGCAAGGGATAGCGCCAGTGCTTCCTTGGCTGCCTGTTGTGCCGCCGAAAGCGGGGCAGCCGGGCTGCCCGGCGTTGCGGAAACGACGATGCTCTCGCCGTCCACCACGATCCGCTGAGGAGACAGCGCATTGAGATCAGGGTTGCCATCCACCACGATCGAGAGCCTGGCGCCGAGCGCCTGCAACCGGGCGTCTGCAAAGGTCGCGGGCGTGAAGCGGCGCGGGTTGATATGCCCGTCCACCATCATCAGGCTGGCGAGGAACGGCAGGCACAGGCGCGCGTAGGCCGGCGTCATCCCGTCCACCCAGGGCCGCCCGACCAGCCGGGCCACCAGCGGCGGCACATGCGCTTCGACCCGCCCGGCTTTGCCGCGCCCCTCCAGAACCGAAAGCAGGCCGTGGCTGGCGCGGCCCGACGGCCAGGGTTTCACGCTGATCTCCGATACCCGCCAGGCGGTGCCAAGGCCGGCGACGTGGGGCGCAAGATCGCCACGGTCGAACAGCTGCATGTAGCCGAACGGGCCTTCCAGCACGTCGTGCGGGGCCAGAATGCCGGCTGCGGCGAGGTCTGCTGCCGTTACCGCTGCACGCGCAGCCAGCGCCACCTGGACAGGAAGCGCGATGGAGCCTTCGACATGTGCCTGCATGGTTCCCGCAGCCTGCGCATGGGCAAGCCCCAGAACATCATCAAGGTTCGAAAGCCCCATCAGCCGGCCACAGGCGAGCGCGGCCCCCATCACGCCTGCCGTCGCGGGCCGGAAAAAGCGAAGCGGGGTGGTCGCCGCGACGCCCAGAAGGCAGGCGATTTCCACGCCCACACACAGTGCAGCAAGGACATCGTCATCCTCTGCCCCGCCCAGCCGGTGGGCTGTGGCATGAACGGCGGCCGTCACCACGCTCATCGCGTGCACCACGCCGGGTTCGTGCACGGCGTCCCACTCAAGGCAGTGGATCTGGAAGCCGTTCACCATCGCTGCGCCGGGGGCAGGCAAGCGCTCCGCCCGTCCAAGCAGCGGGGCGTCTGCACCTGTGCCCATCGCCCTCGCGGCCTTCAGAACGGCCTCGGTTCCGGGCGCGGTTGATCCTGCGATGGCGACCGCCAGCGTATCGCGGACAAGACGCCGGACATCGTTCGCGGCGGCTTCCGGCAACCGGTGCGGGGCTGCGGCAAAAGCCAGGATGGCGGCGGTCGGGTTCATCCGAGCCAGCGCTCCAGCAAGTCGATTACAGCCATGGCCGGCCCATCGTCTGCACCATCCAGTACGAGGGCGATGGCGGCATCGGCTTGTGCACCGGAAAGCCCGCCCCACAGCGTCAATGTGCGCAGCTTGGTCTCGATCGCGCCCCTGTCGAGGGGCCATTCCGGGTCGCCCCAGGCATCGGGCGCTTCAGCCGCATGGCCTCCAGCGGTTACCCGTGCGCCGAAATGGGCCGGATAGGCGGCATCGAAGCCTGCGTCCCTAGCCACGGCCACGCGTGCGCGCGCGGCTGCAATGGCCGGGTCGGCGATGGCATCGGGTTCGAAATCGGCCAGAGCCGGCCTGCCCCGCACCGCCACTACGGCGACAGCATGCTGCAACGAGAATTTCGCTTCAACCGGCGTTTGCGGCCGGGGCCGGTCACAGAAGGTCAGCGCGTCGCCATAGCTTTCCACATGGATCGGCCCGTCGACAAGCGCCCCGGCCGGAAGCTTCAGGGCGGCATCGATCGCCGGGTGCGCATGGCGGCACGCGGCCCAGGCCTTGAAGCTGACGTCCGCGATGCGCCAGCCCGGGGCAGGCTCTGTCACGGCGCCGGGCCGGGGGGCGCGCGTTGCCGCAGCATAAAGCCCCTGTGGCCCTTCGAGGATGAAGCGCGGCCCGACGCAGCCCTGGCGGGCAAGCCAGGCATGCCACAGGCCGGAGCGCGCCGCATGGGCGACATGCACGGCCTTGGTCATCGCTGCGGGTTCGTTGCGCACCTGCCAGAGGCCCCCCGCCAAAGATCCGCAATGGCCGAGCGCCCAGACCATCTGGTCCGCGTCGAGGCCATGGATCGAGCCCGCCGCCGCCGCTCCGCCAAAGCCGCCCGCTGTCGCTGTGGGGTGCCAGTGGGCATAGTGATGATCGTCGAGGCTTCGGCCGATCCGCACCATCGCTTCATAGCCGCGCACCCCGCCATCGAGCAGGGCCCCCAGCGTGCAGCGCTCTCCGCGCGCGGCGCAGACCGCCGAAGCCCAGACGACCGGGCCGGGATGCAGCCTTCCAAGCCGGTCGACATCGTCCATCTCGAGCAGATTGCCCATTAGCGCCGCGCGCGCCAGGGAATCGGGTTCGGCCCGGGCCGCCATCGCGGCCAGATCGCTGCCACGCGCACTCGCCACACAGGCGAGCCAGTCCAGCAGGTGCAGCCGTGCCCTGGCCCTTGTAGCAGCGTCGACCGGCCGCAGCAGCTGGGCGACGAGTGCTTCGGTGAGCGACACTGTTTGTCCGGACATTTGATTGCCCTAACCCCGGCACTGGCCTATGTGCAAGGGATGGGGCGCAATGTCGGCGCGACCCATGACGGAGGGAAAGACGCTTGGCGGACCAGCCTTTACCTCCGGAGGAACGCGCGCCCCGTGCCCGCTATCTGCAACTGGCCGCAGAGCTGCGCGCGGCCATCCGCGAAGGGCAGTTGAAGCCGGGCGATCCCGTGCCCACCGAACATGAACTTGCCGCGCGGTACAAGGTTTCCCGCTTCACCGTGCGCGAAGCGCTGCGCCAGCTGACCAACGACGGGCTGGTCCGGCGCAAGCGCGGATCGGGCACAGTGGTCTCAGCCGACATGCCCGTGCTTCGGCAGGGCTTCGCCGATACACGCGCGCTGCTGCAATATGCGGCATCGTCGGATTTCATCATCGAGCCGCTTGGGCTGGTTCTTTTGTCGCCTTCCACGGCGCGGATGCTGAAGCGCCCCGAGGCCGAAAGCTGGCACCTGATCCGTGGCGTCCGCGTGATGGACGGCCTGACCGCTCCCATTGCGCTGACCGACGCCTGGATTCATCCCCGGTTCGGGGATCATGTACCGGCGCTTCGTTCCGACCACGAGGCGCTGTTCAGCCAGCTGTCCCGTCTTGCGGGGCTGAAAGTCGGCAAGGTGGAACAGGAAATCCAGGCTGTCGCCGTGACAGCGGCCGATGCTGTCATCCTGCATGTTCCGGTCCGCAGCCCGGCGCTGCGCATCTTACGCCATTTCTACGACAGCGAAGGGGTCCTTGCGGAAATGTCATGCTCGGTTCATCCCGGAGAGCGTTTCAGCTACACGATGGTAATCGACGGATGATGGAGGCACGAATGCGTTGGGCGATGGCTTTGGCACTGGCAGCGGCTCCGCTGGCGCTCGCCGCACCGGCATTGGCGCAGGACGGCAGCTACCGCTCGCGGACGGTTGTGGTGTTCGGCACGGACGAATGCCCCAAGGCGACCAATCCCGATGAGATCATCGTTTGCGCCCGACGCCCCGAGGAAGAGCGCTACCGCATCCCCAAAGTCCTGCGTGAACAGGAGCGGGCCGACGCCATCGCCCGGGAAGACCAGGTGGGCGCAAATCGCGCTGCGCTGGCCAGCGGCCGGGATTCCGCGTCGGGAACAGGCAGCTGCTCGGCCACCGGTGCCGGCGGTATCACGGGTTGCACGAAGGGCGTCGACATTGTCGGCGGTGCACGCACTGTCGTCGAAGGGGTCCGCTCCGCAGCCGAGCCGGTCGACGATTGATGCGCGCGCTTCTGCTGGCAGCGCTGCTTGCCCCCCCGTCCCTCGCTGCCTTTCCAGCCTTCGCTGCCGTTCCAATTACGGCATCGTCTCCACAAACAGCGCCTGCCGTGGTACCGTCGGTGGCAGCCGATACCGCGGGCACCTGCGACGGGAAGCCCGTGATCATGGTCGTGCGCGGGCTGATCCACGATATGGGGCGGCTGCGCGCCTACGGCCAGGCGCTGGCGGCTTCGGGCCTCTATCCCGCGCTGGGTGGATATTATCTGAACGCGCCGCGCGCCATTGCGGTGTTCGAAGGCAATGTTCCAAAGAATGAATCGATCCTGATGGTGCGGTTCCCGTGCCTGGCGCATGCGAAAGCCTTCTGGAATTCGCGCGCCTATCAGGATGACGTGCGGCCCATGCGGCTCGACCCGTCCGCCGGGGATTTCACCGTCTCCGTCTATCCCGAAACTGCCATCCCCGCATACATGGACGGCCGTGTCGTTGCGCCGGCGTTCACGCCCGCCATTCCGGACATGGTGCTCCCGGCCCGGAAATAGCGGCCGACCGGCCCAATGGTCGGGCTCAATAATCCTTCTGGTAGCGGACGTTCACGCTGTTCTTCCCGACCGAGCTTACCTCCAGAAGCAGGCTCAGCGCCCTGCTGAGTGTGAGTTGCACCGTCGTCAGCGTGTTGCCCTGGCTGTCTGTCAGCACTTCCACATAGACATTCCTGGTCAGCCGCTTGCCGATGGCGAGGCCGGTGCTCATCCCCGTCGCTTCGTTTTCGCCCACCAGCCGCAGTCTGTCGACGCCGACGGACCGGCGGATCTTGCCCATGGTGTCCACGCCGGATTGCAGGCCGGCGATCGCGGTTGCAAGCTGAACGGCTTCCGTGACCGAAAGATCGGCAACAGACGAGCCGAACAGCAGGCGCGACAGGATCTCGTCCTCCGGCAAGGTGGGGGACGAGCTGAAGCGGATGTCGGGCTGGGCGGCTGTCCCGCTGATCGTGACGAAGGCGGTCACGTCGTCGGCGACAGTCTGCGCCTGGATGTTGATCGAGCTGTTCAGCGGCTTCCCGTTGAAATCCACTCGGCCACGGGTGAGGTCGAAATCGCTACCGGCAAAGGTGAACTCGCCGTCCGTCAATGTGGCCGCGCCGATCAGCTGCGGCGCACGCGCGGTTCCGCGAACCCGGATGTCGGCGCGCCAGGTGCTGTCGAGCCCCATGCCCTCCACGCGAATCCGGTCATCGGCCTGCACGCGAACATCGAGCTTGAGATTGTTTGCAGACAGGGATTGATCCGCTTCGGGAATACGGATTTCTCCGGCCCGGCGAACCTTCAGCTGCGGCACTTCGCTGTTTTCCACCTGCACCAGCTGGATCCGCGCCGAATCGATGCGCAGATTGCCCGAAAGCGTGGCATCGGCAAAGCGTCCCTCCAGCCGGAGGGGACCCGACATCGTCATTTCGATCGTATCGCTGTTCGCCAGCCGGGCCCGTTCCAGATCGAGCGAAAGGTTGATCTGCTGCTCGGCATCGGCATCGAGCCTGACATACCCAGACCCCGTCAACGTTCCGCCGTTCGCGCGCCCGGTCAGGCTGGCGATCTTCAGGCTGGAACCCGTGAAGCTCCCTTCGAATCCGAGGTCGTTGATTTCGGTTCCAAAGCCGGCGTTGCGGTAGATGATGCCCTTGCCCCGCGCAATTCCGGTCAGCTTCGGTACGGCTGGTGTGCCGGCAAAATCGGCTCCGATGGCGATTGGACCCTTCATCTCCTGGCCTTCGAGGCCGGACAGCGACCACAGCGGCTCGACCGGGCCGCTATAGCGCACACCCCCTGCAAGCCGCCCCGCCATGAACCGCTCGGCCGGCGTATCGCCGGGCCCCGGGTCCACCCGCACGACAAGCCGGCCCAGCTGGTTCCCCTGCCAGCTCATCCGGGCTCCTAGCACCAGCCCCGAACCATCCGATGTGCCCGAAACGCGAACGTCCACCGGAACGGACAGGCCGGTTATCCCCGCGCGTTGCAGGCTCTTGATCTCCAGATTGATGTCGCCAGTCGGTAAGATGGCGTCGCTAGTGGACCTGAGCAGTACCTGGCCCGAAGCTGTCCCCCCAAGACCTGCATTCGAAGAAAACAGGTCGGCAATCCCGAGGTCGACATTGTTGAGCACAAGGCGCAGTTCGCGCTGCTGGCCCCATTTGCCGGCGATGTCGACCTGTCCCTTGGGCAGCACGAGGCGCGCTGGCAGAAGCTCCCATCCATCCTTCGTGCGAACGAGGCGAGCAGGGCGCTCCAGCTTCAGCGGCTGCTTGCCCACGGTGCCGTCCAGTCCGATCGCAAACCCGTTGGAAACCGATTGAACGCGCGCGCTTCCGGCGAAGGCCTGCCCATCGCCCAGCCGGCCGCTGGCTTTCATGGTGGCCTGTCCCCGGTTTCCGGCGATGTTGGCGCTTCCCTCGGCCGCAGTCAGAACCAGCGTGTCCCGACGTACGCCCGTCAGCTGGAAGCTGCCCTTGATCGTGGGCTGATCCGGCACAAGCAGGATCGCGAAGTTCGCATTGCCCGCGGCGATACTGATGGGCGTTTCCAGCGGAATGCGCGCATTCATGGCCTTGGCGGTGCCATCGATGCGCTGGATTGCGCCCTGCGCCGACAAGCGGAACGTCGCATCCACGCCCTGCCCGTCGACCACGAGCGCGCCGGCAAATGGGCCCGATGGAGTCTGGACCAGTCTTCCGCTTGCGGAGATGTTGGCGATGGCGACCCGCTCGATATCGATGCGGAGCGGCTGTCCTTCGCCGAAACCCACCAGCAGCCTGCCATCCAGAGGTCCCTGCGCGCTGTCTCCTGTGGCAACGATGCTGATGCCGCCGGGCGCAGGCCGGATTTCGGCGACAACATCGCTGACGCCGAAGCCGAAACCGGGGGACGCAAGCTTTATGGTGGCGGTTGGCGCAGCCGAAGTGCCGCTGGCGACGATCGAGACAGGCCCATAGGCGCGACTCTTGCCGTCGGCATCCAGCGTGAACTGGCCGCTTGCTGGATCGTAGCGCGCGCGTGCGCCGGAAAATTGCAGGTTGGGGCTGGTCAGCGATGCCCCGCTGACGGCGATCTTGCCATCGGGCGCCAGCGCGAAGGTGCCTGCGGCCGATGGCGGCCCGCCCAGAAAATCGGAAACACCGGTGTTGACGAGGCCCAGAGACCGGGCCTCGAACCGGCCGTCCACCGCCGGACGCCCCCCTGGCGGGCGCGCGATGCGCGCAACGGCCCTGAACGAGACCGGGCCGACGTTGGGCACATCGAAACGCGCGAGCTTTGCATCGATATCGGCTTTTGCCCTGCCATCCGGGAGCAAGGTGGCATTGCCCCGCGCCGTCATCCGGCTGGTCGTCAGCTGCAAGGCCCGGCCGTTCAGCGTTCCGTTGTCCAGCGTCAAGATGCCAGACAGGCGCGGCTGCTGCAGCAGTGCGGCGATTTCCGGCGGAAGGCCGGTGGTCGGGCCGCTGGTGGCAGTGAAGTCGATGGTCAGCGGCCGGGCATCCTTGGCCAATCGCATTTTGCCTTCGGCCGAAAGGGCTTCTGCGCCGATCGGGCCGGCTTCGCCCGCGAACCGAACGCTGTCGGCCCTGACGGTCCATTGGATCAGGGGGTCTTCAAGCGCTCCATCGGCAAGAACAGTGGCCCGCATTCCGCGCCCGGACAGGCTGGGGTTCACCAGTTGCGGCGCCTTCAAAACCGCCTCTATCCGCACGCCGTCCAGCAGATTTGCCTCAGTGTCGATAATCCCGCCACCCGAAAGGGCAAGCGCCTGCGACGACGCAATGAAGCGCAGCTCGAACCGGTTGTTTCCGCCGAGCAGGCCAGAGGGCTGCGCGCGCTTTGCGGTGACGTCGATATCGATGTCGGGCCGCACGAAATCCACCAGCGCACCCGTCATCAACGGCGACGGGTTCAGCGCCCCCCGCACGCGAAACAGCCCATCGTCCGCCTGGATACTCAGCCCGACCAGCCGCTGGGTGGCACCCGCGTCACCCATGTCGGCGTTCAGCTGGCCGCGCCAACGGGTCCATGTGCCGTTGCCGCTGGCCAGCACCGTCAGTGGCAGGTCGATACTGGTGAAGGTCGATATCGCGCCGCCGGCCGGGGCCCTGAGGTCTGCCTCCAGGTTGAAGCGGTCACGGTCAGGCTCTGCATCGAGCAGCAGAAGAAGACGGTCACCGGCTTCGGCCGTCGCCTGCATGTCCAGCAGCACGCGGCCGGCCCTGATGTCGGCCCGGCCCAAAGCGCGCAGGACTTCACGGCGGCCCAGCAGGGGCTTTTCCAGCACCAGCTTCGCGATGTCGAAACGGCCCACCCGGATGTCGATATCGGGCAAAAGCGGCTCGTCGGGATCACGCGGATTGATCGACCACATCCTGAGGACACGGACTTCGGGCACGTCGATGCGGTTGATGCTGACCAGCCTGCCCAACAGGGTGACCGGCTCCCAGTTCACGCGGGCGATCGGGATGAGCGCCAGCGTGCCGTCGAGATCCTTCACCACAATGTCGACAAGATCGAACTGCGACAGAAGGCTTCCGTCGATCCGCCCGACTTCGTAGCGAATGCCCGATTCCGGCGAGAGACCGCTGGCCTTTTCGGCAACAAAGGCGCGGCCACGCGGCGTTTCGGAAAGGAACCAGAGGCCGGTCGGCACAAGAGTGGCGAGAAGGACGAGGACAAGCAGCAGCGCCAACAGCAGCCAGCGCCACCAGCTGCGCGGCCTGACATCGTCAGGCCCAGTGTCCCGCACAGGATCCGGCGCATTGTCCGGCAGGTCTGATTGCCCGATTCCGGTGTCGGCAGACACCATCAGAACGCCTGCCCGATCGAGATATAAAGCGCGAACTGGGGATCGCGCGCTTCCCGGTTGATGGCACGCGCCACATCGATGCGGATGGGTCCGAAGCTGCTGTAATAGCGGCCGCCGACACCGATGCCAAAGCGCATGTTGGAAGCGCTGGGCAGCGAGCCTTCGTTGACCGATCCGGCATCAATGAAGGCCACTGCGCCGAAATTGCCGAACCGGTAGCGGCCTTCCAGGCTGGATTCGAACAGCCCGCGGCCACCGATGGGGCGGCCATTGAAGCCGACTTCCCCGATGCCCTCATAGTCAAACCCGCGCACCGATCCGCCGCCACCAGCATAAAAGCGGCGCGTTGGCGCAATATTGTCGCGATCAGCGCCAATGATGCTGCCCAGCCGAAGGCGCCCGGCGAGCACGAAGGACGTACTGAACTGCCGGTAGGCGCTGCCATCGATGATGGTGCGGGCATAGGTATCGACGATATCTTCCTGCTTCGAGATTTCCGGCGTCAAGCTGATGGCCAGCCGGTAGCCCGAAACTGGATCGAGGAGATCGTTCGAGCGATCATAGCCGAGGTGCAGCGGGAGTGCGGCGATGAAGAAGGTCTGTCGTGCGTCGAAGTCGTCGGACCTGGGGTCGAGGGCAGATCGCTCCCGCTCGTCGGACGCAAGAATCTGGAACCCGGCCCCCCAGGTCCAGCGCTTCTGCCAGATGTGGGTCGATAAACGGCGAAGATTTGCGCTCAGCGATATGGTGTTCGACTGGTAGCCGGGCCGATCAAGCCCCGAAATATCGAATGTGAAGTCCAGCGTCCGGTCGCGCTGGCCGAAATTACCCATCACCAGGCCGGTCGAAAAGCGCTGCTCTTCCGAGCCAAGCACAGCGCGGACGATGAAATTGCCCTCGGGCGTGATCAGCGACCGGTGCCGCCAGAGGGCCTCGGCCCGGAACCCTTCGTCGGTTGCATAACCCAGCTGGCCCGTAAGAAGCCGCTGGGGGCCACGATTGCCAACGACCCTGACTTCGGCGATGGCCCTGCCGTCCGGTTCGCGAAGACCGGTGTCGACAACGCTGACAGTCACACCGCCGAACTGCTGGGTGTCGATCAGCGCGCGGCGGAAATCGTCAAGCAAATCGACATTATAGGCCTCGCCGGGTTCGAAGCGGGCAATGACTGCGGCATGCTTTTCGTCGAACGGCTGGAAGCCCGACATGCGGATATCGCCGAAGATGCCCGCAGGGCCGGTATCGCCTGTCAGCAGGTAGGTGCCGGTGGGCGTCTCCGTATCGAGCACCACATCCCGGGCGCCGATCTCGGCAAAGGGGTATCCCGATTGCAGCAGGTGCAGCAGCAGCGCGCCCTCGGCTTCCTCCACTGCAATCGCCCGGATCGGATCGCCCTCACTGAGCCGGAATCCCGCCCCAAGCTCGGGTTTGTCGGAAGGGATCAGGTCCAGTGTGATCTCGCGCCAGCGATAGCGATCTCCGGGCACTGCGATCATGCTGATGCTGGCGCGGCTGTCCGCGGTCACGTCGACCAGCGCCTCTGTTGTCCCGCCATACCATCCTTCGGAAAACAGCAGCCGCTGCATGAGCGCCTTGTCGGCACTGACGCGCGAGGCGATCTGGGCGGCAGTCGCCGGCTTGTTCGCGCCGCGCTGCAACGCCGAAAGCCGCCGGAAACTGGCGCTGAGACCCGTCTGTTCCAGGCCGGTTACCGTAACGCTGTAGCGCACGCCTTCCTGCGCGGCCTCGGTGAAAATGAAATCGGTTCGCGGCGCGGCATCGAATCCGGTCAACGGCGGCAGTGGTACCATCAGGTTCGGGTCCGGAGGGGAGACCGGCGGCAGCGCGATCGGTTCGCCGAAATCCATGTCGGGAAGATCATCGGGGAGGGGCATGTCGGGCAGGGCAATATCGGGCAGGGCAATATCGGGCAGGGGTTCCAGAAGGGCAGGATCATCCGGAAGGCTTTGCGCAACGGCAGGCACCGCCAACAGCAGCACTGCAAGGCATATGACATGACGGATCAGGTGAGGACAATGCAGGTGCACGATTGAACCAAGCCCTGCCAGAACTTCAAAGGCAAGGGCAAGGCTTTCCTTCGGCGGCAATCGCGGTTCAATTCCCGATCAAAGCACCGGGTTGGGGCTGGAATGGCGGCGTCGGTGCGTCTAGGCAGGCCGCACCACAGGAAAAGGATGATGTGTGCCCGATACCTTGAAACTCGTGCTGGAAACCGGCGATGTTACCATCACGTTGCGGTCCGATCTCGCGCCCGGCCATGTCGCGCGGATAGTGGAACTGGCGGATAGCGGCTTTTACGACGGGGTCGTCTTTCACCGCGTGATCCCGGGCTTCATGGCACAGGGCGGCTGCCCGAACGGCACCGGGACCGGCGGATCGAAGCTGCCCGACATCAAGGCCGAATTTTCAGCAGAGCCGCATGTGCGCGGGACCTGTTCGATGGCGCGCACATCGAACCCCGACAGCGCCAACAGCCAATTCTTCATCTGCTTCGACAACGCCGGCTTCCTGGACAAGCAATACACTGTCTGGGGCCAGGTGACCGAGGGGATGGACCTGGTCGACGCGCTGCCCAAGGGCGAGCCGCCGCGCGCGCCCGGCAAGATCGTCTCCATGCGGAGTGCCTAGTACGCGTTGCGCCGGGCGGAGGGGGAGGCCTCTCCGCCCTGCTACAGCATGTTGCGAACGAACTTCAGAGTGCCTGCGATCCGCGGCGGGTCGCCGGGATGATCGGAAGGGTGCCGGGTTCCATCGAGGACGGGCACTTCGTCGAAATCAAACGGGCTGATCCCCAGGCAAGCGACATTCACGCCGAACTGCGCCGTGTTCGATCGACGTTGATGATGTGTGTAGATACCGCATTTCGCACAGAAATAATGCCGCGCCGTCCCGCTGTTGAAGCGATACTCGCGCAGCATTGTCTCGCCTTCAAGGACGCGCAGGCCATCCAGCTCAGCCGAAACGGCGATTGCGCCGCGCATTTGGCAGTAGGAGCAGGTGCAACGCCGCGCAGAGCGCAATCCATCGCTCAGCCGCACCCGAAAGCGGACGGCTCCGCAATGGCACGCTCCTTCCGCTTCCGTGATGTCGCGCGGCATGGCCTTAGCGGGTTGCCTTAACGGTCGTGCCGTCACTCGTCGTCAGCGTCAGCGTCGGTCCCGAAACGCTGTAGCTTTTCGCCGAGCCGAGCGCACCGAGGAAAACGCCTTCCTGCTGCATCAGCGCGTCCGGGCAGGCCATCATCGTGCTCGCCATCTGGCTCATCTCCAGTGTCAGGCCATCGGCTGAAACCGTGTAGCCACCCATGAAACGGTTGCAGCTGCCAGCACCTGAAACCCGGCCGTCCTCGAAGGTGATGGTTGGCTTGGAATTGGCAACAATCGGCTGATTGTTGATTTCGAACACTGCCCACTCGCCGCCGCCAAGCGCTGCGTCGCCCGTCGGGGCAGCCGCGGCAGGCTTGGAAGCGGGCGTCGGCGCACAGGCCGTCATCGTTGCAAGGCCTGCTGCGGCCAGAAACAATCGCATGTCATTCTCCTGTTGGTTTGTTGTCTGGAACGCGGGCGGCAGCTGCCGTCCGGGGCTGGGTCTGGCGCAACTGATCTTGCGCTGCGATCATCACTTCCTGCGGCGCCACAATTGTGCCCCCGCGCGGGCGATTGAAGTCTGCAATCAGAGCCAGCACCAGCGTCAGCAGGAAGATCATTTCGAACGACGCAAGCCAAGGTGCGCGCGCCGACCGCACATTCACATACCCGATCAGCACCTTGCAGGCGAGCGGGAAGAGCAGCAGCAACAGCTCAAGGGTGGGGGGTAGTCGGTTCTCCAGGGCAATGTCTCGACGCGCCGCTGCCAGATCCGTGCGACTGATCCCCTGCTGGCCGATCCCGACTCTGGCGGCAACATAGTCCTCAAGCGCCGCCCGCGCCTTCATGAGCGGCTAAACCGGAATCTAATCGGTCCGGTACATGTAAGGTCCCGATCGCATTCCCTTCCGATACCATCATCGTGCGGCGCTCGTCATACCGGGGCGACTGCCATCGAGGCGGTGAATCCCAGGAGCAGCGCCTTCAGTCCCAGCGATGCGGAAACGACCAGCCCGGGGTCCCCTCCGCTATCGCTTTGCCGGTTTTGTTGGGCCAGCGTCCGTCCCGTCTCCATCGCCAGCGTCAACAGCCCGAACATGATCAGCATCTCCATCCGACTTTTATGTCTTCAGGCTGTCGCGGATTTCGCGCAGCAGCAACACGTCTTCGGGCGTTGCCGGGGGCGCGTCTTGCGCCTCGGGCTTCCTGAGAATGCGGTTCGCACTTTTCACGATCAGGAACACCGCAAAGGCCAGAATGAGGAAGTTGATGAGTGCCGTGATGAACGCACCATAGCCCAGCGTTGCGATCCCGGCTTCCTTCAGGGCGGCGTAGCTTGCCGGGTCACCGGCGAAATCCTGCGAGATCGCGCCAAGGCGGATAAAATTCTCCGAGAAATCCGCAGTCCCCGTCACGGCGGAAATCAGCGGCATGATCAGGTCGCCGGTCAGCGATGTCACGATGGTGCCAAAGGCGCCGCCGATGATGACGCCGACGGCCAGATCGAGCACATTGCCCCGCGCGATGAAGACCTTGAACTCCTGAAACATGGACATCCCCCGGTTGCGCGCCTCGCGCTTGGAGCCGAAGCTGACTTTCCCCTGCAAGCGCGCGCTTGGCAAGTGGGGCCACCCTGTCGAGCGGCCCGGAACCGGGTGGCTTCATCGCTCCGGCCTTGACGGATGCAGGCGCAGTGCGCTTCAACCTGTGCCATTCATTCCGGGGAGCAAGACCATGCGCGCCATCAAGATCCTTCTGCCACTTGCCGCGGCCCTTTCGCTGAGCGCCTGCGGCTTCAACAGCATTCCCACCAAGGAAGAGGGCGTGAAAGCCGCATGGGGGGACGTGGAAAACCAGTATCAGCGCCGGGCCGACCTGATCCCCAACCTGGTTGCGACCGTGCAGGGCTATGCCACGCAAGAGCGTGATGTGCTCGTCGGCGTGACCGAAGCGCGGGCTAAGGCCACCCAGACCACGATCAACGCGGGCGATCTGGGCGATCCCGCCAAGGTCGCTGCCTTCCAGCAGGCGCAGGATGGCCTGTCCTCGGCGCTCAGCCGGCTGATGGTTGTCGTGGAGAAATACCCGGACCTGAAGTCGGACCAGAATTTCCTGGCGTTGCAGTCGCAGCTGGAAGGAACGGAAAACCGCATCTCGATCGCCCGTCGCGATTATAACGAGTCCGTCCGGGTCTATAACACCGAGATCCGGACATTCCCTGCCATCGTTGCCGCCAAAGTGATCTATGGTGCCGAACCGAAGGAGCCGTTCAAGGCCACTGCTGCCAACGCCGAAACCGCGCCCCAGGTGAAGTTCTAGGCTGTGCCATGCCGGGCCCACCTTGCGGGGCAGCCCGGTATGCCACATTTGGATCGGACGCGGCTGCTTGCGTTCCTTCTGCTGTTACTGGCGTCTCCGCTGGCCGCGCAGGATTTCCCCAAGCTCTCGGGCCGCGTTGTCGATGCCGCGAATATCCTGCCGGCCGACGTGGAGGCCGCAATCGATGCCCGGTCCGCCGCCATCGAGAAGCAGACCGGTGCACAGCTTGTCGTCGCCACGGTCCCCGGCCTGCAGGGCTACGAGATCGAGGAGTTTGGCTACCGGCTGGGGCGCAGCTGGGGCATCGGCCAGAAGCGCGAAGCCGGGGCATCGGGCGCCATGCAGGGCGACAATGGCGTCATCCTGCTTGTCGCCCCGAACGACCGAAAGGTGCGGATCGAAGTCGGCTACGGGCTGGAACCGATCCTGACCGACGCTTTGTCGTCCGTCATCATCCAGCGCCAGATCCTGCCGCTCTTTCGCGAAGGCGACATGGCCGCAGGCGTATCGGCCGGGTTCGACGCCATTGCCAGACAGGTCGAGCTTCCGCCGGACGAGGCTGCCGCCAATGTCCAGCGCGCCGCACAGGGAGCCGGGGGCAATGACGGAGCCGGAATCGCGCCTCTCCTGATTTTTCTGCTGTTCTTGTGGATCGTCTTCAGCCGGATCAACCGGCGTGGGCGGCGGATGCGCGGCCGCAGCGGCCCTGTCGTGATCTGGGGCCCCGGGTCCGGTGGCAGCTGGGGCGGTGGCGGCGGCTGGGGCGGCGGCGGTGGCGGCTTCGGCGGTGGCGGTGGCGGCTTCGGCGGCGGTGGCGCGAGCGGAGGGTGGTGATGCGCCTGACCCCCCAAGACGAAATGGGCATTGCCGCAGCCATCGCGACAGCCGAGGCTGGCACCAGCGGCGAAATCGTCTGCACGCTTGCGACAGAGCGGCACCGCTATACTGAATGGGTGCTGGCGCTGGCCGCTGTCATCGCTTTCATCGTGCCGGCGGCGGCAACGCTGGCCGGATTCGGCCCCACCCGCTGGGCCGCCGGTCTCGGGTTCTGGCACACATCAGGGCTGGATGATGCGCAGACCATCCAGATCTACGCGCTCGGTCAGGCCGTTGTGCTGATGCTCGCGACGCTTGCACTCTGGTGGTCGCCGTTCGCACAGCGTTACGCGCCGATTTCGCTACGCCGGGACCGGGTTCACGAACTTGCGCTGAAGCAATTTCTGGCGCGCGGAGTTCACCTCACCAGCGGGCGCACCGGCGTGCTCATCCATGTTTCGGCGGAAGATCATGTGGTGGAAGTGATCGCCGACGAGGCAATCTACGCCAAGGTCCAGCCCGAACATTGGGGGGAAACCGTCTCGGCACTTCTCGCCGGGTTGAACCGGGGCGATCCGGCACAGGGCTTCGTCGACGCCATCGCCCTTGCCGGCGGCGTGCTGGCAGCGCACTTCCCGCCCGCCAATGGCAATCCCGACGAGCTGCCCAACAGGCTGCTGATCGTTTGAAAGCCTGATATTGAAGCTGCCTGATCGGGCCGGCGTGGTTGAGGCGGCGGCCCGCCTCGGCTAGACGGGCGCGCGACTCCCCGTTCGAACACCAGAAAGTCCATTGTGGCCCAGCAATACAGCTATGTGATGAAAGGCCTGACCAAGACCTTTCCGGGCGCTTCCAAGCCCATCTTGAACAATATCCACCTGCAATTTTATCCGGATGCCAAGATCGCCATTATCGGCATCAATGGCTCGGGCAAGTCCACTTTGATGAAGATCATGGCGGGCATCGATACGGAGTATGTTGGCGAGGCCTGGCCCGGCGACGGCGTCACGGTTGGTTATCTCGCGCAGGAACCGAAACTCGATGCCAGCAAGACTGTGCGCGAAAACGTGATGGACGGGGTGCGCCCCGTTGCCGACATGATGGACCGGTTCAATGCCATCTCGGCTGAAATGGCCGACCCGAAGGACGATACCGATTTCGATGCCCTGATGGGCGAAATGGGCGACCTCCAGGAAAAGATCGATGCCGTCGATGGCTGGACGCTGGATAACCAGCTCGAAATCGCGATGGATGCGCTGCGCTGCCCGCCGGGTGACTGGTCGGTCGAGAATCTTTCTGGCGGGGAAAAGCGCCGGATCGCGTTGTGCCGCCTGCTTCTGGAAAAGCCCGGGATCCTGCTGCTGGATGAACCGACCAACCACCTCGATGCCGAATCTGTTGCCTGGCTCGAAAACCACCTGAAGGAGTATAAGGGCAACGTCATTCTCGTCACCCACGACCGCTACTTCCTCGACAATGTGGTGAACTGGGTTCTGGAGTTGTATTTCGGCCAGGGAATTCCGTTCGAAGGCAATTATTCGGCCTGGCTGGAAGCAAAAGCCAAGCGCATGGCGCAGGAAGATCGCGAGGGCGACAGCCGCTCTAAGGCGATCACGCAGGAGCTGGAGTGGATACGCTCCAGCCCCAAGGCGCGACAATCGAAATCCAAGGCGCGGATCAAGGCGTTCGATGAGCTGGTGGCCAAGCAGGATTCCCGCCGCACCAACGAGCGCGAAATTCTGATCCGCAACCCCGAACGGCTGGGCTCCACCGTGATCGAGGCGAACGGCCTTTCGAAAGCCTATGGTGACAAGCTGCTGTTCGATGATCTTAACTTCATCCTCCCGCCGGGTGGGATCGTCGGTGTGATCGGGCCGAATGGCGCGGGGAAGACCACGCTGTTCCGGATGATCACCGGCCAGGAAAAGCCGGACCAAGGCAGCATCAAGGTCGGCGAAACGGTCCATCTGGGCTATGTCGACCAGAGCCGGGATGCGCTGAACGCGACCAAGACGGTGTGGGAGGAAGTCTCCAGCGGGAACGAGCGGTTCCAGTTCGGCAAGCAGGAGGTTTCCAGCCGTGCCTATGTCGGCGCCTTCGGCTTCAAGGGCACCGACCAGCAGAAGAAGGTGGGCCAGCTTTCCGGCGGAGAGCGCAACCGGGTCCACATGTCCAAGATGCTGAAGGAGGGTGGCAACGTCCTGCTGCTCGACGAACCGACCAACGACCTTGATGTGGAAACCCTGCGCGCCCTGGAAGAAGCGCTGGAAAACTTTGCTGGCTGCGCGGTCGTCATCAGCCACGACCGGTTCTTTCTGGACCGCCTGGCAACGCACATCCTGGCGTTCGAGGGCGATAGCCACGTCGAATGGTTCGAAGGCAATTTCGAATCCTATGAGGAAGACAAGCGAAGACGGCTGGGCGACGCAGCCAACCGGCCGCACCGGCTGAGTTACAAGAAAATGACCAGATAATACCGCATCGCATTGATGAAAACCTGTCGCTATCGGCGGAACGCCGCAAGCGCGACCGCGCGCCGGCCCCTGGGCCGAACTCGATGAGTCTTTCTCATCGAGCCCTGGTATAAGGCCGGTCCCGCTCTGATTGCGTCGGGACGACCGCTGGTTCATGTGGGGTTGCATCAAGCGGGTGCCACCCGAACGGACCATGCTTCAAAACGACCGCGAAGGCCGCACCGCTGGACGAGACACTTGCTTCGCACCTGAAGACCCGTGACCGGGAGCGCTGGCTGTCCATCCTTTGGGCCCCTGCCGATGCGCGCCCTGCGTTGGTGGCGCTGCACGCCTATGATCTGGAGCAGCAGCGCGTTGTGGCCGAGGGGCGCGAGCCGATGCTGGCCGAAATCCGGCTGGCCTGGTGGCGCGAGCAGCTCGAAGCGCTGGCCAGTGGCAAGCCTGCACCGCCGCAACCGATCCTGCGAGCGCTGGGCACGGATGCGCGCTGCCGCGCTGTCGATCTCGCCGGGCTGATGCCGATTGAGGATGGTTTCCTGCCATTGCTGGCGGAAGGGCCCATCGTTCCGCTGGACGTTGCTGCCGCCCGTGGCGGGCCGTTGTTCCGCTGCCTGATGATCGCCATTGCTGGCCGGCTGCTGACCGACGCCGAGGCTTTCGATGCGACCGCTGCCGGAACCCGCTGGGCGCTGGCCCGGCTTTGGCGGGGTGGCTGGGGCATGGCCGAGCCGAGGCTCGCGCGGCTTGATCCGCCGCGCTTTCCCGAACCCGCGGCTGGCACTTTGCCGGCGTCGCTTGCCGCACTCGATGCGCTGGCGGCCGACGATTGGGCGCGGCTGGAGACTGGAAAGCCGCTTGCGCGTGCGGCATCGGCGGCCCGGCAATGGCGGATGGCATTCGCGGCGTTACGCCGCTGAATCCGAAATCGGCGTTTTGCCCTGGGCGTGGAAACCGGGCGCTGGAATTCCCGGAATCCCGATGATAGTATTGGCTCGGGGTTGGCATGAAGGCGTGTGGTCAGGGCGCGCCTTTCAGGGGTGCGATGATGCTTTCGCGAAATTCGGGCCGGGTTGCGGCCATCTTCGGTGCGGTTGTTCTTGCAGTGGCCGGGCTGCTGTTGTGGCTGGGGGCTGGCAAGGGCGAAGCCCAGGCCACCCGCGTGGAATCTCAATCCCGGGATGTCGTGCTTCCAGCAGCCCTTGAAGATGAGGCGATGCTTGCGGTGCCACCTCCACCCGCCCCCCGCACCCGCGAACAGAAGCGGTTTGCCCGGATCGACCGCGACGATGACGGCCGGATCACCCAGCCAGAGTATCTCGTTCAGCGCCGCCGCAACTATGATAAACTTGATACGAACGCAGACGGGCGGCTGACGTTCGAGGAATATGCCGTATCCGGGATTGAAAAGTTCCGCACGGCCGATGCCAACGGCAACGGCAATCTTTCGCCACCCGAATTCGCGACGACCGCCGCCAAGACGCGCTCCACCCAAAGCGCAACGGGCAAATGCGAGCCATGCGCCATGGCCTCCAACGAGGAGCGGTAGCCACCCGGATGCGCAGCGCATCGCAGGCGGTCGCCGCCGACCATATTCATCAACTGAAACGAGAAAGGGATCCGAACGGCATGGCCATCCGGATCCCCATCCCTGTTCCATGCTCCTTGCCGTCGAGAAACGGCGCATAGTGCATCCGGAAGTTTGTTACCGGACTGTTCCGCGCCGAAACAGATTGACGATCCCCAGCAGCACGACCGCACCCAGGAAGGATACCAGCAGCGAGCGGAGATCGAAGGCGCCACTGGTGATCGGGGCGCCGCCCAGCAGCGGTGTCAGGAAGAAGCCGGCCAGAAACGCGCCGATTATGCCGACCACCACGTTGAGGATGATGCCCTGCTGCCCATCTGTTCGCATCAAGAGGCTGGCGAGCCAGCCCAGGACACCGCCAACGATGAGGATAAGTACCAGTGTCATGATGTATGCTCCCTATCAATGTTGAGACTGAACGGATAACAACGGACTAAGAACAAGGTTCCACGAAAGCGGAAAGGGGGCGGCACCTTTTGGGATGCCGCCCCCTCCCTGATTGCCGGCTAAAGGGAGGCTAAGCCGACAACTTCAGAGCGTTTCAGATGCGGTTGGCAGGCGGGTATTGCGACGCACCGCCGGCTTGGGCGGCTTGCCCACCTGCACCCCTGTAATAGTCGTCTGCCGTCGAACCCCATTCATCTCGTTCAAGGGCGTCGCGATCATAGCTGGGCGCATCGCGCAGGGATTCGCCCGTCATCGATACGCGATAGCCATTGAGCTCTGTATCATAGTCGAGCTTGTTCCAGGGCAGCGGATGGTATTTTTCGCCGATCCCCAGAAAGCCGCCGAAGCTCATGACGGCATAGGCGACCTTCCCGCCATGCTTCGATAGCATAACGCTATCGATGGAGCCGATCTTCTCGCCCTCGGTATCATAGACGTTCGTTCCCTTGACGCGATCTGCGCTGATCAATGCGCCGCTTTCGGAATGGTCACTCATATGTGTTTCGTTATGCATTGTGTGCTCCTTGTCCCAGGCGGGCTGGCGTTCTGCCGCCCTCAGGCTGGCTATTGGAACAACGCATTCCGGTGGCCGAAGTTCCTGCATGACGACGAGATGCAGTGCTTATGCGACGGATGGACTCTGCGCTGGTCCATCCTGTTCGGACCGTTTGGTGGTTACGTTAGAGCGAGTCTCGTTCTGACTGCATCAGAATGGCCGCTCTATCTCCTTGTTTTTCCGCATGGGTTTCCGAAGCAGGTGATTCCACCTGATCGGAACATGCTCTAAACCAATTCCGGGTTTTGATCATGCTGCCAATCCGGGTGCGGCCGATGCTCGCCACGATGTACAGCAGGCGCGCTGCATCGGGATGAAGGTGATGCGTCCCCGCGTATCGGCTCCGGCGCAACCGTGGCCTGGGAATCTGCACTTTAGCCGCTCCTTGGTCTCTTCATATCTCATTCTTCAGATTGGGAATAGCCTGACACCCTGTCCTGTTTCCGGGACCGCCTGACCGGTTGTGCCGGGTGAAACGCTGCCGCACGGAATTTCGGCGCTCCTTGCGCGCCCTGTCTCCGAAACCGATATAAGCATCTGGTCGTACAGAACGAGGTTCCGTCATGAGTGTCGCATTCCGGCGAGAGAGCGATGAAGAGCACCTCGAGCCAAAATTCGAGATTCCCATTCCGGTTGGGCCAAACCTCGTTACGGCGCGGGGCTGGGCTCTTGTCCGCGAAAAGGTGGCGGCGTTTGAAGCGCTTGTCCCAACGCTGGCGGAGGGTCCGTCCCGCGACTCTGCGAAACGCGATTTGCGGTATTGGCGCACACGTCAGGCAACTGCACAGCTTGCACCCAGGCCGGGCGGCGCGACGGTCGAATTTGGCTGTACTGTCATTTGCCGGCTGAACGGCAAGGAACGGACCCTGACTCTGGTCGGCGATGACGAGGCCGATCCGGCTGCAGGCCTTATCGCCTTCTCCGCGCCCCTGGCCCGCGCGATGATGCAGGCCGAACGGGATGATCTGGTGCCATATGGTGGCAACCCGGATGCGATCGAGATTTTGGCAATTTCGGTGAACCCGTGAAGACAGCGGCCGGGGACGTCGTGGCCCACGGGCAACAGCCCTTGGCCACTTCCCGCAGAGCCCGCCGCAGCCGACCGTCGGCCGCCGGGACGTGTCTGGGGCCCGATGAACTCGCTTTACGCGAGCGCGCCGTTGCTACGTATTCGAGGGGGTGTTAGCCGCCGGCGTGCCCTTGGTGGATGGGTTGGATGCATTCGGCTTGGCGGCCTTGCTTGCCTTCGGCTTCCGCGTTTCCTTCGTCGACTTCTGCTGTCCCTTCGCCATTGTCATCCTCCTGATTGAACCATTGATCCCGCTGAACCAGAGCGAGTCTCGTTCTGACTGCATCAGAACGGCCGCTCTATCTCCCTGTTATTCCGCATGGGTTTCCGATGCAGGTAATCCCTCCTGATCGGATCATGCTCTAGCCAAAATCACATGCTGTGGCGCGCACAATCGAACGCGGTGCAGACCTGCGGAGCGAAAACCCGCCTCTCTCATGCAACGCGCGCGTTAGGTGGCAGCCTGACGGGCGATTCGGGCGAGCAGCGGGAACGCTTCGATGACGGACATTTGTCTGCGTGACTGGCATCACTGGCAGCGCATGGTCGACAGCATCGATGACAAGACGCCCCGGCGCTCCAGGCAAAGGCTTGAAGACCGATTATACCGCGAAGGACCCTCCAGACCGGGATTGGCAAGCGCCGTCATGGCTGAACCGCGGCGATCATGAAACAGCGCAGAGCCGGGCCGGGCCGGGCGCGCCATGGACTTTCCCCCACGGGCGTCTGGATCACGTCCAGCCAATCGTGGGCCGACGGGAAGCTTTGACAGCACTGGCAGGCCCGGGTTTCGAAACAAGCCCGCCAGTAGTCGTGGAGGACCTAGAAGTCTGCCAGGAACTCGATGCCCCAGGTTCTTCCGGTCGACATGGTGGAAAAGTCGACCAACGAGTTTGTAAAGGACGCGATGCGCTGCTGATCCGACAGATTGCGGCCAAAGAAGGTGACACGAAAACGATCCTGATCCGGTCCTCCGAAGCCCATGGAGGCAGCAGCGTCGAAGGTCCATGTGGATGGGATTACCCCGCGCGGAGAGTTGAAGAATTCCACCACTTGCCGGTCGAGATAGCGCGCACTACCGTTGAGACTGAGTTCGCCGAAGCCCAGATCGAAGGTGAAGGTCGGCATGATGGATGCGGTGATCTTCGGAGTGCGTCGGAGTGTAAGGGACGAGAGGTCTGCCAGAATAAGGGTGCCAGCCGGCTGGGGCGGGACAGAGACATATTGGCCGGACCCGATGAGCCCTTCATAGTTCGTGTACTTCGCATCGAGAATGCCGAGTGATGCGTCCAGCCTGAAGAAGTCTGCCGGGAGCGCGGACATCTCGAACTCCAGGCCCCTGATTCGCGCCGCAGAAACGTTGCGAACAGTGGTTGATGTGAATGTAGGTGGCGGGCCCGGTTCGATCGCCTCTTCCTGCTTGTCGCGATAATCGTTCCAGAAGGCGGCGCCGTTCAGCCGTAAGCGTCCTTCCAGAAGGTCGACTTTTGCACCGACTTCATACGCATTGATGAACTCCGGCTCGAATGGCGTTGTCACATCAGCGACGGTGCCAGCGCGCGCTGAGAAGCCGCCTGCGTTGTAGCCTCGTGAAAAGCTTCCGTAGACCAGCAGATCATCGGCCGGCTTCCAGTTCAACGAAACCTTCGGGGTGAACTGGAACCAGGATTTCGAAGCTCTGCCCGAACTGGTAAGCGGGCGCGTCCCGATGACCCCCTCCAGAATGCTGTACGGCGCGGTCGGTCCTCGGGCTGCGCCGAAAAACGCAGTCTGCACCGTCTTGCTGTCCCAGCTTCCTCTGCCGCCCAGCGCAAGGGTGAGCGTTTCGCTGATGTCCCAGTCGACCTGAGAGAAGACGGCAAATGTGCTTGCACGGTGGATGTCTTCGTCGCCAGCCCCGTTCGCGTAGAGCAAGCCCAACGGCACCGGCGCGCCAGTCATGGCGACATCCAGTTTGATGGCTTGCTTCAGAGCGTAGCGGTTCTCGAACCAGAAGACGCCGGCAACGAAATTGATCGGGCCGTCCAGGTTCGAGGCGACGCGTCCTTCGGCGGACATCTGTTCATAGTCCTGCCCGCGATAGACGTTGAAAACAGTGAGTTCCGTGCCATCGAAATCGATGAACACATCCTCGCGGGACTTGCGCCAGCCGAAGACCGTTTCCAGCGTGAATGTGTCGGAAAGATCGAATGCGCCCTGCACAGTCAGGGCGTCGAGTTTCGATTCCTGGAAGTGCGGGTCCGTCGCCCGGCTTCGACGATCGGCGGGGTTGTCACAGCGGGCCGCCCGAAGGCACAGAAGATCCGGACCGAATGCAGGCGTGACGGTTGCCGGCACCGGGAAGTTCGTCTGGATGATGGCGAATGGAAGTGGTTCCACGGCACGCACGCCGCGCGCGATATAGGGAACCAGCTCGCTCTTGTCGCGGAAGTGATCGTACGTGACGATCATCTCGCCGACGCCGACTTCGAGTTTTACAGTCCCGCTCAGTCCCCAGCGATCCTTGGCCCCTGTCGCCCCCCCGGCCGGGTTGTCGTAGAGGCCGTCGTCCTTCTGGGTGAAACCGGAAAGCTTGACCGAAATGGCATCCGCGATTTCCGGCAGATTGACGATGGCGTTGAAATCGCGCCGATCGGCTGTGCCAAGGATCGCGCGCGCTCGGACACCGAGCTCTCCTGTCGGGCGTGTCCGGAAGGCATTGATTGCGCCGCCGGTGGTGTTTCGGCCGAACAGCGTTCCTTGTGGACCGCGCAGGATTTCCAGCCGCTCGAGATCGAAACCGTCGAGAAGGTTGAAAGCCGACGTGCCGAGATAGACCCCGTCAACGAAGACGCCCACGGCCGGATCGAAACTCTTTTCAGGATCCTGGCTGTTCACGCCGCGCAGGCTGATCTGACTCATCGAAGGGCCAATGGCCACTTCGGTCAGCACGAGATTGGGGACGACGCCTGTGAGATCGCGAATGTCGCGCGCGTTCATCCGTTCAATCGAGGCCTGATCGAAGGCGCTGACGGCGATCGGCACATCCTGCACTGCCTGTGCACGCTTCTGGGCGGTGACGACGATGGTCTCGAGGCCTCCATCCTGTCCGGACTGGGCCATCACGATGGAACTGGTGCCAGCTGCAACGATCGTAGCGGTGAACAGGCAAGCACGAAGATGCTTTGGCATGATGATCCTCCCCAATTGGCCAGAGCCGTCACCGTTTCGATGTGTCTGGCCCGAATTTCCCTCGACGGCGTGTTTGCCACGCCCTAGTTCTATACAGGGGAGTATGGAAATGGTCGCGAGACAAGATAGCCGCCAAAAGTGACAGCAACGCCAGGGATTGTCCCGGCTGAGCCGTCTGCGATGCGTCGCATCGATGGTCACTTCGTGGTGGGCGGCATGGCGCATGATTTCGATTTCGTGCGCCTTCAGCTCCTGACTCTTGCGGCGGAAGATGACCGGCTTCGGCTGCGGGTATCCTCCAGCTTCGAAGAGGTGGGGGATGGTGCTGCTGCGCCCGATCCGACATTTCTTATCAGCTACACCTGCAATGTTGCGCCATCAGACACAGCGATCAGCAGACTCCAAAATTTCCTGGCCGGCGGCGGGCGGTGGGTCACGCTTCACGCAACCAACGCCTTGCTGGATTGGCGACCGGAAGGGGTGGCGGGGGCGCCCATCACACATCCATTCCTGTCGCTGATGGGATCGAGCTTTCAGGCACACCCCCCATTGGGGCAGTTCACCGTCGAGCCCGTCTCTGCCCATCCTGTCGTTGCCGGACTCGGGCCTTTCGACGTGGAAGACGAGCTGTACCTCGCCGATCTGGACGGTGCTGCCGAAGTGCTGATGGCAACACGCTTTTCGGGGATGGCGCCCGGGTTCATCCGGTCTGACTGGCGGGATGATGATCCCGTCCGGCCGGTGGTCTATCTGAAGCAGGTGGGCGCCGGAACGATCCTGCACTGCGCGCTCGGCCATCGAAGGGGCCATTACGATGCACCGCACCGAACGCCTTATCTTCCTGTCTGCGAGGACGGCCCATGGAAGACTCCAGCCTTTCGCATGCTTCTACGGCGCGCGATCGCCTGGGCAGCCCGCACCGATCCTGCCCTGGAGATGGCATGACAGACCCGATCGAACCGCGCCTCCCCGCTTTGTCCGATGCGGAACTGCCTGATGCGCTGAAGCCGATCCTGGCCGCTTGGCCCTACCGGCTCCACCGCACGCTTGCGCACTCTCCGGCAAGCTTGCAGGCTTGGATGCCCTGGGCGGAGCATATTCTACGGCAGAACCGGCTGACGCCGCGAGACAGGGAGATCGCTATCCTGCGGGTAGCCTGGAATGCGCAATGTGCCTATGAATGGGGTTTGCATGCTTGGGTTGCGCGGCAGGTTGGCATGACCGATCCCGATCTTACCGCCGTGGTCGCCGGCCCCGCAAGCCCGCACTGGAACGCCTTGGAAGCAGCACTGGTGCGCGGCGTTGATGAGCTTATGCAATCCAACCGTATTTCCGACGGAACCTGGGCAGAACTGTCAGGAGCGTTGCAGCCCGATCAGCTGATCGATTATATTTACGTCACCGGCCAGTTCACCACCATTGCCTGGGTTCTGAACGGTCTGCAACTGCCGTCAGAGCCAGGTGTGGAACCCCTGCCCGAAGCGGCCGGTCAAAGGAGCGCCCAGCAATGCAACTGAACCTCGAAGGCAAGCGAGCCATTATTTCCGGAGCGACCCGGGGGCTTGGCCAGGCCATCGCTCGGCACCTTCTGGCAGAAGGTATGAGCCTGGCATTCTGTGCCAGGAGCCCTGAGGCTGTCGCGCAAGCTGAAGCGGACTATGCCGCGACAGGTGCCAAGGTGAAGGGTTGGCAGCTCGATGTGCGCGACGCCGAAGCCTATCGGGACTGGCTGAGCGCCGCCGCCGACTTCCTCGGGGGGTGTGATGCCTTCATTCCCAATGTGTCCGCGAAGGCGGGCCTTGTCGGCGAAGCGCAATGGCAGGCCAATTTCGAAGTGGATCTGCTTGGCGCCGTGCGCGGAATGGAGGTGCTTGGTCCGCTGCTCGTCGAATCGAAGGGCGCAGCGCTGTTCCTGGTGACGACCGCCGCGATCGAGCATTTCCCGATCGTGCAGCCATATAACGTGATGAAGGCGACACTGATCGTTTATGCCAAGCAGCTGTCGCAGACGCTGGGCGAGAAGGGCGTACGTGTGAACTGTATATCGCCGGGCTCTATCTACTATGAAGGCAGCAGCTGGCAGAAGGCGGAAAAGGCCAATCCAGCCTTCTTCGAGATGGTGCGCAAGTCCATCCCCGAAGGCCGATTGGGAACACCCGATGAAGTGGCACGGGTTGCCGCCTTCCTGCTGTCTCCGGCTGCGTCGTGGATCAATGGCGAGAACATCATCGTCGATGGCGGTCAGATCAAGCGGGTGAACTACTGAACGCGTTTCGATTTGAAGGCATCAGATTGTTGCGCCTCCGTCCACCGGAAGGTCCACGCCCGTTATGAAACAAGCGTCGTCGCTGGCCAGGAAAAGGGCGGCTGCGGCGACATCCTCCGGCGCGACCAGACGGCCCCATGCGGTGGAAAGCGGATGGGCCGCCATGCGCCGTGCGCGACCCTCCGGGTCAGCCTGCAAGTTCGCATTCATCATCTCGGTCTCTGTGGAGCCGGGGTGGATGCAGTTGGCACGGATGCGCTCTCCGCGGAGTGCGCAGTCGAGTGCAATCGACTTGACGAGATTGCGAAGCGCCCCCTTCGACGCGGAGTAGGCAGGAAGTGCTGCAGCCGGGCGGAGACCGAGGGTTGAGCCGATGGCGATGATCGAAGCTGTCGGCGCTGCCCGCAGCAACGGCATTAGCGCCCGTGTACCGAGATAGGCACTGGTGACGTTGACATCGAGGAAGCTCTGCCAATCGCGCAATTCCAGCTGGCCGAGCGGGAAAAAGCCGGAAATGCCGGCATTGTGAACAAGAATGTCAAGCCGACCACTGTGCCCCTCCAGATCTGTGGCGGTGCGGGCCCAATCCTCCTCGTTCGTGACATCCAGCGCTGCGATCCCGAGCATTGGGTTGGCACAGAGGTCTGTCGCGATCACATCGGCGCCCTCGGTGCTGAAGCGGGCGCAGATGGCAGCGCCGATGCCGCCGGCTGCTCCGGTGACCAGCGCGACCTTGCCGGAAAGGCGCATGTTAAGTCTGCGCCAGTGCGGCACGAACCGCGCGATAGGGCCGGAAGGCGCGCATCAGCAGCACCATGGCGACCGGGGCTGCAACGGCGTTGACCAGAGCCAGGCCATAGCGGACCCCGTCATTGCCGGTGAACAGATTGTCGGACATGGCACCGATGATGACTGGCCCCAGACCCAGGCCTATCGTGTTGATCACCAGCATGTATAGCGCGCTCATCTGCCCTCGCAGTTCGTTGGGCGTGGCGAGTTGCAGGGCGGTTCCTGCCATGGGGAAGGGCATCGTCGAAAAGAAGATGGCGGGGGCAAACAGCAACAGGGCAAGTTCGCCGCTGGGCATCAAGGGCGCAAGCCCGCCGAACAGACCCGTCGAGACATAGCCGAAGGCGGCTACGCGCAAGGGCGCATCGAGCACGCCTTTGGCCGATAGCCTGTCGCACAGCCGCCCGGCGACGATTGCGCCCAGCGGAGCGAACACAAGCGTGACGAGACCATAGCCGAGCCCGATCTGTGCCGGGGTCCAGCCATAGGCTCTGATGAACAGGGCCGGAGTCCAGACAGCCGATGCATATCCGGACAGCGTGATTGCCGCAAAGCCGGCGAACATCGGTACCAGGGCCGAACGTTGGCGGCCGACGTGGGATATAGCCTCCCGCATCGGAACAGCCCCGCTTCTGGTGCGGCCGCGACGGGCGGGTTCGGGCATCAACAGCAGAACGGGCACAAGTACGAGCCCGGGAATGGATACGAGCACAAAGACACGCTGCCATGCTGCCATCCCCTCTAGCAGGAGCCAGCCCTCGAAACTGGCCGCGCCGACCAGCGCTATGGTTGCACCCCCGGCAACATAGGCAAGGCCGATGCCGATGAATGCCGTCATGGTGAAGATCGACATCGCCCGGCCAAGCTTTTCCGGCGGGAACAGATCGGAAATCATGGAATAGGCAGCTGGCACAAGACTGGCCTCGCCGGCACCCACGCCGACACGGGCGAAAAACAGCTCTCCAAAGCTGCGCGCAAGGCCCGACAACATCGAAAAGATGCTGAAGACAAAAACTCCGGCGGCGATGATCGCGCGGCGGGGCCGGCTGTCCACCATCCGGCCGATCGGCAGCGCCAGAAGCGTGTAGAACAGGCCAAATGCCAGGCCCTGCAACATCCCGAACTGCGTGTCGGATATGCCGAGATCCTCGCGGATAGGCTGCACCATCAGGTTGATGATGATGCGGTCCAGATACGACAGGATATTGGCCATCGCGAGGATGGCGAGCACCCCCCAGGCGATCCTGGCGGCAGGCCAGGGCTGACCGGGAGGCGCAGCGCTCAGGGGTTTTCCTTCGCTGCAGCAGCGACACTATTCTCCAGCAGCTTGCGCCCCTCGGGGCTGGAGACCAGCAGGCGCAGGAAATGTCGGATGGACTCGATGCGTTTCTCGCCGTTGTGGATGACGCCGCCTTGCTGGACGAGCCCTTCGAGCAAGAACCGCAGCACGTCCCGGCTCAGGTCGAAATCCTCCCGGGTCGAGACATCGGATGGGAAAATGCGAACGGCTGCCTCGCGTCGCGCAGCGTCGAAGGCAGACATGGCCGGGCCGAACATCTCGGCCAGATCGCGATCGGTTCGCGCAGCCTGGGCGAATTCGGCAAACGCTGCAAACTCGGGGCGGTGCGCATGGTCCCATGCCAGATCGACCGCCCGCACCCGGAAATCCGCATCATGCGGAAGTTCCGCAATCTGTGCCTCATAGAGTTCCACTCGCAAGCGCGTGACGTGGGCAACCAGCGCCTGCACGAGATCGCGACGCGTGGGAAAATGATAAACCATTGTCGCGCGTGCCAGGCCGGCAGCTTCTCCGACCTGCGCAACGGTCAGCGCATTGTAGCCATTGCTCGCGAGAAACTCGACGCCCGCATCCAGGATCCTGCGGCGCGTTCGCCCGCTCTTGGCGAACTCGCCCTCCCGGGGTTGTGTGGCATCGGCAAGCCCGGCTGCACGCAGTGCGGTCATTCTCGAAACTCCACGTCCAGCGACAGGAGATTTCGATGATGGAAATGCGTGCGAAACGGAAGGGGCGCGGAAGGATCCGCAAGAGACCAGCGGCTGAAGCGATCCAGCAGGGTATTCAGGGCAAGCTGAAGCTCGAGGCGCGACAAGGCCGCCCCTACGCAGAAATGAAGCCCCATGCCGAACGCCATGTGCGGAGCCGGAGGCTTCTGATCGAGTTGAAGCCGATCGTCGTCGGGACCCCAGACCGTTTCATCCCGATTGGCGGAGCCGAAGCGGATATGCAGAAGACTGCCGGACGGGATCGAGATTCCACCGAGCGTTTCGTCGGCCACTGCTTTGCGGAACTGCCCCTGAATCGGGCTGTCCAGCCGCAGAACTTCCTCGATGAAGGGCGCGATCTTGTCGCGATCTGCCCGCAGCCGTTCCACAAGGCCTGGATCGCGCGCCAACCGAACCACCGCAAACGTCAAGGTCGCTGTTGTCGTCTCATTGCCGGCGACCAGCAACTGCGTCAGGATCGAGAGGATCTCGCCCGGTTCGAGCGGTCTGTCGTCGATGCACGCGTTGGCAAGCACCGAGATGACATCGTCTGCGGTGCCGCCCCGGCGCTCATCGACAAGGCGCATCATCGCCTGATGGCAGGCGAGCGTTTCATGCGCGATCTCGATTGCCCGCTCGGTGGACGTGAGGAAACCGATTTCGTCAGCGAACGCATCGGACCACCGTTTAAGCGAAGAGTCCCCGAGATGACTCATACCCAACAGCGCCCCAATGACGGCGATAGGAAGAGGAACTGCAAGGGCAGAGACCAGATCGAAAGGCTGCCCGGCAGGGAGGCCGGACACCAGATCGTCAGTCCGCGCTTCGATGAAGGGACGAATCCGTGCCAGTCCGCGGGGCAGGAAGAAGGGCGCTACAATCTTCCGGAATGCATCGTGGCTTGGTGCATCGTTATGAGACAAGGTGAGCGCCATTGGCCAGCCTTGCTGCCGAATGGCCAGCACTTCGGCCGGCATGCCGCCAGCGCGCATCGATGCACGGTCCACCTGGCTGGAAAAACGGTCGTGGTCGCGCATCACCTCGACTGCCAACGCATAATCCAGCACGAAGAAGATGCCGGTCTCATGCTCATGATGGATCGGCCCATGCGCACGCAGCCGGGCATAGGACCCGCTGGCCGTGGCCATGAACCCGGCTTCACGGGGCGCGAATTCTGTCGTCATTGGCCTCTGCTTTCGCGAGCCATGAACGCGTCGAGGCAAGTGTGGAAATGACGGATGCGCGCTTCCTGTATGGCGCCTGTCATCGGGCCGGGCGTGCGCATCGCCTTCAAGCCTCTTTGCAACGCGGCGAGGTTCGACATGTCCTCGTCGAACACTGCCGCGAACCCGCCCAGTTCCGGCACCACCGAATGGCTTTCCTCTGGCGCTATGACTTTGGCTTCCCGCATCACCTCAGTCTCGTGGCCGGGGGACTGCGGAACCAGAAACATGATTTCCATGGAGCACATGTCGGGCGTATCCCCGTGGGGAAGGAAGCGATAGACGAGGTAGGATCCCCAGCCCGCCCACAGGACCAGGTTGGGAAAAACATGGTACTGGATCGTATCTACCAGTTCGCAGTCGGTCGCGTCGGCGACATCCAGTCCGTCTGCTAGCAACGACCGCCGGCGCATGTCGGCCAGCGCAGCCCGCGGAGTCATGCCATGGGGCAGGTCGACGGCGTCTGCCGCTGCTCCAAGCCCCGGCCGTAGTCCGGCCCGGAAGACCTCCTCGTCGCAGAGCGGCGGATGGTTAGGGCTGTGCAGACCGCGCGGGGAGATCATGCGGGTGGTACGAAATCCCTGCCACACATCATATTGCGTCATCGCATCGCCAAGATAGGCCATCGCAGACCTGTGCGTTTCGGATACGTGGAAGCTTTCGATGAAGGCTTCCAGAGCCACCTTCCAGTTGCAATGATGCAGCTTCCTGACGTGAACGGCCTTGCGACGCAGAGCCAGATCCCATCCCCGGGTTGCATAATGCTCGGGCAGGAATTCGAGGAATGTTTCGAATGGCTCGGGGTCATCGTCGGAATTCACGAACACGAACCCGCCCCAGACGCCGACATGGGCGCGCGGCAGATTGAACTTGCTTTGATCGACATGCGCAAAGTCCCACCCGTTCACGAGCGCCTTGCAGCGCCCATCGATATGCCAGGTGAAGCCATGGAACGGGCAGCGGAAATCCTGTGCGTGTCCATCGGTCTCCCGCAGCATGCGGCCGCGGTGAAGGCAGGCGTTCACGTGCGCAACGATCTCGTCCGTCGCAGTGCGGGTCACGAGGAGGGACATGCTTCCAACATTGTAGACGATGTAGTCGCCGACTTCGGGAATATCCTCCAGTCGACAGGCCATTTGCCACGTACGAGCCCACAGCCGGTTCCGCTCGAGATCGGCGAATGCCGCATCGGTATAGCGCTCCCGCTGGATCGCGCGCGTAGGAACCTCGGCATTGCCGGTATTCCGAAGCGCAACCGGCACATGTCGGGTCTCGACATCCAGCATCGCTTGCACGGACGGATCAGGCGATCGGAGCTCTGGTGACGACACTGTTCCATCTCCCTACTTTCCATACACTAGCGTATGGTTTTGCGTTGCTAACCTAGGCAAATGAGAAGGTGTGACGCGACAAACTGCGGACTCAAAGGGCCGATATTGCGGCCATTCGGGCTATTCCTGGCAAAAGCATGTTCGCTTGTTGCCACATCGGAAGGGCGAGCCACGCGGGGCCCATTGTGCGGATGCAATGCCGAGTGAAAATGCTGTCCTGCCAGGAGCCGGCGTTCAGACACACAGGCTGGCGGTTGCTACCCATGCCGGGACCTTTAGGGCATGTCTCGTGTCGTAAGGCTCGCTCCAAACAGATATCTGGACAGGCCACTGCGTAGACAGGATAAGAGCGTCCAGTTCGCCATTCCGCTTCTCCTGCCCGAGGCCTGTTTGCACATGTCCCAGAATTTCTCCGGTATTTCCCGTCGTTTCCTGTTGCTGGCCGCCGCATCCGGGGCTGTTGCCTGGTCGTCGCGCAGTTTCGCCGAGGAGTCGATTTCCGGCGGATACTTCGATGGGCTCAGCTTTCTCCCGGATGACCTCGCTGATCTCCGGCGCGCTGGCATGGGCGCCATGATCTGTGACGTGTCGGAGGTGGAAGAGGTGCGCGATGCACAGAATGCACCCCGCTATCTTCGCACCTTCGCCCGCAATGACAAGGCGCTGGATGTAGCGCTTGCGCGGATCGCCGGCTCAGACACGGTATATGTGGCGCGCAAGGGGTCTGACCTCGGCAGTCGACCGGGCTGCGCCGCTTTTTTGCAGTTCCAGTCGGGCGAACCCGTGGAGGACGATCTTTCCCGCATTGGCTACTTCCACAACAAGGGCCTTCGCATCCTGCAATTCACCCACCACAATACCAACAAGCTTGCAGGCGGCTGCATCGAGACGGTCGAGACAGGACTGACCGCTCTTGGCTTTGAAGCCCTGGACGAAATGAACCGGCTGCGTCTGGTGCCGGATGTCTCGCACGGCTCCAACCTGACCATCCTCGACGCCGCAAGGCACAGCCGAACTCCGATCGTCTATTCGCACGGGGCGTGCCGGGCCATCGTGGAGCACCCGCGCTGCATAACCGATGAAGGCATTCGCGCGGTGGCGAAAACGGGCGGTGTCGTCGGCATTTTCATGATGAGCTTCTGGCTTACACGCGACCGCGTGCCCCGCGTCGACCATCTCCTGGCCAATATCCGCCATGTCGTCCGCCTGGCAGGTGTCGAAGCGGTCGGCATCTCCAACGACTTTCCTGTAGGGGGGCAGGCCAATCTTCTGAAGCTGTCCAACAACAACGAGGAGGGCGTGAAAGAATATTTCGAATGGTGGAAGGCTATGCGCGACAAGGGAATTGCCGGCTTCGAGCTCCTGCCCGAGCATGTTGTCATTCCCGAGCTGAATGCCATCGACCGACTACAGACGATCGCGAAGGCGCTCGACCGCGACGGCTTTTCCACCGCGCAAGTCGAGAAGATCATGGGCGGCAACTGGGCCCGCGTGATGCTCGACGTGCTTGGTTAGGGCATTTTCCGATCGTATATTCCACCTGACCGGACCATGCTCTAGAAGCGGACGTCCAAACCTGCATAGAGCATGCGGCCATAGAGATCGTACGTTGTCGCCGAAGTCTGCGTACCCGGGGAGGTGACGAGGTTCGTGTGACCAAAACGTGGCGGTTGCTTGTCAGCAATGTTGTTTACTCCGAAATAGAGCTCGAACCGCTTGTCAGCGCACGTTTTGAACCGCAACTGCAGATCGTTGTACCGGAAAGCGCTCGTCCTGATGGTGCGCGCGCCCAACGTATCATCCACTGCGATCATCCAGCGACTGCGCCAGTTGAGTGAGAGATTCTACAGGCTGAACGTGACCGACGGGGTGGGCCATGATCTTTGGCCCATTCCCACGAAGGCGCGAAGTCGGCATCGGGAAAGCGGGTGCGCTTGACGAGGTTTGTGCGCCGCGAAAACCCCAACCCGGTTCCATGTCAGCCAGCGTGTTACCGGTCTCGACGAAAAAAGAGGTGCGCAAACAGTTCCGTCTTGAAGGCTTCCAGTCGCAAGCGGGTTTACCTTGAGGTTCAGCAGGGCGCGCAGTTCCGGCCCCTGTGGTGTGGTCAAGGATCCAGCCAGGGCCTCGTGGGTGTCGATGACGCCCACAGGGCACGAGGCGCGCTCCTGGATGGGGGTGTCGCCATCACAGGGGCCGAAAAGGCCCCCGGCGCGGCGCTCTGGGCAACGGCCAATCGTGAGAGCCTGGGCCTGAGTCAGGCGCTGTCGGCCGCCCCGCGCCGGCACAGCTACAACAGTTCGGGCGACGCGCCATGGTGATCCTGAACGATCACTTGACCCCATCATTGCGAAATCAGGGGATGGGAAAGAAAAGTAGAATATCTACAATACTATAGGCCATGATTTCGATCCACCTGGCACGCGACCCATTGAGATCCCAAAGGGCCAAGATGGCGGCAGCTGGTAGTTTTCCTAGCGAACGCACTTTGGCTTGATGCCGCATCGGAAGGGCGACCCACTCTGGACCCATTCTGCTGACTTTCCGCCACCGCTCTTAGGGTCCAGACTCATTCGAAGCCAGAATACGATGGCTGTGGCAAGCGCCATGCCTGACAGGAAGTTGGCAGCGAGCTTGTCGTAGCGGGTTGCGACGCGACGGAAGTCCTTGATGCGGCAGAAGGCGTTCTCGATCAGGTGGCGATCCCTATATCGCTGGCGGTCGTAGCGGATGGCCCGCTTGCGGTTACGGCGACCCGGGATGACCGGCGTAGTCCCGATCTCACGTAGCAAGCGACGCAGGTGGTCGGCATCATAACCCTTATCTCCCAGCAGCTAGCGCATCCGTCCGGCACGCTCGATCAAGGCGGGCGCGGCCGTCACGTCGCTGACGTTGCCGGGTGTCAGCATCAGCGCATAAGGTCGGCCGATGACGTCGGTGAGCGCGTGGACCTTGGTCGTCCAGCCGCCCCCGGATCAAGTCCGGGGCAGGCCGCGCGAACGGCCGATCGCCTGGATCCAATGCCCCCTTTTCCACCGAACGCGGGGCGCTGCGCCTTGATGTAGGTGCTGTCGATCGCGGTGCTCATGGTCACCGCGCCAGCCTGCACCAGGGCATCGAGCAGCTTGAGCCAGAAGCCCCGGCGCGACCAGCGGTTGAACCGGTTGTAGACC
>Ga0335395_10000068_pt1 | contig 72287 bp, 64 predicted proteins | sample MAT02_FD_205744 | JGI IMG/M metagenome (GOLD analysis project Ga0335395, IMG submission 205744) | Freshwater microbial communities from Lake Fryxell liftoff mats and glacier meltwater in Antarctica - MAT-02 (spades assembly) (version 2) ...
GCGCTCGCCGTCGGTCTCTGCGATAATCGGTGCTCCTCAAAAAACGGACCCGCACCATTGTCGACCATCTGGTCCCGCTTCCGCACCCAGTACACCAAACGGTGATAAACGATGCCCGCTGCGCGGGTATACGCCGCGATGCTCAGGCCACTGGCCTGCCAGTCCGCAACCATTCGGTGTTGTTCTTCGCGACTCGTGCGCATGGATCTTGTCTCCGGCGCGCGGTTCTAGCGGACGGGGGACTGGGCGGGGAAAACGGCCGTGAACCGCTTATGCATGTCCACGATTCGTCCAGCTTCTTGTTGGAAATCGTCTCCAACTTTGCGTCGAGGTTCCGCCAAAGAAGAACGGTCAGGAATCCGTGGACAGGCACCGATTGAAATGATCGGAACGCGAGCGGCGGCTGGCTATAGTCATTGCGCCACCAGGGCCATGAGGTGCCTGTCCACGGGTTCGTCCGCACGAGTTCGTCCGTAGCAGTCACATTCTTGGCAGGGCATATCCTGGCTGAATCAGCTCAGGCGCTGACGGGCATTGACCGGCCTACCTGCGCTTCGTTCAGCAGCTGCGCCACGATGCTGGTGAGATCGTGAGAGCTGAAGGGCTTGAGCAGGAAGCCCATCGCTCCCTGATGCAGCAGCGCTTCGACGCCACCATCGTCGCTGTAACCTGACATAATCAGCACGTTCGCCGTGTGATTTATGACGCGCATCGCCGCGAAGGTTTCGGCGCCGCCCATGTGCGGCATGTTCATATCGAGCACGATCAGATCGATGCGTCGCCAGTGCGTGCGGTAGTATTCTAAGCCGGTGATGCCGTCGGTCTTGCACACCACGTGATGACCGTTGCTGGTCAGCGCATCTTCCACCAGGGCGGCCACCAGTTCTTCGTCGTCAATGACCAGGACGGTGGCCGCCCCCGGTTGCATCGGCGCCGGCGGATTGCTCGTCTCGGCCGCAAGGCTGGCACGGGTGATCAGTCTCGGCAGGTAGACCCGTATGGTGGTGCCGCGCCCAGGGGCGCTGTCGACCTCGATGCCGCCACCATGTTGGCTGATGGTGCCGTACACGGCGGCTAGGCCGAGGCCGGTGCCCTTGCCGGCCGCCTTGGTGGTGAAAAAAGGTTCGAAGAGGTGGCTGTGCACTTCTTCCGACATACCATGACCGGTATCAGAAATCGAGATCTGCAAGTAAGGCCCTGGGTCCATCGCCCCGCCCAGCCGGGCGATGGTCGCAGCATCGGCCTCGACCACAGCGGTGGTGAAGTGCAGCTCGCCGCCCTCCGGCATCGCGTCGCGGGCATTCAGCGAAATATTGAGAAAAGCGCTCTGCAGCAGGCTGGCATTCCCCTGGGTGATCGCCTGGTTAACGCCGAACGAGGTCGTCAGCCGAATCATTTTGTTCAGGCTGCGGCTGAGCACGTCGAGCATGTCGGTGATCAGGGCATGCACGTCCACCGGCGCGACGGTGTGGTGGCCCTTGCGCGAGAAGGTCAGAAGTTGCCGGACCAGATCCGCCGAGCGCTCCGAGGCCTGGACGATGTGGTTCAGGCAGCGCAACAGCGCCTGGTCGCTGGTCTTGGCTATCGCCATGCCCCCAAAACCCTGGATCACCATCAGCTGATTATTGAAATCGTGGGCGATGCCGCCGGCGAGGCGCCCGATTGCTTCCATCTTCTGCGCCTGGCGCAATTCATTCTCTAAGTGCTTGCGGTCGGTGATATCGGTGACCATAGCCATGGCCCCAGCATAAGTGCCGGTGGAATCTTGGATGGGATTGGTCGCCATATGGGTGCAGATTTCGGCGCCGTCTTTGCGACGAAAATTAAAGTCGTGCTGTTCGCAGAATCCCTGCTGGCAGCGCAGGTGGTTCTGAACGGTGCGGGCACGGCCTTCATCGTCCATAAAATCCTCGCGCGCGCGACCCATCATTTCCGCGACGCTGTAGCCGAGCATGTTCGCCAGCTTCGGGTTCACAAAGGTGGTGCGGGCCTCAGCATCAATTATCCAGATGCCCTCGTTGGCGGTCTCGACGATGCGGCGGTAGCGGTTCTCGCTCTCGCGCAACTCGTCGTTGATGATGATCAGCTCCTGATTGGTCGCCTCGATTTCCTCCTTGCTGGTCTGCAGTTCTTGGTTGGTGCTGCAGTACTCTTCCTTGCTCGACTGCACCTCATCCTGCGCGTCGCGCAGCTGCTCGTTCAAGCCGTGGTTCAGTTCGACCAGCGACTGCATGGAGGTGGTGGCAGCGGTGAGCTCCCGGCGCAATTCGACGAGTTCGCGGGGATGAGGGGCACCAGCAGTTGCGACGGTGTCGGCAGCCGCAGGCGAATCCGTGGCCTGGACCGGCACCGCGTCGGGGCGCGCCTCATCAAACAGGACGAGATAGACCATGGCGCTGGTCGGCAACGTGATCGGCATTATTTCGAAGCTGATGTCGCGGCAGTTTTGCTGACGGCGCTGCACAACTCCCGTGCGACGGACCAGGACTTTCCGCTGCTTGGCCTCGGCCAACGCCCCGGACAGGGCCTCGGCGACCCCGAACGGCACCATGCTCAACAAGTGTAGGCTGGCCTCGCCCTGCGCGGGTTCGAGGAAAGCATTGGTGCGCCCGCGGAACTGGATGACCTGCATGGCGTCATTGATCAGCACGCTGGCCGGAGCGAAGCGGCTCAGTACGAAATCGTCGGCGGCACGCTGCACGTCCGCGAGCGAGGGGATGCTGGGTGGGGTGGGCAGCGGTATGGCGTGGGCGTCTGCGCGTCGCGTCCAGACTGGCTGCGGCCGCACCCGGCCAGAGGAGACCAGCGCGCGGAAGAGCCGGTGTTTTTCGTCGATGGGGTCATAGAGGCCGGCCGAACGGCCCAGGGTCTCGGCGGCGCCGAGCAGCAGGAAGCCGCCCGGATTCAGTGAGAAATGGAAGGTCGGCAGAACGTAATCCTGCAGCACGGGTCCCAGGTAGATCAGCACGTTGCGGCAGCTAATGAAGTCGATGTGCGAGAACGGAATGTCAGCGGTAATGTCATGCTTGGCGAACACGCAGAGTTCGCGGATCTCTTTGATGACGCGGTAGCCTTTGGCTTCTTTGGTGAAATAGCACGTCAGCAGCTCGGGCGGCAGGCCCGCGGTCATGGGCTCGGCGTAGAGACCGGTGCGGGCTTGCGCCAGTGCCCAGTCGCTGATGTCGGTGGCGAAGATTTGCACCTGCGGCGCGGCTGGCACCTGCTTAAGGTATTCGACCAACTCGATCGCCAGCGAGTAGACCTCCTGGCCGGTGGAGCAGCCGACCACCCACACCCGGATCGCTGCCTGATTGCGCTGCGCGTCGACCAGGGCGGGGAAGACCTCGGAGCGAAGCGCGGCGAACGCCGCCGGATCGCGGTAGAAGCTGGTGACATGTATCACGATGTCGCGGGCGAGAGCTTCGATCTCGTCCGGCACCTCGCCGATATGCTGCATATAATCCGCCAGGCTGGTCTTCGCGGCCAGGGCCATACGGCGCGCGGTGCGGCGCATGATCGTCTGCGCACGGTAGTGGGTGAAATCGACGCCAGTCGTGGTCTTCAGCAGGCTGATGATCTTGGCATACTCAAGCGGCTCATCGGGAAAAGACTCCGCTGCATCGGTCGGTTGCTCCGCCGGCTCGACGGCCTGCTCACCCGGCAGCTTGCGCAGGCAGGGGAAGCCGAAGCGCGCGAACTTGCCGATCTCCTGCGCGATCGCGGCGGGCGGCAGCACGAAATCGACTCCGCCGTGGCTGACCGCGCTCTGCGGCATGCCGGTGAATTCGGCGGTGTCGTCCTGGGCGAAAGTGATGCCCCCAGCGGCGCGGATCGCCGCCAATCCAAGCGTGCCATCCGAACCGGTGCCAGAGAGAATCACCCCGATCGCGCAACCCGGCCGGTCGGCGGCAAGCGAGCCGAGGAAGGCATCGATGCCCAGTCGCAGGCGCGGACCCGCTTCCCGCGGTGATATGTGCAGGATCCCCTGCTCGATGCCGATGCGGGTGTTGGGCGCGATCACGTAGACCCGGTCGGGCTGGACCGCAGTACCCTCGGCAGCCAGTTCGACCGGCAGGCGCGAACTCTTGGCCAGCAGGGCGGTCAGTTGGCTGTCATGGCTCGGGTCGAGGTGTTGGATGACGACGAAAGCCATGCCGGTATCCGGCGGAATATCGGCGAACAGCTGGCCCAGCGCCTTCAGGCCGCCCGCCGAGGCGCCGACGCCGACAACGGGAAAGGCGGGCGGATACATTGCCGCCGCGCTCTCGCCCGGTGGACGAGGATCGGTCTTCATCACGTCACGCGAATCCGCATTGATCATATGGCCCCCACAGTTGGGCATTCAGATGATGGGAGGGGGATAGCGAGATAATTCAGGTAGAGCTACCACACCCCAAGCGCCCGCCCTTCTCCTGCGGTGAGGAATGGTCCGGCGCAATGAGTTCGACCGCGAGGAATGTAGGGATCACTGCCGCGCGCAGCTCACCTAATCGTGGACACATCCAATGGTGGACGAATCGCGGGACGCCGAATCGACGACTCGTGGACGGAGGACTCGTGGACACGAGGACTCGCGGAGGACTCGTGGACATGCACCGATCACACCGGGCACCGTGCACCCGCGCGACTCCCGCGCGACTCGTCGCGCGACTCGTGGACATGCACCGATCACACCGGGTCCAATATTGCATGGGTGCTGTCGATCCCAGGCCATATTGACACGATCCAATGAGTGCATGTCCACGGTTCCCGGTTCTTGTCGGGGTCTGCCTCTTGGTCCGCGATGGCAGGCTCTCAGAACTTGAAGCGTGGTCACCAACGGGCGAAAATATCTTGTCCTGGCCGAAGGTCGCTGACCTCGTTCCCTACCCTGATGCCTAACTATCGCATGCACCGGAACGACGGGCAGTGCGCCTTCGGACCACCTTGCCATTCCCGCCGCCTGATGATGCTGCCCGTTAGGCCAAGAAGGATGAACTTAACGCTGCAAATTGAAGAAGCATTTGTGGGAGAAATGCCGCCCATAGGCAGGTTAACGCCACATTTATGTGATGAATGCGATGAGGTACATAGCCAACTTACTGGCAGAACTTGGCAAGATGTTGCCAGAAATTTTCCGACGTATTGTCATGACGCATTTCCTTTGCTGAGTGATCAGGCAAAGAAATATTATCTTCCTGCCTACATGGTCACATCCCTTGGACCAGATGCAAATGGCCAGGGGACATCAATAGAAATATCCTTATCAAATAAACAAATTAAACCTTCTGATTTTAACCAATCCCAGGTGGCTGCTATTGCGGGGTGGGTGAATAGATATTTTGCGGATAATTTTTCAGAAGCCCACCCCCCCCAAAAAAATTACTTTCCGCATGGGGTTCTCCTTGAATTAATAAAATTGAATAATTGCCTAACGAACAGATCAACCGGGGACCATGACTACGGCATTATCCGTCCCGATTTCCGCGCTGCCCACCAAGCGGTTTCCATTTATAACCATTGCCCGGTGTCATGGCCCCGGTTATCCTGACCGTCAGGCAATGCCATGACAGATCACACGAACGCCAATCCATACTATCGTCGTGGCGTGTACAGACTTGTCACGGGTGTATTCGGTCTATTCTTGGTAGGTGTTGGTATCTACGCTGCATTCTTCGGCGTTGTTGATCCATTTTTCCGCATTGGAGCGGGTTTGCTCATTGCTCTGTTCGGCATCAACGCGGTTTGGACTGCGATCCAGGCAAAAGCGTCATGGCTTTCCAAGATTGGTCCGCTGCCTTAACTGGCAGCCATTGCCTAACAATTCGTTCAAGCCGAGCCCAAATCGTGGCAGCGCCTGCGTGCCTACGCTCTACGCTACGATAGAGGACACGCACTGATTTCAAAAAAGCTTGTACGCGGCCTCAACGCAAAAAAATAATTCACCAGGCGCGCGAATCGTGGACATGCACCGATCACACCAGCTCCAATATTGCATGGGTGCTGTCGATCCCAGGCCATATTGACACGATCCAATGAGTGCATGTCCACGGTTCCCGGTTCGATCGCTTAGCCGGTGGATTGGAAGTGCATGTCCACGATTGCCGCACGATTGCCGCAACGATTACCGCAACGATTGCCGCACACGATTGCCCGCATGTCCACGATTGCCCTTCCACGATTGCCACACGCGAAAAGAAGCCGAAAACGCTGTCAAGCAACCGCGGTGAACCGCTTACGCTCGGAGTAACTTATGAAGCATGGCATTGTCTGCATTATGCGCATTGTGTGCTCGGCTCTTTTTTTGGTGTCATGTTCGGAATCTAACGTGGTTACCTTGGTGATTCCCGGAGGTTACAATGGGTTTATTTGCGTAAATGGTGGCGATAATGGGGTTCATAGTAATGAAGATGCAGTGGTTAGTGAAGAGGGTTATGTGGTATTGAGTGATTTTGCAGAGCTCGTAAATTGGACCAAATTTAATATGCGATACACGAATGGGGAACAGATACCTCATGGTCTTTCAGGAACTTCTTCCAAAGTTTATTTTTGGCCTTTAGGGCGGTCGCACAACGGAAGTGTCTGGATGTTTGTTGGCACGCGTGAGACGTATGCTCAAGTAGTACCTCAGTGGGTAGAGATTATTAGTCGTAATAATGGACTTGATCCGGTAGGGTTTTCTTTTTAATAGGCTCTGATTCTGATTTGATTTGATTCGTGGACATGCACCAATTCCCACCAGTGCCACTCAGAATCCGTGGACAGGCACCGATTGATGCAGAATCCGTGGACAGGCACCGATTGAAATGATCGGAACGCGAGCGGCGGCTGGCTATAGCCATTGCGCCACTAGGGCCATGAGGTGCCTGTCCACGAGTCCACGCACGAGTCGACGAGTCCGCGGTCCGCGAGTTCGGTCCGATCCCGAGTCGGTCCCGAGTCGCACGTTCCAGGCATTGGGGGGAGTTGATCATGAGGCACATATTCAGGTCCCCGAGCTTCTGCTTGCATAAAAACGTACAAAAAGTACCTTTCGTACGAAAGGCACTTCCCGATGGCAACCGTGATGAAAACCAGTGATGCCCGCGCCCACTTTTCTGACGTTCTTAACGACGTCGGCGTCAAGGGCGAACGGGTCGTGTTAGAACGTCATGGTAAGGGATTGGTAGCCATCGTCCCCATTGCGGACTTGGAACTGCTCGAGCGTCTGGAAGACGAAATGGATCTGCGCACCGCCAAACAAGCCAAGCGTGGCTCCCGTGTTGCTTTGGCCGATCTTAAGTCTGAATTAGGTTTTTGATCGTCGGTGCCCTACCGAGTTGAGTTTGCCAAGAGCGCTGCGGACGAACTGCGCGGTTTGGAGCGTACCATCCAGCGCCGAATATTCCGTAAAATCGAGGCCTTATCCGCTGAACCCCGGCCATCAGGTTGTCGCAAGCTGGTTGGTTCCGACCACAGTTACCGCATCCGCATCGGTGATTATCGGGTGGTTTACGAAATACATGATAGCCAATTACTTGTTCTGGTGGTGCGCGTCCGCCATCGCCGTGAGGTGTACGAGTAGACAGACTTTGCTGCTGCAGGTCGCAAAAATTACGATGAGCCCCCGGACTTCATGCGGTGACTGAGCGGGGACTTGAGTGATAGGGAGGCGGGGTTGCATAGAGGGAACGGGGTGTATGTGCTGATCACGACCAGGTTGTGCTCGTATGCGCAAGAGGAAGGCGCATGTCGCATTTCCCGCCCTACGAAGGCCATCCCCAATCACTAATAGTGATTATTGAGGCGCCTGCGCCACCCAAATCACATGCTTAGGTCCACGCGTGCCGTGCGCGGGAATGCGCAGGCATTCTGGCGCAAAGCCGGCTTTGCTGAGGCGGTCGGTAAATGGATCGTCAGCGCGTGCGGACCACACGCCTAAAATTCCGCCTGGAATCAGGGCGCGGCGCATGGCGGCAAGACCGGCGTTGCCGTACAGCCAGCGGTTGCTGTCGGTGGTCATCGCGTGCGGACCGTTGTCGACATCGAGGAGGATGGCGGCGTAGCGGTGCTTGCTGCTGCGAATGCAATCAGCGACGTCGCCGAGATGGATGGCGACCCGGGCATCGTCGAGGGGCCGCCCGGCGAGGTGGGCTAGCGGGCCGCGGTTCCAGGTAACCACGGCGGGAATGAGTTCGGCGACGGTGACGGTGGCTTGGGCGGGTAATAAAGGAAGGACGGCGGCGGTGGTGTAGCCCATGCCGAGTCCGCCGACCAGCACGTGCGGGGTTTCTCCTTTTGCTAGACGCGCGAGCGTCAATTCCGCCAAAGCGGATTCCGAGCCGTTGGTTAAACTGCTCATCAATTCAACGCGGCCGATGCGGATGGCGAAGGTGGTGGTGTGCTGCCACAGTTCTATGTCACCGCCGCCTGGGATTGGCGCGGTGTCCAGATGCACCCAGGGCTTCACGTTTTTCGCGGCGATTTTTTCGCCGCCTTCGCACCATTTTCCCCAGAGCCCACTGCCACGGTCGCGTTAAGTAGCGCTACTGGAACTGGCATCACAGATAATCGTCCGCGTGAAAACAACACGTGGTCATTCCAATCGGCGATGGTGCGCAGGACTTCGCGCGGCAAAGGCTCGGCAAAACGCTGCACAAAACCAATATCCACGGAAGTCCAACGGGGTTCGGTGGCGGTGGCGCCTGGATCAAAATAATCTGACGATGGTTCAAACTGAGTCGGATCCGGATAGCCGCTGGTCAGCACCGTGCCCAGGCCCACCACGCTGGGAGGATTGCAGTTAGAATGATAGATCAGGACTGGATCCCCGACTTGCATCGCCCGCAAAAAATTGCGCGCCTGATAATTGCGCACGCCGTCCCAGCGGGTTTTGCGATCACGTTCGAGATCGTCGATACCAAAAGAATCAGGTTCGCTTTTGACCAGCCAACCGGTCTTGGGTGCTGCGGTGCGAGCCATGGGAATTCCTCGTAGGTGACCGCCCTCAGGCGAGGGCGGTGATCAACTCAGTAAAATCGGTGACGAACCAGTCGGCGCCGGCCCGGACTTTTTCGCGGACGACAATCCCGCCATAGCCAATAAAGGCATCGGCAGGGGGGCGGGCTTCCAGATCGGTGGCGCCATCGCCGATCATAATCAGCGGCTGATAGGCGTAGGTCTTTTTCAATTCGGTCAGCATCGTGGCTTTGCCGCCGCTGCGCGAAGTCGGCTGGTTGGCGTCAAAACCAGCGTAGCTGCCGTCTGCGTGCCAGTGCAGAATATTCGCATGCACCCGGGCCGCCGGTAGGCCCAGCATCTGGGCAAGAGGCATGATCATCGGCACAAACCCGCCCGAGACGAGATGCACCTGAGTGCCGCGGTCTTGCAACAAGCGGACCAAGGTATCGATGCCGGGATTCAGCTGCGGTGGATGCGCGCGCAGGCAAGCGTCGACCAATTCCCGCGATGGGCGGATCAGATCCAGGCGTTCACGCAGGGCGATCTCAAATGGCACCGCGCCGCCCATGGCGCGCGTGGTTAACGCGGCAACCGCAGCGCCCTGCCCGGCAAAGGCGGCGAGCACGTCAATGCCTTCTTCGGGGCTGACCGTGGAATCAACATCGAAACAGACGGCCTGGGCTCGGCGCCACAGGTCCAATACATGCGGAGTCACCATGGCGCAGCCGGGTTATTTCTTCCGCTTAGCGCTTTGGGCTCAGGTAGGACAGGAGCTGGGCAATTTCCCGTTTCATGTCCTGGCGGGTGACGATGAAATCGAGCTGCCCGTGTTTGAGACAGAATTCGGAGGTCTGGAAACCCTCCGGCAATTCTTGTTTGATGGTTTCGCGAATGACGCGCGGACCGGTAAAGCCGATCAACGCTTTCGGCTCAGCCAGAATAATATCGCCCAGGCTGGCATAGCTGGCCATGACACCCGCCATGGTGGGGTTCGTCAGCACCGAAAAATACGGCAGCCGTGCGTGCGCATGCCGCGCCAGCGCGGCCGAGGTCTTGGCCATCTGCATCAACGACACGGCGCCTTCCTGCATACGCGCGCCGCCCGAGGTCGACACGATGATGACCGGCATCTTGTCGGCGGTGGCACGTTCGATGACGCGGGTCAGTTTTTCGCCGACCACCGATCCCATCGAGCCGCCGTTGAAACTGAAATCCATGGCGCCAATGCCGACGTTGTGGCCATTGAGGGCGCCGACGCCGGTGATCACCGCGTCGACCAAACCGGTCTTCTCCTGATACTGCCGGACCCGTTCGGGGTAGGGCTTGGAGTCGACGAAATGCAGGGGGTCGCCGCTGGTCAGATTGGCATCGATCTCGACGAAAGTGCCGCTATCGATCAACAGTTCTATCCGCCGCATCGCGGGCAGGAGGAAGTGGTGATTGCACTCGGGGCAGGTCTCCCAGCGCTCTTCAACTAGGCGTTTGAACACGACCTTGGTACAGGCCGGGCATTTGACCCACAGGCCGTCTGGGATCTTTTTTGGGTCCTTGTTTACAGCACCCCGGCGCAGTCGTTCGAGAACCATCCATCCCTCCGCGAAGGACGCAGTCTAGGTGTCACGGTCAGGCCGCCAAGCCTTCACCCCCGGTTGCCAAGTCGGCGCTGCTGGGCATGGTACGGCCCTTCCCGGAGGTCCCCATGCGTGTGCTGCGCTGCTTAGTCGCCCTGACCCTGATATTGGCTCTCGGAGCTCAAGAAGCCGTCGTGGTCAAGCTCGCCAAGCGTGGCAACATCCGCTACGGCCCGTCCACCAAGGCCGCGATTGCGACCACTTTGGATGCCGGCACCGAGATCACCGTCCTGGGGTCCGTGCGCACCAGCGATGCAACCTGGTACCAAATCCGCTTCCCGCGTGAGGGCAAAGCGTGGATGCACGAAAAAGTGCTCAAGGATAACGGCGACGACACTTTTGTCGTCACCGAGGACAAAGCCCGCGTGCGCGGCGATTCGACCATGGGCGCCGACATCGTCGCTGAATTGGCGGTTGGTGACATCGTCGAAGCGCGGGGCAATCGCGTCGGCGATTGGTTGCCGGTCTATCCGCGCAACGCGGTCGCCTATGCCCACGAAATTCTCCTCAACCTGCCCAAGCAGGCCGTGGCCCAGGTCGAACAACGCGCCGCCGAAGAACGCAGCGTTGATCCGCTGTGGCAGCGCGCCAAGCAGACCTATGTCGAATGGACCGCGGTCAACGATTTGCAACGCGCCCTGGCTTTTGATTGGGCCGGCTTATCCAAGCAGCTCGCCATCGTGGGTAAAACGCATGCCAAGGTCGGGGTCCAGTTGGACGCCAACCGCTTGAAGGACCAAGTCGATGCCGTCGTGCGTGAACAGCAGCGGCTGGGCGCCAAGCCCACGGTCATGGCGCCAGAGCCCGTTGCGCCGACGGCTCCTCAGCCGGCACCCGTTGCGCCGCAGCCCGTGCCAGTACAGCCGGTCGCAGTGCAGCCAGTCGCCCCACAGCCAGCGCCGGTTGATCCGCAGCCGACGCCTGTAACGCAGCAGCCGGGCTCGATCGCCGCCACCGAACCGATTCCCGAGCCCACCCCGGAAGTGCAGCAGCTCATGGGCGCGCAAGCCGCCATTAAACCAACCGGCGGTTTCACTGCCGAAGGTTTCTTGGAACAGCGCGGCATCGATTATCTGATCGTTGATCGCACCAGTCAGGTCGTCGCCATGGTCAAGCCCAACGGCAATGTTCAGCTCAGCGATTATTTCTGGCGCGAAGTGGGCATTAAAGGCCAGCCGCAGGGCACCGTCGACATGAGTGGCGTGCAAGTGCCGGTGGTCCTGGTGGATGACGTCGTTTTGTTGAACCGGTAATTCCGTGCAACCTGGGTGCTGTAGGCGCGGCTTATCAGGAGTCGTTCCGTGAAGGCGTCTGATCCCAAAGATACCCCGATGATGCGCCAGTACCTGGAGGTCAAAGCGCAGCAGCCGGATTGTTTATTACTCATGCGCATGGGCGATTTCTTCGAGGCCTTCCTCGATGACGCCAAAAAATTGTCCCAGGTGTGCGGCGTCGCCCTGACCGCACGCAATAAAGATGATCCGAATCCGGTGCCAATGGCCGGGGTACCGCATCACAGTCTGAATCAATATTTGCCCAAGATGCTCGCCGCGGGTGTGCGCGTGGCGATCATGGATCAGCTTGAAGACCCGGAGCAGGCCAAAGCCGAAGGTCGCAGCTTGGTGCGGCGCGGCTTGAGTCGCGTGCTCACCGCCGGGACCTTGCTCGACGAAGATGCGCTGTCCGCGACCGATGCTAATTATCTGGTGGCGCTGACGGGCCTCGATGCACCGATCGGTATTGCTGCCTTGGATGTGTCGACCGGGCGTTTCTGGATCGAAGAAGCGACGAGCCTCGCGATGGTCGGTCTGGCCTTGGCGCGTTTACAACCAGCGGAAATCGTGGTGCCGGAAAGCGTGCGCGAAGACGCCGCTGCCTGTGCCCGGCTCTCTGACCTGATCGCGCCGCTGCCGCCGCTGGCCAGTTTGCCGGCCTATGCGTGGAAGGGGGCCGATGCGCGTCGCTATCTGTGCGAACGCTTCCGCGTAGCCGCCCTGGACGGGTTTGGCATCGCGCCCAGCGAAGATCATCTCGCCAGCGCTGCCGCCGCGGCGGTGCGCTATGCCAGCGGCAGCGTCGCTCCGGGCCAAGATGGCAATACCCTGGGCCATGTGCGCGCGCCGCAGCGTTTGCACGGGGCCGGACATTTAATTCTTGATGGCACCTGTCGGCGCAATCTCGACCTGCTGCGCAATGCGCGCGATAATACGCGGCAAGGGACTTTGCTGGCGGCGATTGATCGCACCTGCACCGCGTTGGGTTCGCGTTTGCTTGCCGAATGGTTGGCACGGCCCTTAGCGGTTATCACGTCTATTCGCGACCGCCACGACGCCGTTGCCGCGTTGGTGGGCGATGATCGTCAACGCGCAGATCTGCGCGAAGCCTTGCAGGGGGTCTACGATCTCGAGCGCCTGCTCGCGCGCATCGCCACCGGTCGCGCCAATGCCCGCGACCTGGTGCAATTAGCCAGCAGCCTGAATGGGGCCAGTACCGTCGCCGTGATTCTGGCGAGCAGCGAACAGCCGAAAGTGCTGCGCCAAGCCCAGGCCGATCTCAATCCCGACGCGGATCTGGCGGCCACCATCACGGCGACCCTGGTCGATGAGCCGCCTTTGGCCATTGGCGAAGGCGGCATGGTCCGCGACGGTGTCGATAGCGAACTCGATGAACTCCGTGCCATAAAAGCCGATGCGTCGGCGTGGCTGGCTGCGTATCAGGTCCGCGAGGCGGAGGCCTGCGGTCTGCCTAAATTGAAAGTCGGCTACAATAAGGTCTTTGGCTACTTCATCGAATTGTCCAAGGCCCACGCCGAAAAAGTCCCCACGCATTTTATTCGCAAACAAACCCTGGTGAATGCCGAACGCTATATCACCCCCGAGCTCAAGGACTACGAAGACAAAGCCCTGGGCGCCGAGGATCGCATTCGCAGTACCGAAATGCGAATTTTGCTCGCCCTGCGCGAACGCGCGGAACGGGTTTTGTCGCGGCTGCAGGCCTGCGCCGAAGCCGTCGCCATCTGCGATTGCCTCGCCGGGTTGGCGGAAAGCGCCCGTCGTGGCAATTGGTGCCGGCCCGAATTAGTCGATGAACCCGTCCTGGAATTACGCCAAGCCCGCCATCCCGTGGTCGAAGCCGTGGTCGGTGCCGGGCATTTTGTTGCGAATGATGCCCATGTGTGCGCGCATGTGCCGCAAGCGGCTGGGTCGGCGGTTAGCGTAGAAACCACAGACCCACGCTTGGCTATTATTACCGGCCCGAATATGGCCGGTAAATCGACCTATATTCGTCAGATCGCTCTCGCGGTTATTTTGGCCCAAGCTGGATCCTTTGTTCCCGCCCAATTCTGCCGCCTGGGCGTGGTCGACCGGGTGTTCACCCGCGTCGGCGCTGGCGATGAATTAGCGCGCGGGCAATCGACCTTCATGGTCGAAATGGCTGAAACCGCGGCGATTCTCAATCATGCTACAGCGCGTAGCCTGGTGGTGCTGGACGAAGTCGGTCGCGGCACTTCCACCTTTGATGGCCTCAGCCTGGCCTGGGCCATCGTCGAACATCTGCACGATGCCATCGGCTGCCGCGCCCTGTTCGCCACTCATTATCACGAATTGACCGACCTCGCCGAGGACCGCCCCGGCATCGTCAATCTCACCGTCGCCGTCGCCGAACAGGACGACGACGTGGTGTTCCTGCATCGTATCGAACCGGGCGCCGCGACCAAAAGTTACGGCATCCACGTCGCCGGCCTTGCTGGAGTGCCGCGCCGGGTCATCACCCGCGCCCGCGCCGTGCTTTCGACCCTGGAACAACTCAACGTCAATCTCACTGAACGCGAACGCGCCGCCGCCCGCCCCAGCACCGGCGGCAGCGGCCCCGTACAATTGACCCTGTTTGAAGCCGCCGAGCATCCCATCGTCGGTAAACTGCGCGAATTGGATGTGGATGATCTCAGCCCACGGCAGGCGTTGGATATGTTGGCGAAGTTGCAGCGGGAAGTGGGAACAGCTACCGCCAAGAAAAAACAAGAAAAATAAGTTTCGCGCAAGCGGAACTGCTACGCGATGCCATTATGCCAACACAACTGGTGCGCAACCTGTACCGTTGTCCGTTGCCCGCGCTGAAATACCTGCTGTTTATCCACCATCGCCTGCACAGTCTGTCCACCCCAGTTCAAGGTAATGACGCGGTGGGGGCCGAGATGTTCAATCAGGGTGATCTCGGTGGCGTCTCCGGCATGACCGGGCGCCAGGCGCAGATGTTCAGGGCGAATGCCGATGGTTGCGGTGGTGGCGCCGTCGGGAGCCGGGCCAAGGTCGAGTCCGGCTTCCGTGTGCCAACGTCCGCTGCGATTCAGCGCGGAAAACAGATTGATTCGCGGTTGACCCACCAGGCGGGCGACGGTTGGAGAGGCCGGGCGCTGATAGATGTCTTCGGGTGTGCCGACCTGCAAGATGCGGCCATGGTCGAGAACGGCGATGCGGTCGCCCATCGACAGGGCTTCGGCCTGGTCGTGAGTGACGTAGATCATCGGAATTTTCAGGTTGCGGCGAATGACCGCGAGTTCGACCCGTAATTGCTCGCGGAGCTTGGCATCGAGATTGGTCAACGGTTCATCGAACAAAAATAAGCGCGGGGTGCGCACGATGGCGCGGCCTATCGCCACCCGCTGCATCTGGCCGCCGCTGAGTCGGTGCGCGGGTCGATCGAGATACGGTTCCAGAGCCAATAAGCGGGCAGCCGTGGCGATTCGCTGGTGGATGCTCTCGGCGTCTAGGCGCCTACCTGGAGCCTGGAGCGGAAAGGCAAGATTGGCGCGCACGGTCCATTCGGGATACAGCGAAAAATTCTGGAACACCAAGGCCATGTCGCGGTCAGCGGGGCTGAGGCCGCTGATATCGCGGCCGTCGAGGTGGATCTCACCACTGTCCGGCGTCTCGAGCCCGGCGAGACAACGCAGCAGCGTGGTTTTCCCGGCTCCGGTGGGGCCGAGAATGACCAGGAGTTCATCCGCACCGACGTCGAGATTGACCCCGGCCAGCGCAGGAATGGGGCCGAAACGTTTGCTGATAGCGCGCAGGGTGATGCTCATTGCAGACGCAGTCCGTCGCTGCCGAACCACAAAGCGTGCACGGCGTCCAAGCGCACCCCCAGACTGGTTCCGGGGGCGTGGCGCTGCCCCGGTGGGGTGCGCATGATCAGACGCTGGCCCTGACAGTTGAGATGGAGATTGCGCCACGCCCCGAGATATTCATCGAGCATCACCGTGCCGCGCCACGGGGCGGTGTCGTCGAGGTGGAGATATTCGCTGCGGATACCACAGGTGAGCGGACCGTCGAGCCCCTGCGCCGGCGCCGGCAGCAAACGGATCGCAGTATCCGCAGGGTGGAAATTCCCATCGCAAATGACCCCGGCGATGCGATTCATGCCGGGGCTGCCGACAAAATCGGCAACAAAGAGATCGGCGGGATTTTCATAGATCTCTGCCGGAGTGCCGATCTGGCGGATGCGGCCCTGATCCATCACCACCACCCGATCCGCCAAGGTCATCGCCTCCTCTTGGTCGTGGGTCACGTACACGGTGGTGACACCGGCTTCGAGTTGCTGACTGCGGATGACGCCCCGCAGATATTCGCGCGCTTCGCCATCAATGGTGCCCAGAGGCTCATCCATCAGCCACAATTGCGGGGCGCGAATCATCGCCCGGGCCAAGCTGACGCGCTGCTGATCCCCGCCCGCCAATTGGCGCGGCGAGCGGTCGAGCAGGGATTCTAGGTGCAACCGGGCGACCACCTGGGCCAGGCGCTGTTCGCGCTCTGCCCGCCGCATGCCGCTACTCTTCAGGGGAAAGAGCAGATTTTCGCGGACCGAGAGATGTGGATAGAGGGCATAAAATTGAAACACCATGCCGACATCGCGCTGGGAAGGGCGCGCGGTGGTGACGTCTTTCCCACCCAGATGGATGGATCCCGCGCTGGCGATCTCCAAACCCGCGATACAGCGTAAAGTGGTGGTCTTGCCACAGCCGGACGGGCCGAGCAGGACTACGAATTCACCTTGGGCGATGGCGAGATCTACCCCCCGCACGGCAAGAAATCCGTCGTCGTAGCGTTTCTGCAATCCCTTGACGGCTAGAAAATTCCCGGCAATTCGTCCCGCCTGCAGCGGGACCGCTGGCTGCGCCAGCGTCGGCTTTGCCGGGAGTCGTGTGGTTTCGGAGTCGACGCCCCCACTCCGCTCCGGCCCGGTCGGGTCTGCGCCCCCCCGCAGCCTGCGACTGCTCACGCGGACCTCTCGTGCGGCAGATGCGCGGTGATGATCTGCACGGGTGTGGCCACCAGCAGCACCCAGAAACCATAGAAAAAACCGGGCTGCCACCAGGGTTGAAATAATAACGCCGCCCCACTGAGGAGCATCAGCAGGGCCCCGCGATCAGCCCAGGCCCAGATGGTGCGCCGGGAACGCGTGGCAGCCGCGGGAGTCGTGGCAGTGGCGGGCGTCATTGTTTGATCGTCCCGAATGTCACCCCGCGCAACAGGTGACGGCGCACGAGCACGGTGAAGACCATGATCGGGGCGACGAAAACCAGCGCGCCAGCGGCGACCTGCGGCCAGGGGATACCGTTGATGTTGCCTTGCAATCCGGCGAAATACACCGGCACCGTTTTGGCCTCGTAGGGATTTAGGCTCAGGGCGAAGCCATATTCATTCCAGGCGGCGATTAGACAAAACACCGCGGTCACTGCCATGCCTGTGCGGGCTTGAGGTATGATGATGTGAAAAAAAGCATGAACGCGCGAATAGCCGTCAATCAGGGCGGCTTCTTCGAAGGCTTTGGGAATATCATCGATGAATCCTTTCATCAACCACACGGCCAAAGAGAGATTGAACACGGTGTAGAGCAGCATCAAGCCGATATGGCTGTTCTGCATGTCGACGTGCCGGTACATGATCAAGATCGGCGTCACCACCGCGAGGGGTGGCAGGAAACGCGTCGAGAGAATAAAGAACAGCCAATCCTTGGCCCCGGCGATACGAAAACGTGAAAAGCCATACGCCGTGCAGGTGCCCAAGGCGACGGCGGCGGCGGTCGAGACCAGGCCGATGATCACCGAGGTCAGGCAATGTTGCCAGAAACCACTCTGCACACCACTGACAGGGGGCGTGCCCAGACTGGCATAGGCGGCGAACGTCGGCGCAAACGTATGCACGGAATCGGGTTCAGCACCGGGTAGCGGAATTGCCTTGAGGGTTAAACTGGTGGCGTCGGCTGGGGGTTTCAGCGAGGTCAGACCGAGCCACACCAACGGCGCGCAGGCGATCACCGTGTAGAGCACCAGTACCGTGGTCCGCAGCCAATTCATCCAGCCCGTCCTTGGCGTGCTTGCATCCAATCGAGGTAGCGGGTGAACAGCGTCGCCATTGCAATCACCACTACCAAAACCACGCAGGCATACGCCGAACCGAGGCCGACCTTGCCATTGCCGAATATGATCTGGTAGAGCAGGGCCGAAACGGTGCGGGTGTCGGCCTGATTGGGACCCGTGATGGCCATGACCAGATCGAATTGTTTGAGCGCATCGGTGGCGCGTAAAAGCACCGCCAGTCCCAACAAGGGCGCGCACAGGGGCAGGGTAATGCGGGTAAATACTCGCCACGAGGAAGCGCGATCGATTTCCGCTGCTTCGTACAACGAACCAGGAATGGCATTCAGTCCAGCTAGGCTGACCAGCATCATAAACGGCGTCCACATCCACACGTCGACGATGAGCAGGCACAGAAAACGATGATCGGTGCGCCATACCGGTTGCTGGTTATGATCCAGGCCGAACAGAGCCAATACCTGATTCAGTGGCCCGTAACTGCCTTCGAAGATCAGATTCCAAAACAGGCCCATCACCGCGGGTGACAACATCATCGGCACTAATAAAAGCGTCAGGAGGGCAGTCTTGCCCCGAAAGGGCTTTTTCAGGGCCAGGGCGAGTATGAATCCCAAGGTCAATTGGATGCCGACCGCCAGCACGACAAACAGGCCAGTGGTGCGCATCGCCGCCCCGTATTTGGCGGCGAAAGTCCGGTTGCTGAACACCTGGGCGAAATTATCGAAGCCAACCCACGACCACGCCCCGCCGGTGATGTCAGCATCGGTGAAAGCATGGATGACCGTGTACACCAACGGGTAGGCGTTGAAGGCAATCAGCACTAGCAATGTCGGCCCGACGAAACTCCATTTCAGCCACCCGCTGCCCGAGGTCGGGCCACGCGGGTGTGGCAACGAGCTTCCAGAGAGTGCAGGCGACGGCGACCCGATTGGCATTATTTGAGCAGACCGGCTTCGGTGAGAATATTCTCGTGGGCCTCGGCCAGCGCATTCAACGCAGCCTGTGGTTCAAGCGATCCATCCAGGGCTTCGCCCAGGTACTGAGTCGCTGCGGCGAGCAGTTCATTATAGACCGGCACGTTCCAGAAGTCCTGCATGATGCTGACGCTGTCAGCAAAGGCCGCATTGTAGGGGGTTGCTTCGCGGAAAGCCGGACTGGCGAGGATCCCCGCATGTGCAGTAAATCCGGCGTCCTTGGTGATCCATTTCTTTTGCACGGCCTCGCTGGAAAACCAGGCGATGAACTGTTTGGCGGCGGCCTGTTTCGCCGGCACGGTTTTGGTCGAGATAGAAAAGCCTTGTCCGCCTAGGCTGGCCATGCGCTTGCCCTGATGGCCTGGGACGACGAAGAAACCGGCCTGTTCCCCCATGGCCTTGCTGATTCCCGGGAAGAAGGCGAAGTAATCCATCGCCATCGCCGTCGAACCATTGGTGAACGATTCCAGACAGTTGCCATAATCGAAGTTACCGGCGCCATTGGGTCCGTAGGCGAGCAGCCCCTTCATCGTGGTCAGCGCGGTGACGGCGCCGGGCGAATTGATGTGGCCAGCGACGGCGTAGGTGGTGCCATTACCCCAGCTGCCGCCAAAGGCCCAGAGAAAATTCTGATAACCCATGACCAAGGAATCATACCCCCGACCAGTCAATAACGCGCAGCCGTAGCGGTTATCGGCGGGGCGATGGAAAAATGCAGCGATATCACGGAATTCGCTCCAGGTGGTGGGCACTTCCAGGTCGCGGCCGAATTTCGCTGTGAAGGCGGCGCGCTCGGCTGGATCGGCGAACCAATCTTTGCGATAGGCAAAGCCGACCGCATCAGTTTCGCAGGGCGCGGCATAATACTTTTTGCTGCCGGTGGGATATTCGCACAGATAGGTCAGGGCCTGGGGCAAAATGGTGTCGAGGTTGACCGCCTTTGGCAGCCAGTCGCTCAGATCCATATACAGGCCCTTGCTGGCGCCGCGTCCGATCCATTGGCTGTCGCCGACCACGATGTCGAACGAAGTCTGCTTGTTGCCGAAGTCGAGAAAGACCTGGTCCTGGAAGTTGGCCCACGGAATTTGGTGGACCTGCACCGCAATCCCCGTTTCGGCGGTGAACTCTTGACTGAGTTCCTGCAGGCCTTCGGCGGGGGCCCATTGCGCCCACCAGATCGTGATTGATTCGGCCGCGGTTACAGCGGAGGCGGTCCAGGCCAGGCAACAGGCCAGGGCCAGACGCCGGCAGGCAGCAGCGAACGGAATGCGTGAAAGCAGGGAGAAAGGCATGGGAACTCCGCCGGTGAAGGGCCACCGCAGGGAGGTGGTGGCCAGCAAAGTCGGCATGGAAGCGCTTGCGTGGGCCAAGTCAACGCCGGGTCGGGCCTCCTGGAGCGGGTGTGCCGTTGGGCGTGGTCGTGCTTGCAAACAAGCCTCCATCTGCCTTCTGTGTCTGCCTGTGTCTGCCTGTGTCTGCTTTCCCCGTCTGCAGAGACCGCCACCATGCCGCCATGGATCTCACCGCTGACCTCGTCGTCCGGGAACCCTGCAAGCTCGGCGAGGGCCCGCGCTGGAGCGTGCGCGACCGTTGTCTGTGGTGGGTGGATATTCGTGGCCATCGCGTCCTGCGCTGGGACCCCGCCAGCGGTGATCTGCGCACCTGGCCGGTGCCAGCCGATATTGGTTTTCTCGCCGAGCGTACTCAAGGCGGGCTGATCGTCGGCTTGCGCGATGGGCTGTATGCTTTTAATCCCGGCACCGGCGCCTGCACCGCGCTGGGCGCGACGCATGCCCATGATCCGGCGGGCTTCCGTTTCAACGACGGTGCCTGCGACGCCGCGGGCCGTCTGTGGGTCGGCACCATCGGGCCCAAAGGTCAGGCGCACCTCTATCGTTTCGATCCCGGCTTGGCGCGCACGACCTTCCGTAGCGATGTCACTGTTTCCAACGGCATCGCATGGTCGCCTGATGGCACCAGCATGTATTATATTGATACCCCCAGCCAAGTGGTGATGGCGTATCCGTTTGCCGAAGAAAATGGCACCCTGGGTGAGGGCCGCGTCGCGATCACCATTCCCAACGAGATCGGCCACCCCGACGGCTGCTGCATCGACGCCGAAGGCATGCTGTGGGTGTGTCTGTGGAATGGCGGCGCCGTTCTGCGCTGCGATCCCGCTACCGGCAAAACCTTAGCGCGTATCACCATTCCCGGTGCGCGGAATGTCACCGCCTGCTCGTTTGGCGGCCCGGATCTGGATACTCTCTACATCACCACCGCTGGTGGCGGCGATCCGCAACAACCGGAAAACGCCGGCTGTTTATTCGCGGCGCAGCCGGGCGTGCATGGGCTGCCGTGGCATGCGTTCGCAGGGTGAAAAGAATAGGGGGCTCAACTCTCTCGGTATAAAATATGGTTAAGCAAGGTTTTCTGCCGTGTTGCCCCCTTCGGCATTGACGGTGCTTGCAGCGTGGAGATGCACCCGCTCTGCGTACCGCCGACTTCAGTCGGCTGTGTGGCGTGGTCCGGGGAATACCGACGTGCAACGCAGTTCCCGAAAGCGGCAATTTAGCCGAGCCAACACACGTCAGCGGTACGGAGAGGGGATTTTCGCGGCAGGTATCCGGTCGCGGAGTGCTTATAGCGTTCGTCAAAGTCCTCCGGGCGGTATGAGCAGTTACGCCCTCTTGCCCAGACGCGCCCCCAGCAATCATCCCCCGCGTGAATGCCCCGCTTCCGTCCTGGCGTCGCTATGCGCTGCCGCATCTGTGGATCGTGCTGATCCTGGCGCCGTTGCTGGTTGCGGGGGTGGCCGGGATCGAGCGTTGGCCGTGGTCGGCGTGCGCCATGTTTGCCCGGTACCGTCAGCCCGGCGAGCTGCGCTGGCGTTTCTGCCTGTTGGCTCGGCCGGCCGATGGGGAATTCACCGCTATGGAGCCTGAGCGGTACGGCCTGCGCCCGGCGCAATTGTGGCGACTATTCTTTGTGCATGTCTACGGCAGCACGGATCCGCATCTGCCACAAGGGGCAATTCCGAACGACACCCCGGCCGCATTCACCGCGCGTTTGCAGGCCTGGTTTGCCGGATTGTGCATCCACCTGCGTCAACGCGGCATGCCCGGGGCAGATGCCTGGACGGAGTTGCGTCTGGACTTGGCCAGCGTCGACCCTGCTGGCGCCGAGACCTCGCGTCGGACCATTGGCATCTATACGACCGCAAGCGGCATCTTCCGGCATACGTCGCCATGATCCGCGCGTGGCTGCGTTTTTGGTTTGCCGATGGCCCCATCCACGTGCTGGGAATCGTGCGCGTGGTAATGGTGCTGAATGCGCTGCTGTTGCAGGTCTGGCCTGCAGTTCGGATGCTGCCGTTTTTTGCGATCCGTCCGACCGCGTTGTCACATCCGACCGGCTTTCACGCGCTTTTCGGCTTGCCGTGGCCGCCGGATCCGGGGTGGACGATGGTGATCGGCTGCTTGGCGTTGATCAGCGGCGCCACTGCCTGCCTGGGTCTCGCCACTCGGATCAGCTTGGTGATATTTGCCGGATGTTTCGGGTATCTCGCCGGCGGCCTGAGCAGTCTCGGGGTGGTCGACCACGCCACCGTGTTGACCTTCCACGTTTTGTTGGTGCTCATTGTTGCCCCCGGCGCCACGGCGTGGTCGCTGGACGCGCTGTGGGCGTGGCGGCGCGCACGCGGACCCTTGCTGCCTGCCCTGCGTGGCCCGGTGGGCAGCCGGTGGGGCGTGCAGCTTCTGTTGGTCATGTTGTCAGCGGTCTATCTGCTGTCGGGGATTGCCAAGCTGCGCTGGGGCGGCCTGGCTTGGGCCGACGGAAATACGCTGGGCTGGTATCTGTCCGGCCAAGCTACGATGGATTGGGTGCCAATGCTGGCGGGCCATGGCGTGGATGCTGCCACCGCGTGGCGCGATGGCATTGGTCTGCAGGATCACGCGTACAGCTCGCATGCGTCGGTTATTGCACGCTGGATCGCTGCGCATCCGCCGTTGCCGATGCTGTTGTCCCTTGGCGCCCTCGGCTTTGAACTCGGGGCGTGGCTGATGCTGATTCCGCGGCTGCGTAATTGGGTCCTGCTGCCGGCGGTTATTTTTCATGCGACCATCGGCCAGCTCATGGCGCACAGTTTCTTCGATTGGCAATTATTGTGCCTGCTGTTGGTCGATTGGCCCGCCGCCATTCGAGCACTTGATATGGTTTTGCGCCGGATTTGGCCGCAATCAGCAGAGTCTGGCCAGATCACGGTCCTGTACGACGGACTGTGCGGACTATGCGACGCGACTGTGGCTTGGGCCCTGGACGTCGACCGCAAGGGCTGCCTGCGTTTCGCCGCTTTGCAGTCCCCCGCCGCCGACCGCCTGCTGGGTCCCGTCGAGTCGCGTACATTGCCGGATTCGATTGTTGTGGTCCGCGACGGCCAGTCTCTGGTGCGCAGCGATGCGGTGTTGGCCATGTGCCGCGAGCTCGGCGGTCTCTGGCGCCTAGCCGCGATAAGCCGCGTGCTGCCGCGCCGGCTGCGCGATTATCTTTATGCCTGGGTGGCAAAGCGGCGATACGCGCTGTTCGGGACGTTGCCGACCTGCCGGCTGCCAACGCCAGCGCAGCGGGGGCGATTTTTGGTGTGAAGGAATAATTTGAATGAGGGGAAATGCGGGCCCGATTGCCCCCTTCGGCATTCGGGGTGCTTGCAGCGCGGAGATGTGGCCGATCTCCGTACCTCCGACTTCAGTCGGCTGAGCGATGTAGTGGCGAATATCGAGATGCAACGCATTCCCTGCTTGGCGTCACTCCTCCAATATATCATCCAAGACGAGGCCAGACTCATCAATATTGATCACAAGACCTAGGGCTGCACACGCGAAAAGGAGTTCCCGCACGGTAACGCTCTTGAACGTACCAACGACCAGCGCTTTTTCGGTCCGCTTTGAGTAGACGGAAATCCCAACGCGGGAAGCAGAGTAGGGCTTTGCATCGGCGTACAGCGAATTCCACACAAGAGCAGGCCCAGTTCGACGGGTTCCTTGAACTCAAAGGTAAATCGATCATCGAGCAGTCGGATAATTTCGTCGCCTGAAATATTCGCGGCATTTTCTGACCAGGCATGGGTAAAAAAATAACAATGAAGCGAGTATCGATCGCTTCACGATGCACCACCTTTTGGCACGTTATTGGTCATGTAATGTACTGGTGAGCAGCAGGTTTGAATATTTCCGCACGCTGTCTTATTCCTTCGCCTTACCCGCCTCATACGTCCGGGTTCCCGAGATGGTTCCGTCGGGTTTGTACCAGGCTGCTTTTCCATCGAGAAGACCGTCGGCGTAATGGACGTGAGCGCGGGTGCTGCCGTCGGGGTAGAATGCGCTGCCTTCTCCATGTTTGCGCCACGATTGGAGGTGGTACTGTTCGCTGCGCATGCCCGGATGGGAAAAGAAAGTCCAGGTACCGGTGCCATTTTCGTCAACCGTTAGGGTGTTCGCGATCCAGCCAGCCTCGCTGTACGCGTGCCACGAGCCTGCGGGAACGGGTCCGAAGCACCGGGCCTCGGCGTCGCCCAGATGGTGCGCGACGGCTTGCAGCGCGCCTTCTTGATGCAGGAGGTAGAGCCCGCCAGGTAATGCATCTACGGTATTGCCGGGTCGATGTGCTGATGCTAAGGCGGCATTCCACGGCAGGACCGCGACGGCATCAATTTTGGCATCGGGATTTCGATAGCTGATGACGACATGATCGAAGAAGGCGAGGTAGTTTCCCGCTTTCAAGGTTACGCCTAAGCCGCGAATCGGGGTGTCGCCCAATTCGCTGAGGCCGCTTTCCAGCAGGGGGTCGTGGGGCACGATCAGATCCGGTTCGCCGAGGACGGTGCGGATGCGTTTGAGGCTCGGCAGGCGATCTGGAGTGGCAACGGTGAGGCTGATCGGTTCGCCCGCTAAGCCATGCAGCAGACTCATCAGACGAAATTCACCGAATACACCCCCAATGAGGGAATTGTCGCGGAGCAGGGCCCCGCCGCGCGTATGGAATCGCTGGACCTGTTCATCCATGTCGGCTGCTTGCACCTGCAAAGCATCCATGATGGCGGGGCGCGTCCATTCATCTTCAGCGTGAGGAACAAAGCGCAGACGAGCATGCACCGTCGTTGGCAGGTCGTTGGTGAATTCAAACCAGATAATATAATCTTGACCGGCTTTCAGGCTGTTTTCGCTCAGGCTCTGCACATAACAGGTATAGGTGGGATCACTGGTCCAGGTTCCGCCAGCAAGACACGGTGCCCAATGGAAATTTTCGAATCCGCTGCCAGTGCCGCTGACGGGAATAATATACCAGGAACTGCACGCATTGGGCGTGGCAAAGGCCCAGATCAAGTCACCCCCCGCTTCGGGCACGTGGATGCGGCAGGCATCCACGCGCATATCCCCGACGCGCACGGGGTCTGCGTTGAGGCTCAAAATCTGGAAGGCAGGTCCATCGGCTTGAGCAGGTTGCAAGAGCGGGAGTCGGTCAGCTGCGGCCTGCAAGGCGGGAAAGACCACTTTGGATTGTTCCTCCGTCATCGCGGACAGCAGGCCAATACAGACGAAGAGCAGTGAGATGCGCATGCTGAACCCTAACGCCTGAAGATAAAACTCCAGTCTTACCAAGGCTGCTTGGGGGCAGGGCTCGCATTCGCGGTTTTGCCTGGGGTTCCGGCTGAGCGGTCGATCTGATTCGGAGAATGGAAACGGTGGCTCGGTATGCTGATTGGTGGGGCCTGGCTGACTTCGGTATTGAGGTGCTTCCAGCGTGGAGATATGGCAGATCTCTGTACTGCCGACTTCAGTCGGCTGAGCGGCGTGGTCTGACGAATATCGAGTAGCAACGGCTTCCTCGTTAGCAGCGATGCACTTCGAGCCGACTAAAGTCAGCGGTACGGAGATCGGGCAAACCTCTGGTTAGTCACGGTCGGGGAGTGGGGGAGGTGCGCTTTGGCTTAGACCGCTTGCGGATGGGTGCCCGGTCCGAGCTGGTGGGCCATGAAAAAACCCTTGGTCGGAAGACCAGGGTTTTTTCGTGGCGCGCCGGAGAGGGTGAGCGGGGTAGCGGCGGTCGTCCGCCGCTAGCATGCACCGCATGCGGCCCCGCGAACGCCCATCCGCTTGCGGATGGGTGCCCGGTCCGAGCCGGCGGGCCATGAAAAAACCCTGGTCGAAAGACCAGGGTTTTTTCGTGGCGCGCCGGAGAGGACTCGAACCTCTAACCTTCTGATCCGTAGTCAGATGCTCTATCCATTGAGCTACCAGCGCCGATGGCGACATCCCGCTGACGCGGGAGGCGCACCGTAGAGGGCCGAATGCGGAGGTCAAGCCCCAGAAAGAGGGGGGAATCCCCGGCCTAGCTCAGTGAAACCCAATCGGGAACCAAGCTGGACCCTGACCGGAAAGGGCGCCAGGGGCTACTGCCACATTGCCTCTGTGGCTGCGCCGGTAGGCTCACCCACCCCGATGGTCATCGTCATCGACAACTATGACAGCTTCACCTGGAACCTGGTCCAATACCTGTGGGAATTGGGCGCCGAGGTCACGGTGTATCGCAACGACGAGCGTACCGTCGCCGAGGTCCTGGCTGAGCGCCCGGATCGCGTGCTGATTTCGCCCGGTCCCTGTTCGCCCACCGAGGCGGGGATCAGCGTCGACCTGATTACCGCCTGCGCCAAGGCCAAGCTGCCGTTATTCGGCGTGTGTCTGGGTCATCAGGCCATCGGTCAGGCCTTTGGCGGCGTGGTCGAGCGCGCCGGTCGGCTGATGCACGGCAAGACCTCGCGCATCCGCCACGATGGCAAAGGGCTATTCGTGGGCGTGCCGAGTCCCTTCACCGCGACGCGGTATCACAGTCTGGTGGTCAATGACAACTTGCCGCCCGGATTAATTGCCACCGCGTGGAGCGAAGACCAAGGAGAATTGATGGGCCTGCGTCATGAAAGCCTGCCGATTCATGGCGTGCAATTCCATCCCGAAAGTTTTCTGACCGAACACGGTCACGTGCTGCTGCGCAATTTCCTGGAGATGCGATGAGTCATTCCGAGGACCCGGCTGACATTGATAATCTCGACCAAGCCGTGGGCGCAGCCAACGACGACGTGAATTTTGACAAGGCCGCCGAGCCCACCGACTCGACAGAAATAGCGGCCCGCCCCGAGGAATCAGCCCCTGCCGAGGCCGCCCCTGCCGACGATGGCATGCGCCCCGGCCTGCAAGTCCCCTTGGATGGTCGCCAAGAAGAACTGCCGCTGATCGAAACCCTGACTTCAGCCGAAGCGGCGCGGGCGGCCGAGGGTGCATCGATCACCATCGCCGATCTGCCCATGCTGGTGCCGGACACCGCTGATCTGCCCCCGCATGAATTACGCGCCGTGGTCGAGGCCCTGCTCTACGTGGCGACGCGCCCGTTGACGGTAAAGAAACTGCAAGAATGTCTGCCCGGCACCGCCAGCGATTATCTCGAAGGCTTCCTTGCCGGTTTGGCCGAACGCTATGACGCCGAGAACCGCGGCTGGGAACTGCGTCGTATCGCTGGCGGTTGGCAACTGCTGACCCGGCGCAGCCTGTATCCGTGGGTGCGTCAACTCGATCGCCGCGAACTGCCGACCAAACTGTCGAAGAGCGCCTTGGAAACCCTGGCCATCGTCGCCTACAAGCAGCCGATCACCCGTGGCGAAGTCGAGGACATCCGCGGCGTGCAGTGCGGCCCCGTCCTGCGTCAGCTCATGGATCTAAAACTGGTCCTGGTCACCGGCCGCAGCGAAAGCCTCTTGGGCCGACCCCTCTTGTATGCCACCACGGACCAATTCCTGACCCGCTTTGGCCTGGGTTCGACAGAGGATCTGCCGAAAAAGCATGAGTTTGGACATTAAAAGTCCTAAGTCCTAGGTCCGAGGTCCGAGGTCCTAGGTCCTAGGTCCAGTCAGATCCCTTTTTGCGGGGACTCCACGCAAATACACGTGCCGGTTTTGACGTTGCATCTCATCACAGGATGCCTTCGACCTCGGACCTAGGACCTAGGACATCGGACCTAGGACATTGGACCTAGGACATCGGACATCGGACCTAGGATCTCACCCGTGTTCGTCGCAGACACGCCAAATCAGTAACAGGGTTTGCGGCCTTGATCGCCGTGGCTCTTGCATCCAATGCCGATCTATGACTCGACTTGGTTATGCGGCGCTGGCGATGATCCTGGTTGCCTTGGGATGGTATGTCCTGCGGCCCGTTCAGGATACCTCGGTCCATTGGCAGCATGTGTATGAAGGGCCCATCCCGACGGCGTACACCATCCATGCCCAGGGCCTGACTCAACAGGTCACCGACAAACGGGTGGTGATCGATGGCATCGCTTTGCCCTTGGGTGAGGAAAAGGCCAACGGGCTGTGGAATCAGCTCCAGGTGTTGTCGGCGCCTGCGGACCGTCTCGTAAAGGGGGTGGCGCCTGCCGACTATGCCGCCTACGGCATTGATCCCTCGGTGCGGTCGATCAGGGGCGCGGATTTCGCGCTGGCCTGGGGCGTCGCGGATAATTCCGGTTATATCGTGGATCAAAAAAGCGGCACGGTCATGGCGTTCGATCCAGGCGTGAGTGCGCGACTGGATGCGTTATGCGGGCGGCTGGACGCAGAAATCCCGGTGCCTTTGTTGAATCCGGTCGCGGTGACGGTTGGGCACGAACGTTTCGTTAGTCGTGGCGCCCAATGGGTGGCAGCGTTGTCGGCGACGCGGCCCTCGGCGACGGCGCGCGTGCGTGACCTGATGAATTTTATTAATGATCTGCGCCTGACGGATCTGGCCGGCACCGTGCCGGACAGATCCGGCACAAGGCCGGAGGATAGTACCGAAATAACCCGCGTGCTGGTCGAATACCCCGCGAGCGAAGCGGTCAAAGCCGGGTATGATCCATTCCTGGATATTATCGTGCGCGCCGATCCCGTCGGCGGCGGTGGAACCTGGCAGGCCACTGGGTGGCCGGCGCAACCATTGAATCCGCTCCAAGTCTGGCGGGTGCGTTACCTGGCGGCTGCCTTCAGTGAGGATCGCGTATTCAATCTCGGCAGTGCCATTTTCGGGCATGGTATCACCGCCGTCGCTGTTACTCGCGGTGGGCAGCCGTGGTTCCTCCTCAAGTCTTCCAATGCCCGTGAGCTGGACGATTTATCGTCGAAGTGGGATGTCGTGTGGGATGGGGGGCGTGAATACGCGGATCCCACCGCCGCGGATCAGCTCGCGTCGGCCTTGAACGGGATCAACGTGCGCGCGGTGCGGCCGCGCTTGGTGGTTGAACCGGCGTGGCCCGATGCGGTCCAGCTGAGGGTGACCGTCAAAGGTCAGGCTGAACCCATCATCTTGGAGATGCGCGGGCGCGCGGTGCGCAGCGCGACGCATGTCGGCTACGCGATCGAATTACCGGAACTGCTTGCGGATCTGCGCCCGGACCGCTTCCTCGACAAGGTCCTGGCTAGCCGCGCGCCAGAGCGGGTGGTCAAATTGCAGCGCCGCTTGTTGGATCGCACCCCGGCCGTGGAAGAAACCTTTGCCAGTGACGAGCGCGGCATCTGGCGCCGTACCTTTCCCGCCGGTGGACCGGTCGATCAGGTGATGCTTCAGCGTCTGGCGCGGGCAGCTGCTGGTGGCACCGCCACGGCGGTGCGCTTGGCCACCGCCGCTGATCGCGCCTTGGCTGACGATCCCAGCGTAGAAATCGCCGTTCGCTTTGCGCCAAAGTCCACCGGCAAGGCCAATGATTACACCGATCTCGAGGAAACCACCTCGATCGATCTCGGTCTGGCTCTGGGCAAACGGGACGGGGTGTGGCGGGCGCTGCTGTTAGGCGGCGGTATCGCGTATGACCTGGAGGCGGATCTGGTCGACCTCTTCACGAGTGATGTCACCTCGCCGTTGATCATGCCGGTGGTGCCGGCCCTGGTGTCAAAAATTGTCCTTACCGGTCCGCCGGGCCAGGGCGACATCGTGGATCTGCGCATGCAATACAATGGGTGGATGCTGATGGGGGACACCAAGCCGGTGCCAGCAGCAGAAGTGGAAGTCCGCCGCCTGCTGCGCGATATTTCCAACTTGGTTGCCACGCGGAGGGTCGAGGGACTGGCCTTGGTTGGCAATGAAGTGGCGGCAACCGTGACGGTGACCGTGCCGGGATCCGAACGGGACCTGACTGAATCGATGGTCATGCAGATCGCGGCCCCGGGCACGCTCGGCGCTGCTGCCGATGCATGTATTGTATTTGCAGAATCGACCCGCGTTGGCGCCATGGTGCGCAGCCGCGCCATGGTTCCGGCGGCGGCGGTCGCTGGCTTCGCACCTGATCGTGCGCGCTATCACGTGGCGCCATGAATCAGGAAATCCTCGTGAAATTACCCGGCAACCCGCCGCCTGCGGGCGGGGGAACCTTGAAACAGCGGATCCTTGCCGATCTCAGTGCGGCCGGTTGCCAGCCGCTGCATCGGCTCGGGCAGAACTTCATGATCGACGCGCCGGCGGTGGCTGCGCTGGTCAACGGTCTCCACCTGGAGCCTGGGGATCGCGTGGTCGAAATCGGTCCTGGCACCGGCGTGCTGACGGAACAATTATTGGCGCAGGGCGCGACCGTGCTGGCGGTGGAACTCGACCGCGGATTATTCGCCCATCTTAGCCAGCGCTATGCTGGAAATCCGGCAGTGACGGTCGTGCATGGGGATTGCTTGGCGGGCAAAACCCGTCTGCATCCAGCCATCGAATCCTTCGCCGCTGGGCCGTGGAAATTGGGCGCGAATCTGCCCTATGATGTGTCGATCCCTGTGCTGCTGAATGCGGCGGCCGGGGCCCCGGATTGCCCACCGCCGTCGCGGATGGCGGTCACCGTGCAGCGTGAAGCGGCGGTACGGTTGTGTTCTGCTCCGGGCAGCGACGCCTGGGGCGCATCCGCAGCGACCTTCCAAGCGGCTGGGGATCCGCGCCTGCTGCGGCGTCTGGCGCCGTCGTGCTTTCACCCGCGCCCGCGTGTCGACAGCGCTATTCTTGGCTGGACGCTCCGCGATGCGGTGCCCGCCGGTTTTGGCCTGTGGTGCCGATCGCTTTTCGCCTATCGCCGCAAGGTGTTACCGCGGGCCCTGCGCGATTGCGGGGCCAGCGTGGACAGCGCCGCGGCGGCGCTCGCCGCGGCTGCGCTCGACCCGACGCGGCGAGTTGAACAATTGACGGTCAATGAATTGCTGCGCCTCTTCCAAGGATGCCCATGAATCGTTTGCTGACTTCGTTACTGCCTTGCTTGCTAATAAGTCTAGCCGTGATGGCTGGTTCTTTTGCCACGGCTGCCGACAGCGCGTCTGCCGGCCAATCCGTTACCGCGCGCGTGGATGGACGCCCGATCATCTTGGCGGAGATTGAGACCCAGTTATTGCGTCGCGAAGGGGCCGAAGCGGTCGGCGAGATAGCCAAGGCAGCCTTGGCGCAGATTGACTGGGGCAATCTTCCGGAAGGCGCCGTGCTGACCTTACCTGCCGGCACCATTGATCGCGCTGCTCTGATCACCGAATTGATGCCGCGCCATCGCGAGACCGCGCTGGACGAATTGATCGCGATTGCGGTGGTTCGCGCTGCTTGCGCCAAGCAGGGCGTGGCGATCAACGAAGCGATGATCGCGGCGGAGATCGAACGGGCGGAAACTAAACTGGAACAGGTGATGGCTTCGCGCGGATTGCCGCGCATGAGCCTGGATGCTTTTCTGCGCGAACATGAACAGACCACGTTGGCGGAATACAAATCCCGTCCTGCTTTTCGCCATTTGATCGTCGGTCTGCATGCGCTGGTCCGGGCCGAAGCCGTGGATGAGGTCGGTGAGGCCGCCTTGCAGAAACAATTCGCTGCGGATCCCACCCGCTTCGCCGTCGATGAAGCGGTCGATCTGTCGGCGCTTTATATTCCATTCCGCAAACAGAAAAATGCGGCTGGAGAGGTCGCGATCAGCCCAGAAGAACGTCTACGCCTGGCCGGAGTGATGGCCGCCATCCACGGTCAACTTGCCGCCGGCAGCCTGAGTTTCGCCAATGCCTTCATCGCCTATGCCCGCAGCTACGATCCCGACGCCGCTGCTGATGGCCGCATCGGCTGGGTCCGTCATAATGGCACCCGTGCGCGGGCGAATGCGCGAGTCATTCCCGAGCCGGTGAGTGCCGCGGCGTTTGCTGCCCAGGGGCCCTTTCCGCAATTATTGCCGCCGATGGAAGACCCGGACGGCATAGAGATCATCCTGGTACACGGCTGGCGTCCGGCAGCGCAGCCGGATTTTGCCACGGTGCGCGCTCGCCTCGTTAACGAATTGGTCGACGCCAATCTCGAAGCGCGCTCGCGGGCTCTGTTGGCGCGGCTGCGCAGCCAAGCCCCCGTAACTCAGCGCACCGACGGCACTGTTCTGGTCAATAATGACGCGATCACCGTGCGTGCAGTCGAAGATGCGATTCTTCTGCAACATGGCGCCGATACGGCCAAGAGTCAATTATTGGCCAAGCTCGATGACACCGATTGGGCGGCGCTGCCCGCTGACCGTCCGGTCCTGCTCGGCCGTGGCTGGAGCGTCGAGCAACCAGTGTTGGCCGCCCGCCTGCTGGAACGCAGCGCGGCGGCCGTGCGCGAAGATCTCATCGGCATTCAATTATTGCGTGGTGCCGTTGCCAAGGCCGGCATAACCGTCGATAGCGGCATGATCGAACGTGAGATCGGACGCCTTGAGCGGGCCTATCGGCGCAGTCGGGAAGCCAAGACCAGCGATTTCGCGCGCTTTGTGCGCCTGGCCTATGGCAGCTCCATCGCGGACCTGCGTCTGGATCCGGCGTTTCGCGCCCTGGCCGGGTGTGCCGAAGTCATGCGCCGGGCAACCGTCATCAGCGCTGACGAAGCGCAGGCTTTTTTTGCCCACAACCGCGAGGCCTATCGCCAAGACGAGGCGGTGGACTGTTCGTTGATATTCCTGCCTCACCGTGCTGCCGATGGGAAATCCCTGACCGCCGCCGATCGCGAGCGCAGTCGCAAGGCCGCCGGCCAGATGTACGGCCTCCTGCGCCAGCCCCAGGCCGAATTCGCGCGCATGTGGCGCGAGTTCGGTCGTCGCAGCGATCCACTGGCCCAGGATGGCCGCATCGGCTGGGTTGGCCGCGATGGTCGGCGCGATCATCCCCAGGCCCGGATCCTGCCGCCCGAGGTGGTCACCGCGATTTTCGCCCAAGTGGGCCCGTTCCCGGTCCTGTTGCCGCCCATCGAAAACGCCCAAGGCGTCGACCTGATCCGCGTCGAAGGCCGCCGCGCCGCCCGCCCCGCCGAGTTCGCCCTGGTCGCCGACACCGTCCGCCGCGATGTGCTTGAAGCCGATTGGGACCAACGCCTGCAGACCTTCGTCGATGACCTCCGCCGCCAAGCCGAGATCGTCTACGAAGATCTGCCCCCGCTGATCAAGGCGCGGGCGGAGGAGCTTGGAGTGGGGCGGACTGCCGCTGTTCAAGAGCCGTCCGCGAGTCCCGACGGTCCGAAGTCCGAAGTCCTAGGTCCTAGGTCTCGTTTGCCTGGCGATGGAAAATAACGGCGTGATGCCTCTGCCGAGGGCTTTCTTCGAGGTGATAAACGCGTGATGCCACACGACCTCGGCTGCGGACCAGTGGCAATGACACCAGTGGCAATGACACCAGTGGCAATGAAGACCTAGGACTTAGGACCTAGGACCAGGGGCAATGAGGTGGCAATCACACACAGACCACGTGTAACGGATGACCCCCATTCCCACGAGTAAGGTCCGCCTGGAAGCTGCATCTTCTTTTCCAGTGAGGTACTTATGTCGGTCGATATGAACAAGCTGTTGGAAGTCTGCTTGCAGCAGAATGCCTCTGATATTCACATCTCGGTGGGGCGCCCACCGAGCTTCCGGATCTCGGGTGCGGTCAAGAGTCTCAACACGCCGCCGTTGACCCCCGAAGATACCACTGCGCTGATGAAGCAGATTACCCCAGAACGGGGTCAGCAAGAGATTGCGGAAGTCGGTTCGACCGACTTTGCTATCGGCTATTTCGACAAGGCCCGTTTCCGCGTCAATGTGTTTAAGCAAAAGGGCCGCCTGAGCATGGTCCTGCGCTTGATCCCGTCGCGCATCCTGACCTTTGAGGAACTTGGCCTGCCGCCGCATATCAAGGATATCTGCATGCGGCCGCGCGGCCTGGTGCTGGTCACCGGCCCGACGGGTTCGGGAAAATCCACGACCCTGGCGACGATGATCGACTTCATTAATAGCGAAGAAGAAGGTCACATCATCACCATGGAAGACCCAATTGAATTCTTTCACAACCACAAAAAGTGCGTGGTCAGTCAGCGCGAGATCCATAACGATCTGCCTGATTTTGTCGAAGGCCTGCGCCGCGCTCTGCGCGAAGACCCGGACGTGATTCTGGTCGGTGAAATGCGCGATCCGGAAACTACCGCTGCGGCAATCACCGCGGCCGAGACCGGTCACTTAGTGTTCGGGACGTTGCACACCACGGGCGCCGCGCGCACCGTGGATCGCGTCATCGACCAGTTCCCCACTAATCAGCAGGAAATGGTGCGTACCCAGCTTGCTGGAAATCTGGTCGCGGTGATTTCCCAGGCCTTAGTGCCCAAGAAGGGCGGCAAGGGCCGCATCGCCGCTTATGAAATCATGTTGATGAATAATGCGATCTCAAATCTCATCCGCGAAAACAAGAGCTTCCGCATCGACTCGACCATCCAGACCAGCGCCAAGGACGGCATGATCCTGCTCGATGATTATCTGCTAAAACTCTACCAGGCCGACATCATCGATTTCGCCAACATGATGACCTACGCCAAAGACACCAACTACCTGCAGCGCCGCGTCCAGGAATCGGGCGGCACCGGAACCTAAGTCCAATCCGGTCACACCGTCTTGTTCCTTGCCCTGTTTTGGGGCATCCTTCCCCGCCTCGCTCACCTTCGCTTCCCACCTTTCCCGCGATCGCACCCGCAATGATCAATCCGACCGGCATCGACCCCAAAGTGCTCCTCAAGAAGCTCTACGAGATGGAGGAGATCGAGGAGGCCGTCGCCCAGGCGACCTATAAGCGCCATCGCAAGGAAGCGGTCGAGATTATACCCGCCTGCATCGAAGCCGGCGTGCGCGAAGAAGCGGTGCTCTATGCCGTGGCCCAGATGTTGGGCATGGAAATGGCGCAGTTGGCGGGTATCGATTTGCCCCGCCCGCTGATCGAAAAAGTTCCTGGCCACGTCGCTCGGTCGTATCGCATCATTCCGATCCGCTTCGAAGACGGCGTCCTGGTTATCGCCACCGCCGAGCCGCAGAATCTGTCGGCCATCGATGATCTGAAATTTCAGCTCCATGCCCGCTTGATCCGCCCGGCCCTGGCTGCTGACAGTCAGATCGAGGAAGCCCTGGCTAAATATTATCCCGAACAGGCTGGAGCCGACCAGACCCACGCCTTACGCGATGAACTGCTCAAGAATTATCAGCAGGACGAAGTGATCCAAGGCACCGGCGACATGGAGGTCTTTGACCTCACCCAGCTCGCGGGCCTGGATGTAAGCGACATCGGCGCCGCCGCCGAATCGGCGCCGGTGCGAAAATTGCTCAACCTGGTTCTGCTCACCGCGGTTAAGGCGCAGGCGTCGGATATTCACTTTGAACCGTTTGAAGGCACCTTCCAGGTCCGCAATCGTATTGACGGCGTGCTCTACGAAATGCTGCCAGTGCCAAAATCGCTCTCGGCGCCGTTGGTCGCGCGTATCAAGGTCATGTCGCATCTCGATATTTCCGAACGCCGCATGCCGCAAGACGGCAAGATATCGGTGCGTATCGGTGATCGCGAAGTAGATCTGCGCGTCTCGACCCTACCGACCATGTTCGGCGAATCGGTGGTAATTCGTATTCTCGACCGGGGCGTGGTCAGCTTGGACATCAGCAAAATCGGTTTTCCCGACGACATGCTGGCGCGGTTCAATGAGATTATCCAGATGCCCAATGGCATCGTCGTGGTCACCGGCCCTACGGGCTCCGGCAAGACCACCACGTTGTATTCCGCGCTGTCCGCAGTGAACGACGATTCGGTTAAGATCATCACCACCGAAGATCCGGTCGAATACGAGATTAAAGGTCTGATCCAGGTCCCCATCGATGATGAATTGGGCAAGACGTTTTCCCGCTGTCTGCGTGCAATTTTGCGCCAAGATCCGGATATTCTTCTGGTCGGCGAGGTGCGCGACGCTGAAACCGCTAAGATCGCCATCGAAGCCTCGTTGACCGGGCATTTGGTATTCACCACCCTGCACACCAACGACGCGCCGACCGCGATCACCCGTCTGGTCGACATGGGCATCGAACCGTTTCTGCTCGCCGCGACCATCGAAACCGTGCTCGCGCAACGCCTGGTGCGCACGATCTGCGTTAAATGCAAGATTCCGTATGAGCCTAGCGAAGAAGAATTGATGACCCTGGGCATCAAGACCCGTGATGTCGCCGCGCAACGTTTCTACTACGGGAAGGGCTGCGATAATTGCAAAGGCACCGGTTACCGCGGCCGCACTGCCATCTTCGAAATGATGGAGGTCAACGACACCGTCCGCGACCTCATCCTCGGCAAGGCCTCTGCCAATCAGATCCGCATGGCCGCCCAACGCGCCGGCATGCGCACCCTCCGTGACGCCGGCATCCAAAAAGTCTTCGCTGGTTTGACCACGATTGAAGAAGTGGTTCGCGAGACGTTGGCTGCTGAAGAATAATCATCGGTTTGTCTGCGGGACGTGGGTAACTTGTCGTCCTGCGTCCTGCGTCCTGCGTCTCGACAATCATTGCCACTGGTTCATTGCCACTGGTTCATTGCCACTGGTCCGAAGTACTGATTGCCACTGGTCCGAGGTCCGAAGTCCTAGGTCTGAAAAACACGGGCGTCGGTTTGGCTGCGGCTCGCGTCTGGGCATGGGGGCGGCGGAGGGTGTGAGTGCATGGGGTAGCGCAGCGCAGCGCACCGCCCGTAATAAACGTCCGGATCATTCGGAGGTTGGCCCGATCTCCGTACCGCCGACTTCAGTCGGCATGGGGCATGTCGTGGTCCGCTGCGGTCAGGAATAATTGACGTTTTTTCGGTGTCTTTATCGTCCTGCGTCCTGTGTCCTGCGTCGATACAACTCAGTAGGCGTGACGTGACGCGGGGATAAATGAATTTTAACAGGAAACGAATATGGGCATGCACGCCATCACATGCCTTGTTTCGAGGATCTAGCATATCAGACCAGCGGCGATATTATTTCACCACCCCCACCCTGCAGAATAGGGGCCTCGGGACCTCGGACATAGGACTTCGGACGTAGGACTAGTAGCAATGAATAAATTACCACCGTGCGGTGGAATGAAATCCCGTGATGATGGAATCTCTCGTCAGTAATGGCAACCCCGTCTGCCGTGCCAGCGCGACGATGAAGCGATCGGCGGGATCACGGTGATCCCATTCCAGATCCACGGCTGCGACTGCCAATTCGGCGGTGATCGGAATGGATTGCACGCCAACGGCGCGCAGGGCGGCGAAAAAGGCGTCGCGGTCGCCCAGATCGAGGCGGCCTTGGCGGTGCTTCCAGGCGATTTCGCACCACGAGATGGCCGAGGCTCCCCACGGCGGGGGAATGGGTGGGGCATAGCGCGCGAGCAACAAATCCAGCAGGGCGCAGGTATCGAGGATGGCGTTCACGTCGGACCGCTCAGTTCGCCCCAGGCATCTGGTGGCAGGGGGGCGACGGCTTCGTCGGCGCTATAGCGAACCTGGCCAGCGGCGACTTTGCGCGCCCAGGTTTCTTGGACGGCGGCAAGATTGGTCGCCGATACCGCTGGGACGATGCGTACGGCTGGGCGACCGTGGTCGGTGATAATCAGTTCTTCGCCGGTTTCTTCGACCTGGCGCAACCAGGCTAGTACCTTGGGCTTGAATTGGGCTTTGGAGAGGGTCATGACCATCGGTGACTCCATGGTCATGACCATGGTCATATATGGGGGGGTGCAAGAGATTTCTGGGATGGGGCTGGTGGGGAGAATAGCATTCGTGGTGTTCGAGGTGCGGTGCTTTTTTGCGGTATTCCCCGGCGACGCAGAGCGTCGCGCACCGTGGGGTCGTCCGTTTCGTGGGAGGTTTTCCCGGCTGGCTCCCCTCGGCGCCTCGCCTCAACCCATACCATGTTGCCATGCGCCACGGAGCGCGACCGCATGGATCGCATGGGCATGTTATCAAAAGCGCGGCCCGCTGGGGCCACGCTGAGCACCGTTTCTAAACCGCGTTGGTCGACCCCATGGCTCAACCCCGATAATCAACGGCATGAAACCCTCAACAACACCTTCAAGCCATCGTCTCCAACATCTTCTCACTCACTGGAAACCGCGGTGCCAGGCCATGGATCACTGCCAAGCACTCATCGATGGCGAGTTCACCCATGCGCTGGACTTCGCTGCTGGTCGAACCCGCACGATGCGGAGTAATAAAACAATTGGGCAGCCGCCAGAACGGACTATCGGCCGGGGGTGGCTCGGGATGGGTGACGTCAAGATGGGCACTGATGCGGCCGGTCTCCAATTCGCGAATCAGCGCGGCCTCGTCGACCAGGGCGCCGCGCGCGGTATTGATGAAGGTGGCGCCGTCGGGCAGGGCGGCGAAGACCTCGGCGTTGATCATGGAATGACAGGCCGGGATATTCGGTGCGTGCAGGCTGAATACGTGGCAGCGCCGCGCGCAGTCGAGCATGCTGACCGGCTCGGCCCCTGCGGCGCGGATCGCCGCCGGGTCAGCGTAGGGATCATACACGATGACGCTCAAGCCCAGCGCGCGGCATCCCGCGACAACCAGCCGCCCGATCGCCCCGAAGCCGACAATGCCGACGACGGTGGACCGATAATTGCCCGGATGCGCGGAATGCCGAGCTTCTTGGCGACCTTCCAGACCTTTCCTGCGGGCGAGATTCAAACAGGTGAACCAGGCTTTATTGATCAAGGTAATCAGGGCTACGGTGACTTGCGCCACCGGCACCGCATTGGCGTGCATGGCGGTGGTGATCAGCACGTTGCGGGCATAGGACTCTGGGGTGACAAATCCTTTGACGCTGCCTGCGGCATAGCAGACCGCGCGCAAGCGTGGCGCCGCCGCCAACAACGCCGTATCCAACTTGGGCATGCCCCACGATCCCAGGAGAATATCTACGTCCGCCAAGTGCGGCAGCACCAGCCCAGCATGATTCGAGCCCAGCACACGAACATCCGCGGCGGCGTGCAAACGGTCGAGATCGAAAGGGTGAAAAAATCTGCCGAGTTCCTCGGCAGCATGCGTGATGGCGATAACAGTCATGAGGTTGGGGTGGCGTCGAAGACATCCAAGTCTTCGCCTTTATGGCTGTGGCCAGCGCGCAGCAGGCGGGTGACCGCCTCGCCGCGGCGACCTTCGACCCAGCGTTCGTAGAGGGCGTTCTGTTCGACGGCGGTGAAATCCCCGGCGGTCCCAGCAGCCAGGCGATCGCCGCGCAGAGCGTACAAAGTTACCGCCACGGATACCGACACATTCAAACTCTGCGGAAAGCCGACCATCGGAATCAGAAAGCATCCATCCGCACCACTCACGGATAAAGGGGACACACCACTCTGTTCACTGCCGAAAATCAGCGCTATCGGCTTATTTTCAAGATCTTCACGCAAACGCTGCGGCCCGACCGTGGCGCTGGCCTGCAGATCGCTGACCCAGATCCGGTAACCCTGGGCGCGCAAGGCGGCGTAGCAATCCTCGATGCTGCGATGGACATGGAGATCAATATAAAAATGACTGCCTTGGCTAATGCGGCGGTTGATTTTAAAGGTATTGCGCGACGTGGTTACATGCACGTTTTGAATGCCGAAGGCATCACACGTACGCACGATCGCGGTGGCATTGTGCGGATCGTGGCAGTCCTCGATGACCACGGTCAGGCGCGGGGTGCGCTGCGCGAGCACTGCACGGTATTTTGCTGCCCGTTCGGGCGTCAGCAGGGTGTCAAAAGGGTGACTGGTCATGGGGTGGTGTTGAGCCGATGAAAGTTGAGCCGATGGAAAAGGAGAGCCAGCGGCGTAGGCCTGCCCAAGGTCATGCAGGACACGATGCTGGTCATGGCGAAAAGACCTTGCCGTCCACCACCGTGATCGGCACCGCCGTCAGTATATCACCGCGACAGGGCCCGTCGGTACACAGACCGGTATCCGCCTGAAACGTGGCGCCATGCATCATGCAGGTGAGGGTGTTCGGCCCGGTCAGGCAGCGGCCATCACCCCAATCCAGACCGACACCGATGTGCGGGCAGCGATTGCGCCACGCATGGATGGTCTCGCCTTGACGCACCAGGATGACCTGGAACCCCGCTGGATGTTCGACGGTGATCTGACTGAAATCGGTGGAGGGATGCAGAATCGTAGGCATGCGGAGGAGGATTGTCGCGGTGTGGACGTCGGGGCAACGGTGGACGTCGGCATCCGCCCGTCCAGGATCCGGCCCATGCGGTTCCTGGTCCTATCGATAGCACTCATGCACGGCGTGCAGGCGGAAGTCGCGGGTAGCGTTCAATCACAGCGCCCCCTTGACCTGCCGAATCTGTGGGTGGGGGCGGCAAATGATGCGCTCGGGGCCACGGCGGGCAAAAATGATGATGATTACCGCTCCAGCGCATTTCTCGGCCAAGTGGCGGTGACTCCGCACGCTATCCTGGCCGCCAATCATTCCCTTCTGACCGACAAGACGGGGGCCCAGCCGGGCCGCCTCGATGAAATGACGGTGACGCTGTCCTGGCTGCCCTGGCGCCCGGTCGCTGGCTGGTTTGCGGTTGGTGCGGGGGTGCGTTTGCGTGGGGATCTTGGCGGCGAAGGCATGCAGAATCGCTGGCATGATGCCAGCAAACTGGCTCGGGTGGATTATCTCGATTATACCGACGCTGAAACCCCGGTGGTCGGAGTGGTCACTCTGGCCGGCGCCAAGAGCTTCGTCCTGTGGACGACCTCCTCGCTGCCCTGGCTGGGCAGTGGGACCACGGCCCTGGAGTGGGGTGGCCGCGGCGTGGTCGCGCATGATGGTACCTGGCAGGCCGCCACCGATGTGGTGGTAGTGGGGCGCGGGCTCGACGGCGCCATCTGGTCCGGGTTGCGCTATGAAACCGGCGGCGTCACTGATTCCGCGCCCATTCTGGAAAATGTGCTCGACCACGAAAAAGGGCTATGGGTGGTCTACGGCGCCAGCGTTGGGGCGTGGTTCATCGAAGCGGGCGGTAATCTCAGTGAACCTGGCGTCGGCGGAAAAATGGGATTCGCTAGTAATCGTCTCGGTCCGCCCGGCAGTGGCGCCGTGGTGCAGAGCGATCTGACCTACAGTCCGGGACCTGCCCTGGGTGCGGAATTGGCGTGGCGACCGCAGGGCTGGTCGGCGCCGTGGTCGTTGACCATGGGCATTCATTTCGGCAATGCGGGCCCGGCTTGGGGCGATAATTTGGTGGAGTTTCGCCAGCTTGCCGCCGGGGTCCTGGCATCAGGAATCTGGTGGCAGTATCAGACCATCGCCCTGGAATGGTACGCTGCCGCCCAACTAGGTGTGCGCGAAGATCGCGTAGCCGAACGCGGCAGCTACCTGCCTTTCCGAGAAGAATCCCAGGTGACCGGCCTTGCCGTGGGGCGCGCCGGGGTACGCCTTGCCTGGGGCGATGCGCACACGCTCGGCAGCACGTTGCGCTCAGGTATCGGTGCTGGATTGGTGGGCTGGGCGCCGTTCAGTCGCGGCACCGTGGATAATGGTATTGTCCGCGAACGTTACGCTGAGCCGGCCATGCGCCCAGAATTCTCATTCCACATCACGGCGCAGTGGTAAGGCGATCCATTTTTCAATGCACGCGGACAAAACGGTCCGCGGCCAGGGCGCGGATGGCGTCGACGTCTTCGCGGCGGGAAACCGACAGCGGAATAAGTTGGCGGATCTCCGCCGCCAGCATGGTGGTATCGAGTGGGCTCTGTGCCTGCAGGCTGCGATACAATCCGGAAATGATCGCCTGTTCGATCTCGGCCCCGCTGTAACCAGCAGTGGCGGCAGCGAGATCGGCCAGGGCGAATTGCCGGGGGTCCTGTTTCCGCCGGGACAGATGAATGCACAGGATCTGTTCGCGTTCGATCAGATCGGGCAGATCGACGAAGAATATTTCGTCGAAGCGACCTTTGCGCAGAAATTCCGGCGGCAATTGGCCCAGATCATTGGCGGTGGCGACGACAAAGACCTCACTGCGGCGTTCTTGCAGCCAGGTCAGGAATCCACCGAAAATGCGCCGAGCCAGACCGCCATCAGATTCGCTGGAACGGCTGGAGCCCATGACTTTTTCGATCTCGTCAATCCACAGGATCGCGGGCGCCATCGCTTCGGCCGAGGCCAAGGCCCGTCGAAAATTACGTTCCGACTCGCCGATGAATTTATCATACAGACGACTGGCATCAAATTTCAGCAACGGCAATTGCCACTCGCGGGCGATGGCGCGCGCTGCCAGGGATTTTCCGCAGCCTTGCACGCCGGCGATCATCACCCCGCGCGGAGCGCTGAGCCCTAAGTCACGGGCCTGGGCCGAAAATCCATGCTGGGCGCGTTGCAGCCACGATTTCAACGAGGCAAAGCCACCGAGTTCACTGTGGTTGGCCTCGACGGGGATGAAATCGATGACGGTCTGGCCGGCGAGCAGCCGCGCCTTGCGGCGCAGGACCTCGCGCAGGTCCTCGGGATCCAGGCGGCGATTTTCCAGTACCGCGTAGGCCGTGGCTTGGCGCGCCTGGACCAGAGTCAGCCCGCTGAGATGGCGGACGAATTGTTCTTGGCCTGCCCGATCCAGTTCCACGCTGATTTTGGTGGTACTGGCAACCGACGCGACAGTCTGCTTGACCACCGCCGTGAGATCTGCCTGGCTCGGCAAAGGTAAGTCCAACGGGGTGACCAGGTGTTGCAGTTCGGCGGGAATGACCAGCGGATCGCCGCACAAAACCACGGTCGATTGCCGGGTATGAAAAGCCTGGATCACCTCGCGGAACTTTCGGCAGATCTTGGCGTCATCAAGATGGCGGGTGAAATCGAGGAGCAGATAGATGCCCGAGCCGTTTTCGGCAAGCAGGAGATCCATCAGTTTGCTGGGATCCTCACTGCCGGCGGTGCCTTCATGGCGGGCAGAATTGCGCAGGCCGCGCGTCAGCGACCATTCGTGCAGTGGCAGGTATAATTCGACCCCGGCCGCACGGAGCAGGGCCCGGACCCGATCTTCTTCCGGGGTCTCGATGGTGACCAGGGCGTGAAAGGACTGGATCAGCAGGGCCATTTCGGCGGCGAGCTTGGCGTTGGTGTCCGTGTTCATTTACAGCACTGGCGGCCAGATGCCGAGCGGTTCCAGGAAATGGCGCAAGGTGCGCGGCAGGCGGTCGAGCAGGGTTAAGGCGTCGTAGCACGGGCCATACTCGCGCCAGCATTCGTCACCCGCCTCGGTCAGCCACAACACGGCGATGCGGGCAGCGTCGAATGGGGCCAGCCCGCGCGCCATCAGGCCGGCGCTGAGTCCGGCCAAGACATCGCCGGTGCCACCGACCGCCAAGCGCGGATTGCCGCGATGATTGTGCTGCCAGCGGCTGCCGTCTGTCACCAAATCGACCGGCCCCTTGGCCAGAACCACGCGATTTGCGCGCGCATACGCATGCAAGGTGGCGTCATCACTACGACCGGCGAGATAGCGGGCTTCACCGCGATGCGGGGTCAGCAACACCGGCGCGGCGTCGGCGGGCAAATCGCGTAAGGTGTCGGCGAGAATAGATAATCCATCGGCATCAACGATCACCGGCACGCCCAGATCGCTGCATAAGCTAAAGGCTTGTTCGGCGGCTTCCATCGCGCCCGCGCGACGGCCGATGCCATTGCCGATCAGAACGGCACTGGCGCGCACCACCAAGGGCGTTAATTCTGACGGTTCCGCGGGCTGCAGCGTGTCGAGATCTTGGCGATGGGCGATAATCGTCGGCGGCAGAGTCGGCCCCTGTGTCGTCCACGCGCGAACCAGATCGCAGCCGGCAATAACCGCAGCGCGACAGGCGAATTCAAGGGCGCCCGGAAAACGGCCGCCACCGATGACCAATAATTCCCCGTGGTTGCCTTTATGACCATCGCGGCGATGGCGGGGAAAGCGCGCCATGCAGGCGGGCTGCACTTCTTTATAAGCGGCTTCGGGAATGCCGATGTCGACGGTCTTAAATTCACCGACGCCGGCGGCGCCGAGCAAATCGCTTTTGGCGACTTGAAAGCATATGGTCAACGTTGCGGGCAGCACGAGATCAGTGCCCAAGCCGGTCGGCGCATCGGCGGCAAGCACGGGCAGGCCGGTGCCACGCAAGGTCAGTAATGCGCGATCAATTGGGGTGCGTGGCCGGCCGCGCCCACCGGCGCCGAGAATGGCGTCGACAATTAAGGCGGTATCCGCCGGCGGCGCGCTCACCCGCGGCACCTGGGATGGACAGCGCTCGGCCTGGTCGCGGCACAAGGGACTGGCGGGATCAGACACCGACCACACGGCCACCGGATGCCCCGCCTCGGCTAGCACTCGTGCGCAGACCCAGCCATCGCCGCCGTTATTGCCTGGTCCGCAGGCGACCAACACCAAGCCATCCCCGGCGAGGCGACGGGCCTCGAGGGCCAGGGCGGCGCCAGCGCGCTCCATCAGGTCGGCCACCGCGCAGCCCAGCGATTCGGCGGCCGCGTCAATCAGGGCGACCTCATCGCAGGGCACAATCGGTGGCGGCAGACTCATGGGCAGGATGATCCCCCTGCGTCAATCGGTGCAAGGGACGGCCCCGGCGCAGCGTTGCGCCGGGCAGGGGGTGGGCATACACCACACCCTCTGCCGCGTCCCGCCCTCTCGAGAAAGACCCTCCTCATGCGTACTCTCATCTTGCTTTGCGCCGCCGTGGCGGCTGTCCCCGCGCTCGAGCTCGATCTGCGCGTCGGCTATGGGCTGCGGGCCAGTTCCACCGATTTCACCGTCAGCGGCACGACCGACAGCGATAACTGGGATTCCAGCAATCGGGTCACAGTGGGTGCGGTCATTCAGCCCATTCCGGCCCTGGTCGGAACGTGGTTGGTCGGCGCCCGCATGGCCTTTGATTTCAATGAGATCGGCGATACTTCGTATCGCAACGTCGCTCTGCATCTGCAAGGCGGCTACGGTTTTCTGCTCACGCCCCTGGTCCGCCTGGAATTGATGCCCTATGCCGGTCTGGGTTTTGCCGACCTGGATACGGCGGGCAATGGATCCGGTTCAGCGACCTCGGTCGAATTCGGAGCCGACGTGGTGGTCGCGGTGACGTTGCCCAACAACTTCCAGCTTGGCGCTGGCATTGGCTATGCGTGGTCGACTGCCGAGCCCTCGTTGGATAGCGGGAGCGTCAAGATCGAGCAATCCGGCATGGTGGGTTCCCTCTTTCTGGGTTGGCGCCTGTAAGGCTCGCCCGCCAGCGGTCGGCAGTGTCTTAGTCACGCTGTCGGCAGGCTTTGTGAAATCCCTGGCACCCCCGGGGGGAAGGGGGTAAGCCCCGTCCTCGCCGATCACCCTACGGAGACGGTCCATGCCTCGTTTTGGCCTTTTGCCCTTTACCCTTGCTGCACTGACCACCTCCGTCCTGGCTGAGGAGCGGGTACCATCCTTTGTCGACATGCGCTTGAATGCCCAAGGGGGGACCTCGGGGTATAAGGTCGACGGCAGCTCCTTGACCCATGACATTTCTGGGCGACTCGGCGTCAGCTGGACGGGGTCTCTGGGTATCCAGCGGTGGGGTGGCGTCGTTTGGGGCCTGGGCGGGACCTGGGGGTACGGCAAGGATGAAAATGCAGACAATGCAGGCCAAGCCGGGACCAACGATTACACGATTCAAACGGGGACCTTGGATCTGTTCATCGGCTATGCCTATGCGTTCAGGGAATTGCTCCAAATTGAAATAATGCCGGTGGTGGGTCTGGGAAAAGCGTGGCTCCGCAACAGCAATGGTCTCAGTGATGCGGATGCGTACATCGAATATGGGCTGCGCGGCAATTTGACCTGGACCATGAACAGCGGTCTGCAATTCGGCGTGGTCAGTGATTTTCTGCTCGCGCCGGATAATAATCTCAGCTCCAATGTGAGCGGTCGTCCCGGTGGTGACTTCGACAATACCCGCTTCGCAGTCGGCGCTTTCATTGGCGTCCGGCTCTGATCGTGCCCATGCCTCGCTTTGTCGCTCCCGCTGTTTTACTTGCCTGTTCCGCCTGGGCCGGGGCTTGGGCCCTGGACGATGATTTCGGTGGCTTCAGCGATCTGCGACTGAATCTGCATGCCTATGGCATCGGTTACGATGTCACCTATCTCAACAGCACCGAAAAAGACAATTTCGACGCCACCTATCGCGCGGGTGTGACCTGGATCGCCTCGCTGGGTTTAGCGCCCAGGCGTGGCGGATTGCTGATCGGCCTGGGTTTTAATTACGGGATCATGGACGGTGAATTGACGAACGGAGTCGGCGTCAATCTGCAGAGCTGGGCCCTCCAGGGGTATGCTGGCTGGGGCTGGCAGCTGCGCGAACGTATTCAGATCGAAGTGTTGCCGATGCTCGCTTTTGGGCGCGCGCATCTGCGCCTGGACAACAGCGTCTTCGGTTTGGCTGACTTTACCGGCGCGGACTCCTTGCGCGAGGTCGGCCTGATGACCAACCTCGTCTGGACCCATCCCAATGGCATCCAACTCGGTGGTACCCTCGGCTACCTGCTGTCGCGCTCGACCATCACCGATGACGTAGCGGGGATTGAGTTCGACTGGGATACCGCGAATTTCACCCTGGGTTTCATCTTTGGGGCCCGGCTGTAGCAGGGTGTTGCAGGGGGTCCTTTGCTGCCCTCTGGAAATGCGCCGGGCAACGGGCAGTTGTTTTCCACCAGCCTGTTCAGCGTTTTGCGGAAGGCCGTGAGGTCATCCCCGCTCGCAATTGCCGACAGGCTCCTAGGCTTCCGCTCCGCCGGAGCCATCCATGTCTGAAACCGTCCCTGTACCCCCGTCGACCGACCCTTATCGCGCCGCGCGTCTCGCCAACGCGCAGCGGTTGCGGGCTTTGGGTCAGGATCCTTTCGGAACGGCTTTCGAGCCCACCCACAGCGTCGCCCAGGCCCGGGCCCTGTGCCCAGAAGCGACCGAGGGTAACGAGCATCCGCGCAGCGCCGAAGTGGTCCTCGCGGGTCGGGTCGGCAATATCCGTGGTTCTGGCAAACTGATCTTTGCCACCTTGTTCGATCGTTCGCGCGCCGACCTCTACCATCAGCAAGTTCTCGCTGGCGAGACCGATCTGGGCAGCGCTGACAAAACAAAAGTCCGCGGCATTCAATTGTTCTGCGATTTTAAGGTCCTCGGCGAAGCCGGTTTCGATATTCTCAAACAACTTGATCTGGCCGATTGGATCGGCGTGCGCGGCGCCGTCGGTCGTACCCAGCGCGGCGAAATCAGCGTCTTCGTCACCGAGGTACGCATTCTGGGCAAGGCGCTCTTACCGCCGCCGCACCAGGCAGGGGCTTCTGACGGCGAATTAGCTCCCGAGACCCGGGCCCGGCAGCGCTACCTCGATCTGATGATGAATGACGCCAGCCTGCACACCTATGTGCTGCGCAGCCGTATCATCGCCGCCGTGCGTGGATTTTTTACCAGTCGTGATTATCTCGAAGTCGAAACCCCGATTCTGCAAACGGTGCCGGGCGGCGCGACGGCGCGGCCGTTTGTTACGCATCACAATGCCCTGGATTTGGATCTCTACCTGCGCATCGCCCCGGAATTGTATCTCAAGCGCTTGCTGGTCGGCGGCATGGAACGGGTCTTTGAAATCGGCCGCAATTTCCGCAACGAGGGTATCTCGCTGCGCCACAATCCTGAATTCACCATGATCGAATGGTATGCGGCCTACGCTGACCATCGCGGGATGATGGATCTGACCGAAGCCTTACTGGGTCATCTGTGCGACACTGTTATCGGCAGCCGGGTTATTACCTTTGGCGAACACACCGTCGATTTCGGCAAGCCCTGGCGCCGGCTAAGCTATCACCAAGCGCTGCGCGAATTGGGCGGTTTGGAATATGACGATCGGGCGGCAGTCACCGCCAAGGCTCGCGAACTCGGTATCAGCCTGGATGCCTTCCCCAGCTATGATCGGCTCGCCAACGCGGTGTGGGAGGCCGTGGTCGAACCCCACCTGATCACCCCCACCTTTATCACCGATCAGCCGACTTGGTTGACCCCCTTGTGTCGTGCCCATCCCGACAATCCCGCCGCGACCCAACGTTTTGAAGCCTTTGTCTGCCGCATGGAAATCGGCAACGCGTATACCGAACTTAACGACCCGGATATCCAACGCCAACGCTTTCACGAGCAGCAGACGGAAGCCGCCGCCGCCAAAGACGAAGAGGCTGGCGTCTTGGCCGGCACCATCGACGAAGACTATTGCACGGCCCTCGATCACGGTCTGCCGACGTGTGGCGGCCAAGGCATCGGGATTGATCGGCTGGTCATGCTGTTGACCGGCAGCACCAGTATTCGTGATGTGATTTTGTTTCCGACGATGAAACCACACTAGGATTGCCACTCGTCCTATGTCCTAGGTCCTATGTCTTCCATTGCCACTTGGTTCATTGCCGCTGGTCCGAAGTCCTAGGTCCTAGGTCGGAAAACATGGACGTCTGGGGATATGCGGGCATCGTGTTCGAATAGTACAACGGCAGCTCTGCGTGCATGCGAAGGTGAACCGCACCGCCCGGCCCCGCTTCCGCGTCCATAAGAGGTAAGCCCGATCTGCGTACCGCCGACTTCAGTCGGCAGCGGCGCACCATGGTCCGCAAGAATTTAGCAAAAGTTAAGGCCATGAGAGCTAAGTCCCAGGTCCCGAGCGTGTCCCGATTTCGTAGGCGAAAATGCTGCCCACGGAAATATACCCACTACGTTGACCCCGACCACCGCAAACGGATGCCTTGCGTCTGATACACCCAGGGAGCGCAAGTAACCTGCTCTCAAGCAAGCATTGCTCCCCTGGGGTGAATTTCGTACAGTAAGCGCAATCGGCCATCCCTTCTTTCCCTTCCGGCCGGGATCCATCCACGCCCATTCCATTCCAAGGAGGCGTCTCATGTCTATTCATAAACCCCGTCAGGGCTTCACCCTGATCGAACTTTTGGTGGTTATATCCATCATCGCCATTCTGGCCGGCTTGCTGCTGCCCGCAGTGACGATGGTGCGCGGTAAAGCAAATCAGACGGCGTGTGCTAATAACCAGAAGCAGATCGTGACCGCCATGATGGCCTATTCGATTGATTACGAGGGCGTTTTCCCCATCGGTGTTCTTGCTGCCGGAACCCCTGCATACAGTGGTAATGCGGATTTATCCCCCGCTGATGGGATGGTTGTCACGAAACGATCATTCGAAGTTTTGGCGTATACAAGCACTCTGCCGAATCAGTTGTTTCGTTGCAAGAGTTCGCAATTCAACGCTCCGACTACACGCCCGCAAGGAGGGGCCGCAGACGCAGATACTTGGGCTAGCAGTGGCAATGGTAAAGTCTCATATGCCTATGATTGGGCCATGCCGGGTGAATCAGCTTCTTTTAAAATCATGCTAGCCGACCGCGCAAATAATCACAAAGGGACGATTATTGCGGTTGCTGTGGATAGCAGCGTGCGAGGATTGAAACTCGTACCTGGTCCCCCTGCAGGCTCCAACCCAACTGCCAAGGATGGTCAAATATTCACCGAACCGCAAGTTGTCTACAATGCCGATGCCAAGGGTGGCTCTGGAACAATCGGTGTGCATGTCCTCGATGATAATATCTTCGATAGCGTGGGCGATCTCGACCAGGTGGCTGCAGCGGACGGCAACACCCGTATGGGGACAGCCTCGACGCGTCGTTCGTGGGTGAAATGATTTGATTCGCTTGAATGGCATGTCATCCCAGTAAAACCCCCGTGAGCCCAGCTCACGGGGGTTTTTGATGCGCATACAGCCGGTGCCGCAGACGAAATCTATACCCTCGCTCGCCATGGCACCCCGTCGACCGGCGCAGCCGCGGACGGTAACACCACGACGGGTAACGGCGATGCGCGCCGCGCTTACGTGAAGTAAGCTCGTCCATAGAAAATGCGCATCTCGGCCCCGTGTAGCATTGCTGCACGGGGTTTTTGTCTAAAGTGGCAGGCCGCGCTCGACGATGCGCCTTTTGGCCCCTTGGCGATCGCTGACGGCACCGTGGTGGCCGGACTTCTTTCTGGTCATCTGGTCTGCCTGGATGCGACCACGGGGGCCAAGCGTTGGGATACCCAGATAAGCGTTAACGCGGCGATTTTGGGCGGCGTGGCCATTACTGAGCAAACCGTGTACGCCGTCACCGACGCGGATGTTGTGGTGGTGATCGACCTGCTGAGCGGAAAAATTCGTGAGCGCCATGCGCTGGCACTGCCGCAACGCCGCGATTAGGCTGGCCGCGGCTGGTCTGGCCCCGTCGTCGCTCAAGGCGCGGTGTTTGTTGCTACGGCGCACGGTGGGTTGGTGCGTTTAGATGCGCGCACACGGGCTGAAGGTGAACCGCGAAGGAAGTAATTAGGATCGGTGCACCAGCCACGGTGTCCCACCGGAATCACCACCACCCCAGCGCAAACGTCGCCGCGCCGGGAGGGTCGAGCGCTGGCTCGACCGGGGGCATAAAAACCACAGGGTGGATTTCCAAGCCCGGAGCACGGGAGAGGTGGATCGCACGTGGTCGAGCCAGCGCACGACCCTCCCGGGCCTGTGGTTGATCACATCGGGCTTTGAAGGCTAAAACATCAACGTGAAGGACAGCAGCGCTGGGTGGGTTTCGTCTCGGCTCGCTGCGCACATGCAATAACCGCCCTCACCTCATATATTTCAACAACGCCTGCCGGGCGCGATAGAGCCGTTTTTCCACATTGCCGACGCTGATGCCCAGGGTTTCGGCGATGGCTTGGTAATCAAGTTCGGCGTCGTATTTGAGGGCCAAGATTTCGCGATAATCGTGGCTGAGTTTTGCTAAGGCGGTCTGCACCTGCTGGCTGCGCGCGATGTCGGCAGAAGTGTCTTCGCTGATGCTGGCGTCGGTATCGCGCAGGGCGACGTGCTGGCGGCGGGTGCGACGACGCAGGATGGAATGCGTCTCGTTGCGGACGATGGTCGCGAGCCAGGCGGGAAAGGTGGCGCGGTCGGCGAGTTGATCGAGCCGTTCATACGCCTTGATGAAGGCCTCTTGCACGGCGTCGTCGGCGTCGGTGCCTTGGGGGATGATGGCGCGGGCGATGGCGCGCGCGCGGGGCAGGTGGCGATGGACCAGGGTGTCGAAGGCGCTGCGGTCGCCGGCACAGGCGCGGTCAACGAGTACGGCATCCGGGTGTCCCGAATGTGTGCGTACTCCGGAACCGGGATCATCCATGGGTGGGACTATGATGGCAGGGAAAGCAATCGACGCACCACCTTCCTGGTTGAGCCGCGGCGAAGCGGTCCAGGCTGTGCGCCATGCCCATACGGACCATCACCTTTGACTGGGGTGACACTTTGGCTGCCAACTACGGTATGCCATACCTGCAAACGCAGAAACGCGCCTTCGCGCGACTTGCGAGCGATCTCACCGGGCTCGGTTGCACCGTGCCGCCTGGGTGGTTCGAGGCAATCAATGCCGAGATCGAAGTGGAATGGGCCCGGTCCATCTCGCCTATCATGAATCCGCAGCACCAAGAGATCGACATGCGCGCGATGTTCGCCCGCTGGTTAGACCAAGCAGGCGCGATTGAGGCCAAACCGCACGCGGTGCAGGGTGCCCTGGCACGGTGCCTGACCACGCTGACCGATACGGTCATCCCCTTCAGCGAATCCGGACCGACGTTGAGCCTGCTGCGCGCGCGCGGCTATCGCATCGGCATTCTTTCGCACACCCCGTGGCCCGGCGATGCCTGTCGGGCGTGGTTCGAGCGCCACGGTCTGGCAGGCTTTATCTCATTTTATTCCCTGAGCTGCGATATCGGCTGGATCAAACCCAACCCGCGTCATTTTCAACATGCCCTGGATCAGGCTGGCTGCGCTGCCGAAGAAATCCTGCACGTCGGCGATCATCCCCTGCGCGACATCCAAGGCGCCAAAGCCGCCGGTTTTCGCACCTGCCTACGCCACACCGAACGCATTTACCCCGACGAGCAGATCGCCGCTTGTCAGCCCGATGGAGAGATTATTCGACTGCGGGAAGTATTGGAGTTAGCACAGAGACTGTAGCTTATCATCTCATTGCCACTGGTCCTGCGTCCTGCGTCTTCGCAATTCGATTGATTGCCACTGGTCCGACGTCCGAGGTCCTAGGTCTACCTTGCGTGGTGTTGAGCGGGGATGGTAGTGGGATTGTTTGCGGTCGTCCTGCGTCTTCGCAATTCGATTGATTGCCACTGGTCCGACGTCCGAGGTCCTAGGTCTACCTTGCGTGGTGTTGAGCGGGAATGGTAGTGAGATTGTTTGGGGTCGTCCTGGGTCCTGCGTCCGGCGTCCGGCGTCCTCGCTTAGTTTGGCAGGATTTATGCATTCAGGTTGATTTCGCTTATCGCCCATTTTGTTCCTCTATGCGAAGACCTCGAACCTCGAACCTCGGACCTCGGACCTCGGACCTCGAGACGCAGGACGCAGGCGTGCGGTTTGACATATGCCAGCGAGGCCGAAACAGGCCCCGGCCAAGGTATAAATGGCGATCTGGTTCCAGCCGACGCGAATGCAGCAGAGCCGCGCCGCCGCCTCGTTGGAGCCGATGGCATAAGCCCGGCGGCCAAAGGTCGAGGCGCGCAGCAGCGCTGCCACGCCGAGGACCAGGACCATCAATATCCAAATGCTGGTCGGCAGGCTGAGCCACTGCCACCACGCAGCATCGGCCCCTGGTTCGACGGGGCGTTGCATCAGGGAATCGACCCAGCTCGGCGAAAAATTGATGGTGCCATTGCCGCCAATCATTTTCGCCAGACCGCGGGCGATGCTCATGGTCGATGTCCTGCCGGGTCAGCGACGAGGTCGGCTCATCGAGCACCAGCACTCGCGGCGAACCAAGTAGGGCGCGGGCGATCTCGACTCGTTGTTGTTGCCCGTTGGTCAGATCACCGGCCCGGGCTGCAAGCGGAATGACGGCGCCCAGTTCGGCCAAGGCGTGCGCTGCCTGAATATCGCGCTCCCGGCCACGCGCCCACCCGGCGCGGGCGGGCCACGCGCCCAGGCAGATATTTTCGGCGACGCTGAGATCCGGCGCGATGGTCAATTCCTGGTAGATCATTGCCACGCCCGCGCAGCGGGCAGCGACCGGATCGCGCGGGCGAAATGGCTGACCCTCGACCGTGATCGCCCCCGCATCGGGGCTGACCGCGCCGCTGAGGATCTTCATCAAGGTGCTTTTGCCAGCGCCATTTTCACCGATCAGGGCGTGAATTTCCCCAGCAGGGACGCGCAGGTCGACCCCCGATAAAGCCGAGGTCGCGCCAAAGGCCGTGCTGATCCCCGTCATGCATAATCGCGACGAAGGACAGTCTGGCGCCACCGAGCTTTGCGAATCGGAGCCCACGGCGCTTATTTCAGGTACTCGTCCAGATGATTTCAATATCCCGCCCACCCGCATTGAGTTCACGCTGCGCCTTGATTGCGCCGGCGTGGATGGACTTCCAGAATTCGTGCGTCGTGCCTTTGGGAATGACCGCGATCTGTTCGACGGCGGTGGCGAGGGTCAGCGTGGCCAGTACGGCCAAGACGAGATGTCGCATGGGAATCTCCGGGGTAAGCGCCCATTCATGGCTGAGGCAGGCACCGATGCAAGGCGTGGCTGTCGAACAGAGTCGCCAACAGTGTCGCACCCGCCCCGATTTACCGCGAAGCTTGCACATGGCGAGGGCACCTGGCCCATGCATCAGCATGGGCAGGCGGGAGTTCACCATGCGCATCATTGCGGTCATGAATCAGAAGGGGGGCAGCGGTAAGACCACCACCACGGTCAATCTCGCTGCTGCCTTGGGGGAAAAAGGCCGCAAGGTCCTGGTTATCGACATGGATCCGCAAGCCTCGGCCAGCCTGTGGTTCGGTCTGCAAGATGCGGGCAAGGAATTGCTCCAGGTTCTGACTGGGCCCGGTGCCTTGGCCGATGAAGTACGCCCAACCGGCGCGCCTTTTGTGTGGATGATCCCCTGTTCGACGTGGCTGGCGAGCGCAGAAAAAGCCCTGGCCGACATCCATAAACCTGAATTGATCCTACGCCGGAAACTCGCGCAGCTGCAAGCCGAGTGGGATTATTGCCTGATCGATTGTCCGCCGATGATGGGCGTGCTGTCGATCAGCGCCCTTGCCGCCGCCACCGAGGTGCTGGTCCCCGTCGAGGCTCGGGTTCTGGCCCTGGCCGGAATGAAGCAAGTCCTGGCCACCATCGACGTGGTCCGCGACACCTTGAATCCGGATCTGAAACTGGGTGGAATTCTGGCCTGCCGGGTCGACCGCCGCACCACCCATTGCGGCGATATTCTGGAACAATTGCAGGCGCGCTTTCCGCAGCAGATGTACAAAACAATTATTCGCGAAAATATCCGCCTGGCCGAGGCACCTTCATTTGCCAAGCCCATCACACTCTACGACCGTACTTCGACCGGCGCTCAGGATCATCGTGATTTGGCGCAAGAGATCATCCGCGCCGAGGTCAAGACTCCCGCCAAAACAGGGAAGAAGGGGAAGGCGTCATGAGTGGGAAACGCAGTGCTGCCACGTCTTTAGTGCAATTAGCGAAAGCAATGAAACCGGCGAAATCCGCAGCTAGGACGCGTGGAAAAACGGCAGCCAAACCTGTCTCCGCCCCAAAGTCAGCCAAGCCGGGCGGACAATCTCCCGCCAGCAAGCGCCCGGCCAAATCGGCCGCTAAACCAACTACGCCTGCTGGGAAAGTTTCAGCCAAGCCCCCAGCCAAGCCCCCAGCCAAACGCTTAGAGAAAAAATCGCCTCGCCGCAAGCCGTTGCCGACTGCAACCACCATCGGTATGAACCCTCTTGATGCACCGGTATCAACCGCCGCGGTGATCTCCGCAGTTCTGGGCCTGGCTGCCGGTGCCCGCGCAGAAAAAAAGAGCGCGCGCACACGACGCTGACTCTTGCGCGGTTTATTCGTGGAAGCGTTGCAATTCCGCCGCCAGGACCACTTCCTGATAGGTCAGATTGGCGACCGCATAGGCGGCTTCAAAGGCGGTCAGGTTGGCTTCATTGACCCGTAACAAGGGTTCGGTGCCGGCTTCGTAGCGCTGGCGCACTTCTTGGTACAGGGTTTGACTGAGTGCCTGGATGCGCTCCTTCATGGCGATGCGGCGGGCCAAATCGGCAGCACGATCATTCAATTGCGCGGCTTGGGCAAGACGTTGGCGGCGCAGGGCTGCGATTTGACTCGCGACCGCCAGGGCATCGGCCTCGGCCGCGTTGGCCGCGGCGCGACCAGTGCCGCCGTCGAATACATGCCAATCCACCCGGATCCCCGCGGCCCAGCCATCATCCACATCGTCGACCGTATCACCGCGCAGATCTCCCCCGGCAAAGGCACTAAGCACGGGTAGGCGATTCGCGCGTTCGCCCCGAGCGCGGCTGGCGGCGAGTTGGCGATTCGCACGTAGGCGGCCGAGATCGCTGCCAGCGTCGACCAGGAGCGGCAAGGCACTGAGCGCGTCTGTCACCGCGGCGGGACGAGTCAATGTGCCACCCACGCGCAACTGATCGACCGGTAGATTGACCACTTCAGCCAGGGCCTCCAGAGCGATGCTTTCGGCGCTGGTTGCTAGAGCTAATTGCTCTTCGGCGTTGACCACGGCAATTTCACTGGCGGCCACGTCCAATCCATCGGTGATGCCGATGTCGCGACTGGCCTGGGCATCGCTTTGTTCTTCGCGGCGTTGTTCGACGCGATGGGTGGCGATGGCAACCAATTCGCGGGCCAGCCACACCTCGGCCAGGGCGATATGGGCCCGGTAGGCAATATCGCGGCGCACGGCATCTGCGTCGGCCTCGGCTCCGGCAATGCTCGCGGCGGAATTGCGGCGCGCAGCGCGCAGACGACCGAAGCCGAACAGATACTGGGTGATCGTGGCTTCGGCACCCAGTTGGGTGACGTTACCGATGCCTTCATCGTAGTCACGGTTCCGGGTGCCGCCGGCAACCCCGCCATCAGCGCCGACCGTGACCTGGGGCAAAACGAAACCGGTCAGGCCATCAGCGCGAAAATGGGCCGCGGCGACCTGCTGCGCGCTGGCACGGATCAGATCATTGCGTGCCGTCGCCAGCGCGACCGCTTCTTCGGCCGTATTGATCGTGGTGGCGATGGTGGCGGTGGTCGCGGTGGTCGCGGTGGTCGCGGTGGTTGTGGAGATTGCGGTGTGGTCCGTGCTCGGCGCGGCGGACTCAGCGGCCGTCAGGGCCACGGATAGCACAAAAACGGTCCAGCAACGGAAAACAATCATGGGGGGGTTTCCTCAGAGAGCGGCGGACCGGAAAAATACCGGGTTACCCGGGCCAGCAGTTCAAAACACGGCGGCAGCACGAGTAGGGTCAGAATCGTCGACATCGATAGGCCGGCACAAAAAGCTAACGCCATTGGGCTCCAGGTCAGGCTGAAAGTCGGGATCCCGATCGCGGTCGGCAATAATCCGGCCAGGGTGGTCAGCGTAGTCATCAGCACGGCGCGTAAGCGGCTGTGCGCTGCGCCGGTGATGGCGCTGCGTAATTCCTGCCCGTTGTGCAAGCGCCGATTGATGACGTCAATCATGATGATCGCATTATTGACCACCATACCCGCCAGCCCGACCACGGCGATGAAGCTATTGACGGTGAAAAGAGCGCGCTCCGGACGCACGACATCCGGCCCCAGGGTCAAAGCGATCGCACCCAGGACACCCATGACCAGGACCACGCCGGTAAAGGCGAAGATGATGTTGGTCATGATCAACGCTGGTTGCAGATAGCTGCGAAACTGGGTGGCGAGAATAAGATAGATCAAGGCGACCGCGAAGAGAAAGGCAAACAACAGCGAGGTGTAGCTGCGTCCGGTCGATTCCGCTTCCCCACCCTGGAACAAGGAAACCCCAGGATAGGCGTCACGATGTTCAGTCCACCATTCGCCGATGATGCGTTGGCAATCAAAGGCGTTGATGCGTGAGTCTTTGACCAAGTTTGCGGCCACTCCGATGGTGCGCACAAAATCGCGGCGGATGCGTTGGGTCGGTTCCCGGACGCTGGTCAGGTTCCCGATATCGGTTGCCGAAATGGTCGTACCAGCGAGCCCGCTGCGCAAACCTAGATCGGTTAAGGCGGCAAAGTCGCTGAGGGTTTGGCCCGGCACCCGCAATCGCACGGGAATATCAGCATCGCTGCGACGCAAATCGCCGACATACACGCCATCGAATAGTCCCGCGATAAAACGCTGCGCCTCACGGGCGTCAATTCGATATTCAGCCAGACGGCGCTGATCAGGGGTGAACAGCAACACCGATTCTTCGCGGTCGGCGTCGGTTCCGAGATCGATGACGCCTTCTAGAGGTTTGCCGGGCTGGGCTTGTTGTGCAATGAAATCGCGCAGGTCGCGACTGGCCTGTAAGACCGGCGCGCCTGCTTCGCCGCGGATGCGCACACTGATTGCCTGACCCTGAGGCGGGCCACCGGCCTGCGGTGCCATCTCGACACGGATGCCGTTTTTGGCATAGCGGGCAACAATGTCTTTGGCCTGGGTCTCGATGTAGGCATTGGGTTCGGCGAAGGTGCGCTGCTCTCGCCCAGCCACCTCGGCCAGCAGATAGCCATAGCCGGGGCCCCATAAGGGTTTGTAGGTGGTATCGACCTGCAAGCCGGCCATGCCGGTGACACTGGTGATGCCGCCTGGTCCCTGGCTGGCGAGATCTTTGGCAATGGTGCGGACCACCGCGTCCGTTTGTTCGACGGGGGTGTCGGGCGGCATGACCACCCGGACCTCGGCAACTGCAGCATCGCTGGGAAAGAAATCTAGTTTCAGCAGCGGGCTCTGCCCGTGGGCGGGCCCCATCGCGGATTGCAGCAGCACGCCGATTGCCGCAAAAAACAGCAGCCCTGCCCCGCCGATGGCCAGGAAGGGATGATTCAAGCTGAAGTGCAGACCGCGATCATAGGTCCGCGCGACGCGACCCAGCACGCCGCGATCCTGTAGATGGCCGTCCCCGGCGGCGGCGCGGATCTTCGCCGGTCCGAACCATTTTTCGGCCATGCGCACATGCAGCGGCAGCAGGAATAATGATTCCAGCAAGGCGATAATTAAGGCGACGGTGACACCGATGGGAATCAGCGAGAAGAATTCACCCACCACCCCGGTCATCATCAGCAAGGGGAGGAAAGCAGCGATAGTGGTGGCACTGCTGGCGACCAAAGGCCAGGCGACTTCGCTGGTCCCTTCGATCAGGGCGGTGTTCAGGTTCGCACCTTCTTCACGTTTGCGCACAATGTTGTCGATGACGACCACCGCATTGTCGACGACGATGCCGATGACAATGACGAATCCGAGCAAGGATAACTCGTTGATGCTTTCTCCGGTCAGGCGGAAATACAGCAGCGAACCCAGAAATGAAAAGGCCATGCCGGTCACCGTCAGTGCAGCTGCTCGTAGACCGATAAATAAGGTCAGAGTAATGATCACCAGCACCGCACCCTGGACCAGGGTCCACGTGAGCACCCCGAGCGAATCGGCAATACTGGTAGTCGAATCCAAGCTGTAATTGATGGTGAATCCAGCGGTCTTGCCGCGTTCACTCAGGAATCGATCGACTTCCACTTGCACGGCTTGTTTGATGGTGCCGACCTTGGCCGCACGCTCTTTGATCACCTTGCACAAGACCGCGTCGTGGCCGTCCATACTGATGATCACCCCGCCGTCGATGCGCTGGGTTCCGCTGGCGGCATGGTCGACCAGCTCGCCGACCAACAGGGGATTGCCGGAACCGTCCATGCGCACGACCACGCGGTCGAGATCTCCCGGCTCGCGGAAGCGGCTACTGATGCGCACCGATTTTTCGCCGCCCTCCGTGTCCAGTCGACCAGCCGGCAGTTCAATACCGGCAGCTTCTAATGCGTCGGCAACTTGGGTTAAGGTCGTTCCCGTTGCCCGCAGACGGGCAGGATCCACGACCAGATCATATTGTTCGGCGGTATCGCCAAGAATATCGATGCGTTTGACGCCCGGGAGGCCCTCCAAACGCACGCGCAATTCCTGGGCGAGCAGGGTCAGTTGGCGCTGTCCGGCCGCTTGTGGTGAACCATCGCCAAGCAGGCCGACCTGGATCACCGGCAACCATTGGTCGGTTTCCACCTCAGCGAAGATCGGACTCAGCGGCTTGCCGTTGACGCTCGGCAGGCGGTTTTGTGCCGCCAAGATGCGCAGGCGCAACTCCTGGTACAGTTTGCTGTAATCGGTGTCGTCGAGAAATTTGATCTGTAATTCAGCCTGGCCGCGAATCGAACTGGCGCGGACGAATTCGAGGTCATCCATGCCGCGGACGGCATCTTCCAGGGGTCGTGTGACCAGACGTTCGACGTCCTCGGCGCTGGCCCCAGGATACGACACGGTGACAGTGGCTTCACCGAAGGAAAAATTAGGAAAGCGATCGATCGGGATCGTCGGCAGGGCAAAGATGACCGCAAAAAGGGTTACTCCGACGAAGATCAAATTCATCAGGACCGATTGGTACAGGCCGAAGCGGATCAAGGGACGCATGGAAGATTACTCGGGCGCGATTAAAAGGGTGCCTGCGGGCAGAGACTCACGACTGATGACAATGGCGTGAGGCAGGCGCCGCAGCGGCGACAGGACATGTTCCGTTCCGGATTGGTCCTTCAGGACCGCTCGCTCAAATCGCCAGAGGACGAGAGCATTCGGGATCAGCAGATGCCCAGGATCGGCCACGCTCAGGCGTACATCCGCCACCAAGCCACCGCTGGCCTCGGCCAGCGCGGCGCCATCGACCACCAATTCGGTCAGGCGTTTGCGCGACAGCGGATCAAAAGTGACATCAACGCGGCGCAGCCGGGCGGGAATGGTGCGCTGCGCGATGGTGACGTTCAGGGTTTCCGTCTGATCGGCCTGACGTACGGCGGCGACCTCGGCTTCATCGAAGCGAAAGGCCAAGACCAGCTCGCTGACATCGGCCAGGCGCAGCACCGCTTCGCCGGGTGCAACCATGGCGCCGACTTCGCGCAGGCGTTGGGTGACGATCCAGCCCGCCGGGGCGCTGAGATCATGGCGACGGCGATGTTCCTGCGCTTCGGCGAGCCGTGCGTTGGCGACCGCCAGTTCCGCTTCGGCGACGGCACGTGCACCGGCATCACTGGCGACCATCGAACGGGCGCGGTTGCGATCGAGTTCGCGTGCATCGCGGATTTGCGCGCTGGCCCTGCCATCTTCGGCCAAACGATCGAAACGATCAAATTCACGTTCGGCGTAGGTGAGTTCAGTCTGATGCCGTTCCTCATCGAGCTTACGGGTGCTGACCTGTGCCTGAGCCGCAGTGACGCTGGCCTGAGCCTTGGTGACCGCGAGATCTGCGAGCACCGGATCCAGGCGAATGGCCGGAGTATCGCTGGTGGTGTCGACGACGTCACCGACGTCGACGCCGAGCGCAGCAATGCGTCCACCGGGTTCGGGCGCGAGATCCAGGACCCGGATGGGCTCGGTATAGGCGGTCATCCGGCGTTCAATTACCGCAGGATGGGCGAATGGATCGTAGGGGCTATTGGTGGTGATTTCTGCGGCAGTTTCGACGCCTGACGCCAAAGCAGCGCACGCACACACCAAGGAAATAAAGCACGGACGCAGCATAGATTCAGACCTCAAGGCAGGAGATGAAAGTGTGGGCGGTACGCTCAGCCAGCGCGGTGACCCCGTCATCGTCACGCCACGTGCGTTGCAGCATCAGGCCATCGACGGTGGCAGAAAACTGCCGGCAGAGTCCAACAACATCCGGATGCGCACGGAATTGACCCGCGGCAATACCGGCGCTGATCAAGGTATGCAGCAGGCCTTCCCACTGTTCCAGCATTTGCAGGATCGCGGGCTGCATTTCGGCGCGCAGGGAGGGATTGCGCCGCGCCAGGGCGAACAGCTCCAGGAAGAGGCGGCAATTATCGCCGGACTCGCTGAACAGGTGGGCGAGGGCGGTGACCAGGATGGTGTGCAGTGCCTGCCGGGGATCACGCAAGGTGGGTGCGGGTTGACCATCCACGTGGTCGTCGCGGGGAATGGTCGCGGCCAATTCCGGATCGTTGCCCAGCGCGGTGCGGATCGCTTCGCGATCACTGGCGCATTGGTGCAGGCAGCACGCCAACAGCAGAGCCTCTTTGGAGGGGAAATATTCGTAGACGGTGCCCTTGCCGACCTGGGCGGCGGCGGCAATGTCGCCGATCCGCGCCGCCGCGAAGCCGTCGCGGCTGAAGGCCTCCCGGCCGGCAATGATGAGGGCGTCGCGCTTGTCGAGCATGGGGAGTGTTTTCCGACTGACCGGTCGGTCGGCAAGCGAGAAGTTTCCGCTTATGCAATCGCCCATAGGGTCCCGCTATGCCTCCTGAGTCCGCGCTGACCGCTGCCTGGAATGCCTATCGTGGCGGCGATACCGCCACCGGTATCACCCAAGCCGAGGGCGTCGTCGCCAGCGAACCCAGCCATGGTGAAGGCTGGTACGTCCTGGCCCTCAATTTGGAACGCGCTGGCCGCCTGGGCGAGGCCGACCGCTGCTTCCAGCGCGCTGCCCGCGCCAGCGAGGCGCCGCAGTCGCCGCCGTATCGGGTGTCGTGGCGCCGCTTTGTGAATGTGGTCGAATTGGCCGCCAGCGGCCTGCCGGAAACGATGCGTAAACAGGTCGAAGAAGTAGCTCTGGTCCTGGCTGATTATCCCGACCCCGGGCAGGTCGAGAGCGACGTCGATGGAGATGCTGAAGTGGATGCGGAGGCGGAAGTGCTGGGCCTATTCGAAGGCCTGCCCCGCAGCGAACGCAGCGACGCAGATCCGCAGTCCGGCATCACCCCACGTATATCCATCTTCCGCCGCGCTCACGAACACGCTGCCGGTTCCCGCGCCGATTTCACCGATCAGGTCCGCACGACGTTGATCCACGAACTTGGCCATTATCTCGGCTACGGCGAAGACGACTTAGAGCGGCTCGGCCTGGACTAAACGTAACCCTGGCACGCGCCGCGCAGGTAGCACACCGCGCTTGATTCAAAATCGCCCGTATTGCTCAGCGATACTGCCGATCTCCGTACCGCCGACTTCAGTCGGCTCGAAGGTAATCCTTTACGCGAAATTTCCGGTTCAGCGCGTAAACACCTGCCCCGCATCAACGACCAAAACCTGACCGGTGACGCAGCGGGCGGCGTCTGACAGCAGAAACACGGCGGCATTGGCGATGTCGTGCGGCTTGATGTCCCGATTCAATGCGGTCAGGCCCATGTAATGCGGAATCACCTGATCCGGCGTGATGCCTTTTTTCTTGGCCGCAGCGGCGATGTAGGTCGGATTCCAGATCTTGGAGCCTTCAAAGACATTGCCGGGGGCGATGCAATTGCTGCGGATGCCATCGCGGCCCAGTTCCAGGGCCCAGCCGCGCGACATGTGCAATTCACCGGCTTTGGTGGCGTTATAGGCGGTATTGGCCTTGGATGGTTCAAGACCGGATTTCGACGACAGAAAGACCATTGAGCCGCCGTGGCCTTGGGCGGTGACGATGCGGGCGAATTCGCGCGCGCAGAGAAAATAGCCGGTAAGGTTGATCTCATTGGCGAGACGGAATTGTTCGACCGGAAAATCGACCAGATTGAAACTCGGCGCGACCCCGGCGCAGCAGGCCAAGCCATCGACGCGACCCCAGGTGTTCAGCGCCAAGTCAAAAGCAGCTGCCACCGAGACCTCGTCAGTGACATTCATCCGGGTGGTCTGCATGCGCGGGGCAGCGGTGAATTCGCTGCTGATCCGCGCCAAGCCTTCGGCATCGATATCGGTGAACAGTACGCACGCACCGGCGGCATAGACGCCCCGCGCAATGCCGAGTCCAAGGCCGCTGGCGGCGCCGGTGACGACGATCACCTGGCCAGCGAGGGGCCCGTTGACGGTCACGTTATGCTGGGCGACCAAATCATGCGCACTGGGCGCGCAGTGGATGCGTCTATCGCCACAGTGAATCCAGGCGGGCACGGCGCCGTGATTCGGCAGGACCTGGGCCAGCGCCGCGACATCGGCAACCGTGATGTCGGCAGCAGGTCCGCCGCTCGCAGCGAGGCGGGCGAACGTCGCGGGAAAGCAGCGTTGGATGGTCGCAAAAATGGTGCGCATGGAAGATTCCGTTCAGCGTCGGCGAGGCAGCAGATGGTGGTCGTGAAAGGCCAGGGCCTGGGGAATGTGTGCATCCCAGTATTCCCAGGTATGGCTGCCGGGAAATTCGTCGTATTCGTTCGCAATTCCCAAACGCGCCAGATGGCGGTGCAGGGTTCGATTGTGTTCGATGAGAAAATCATCGACCCCACAATCGATGCGCATGCGCGGGCGGATGCGCGACCCAACGATGGCGCTGGCCAGGGCCAGACAATCATCCCCCGGTGGGACCTTGGGGCCGAAAATGTCGCGCAGGTGCTGACGCCGTTCGCTGGTGCGATGCCAAGCAGCGATATCGAGCACGCCGGAATGGGCGACCACCGAGCCAAACAACTTGCGGTGCTTGAGGGCAAGCTTCAGCGCGCCATAGCCGCCCATCGACAGGCCGCCGATGCCGCGCCCGGTGCGCTTGGCGCACGTCGGCAGCAGGGCGTCGACCCGGTGCACCGTCTCTAAAATGTGACTTTCATAGCGGCAGACCCCATCGCGGGCATCGCTGTACCAGCCGCGGCCGCCATCGGGCATCACCACCATCAACCCAGCAGCCTCGGCGTAGCGTTCGATTCCGGTCCGCCGCTGCCAGATGGTGTAATCATCGCTATGGCCATGCAGCAAGTAGACCACCCGGTAGGGGGGCTTCACCGAGTCCGGTACGACGACGAAACACGCGCTGGCCTTGCCCAGGGCGTGGCTGAAATAGTTCCAATGCAGGAGGCTCATGGCGGGGGCAGTTGACCCGTTGGCCGCAGCCGGTCCAGAGCGGTGGTTGCGATTGGGTGCTGGCGCCCCAGCCTGCGCCCATGGTTCCTGCTCCCTTTCGCGCCGGTCTGTTCACTGCTGCGATTCTGCTGAGCGCTGGCTGCGAGGCCTCGCGCCCGCCCTTGTCGCGCGCCCAGGCGATCAGTTCAGCAGATTCCCTGCTCCTGCGCGAGCACGAGGTCTGGGGCAATGCGATCGAGGTCCAGCCTGCCAGCACGGTCGCCGTCGACGGCCAGTGGTGGCAGGTGCGCTATCCCGACGCTCCGAATGGAAAAACCCGCCTGATCTTGGTCGATGAGGACACCCGCTGGGCGCGTTTTGCGCCGCCAGAGTACGTGGCCCGCGCTACGGCCCTGCACGCGCCGCGTACTGCTGCGCCGGTGCGGGCCGACCCCGGACCGTGGATTTTGCTGGTTCAGGGCGCTGCATCCTATTCCGCTGAAAAGCGCACCCAGGCCGAAATTGACGTCAATACCTTGAACACCTTAGCGCAACGCACGGGTCTGTTGCCGCTGTTTGGTGTGCGCGCCGGTAACGACGCGACCGCGACCATCATCTGGGGTTGGCAGGGCGAGCACGGCACGGTGCGGGACGAAAAAGTGCGCGAATGGCTTGCCGCGCGGACGCAGTATCAGAGCAGCCGCTGGGTTGATCTGACCGAATAACCTTCCGCCATGTTCGGCGCGACCCTGAGCAGAACAAAAAACAGGCCGTCGAGGATTTCCTCGACGGCCTGTTGCGTGCTGGGCACTGCCCGGCGATATCCCTGCAGATTATTCAGGTTTAGGCGGTTCCGGCGGCCTGGGCGCGTCTGCGGGGGTTTCCACCTTGGGTACGGGCGTGACCGCGGCGGCCGCGGGCGTAGCTGGTTTGGCCGCTTCGGGGCTCACTTTTTCAGGACTCACCTTAGCCGCTTCGGCCTTGGCTTCGTCTTCTAATTCCTTGGCCAGTTTGTCGAGATCTTCGAGATCCTCGTCATCCCAGTAATCGTCCTCGCGCACAGCGAGGTAGGTCAGCATGCCGCCGCCGATGAAGAGATTGCCGAGGTAGCCGAGGAAAATGGCGGAGAAGATGATCTTCCAGATGCCGGTGACGGTGCCGGTGACTTTGCTCCATCCTTCGGTCGAAGACTCTTCGATCTGCCCCGTTTCGGCATTGAACTGGAAGCGCGCAGCAGCGTTGTTGCCACGGTTCGGTTCTGAGCTGTAGCGACTGAACAACGTATCGAGATTGCCAACGATGCCGAGGGTGGGATTGAGCCAGGTGAATGCGCGATTGCGGACCTCATCGGCACGGAGTTCCGTGTTGTTCAGATCTTGGCCAGGCATGTAGGTTGCCCCGGTGCGCAATTGCCCTATCGCGCCGAATGTGATGCCCGCGCCAACATACAGCAAAATGGCGGTCAGAATTGCCGAGCCGACCAGCACATGTGGCTTGGTGCCGACTGCTTCGAAGGTGTCGACGACATTATCGAACCAACCGTGCTTGCGGATCGCAATAATTGCGGGGAAGACAAAAATGGCCAAAGCGACAGCAATGCCGAGCAGGACGATAAACAAGCCGAGCAACACGCCGAGCGGATAGAGCAAGGCATAGAGGGCAGTGCCGACATACGGAATCGACGCGAACAATTGGCAACCGGCGAGCAGCGCAAGGAAACCGCCATAGACACCGCACAGAAACAACGGCACCAGGATGGCCGACAGTATGCGGCCCTTCCACTGGCCCAGGGCTTCGGCAAAGGTCAGGAATTCGTCATCGAGCAGGTCGGCCTTCATGAACGTCGCGACCAGGGTGGCGGCTAGGCTGAAGATGATCAGGGCGACGATGTTCCACAGATAGGCGATGGTGCCGTCGATAAAGGCGGGGGTTTTGTCGCCAAACACCAAAGGTCCGGGAAAAATCTTATACCACAGCGCGATGACAAACACGGTCACGGCCATGATCAGCATGCACTTGGGCTTGAACGCCAACATCGGCGCGGTGAACAGGTCCTTCCAGCTCCACTGGCGGGGCTCGGGCTTCCACTCCTCCACCGGCGCGTCCTTGGCTGCCCCGGCCACTGCCGGATCGGCAGGTTTGGCAGTTGGGTCGGCGGCGTTCGGGGTCGTATCAGTCATGGCAAAGGCTCCAGCGTCCTCAGGAAGGCGGCATGCTAGGTGGCACTCCTGGGACGCGCAACCGCCTCGACCACCCCCTTCATGTGCCCTTCATAGAGCGTTGGCGCCCTTGCCCAGAGGGGGTGTGGGTATTCAATGCCCACCCCGACCACGGTATCAGCGGAGTTCATCATGGGCAAAAATAAGCACAAACAGCGCGAAACCTTCATCAATGAGGATTTTCTCCTGCCCAACAAGCAGGCGCGAAAACTCTACCATCGCTTTGCCGCCGACCTGCCCATTGTCGACTACCATTGCCATCTCTCGCCGGAAGAAGTCGCGGTCGACAAGCGCTATGCCAACCTGACCAAGATCTGGCTCGATGGCGATCATTACAAATGGCGGGCGATGCGCGCTAACGGCGTCTCTGAGCGCCTGTGCACTGGTGATGCCGACGATCGTGAAAAGTTTCAAGCCTGGGCTGAGACCGTGCCCAAATGCCTGCGCAACCCATTGTACCATTGGACCCACCTTGAATTGAATCGCCCTTTCGGCATTTCCGATCGTCTGCTCGACGGCAGTACCGCGCAGGGCATCTGGGATGACGCCAATGCCCAGCTCGCCCAGCCGGCCTTCAGCGCCCGCGGCATCATGCAAAAATGGGATGTGCGCGTGGTCTGCACCACGGATGACCCGATCGACAGTTTAGAGCACCACCGAGCCTTGGCCGCAGAACAGGCGGCGGGTTCGGCCTTCACCTGTCAGATGCGCCCGACTTGGCGCCCCGACAAGGGCATGGCCGTCGATATGCCCGACGTGTTCAATCCGTGGGTCAACCGACTCGGCGAAGTATCGGGCGTGTATATTACCGACGTGGACAGCTTTTTGGAGGCCACCCGTCGGCGCCACGAATTCTTCCATGACTCCGGCTGTCGCCTCAGCGATCACGGCTTAGAGACCGTCTACGCCAGTGATTATGGCGCCCACGATATCGAAGCGATTTTTGCCAAGGTTCGCAACGGCCAACGGCCGAGCGCGGAAGAAGACGCCCAATTCAAGAGTTTCATGCTGGTCGAGTGGGCAAAGATGGACCACGCCAAGGGTTGGGTGCAGCAATTCCACATCGGGCCGATTCGCAATAACAATAGCCGTTTGTTCGCCACCTTAGGCGCGGACAAGGGCTTCGATTCGATCGGTGATGCCAGTTACGCCAAACCCCTGTCACGTTTCCTGGATACCCTGGACCGCAGCGATCAGCTCGCCCGCACCATTCTCTATAATATCAATCCCAAGGAAAATGCGGTTTTGGGCACGATGATCGGCAATTTTCAAGACGGCAGCGTCGCCGGAAAAATGCAATTCGGTAGCGGCTGGTGGTTCCTGGATCAAAAGGACGGCATGCAGCAGCAGCTGAACGCGCTAAGCAATCTCGGCCTGCTCTCGCGTTTTGTCGGTATGCTCACCGACTCGCGCAGTTTCCTCAGCTACGTGCGCCATGAATATTTCCGCCGCACGTTGTGTGCCTTGCTGGGCCGCGATATGGCCGACGGGGTGCTGCCGGATGATGTCGACATGATCGGGGAATTGGTCATGGATGTGTGCTATCGTAATGCGGCCAACTACTTTCCGTTTGGTCTCAATGCGGACCCCAAACAGCCGCAGTGCGCCGTCGTTGGGGCAACTGCCATTGCCGCCGGTAAGCCGGCCGCCAAACCCAAGTCCGCCGCCAAAGCCAAGGTCACGCGCGCGGCACGGATATGTTGAATAGTCCAAAATACCCCTAGTTCAACCGATTCGCCTATCTAGGCTGCCCCCATATGTCCCCCACCTCCATCCGCACGGGTTCCCTTCTGCTCGCCGTCGGCTTGGCGGGCGGTTTAGGGTTAGGTTTGTGGCAGATCCGCGACACCGCCAGCCAGTTGCAGGCCCAGGCCAGCGCTGATCGCGCGCGCATGCAGACGGCCCTGGATCAACTGGATCAGCGTTTGTCAGCCTTGGACGCGGTAGTCGTCGCCGGTGCCGCCGACAATGCCCAGCAGCGCAATGAAATCCGCGCACGGATCCAGGATCTAAGTCTGATTGTCGACGATCTGCGCTTGGTCGCGCAGCCGATGATTGCCGAGATTCCAGAAATGCCGAGCGCGCCGCAGTAAAACGCGGTGGTCGCGCGGTTGCGCTAGTGGTCCTGGTCTGCTATTTCATGCCGTAAACTTGACCGCGCCAGCCATCTGCTGCGTTGCGGAACGCTTGTGGTAGCCCTGCTACCACTGCGCCTTCCGCGCCTTGCATCTGGCCGACGGGGCCTGCGCTTACGACACGAAATAGCAGACCAGGACCACTAGCGTCCGCACTTTTCTTGAGCGAATAGGTCGTCCTATTTCGTTTTATGTGGCGGTGACAACCGCCAGCGTTGGCACGTCGCCGCCTGTTGTTTTTTTGCGGTCTCTCCACACTGACGCGTATGCCGACTGTCACTGATGCCATCATTCCGGATCGACTCCAGGCTTTTGAACGCCAGGGCTTTGGCCTGTTTTTGCATTGGGGGCTCTACAGTCAATTGGAACGCGGCGAATGGTTCTGGCATCATCATCATCACCCGCGCGCCGATTACGTGGCGTTACAGCAGACTTTTACCGCAGCGAATTTCGATGCCCGGGCCTGGTGCCGCCTGGCCAAAGGTGCCGGGTGCCGCTATGTCGTGCTGACTACTCGCCATCACGAAGGGTTTTCGCTCTATGATACCCGCGGGCTGAACACGTTTGACGCCCCGCATGCGCCGGCCGGCCGCGATCTGGTCGCTGAATTCAGCGCTGCCTGCGAAGCCGAAGGGCTGGGTAAATATTTTTATCATACCACCATCGATTGGTGGCATCCCGATTTCGCGCAGAATTGGCCGGCTTATATCGCCTACTTGCGCCAATCGGTCGAGATCCTGTGCACCCGCTATGGTCGGGTGGATGGATTCTGGTTCGACGGCAACTGGGCGCGTCCAGAGGCCAATTGGGAATTGGACGCCTTATACGGAATGATCCGTCAACATCAGCCGGAGGCGATCCTGGTGAACAATAGTTCGACCGGGGCCCTGGGTGCCGATGACCGTCACCCGGAAATTGACGTGCGCACATTTGAGCAAGGGCGGCCCACCCGCGCCAAGGCCGGCGGCCGCTACCGCTCTGGGGAAATGTGCGAGACGATCACATCGCACTGGGGCGTGGCGCGCCATGATTATTCGTTCAAGTCGCCCGCGGAAATTATCGATCGGTTGGTCGCCTGCCGCAGTGTCGGCGCTAACTTGCTGCTGAATGTCGCGCCCGAAGCGGACGGCGAGATTCCCGCCTATGAATCAGCTCTCTTGCAGATTGTGGGCCGCTGGATCAGCGTCTGCCCCGAGGCCATCTACAACGGCAGGCCGACCGCTCTGCTTTGTCGTGCTGGGGACGCGGTAATCCAGGTCGGGTCGACCTATTATATGTTCGTCGGCCATCTGCCGATTGCCGGGAATACGCATCTGCACCACGGCGACGGGGCCGGGCCACGCACTATTCAGGGTGAACTCCCTGTGGTGAAAAAAGTCGATTGGGCCGATACCGGCGAAGTATTGACCTTTACCCAGGATGTCAGCCACGGCCTGTTTACCTGCGATGCGACCGCGTTTCCCTATGGCGATCAGCGCATCTGGCGCATCGCACGCTTGGAGACTGCGTAATCCTCTTGGACATCCTCACGCGCTCGCGTGGGCAGTGATGGCCTGGGCCGGGCAGGCGGTGACGGTGATGTCGCCGGTCGGTTCGCAGACGCCGACATCGCAGGCGAACAGAGTGGCGTTTTCATCGCCCCAGGTCGCGGTGGTGGTCACCTGGACCGCGAGCCCGGCGCCTGGCAAGGGGATGCTGAGCAGACGGCGGCGATTATTGCGGACCGTGGTGACGGTTTCCCAGGTTCCGGGGCCTCGTTCGACTGCGACCACAAGGTCGCGGGGTAACCCGGGCGGGCAGGGCTTGGTCATGGCCTTTCTTGGGCTACGAGCAGGGCATGCGCTTGGAGCGGTGCAGTTGGCTGTCGCCGATCAGGCGCAACCGACCCAAGGTGGTCGGCGCTGGGAAGTGCGGTTCGATCCAGCCACCGAGCGGCAATTCGCACCAATAATTCTCATCTCTCAAACGCCGGTCGCTGCCGTCGTGCAGGGCGCATTGTAATTCACGCAGATGGTGCTGATAAACGCCGCGGGTCGTGGTACCGTGGGAATGGGCGATGGCAGCGGCGGTGCCGACTGCCTGGCCCATGGTCGCACAGGTCGGCATGACTCGGGTCGCGGACACCTGACCGTACACCAAGTGCCGGTCTCTTTGGCATCGCGCCCATGCGCCCCGCAGATCCACATGCGCACCTCGCTCGATGCATTGCCGCCGAACAGGGGCCTATCTGGAGGAGCATCACCCGCAGCCCACGTCGCGCCGCCGCAATCGCCACCCACAATCCCGCAATCCCATCCCCACGACACAGAGATCGGTCTAATACAAGGTGGTCGGAGCGGCACCGGCAGGGCGGGGAGCCTTAGAATACGTTGCTTACATAGCAATTTAATACGGATGCAAGGATTGCCACCGTCCGAGGTCCGAGGTCCTAAGTCGGGGCTTTTGATGGGTACTGGCGTTCAAGGACGATGCACGGCCGCACCTTGGCGGTGCCATGCTGTTCCGAGTTCGAAGTTCGAAGACCTCGGACTTAGGACCTCGGACATATCCCGCAGAATGCAAAATCTCAAAAGTGAGCATCACCTGGCACAGAATAGATCTCAATAACGAGAGATCGTGCAACGTTTGCACGATCCTTCGCAGGATCCTCAACTTTGGCACGAATCCGGCGTTCCTGAGGATAGCGACGCTTTGATGTCGCGAAGGACCACCATCATGGCTACTGCCACTCTGTTGGAATCACTGCTGGCTTTGGACGCTCGCGAGACATTGCGTGGGTTGGAGATTCGTCCGACCACCCAGTCTTTGGCGCGAACGGCGACCTGGGATGATCTGCCGTGGCTGGCAGCGCGGCGCCCCTTACCCGTGGTCATCTGTCTGGATCACCAGGAGCCGCTGCCGACGTCATCCCTGGTGCGGTGGCTGTTGCGCGTGGTCGAACAGTTGCCGGACCGTGATCTGACCGTGCAGTGCTCGCCGCGGGTGGCGGCGACCTTGGGCTTGTTGGGAATCGATCGCCTGCTCGGTGCGCGCGTACGTATCCAGCGCAGCGAGCCCCGGCAAACGCCAACTTTCTGAAGCGAAGCTGCAGCAACGTGCGGATCGTTGCTGACGGTGCGACTATTTCTTGCTGAGGGCGAGCTTGCCCGGCAATTCATCGACGATGAGCAATTTTCCCTTTTTGGTCAGATGGTACTGGCGTTCTTCGCCCGTCTTGGCCAGGACCACGGCGGTGGCGGTGGTGGCGGTGGCATCGTCCAGGCGCCATTGACCAGCGAACATGCCATGGTCTGCGTTGGAGGTGGTGATCCGCGCAAATTTCAGGGTGAAGGTCACCCCAAACCCATCGACCGCCGCCGCCGATTCGGCAGCAGCTTTCTGGTCTTTGGTCACCGCCTTGGCATCCACTTCCCAATGGCCGTAGACATCGTCTGGGGTCAGCACGGATTCCGCACAAGCGAGAGTAGCAAGGCAGGCGAGGAGGAGCGTACGCATGTTTTCACTCTACTTCCCCTAGAGCAGTGACAATAACGGAGGGGGCCGACCCCTGACGGATGGGGTGATACGGTTGGGAAGGTCCTATGTCCTATGTCCTATGTCCGAGGTCCGAAGTCATAAGTCTCGAATTACGGCAGCACATTTCTGGCGTCGATTCGAAATAAGGTAACCGTTCGGTGACCCGATTACCCAAGAGCGGCGGGCATCATTTCACGTAATGCGGCCGGGGTCAGCGTGGCTGGATCTTCGCCGGCGTGGATGCCGGCGACGGCGCGGGCGAGGTAGGTGCGGA